>Ga0172368_10005550_pt1 | contig 14006 bp, 10 predicted proteins | sample Lak11m_FD_114540 | JGI IMG/M metagenome (GOLD analysis project Ga0172368, IMG submission 114540) | Freshwater microbial communities from Kabuno Bay, South-Kivu, Congo - kab_022012_11m | ecosystem: Environmental > Aquatic > Freshwater > Lake | place: Democratic Republic of the Congo: South-Kivu...
TGAACTGATCGGCGGCGAAGGCGAGGTCGCTGTAATCGCTCACGACCAGACCAGCCGCACAGGCATTGATCGCGTCAAGGGCTTCACTGACCAGATCAAGGCCAAGTATCCAAAAATCACAATCGTTGACACCCAATACGGCGGCGGCGATCAGCTTAAATCCACCGACCTGGCCAAGGCCATTATCCAGGCTCACCCGAACCTGAAAGGCTTTTTTGGCGCGAATGAAGGCTCGATCATCGGCGTGCTGAACGGCGTCAAAGAACTGAAGATGGAAGGCAAAATTGTTGTGATCGGTTATGACTCCGGCCAACAGCAAATGGATGCCATCCGCTCCGGTGCTGAAGCTGGCGCTGTCACCCAGAACCCAATCGGTATTGGTTACAAGTGTGTTGAAGCTGCATTGAAAGCCTCCAAGGGTGAGACCCTGCCCAAGGTTATCGATACCGGCTTCATGTGGTATGACAAGACCAATATTGATGACGCTGCCATCCAGGCCGTGTTGTACAAGTAATCGGATAAACAATAAAAAATGGGCTGACGGGTTTATTCCGTCAGCCCATTTTGTTTTCCCGTGATTTGAAATTTTTCGGAGATGTGGACGAATAAGTATATGATTCGGATGATTATGCCGCTGGCGCTGATTCCACCCGTGCCAAGAAGCCGGTCAGAACTTGCATGTATTTTCCGGTTTCCTCCAGGTGGGGTAAATGCGCGCTTTCTTCAAAAATAACCCATTCGGAATTTTGTATCCCGGCATGCAGCACCTGGTTTATGGCCGGGGTTGATTCATCATGCTTGCCTGAAAGGATCAGAGTTGGCAGGTTTATTTCACCCAGACGGTGCTCAATGTTCCAATCCCGTAATATCCCTGTGCAATAAAATTCACTTGGACCCCACATGCTGTTATAGACTTCCGAATCCTGGGCAAGCTTTTCGAGAGTCCGGTTTAATGAAATGGGCCAAGGGTTAAGCCGGCACACATGATGTTGGTAGTACAGTTCTGTGGCAGAGATATATGCAGGGTCGTTCGTTGTTCCCAAATCCTCATGTTTTTTCAGAACCTGTTGAATTTTTTTAGGAAGTTTTGCGCGTAGCTGGTTGGCTTCATCGATCCAACGCTTCGTGCTGGCGGCGGAATTAGCAAGGATCAGGCTTATCACGCCGGATGGGTTTGTAAGCATGTATTCCAGGGCTAAAAAGCCACCCCAGGATTGGCCAAGCAAATGCATTTGATCCAGGCCGAGAGATGATCTGATCTCACGGACTTCCTCAACAAACAGTTCAATGTTCCAAAGGGATGGGTTGTGGGGGTGATCGGAATTTCCGCCTCCCAATTGGTCGTAAAAAATCACCCGCCTGCCTGTCCCAGCGATCTCTTCCAGGGTTTCGAGATAATCATGTGTCATTCCTGGTCCGCCATGCAAGCATAAAAGGGGCGCCTTTCCTGCTTCTTCTTTATCCCCGACGATTCGATACCAGGTCCGATAATTACGAAATGAAATAAATCCTTCTTTCACCGGTATAGCCATTTCCCCTCCTGTAAACAGGGGTGACAGTCGGTTGGACTGTTACCCCTGTTTTATTCATTCAGCCAGTCAGGCAGGCATCTCAAAGCCATACTGCTTAAGAACACTCTTTGGGAATTCAAAACGCACGGTCTTGAGCGGGTCCACCACCTGACAGAATTTGAGTTGGCCAACCAAACTCATCAACATGCCAGCATCATTGAGCGGGATTTTTGCGAATTTTATCAGGAAATCCGCCATGCGTTCAATTGCTCCCTGTGCTGCCCCGGCAATATCCTCGGCTGAGAAAATCACCGCTACCAGGTCCGGAGTCTCAACAAACGGGGTTGGCAATCCTTCCATTTCCACAACCTGGGGTTTGAATCGTACCTGACCGGCCGTTTCTGCCCCGCACACTACAATTTCGCCATCGCCCATCGCAGCATGAAGGTCGCCAGCGCCAAATAACGCACCTTCGACCCCGGCAGTAAAGAAAACACGGTTACCCTGACCGATCAGGGTGCAATCCATGTTGCCACCATGCGGGCCGGGAGTGCCGTTTGCCACTGATCCTTCTGCCGGCGCAACTCCGATAACACCGATCATGGGTTTTTTTGGCACGCGGATCTTATCTTTGAAGATCAACTCGTTCCCTTCCCGCCACAGGATGGTGGTCTCCATTTCTGTGATCATACCTCCAAGCGCACCTTCGCCGGGGATCGCCACCATGCTGGATTTTTCAGCCACATCCACTTCCACCAGCTCGACCCGCAGAACATCGCCAGGCTTGACACCTTCAATATACACCGGACCTGTAGCCGGGTTGACGTGGTCCCAATTTAAATTGGTAACCAGGTTATCCTTGGTTTGTATCTGTCCTTCGAAGCAATCGTGTGTTTCCAGTGTGGTGATTTCGCCCTGTTTTACACGGGCAACTGGTTGGTTGGAAGGATTAAATGCAAAAAATAGTTTGTCGCGTGAAATAGTAGCCATGAATAAACCTCCTGTAAATATGTTAAGTACGGCTGTGGCGAATGCGCGGGTCTACAATCGCCTGAACGATATCAATAATGATACTGCTCGAAACGACCATCACGGCAGTAAAGATTACGGTACCAAGGATAAGCGGAATATCAACTGTTTCAATGGCCTCAACCGCCATACGTCCGACCCCAGGCCAGTTAAAAACGCGCTCCACGATAACCACACCGCCTATGAACCAGGGGATATCCATCCCCGCCATGGTAATGATTGGATTTAATGCGTTTGGGAGGGCATGACGCAAGATCGTCTTGAAATATGGCAGTCCCTTTGCCCGCGCAGTGCGGACATAGTCGGTTGAGAGAATATCAAGCATGCTCGAGCGCATCATGCGCGCATACCAGGCGGCTCCGCCCAAACCTGCTGTGATGGCAGGGAGGATGATGCTGCCGGGGGAATCGGCCCCACCTAGAGGAAATATTGGGAAAAGGAATCCAAGCCAGTAGAGCAGCAGCAAGCCCAGCCAGAATGGCGGCGCCGAGATCCCAATCAGTGAAATGACTGTTCCAACCCGGTCTGCCAGTTTGCCTCGCGCCACAGCGGAGATAATTCCGACCGGTATGCCAATAATCAATTCTACGAAGATACCGGCTAATGTTAATGCAAAGGTATAAGGGATGCGGCTTATTAACAGGGCGGTGACACTGGTCTGTTTGCGGTAAGAAAAACCCAGGTCGCCCTGCATGGCATGGCCAATATAGGTGGAATATTGAGTCCACAACGGCTGGTCTAGCCCGAGTTCGTGGCGGATGCGCTGTACTGTTTCCACCGTGGCGCTGGGTCCGGCATACATGCGGGCGGGGTCGGCAGGCAAATAGTACAGCAAAAGAAAGGTTATGATCGAAACCCCAACCAAAACCGGGACAGTCTGGATAATCCGCCGCAGGATAAATGTCCACATGTTAGATGTTGCCTCGCTGTGTGGGGTCGAGGGCATCGCGCAAGCCATCGCCAAGTAAATTGAATGCAAATACCGTGATCATAATTGCCATCCCGGGAAAAATGACCAGCCAGGGAGCTGTACGGTAATAGGATTGTCCCTGCTGAATCATCCCACCCCAACTGGGGGTTGGCGGCTGTACGCCGATACCGAGGTAACTGAGGCTGGCTTCGAGCATGACATTCGTGGCAATTCCCAGGGTTCCCCACACAATGATGGTCGGCACCAATTGCGGCAGGATATGGTGGAAAATTGTATAGGCGCGGCCGGCCCCCAGCGCGCGCGATGCAGTAACAAATTCGCGTTCGCGCATGGCAGTTACCTGGCCATAGACCACCCTGGCAATCCACGTCCAATAAACGAGACCGATGACAACGATTATGATCCATAAACTTGGCTTGAGGATCGCAACGAGTGTCATCGCCAATAACAGGGTTGGGAAAGCCATCATGATGTCAGTGAAGCGCATTAACAGGGTTTCGACCCAACCGCCCAAATACCCGGCAACCATGCCCACGATGATCCCGAGCGTAACTGCCAGCAGATTTGCCAGAACACCAACTAACAGGCTTACCCGGGCTCCGTAGAATATCCGGCTGAGCAGGTCACGCCCATTTGAATCCGTGCCAATTAAAAATTTTGTCCCACCCCCATTGAATAATGTGCTCGGCATGGGTTGCCCGCTGGGTGTGAGTCCATCGCGGAATTGTTCAGAAGGGTCATGCGGGGCCAGGAGTGGAGCGAAAAGTGCCACAATTATTAACAAGCCAACCAGGAGAGCGCCAAACATGGCCACCTGGTCCCGCTTTAGCCGGCGCCAGATCTGGGCGGAATAACTTGCATCAGCCTGGGTAAAGGATCGGGGAACTTTCGGAGGAACCAAGGTTGGCAGGGAATCAGGTTGCATGTGGATAACATTTCTGTTGCAGGGGTAATTGGCTTTCCCGGTTAACATGAAAGCCAATTACCCTTACCTGCAAAATAGTGTTGTGGAACGGGAAAGGCTCCCTTTCCAAAAAGAATTATTTACCCAACCACATCATTTCATAATTGAAAAGATGTTCAGGATGTGTAAGTGTTGGCTGGCCATGCAGGTTTTCAGAATGGGCAATAGTGTAGTTGCCATTGATGACAGGCACCCAAACTGCATCATCCATCAAGGTCTTGAACAGGTTCGCATAGCCTTTCATACGTGTGTCGCGGTCGTTGACAGCCAAAAGTTCAATAGCTTTGGCATCGACAGTTTTGTTACAGTAACGCGACCAGTTCCAGCCACCGGGGATATTTGAACCACAACCAAGGATTGGGGTGTAGAAATCATCCGGGTCTGGATAATCCTGAGTCCACGCCAGGCCGCCAGACCAGACCAGCGGTGTTTTTCCGTTACCGGCATCATCGATAACATTTGGAGCTGCCAATGTATTGATCGTCAGCTTGATGCCTACCTTGGCAAGATCCTGCTGGAAAGATTCGCACAGCTTCGGCTGTGGATCAACGGAGATGCATTCAATACTGGTTTCAAAACCACTGGCAAATCCGGCCTCTGCCAGCAGTTGTTTGGCTTTATCCGGATTATATTCGTAACCGGAATAGGTTTTATCGAAGCCTGGCATCAAAGGCGGTAATATCTGGTTAGCAACCGTTGCGCGTCCATTCAGCAGCTGCACGATGCGGCTCTTGTCAATCGCATAGTTCAATGCCTGGCGAACCTTCAAATTGTCAAATGGTTTCTCATTGACATTGATGGCGATATACGTGGTATTGACTGTTTGTTCAACCTCAATCCGATTTTTCCAGGCCGGGTCTACGCTGATGCGCGACCAATCCGCACCCGGAGGCGGGTCACCCATTAACTGAATTTCGCCTTTTTCCAATTGGAGCAATGCGACATCTGGTTCAATGCCGACTTTCACCGTGATCTTGTCGATGAACGGACGACCTTCAAAGAAGTAATCCGGATTGCGTTCAAATACCAGGCGCTGGCCAGCGACCCATTCCTTTAATTTGTAAGGTCCTGTGCCAACCGGGGCATGGCCGAAATTTTCACCGGCTTTTTCCACTTCTTCTTTTGGAACAATATAGGCAAAATTGATGGCCATCTTGTTCAGGAAGGTAACATCCGGGGAAGAGAGGGTGAATTCGACCGTATTGGCATCGCTGGCCTTGATCCCTGTCACGGAAGTTGCCTTGCCATCTACAAAGTCCTGAGCCCCCTGAATGCCGAGGAAGAACCCGGCTCCAGGGCTGGCTGTTTTGGGATCCAGCACGCGAGTGATGCTGTAAACCACATCATCAGCTACGAGTTCGCGGCCGTTTTGAAATTTAACTCCTTTGCGGATCTTGAAAGTGTAGACCAACCCGTCTGCGCTGATCTGCGGCAGAGCTTCGGCGAGGCGGGGCTGGATGGTTGTCCCACTGTCGTAATCCAAAAGACCATCAAAAACCATCTTGATCGCCGGCCAGTTGGTCCAATCGTACCCGATTGCCGGGTCGAGTGTGGCGAGATCGTCCTTGTACGCTACGATCATCTCCCCGCCTTTTTGCGGGCCGGAAGGTACTGCTCCGGCCTGTGTTGGCGCGGAAGTTGGCTGGGCAGCGCCTCCACACGCTGTCAGCGTCAGTGCAAAAACCAGTAGCATGAAAAACATTACCTTGCGTTTCATCAGATTTTCCTCCTTTGGAAAATGGTAACCATTGGCGATGGTACATTTCTTGCAAGATCCGCTCCCGTAAAATGAAACCCTGTATCCGGGATGAGGATATGTTATTGTGCAGCCATGATTTCAAAGGGGACTGTAAAAATTAATTTTGGATTATATCAGACACCAAAACCATTACCATGACTAATAAGTAATTCCATGGCTGGTAAGCCGAATTGGTTTGATTTTCCAGCTAGCCTGGTATCGGGAGGACAGGTAGTAAAAAATAGCCAGCCACGCTGTCGCAAAAAGCCTTAACATGAAATCGCTTGAGAGATATTCCAAAACTGGTCTCCGATTCTCTCGCATCTGGCCTGGTTTTTTTATACAATAGAACTTGGTAAAACTTATAGTCATATTTGTATTGCGGGAGGAAGAATGTCTCGAACCCTGGTTTTCAAATTCTTGTTATCCGTTTTCATTCTTGGAATATTAGCGACTTTCATTACTGGTTGCGCACCATCCCAACCCGTGACTCCGGTTCCGACACAACTTTCAAACCCTTCTCCTGATGATCCAACACTGGCTCCGACCTCAGTAGCCCCGGGACCATCACATGTCACGATTGTCATACCTGAGGATCCTCCCAACTTCAATGCAGCCATCAGTGACTCGGGCTACGACGCGCTGGTAATGCATCTGACCCTGCTTGGCATGGTTGCCATTGATCCGGACGGCAAAGTGTATCCGGTTCTGGCCACCGAATTGCCAACAATTGAAAATGGCCAGGTGGTAATGGGTAACGATGGCAGTATGGATGTAACCTGGAACATGCGCACAGATGTTACCTGGGCTGATGGAATCCCTGTTACGTCAGATGATGTGCTTTTTACCTATAACGCCATTATCGATCAAAATACAGGGTCCTGGATACCGGGAATTGATCTGGTAACCGGAGTGGACAAGGAGGATGATCACCAATTTGTGGTGCATTTCAGCAGCGTCTACCCATCCTACCTGACTCTATTTGGCAACCGGCAGGTTGTCATCTGGCCGGCTCATTATTGCAAATCCGAGCAGGGGTTCCAATCATGGGATTGCGGTCGAAAACCGTTAAGTGACGGTCCCTTCCTATTGGAAGAATGGGTCACTGGTGATCACCTTACTTTTGCCAAAAACCCGAAGTATTTCGAGCCCGAAAAACCGGGGGTGGACCAGTTGATCGTAAAAATAGTGCCGGATGCCACCGTGCGTGAAACAATGATGCGCCAGGGTGATGCCGACATACTGATGTGGGCCAATGAGCAAGTTGCGGACAATTTAAAAAATGATCGAAATGTCAAGGTCAGCATAAGCCCCACCAGCCGGTTCGTGATGCGCATGTACATCAACCTGGCAGGCAAAGGTTCCACTGATCCCCAGACCACTCCCAACCCGTTCTTTAGCGATGTGCGTGTGCGACAGGCGATTCGGTCTGCCATTGACGTGGACACCATTTCAAGCACGGTATGGCATGGATTTGCTGTTCCCGTTTGGACCGAGTTTTTTCGCCCTCCTTACAATACCTGTGAAATTCCACGCCCGAAATTTGATCCTGAAGCCGCAAAGGCCTTGCTCGAACAGGCTGGGTGGGTTGATACGGATGGTGATGGTATTCGCGAATGTAAGGGGTGCAATACCGCCAGGGATGGTGAAAAATTTAAATTTGAGATGATCACATATTCGGAGTACGGCGAGCCACTAACCCTGACCCAGCAGTTAATTGGTGAAATGTTAAAAAATGTCGGCATTCAGGCTGATCTATCCCAGGTACAGGGAAGCGTGATGTGGGCAGATTCCGCCAGCGGTGGTATTGAGCAAAACGGGGATTTCAATATTGATCTGTATGACGATGGATATGCCGGGAACGACCCCACTGATTTTATCTACCAATATTACAGCTCCGCTTCTGCCACTCCTGATAATGGCTGGAATATCGGTCGCTGGGTGGACCCGCGAATGGATGAACTTCTCAACCAGGCCTATTCGCTTGATGAGAATTCGCGCAAGGAAGCTTTTTGCAAGATGGCAAAAATACTCGATTCGGAATTGCCGCAAATCCTGCTTTTTTCAACGATCAATGCCGACGTTTATTCGACTCGCCTGGAAGGTGTCCAGGCGAATGTGAACAGCGTGGTCAGTTGGAATTCTGCTGATTGGAAAATTGTCAAATAATCCGGCATCATCCGGGTTGTGAGAACAGATCTCCAATTTTAAGGTTCGTTTTTTCACTGGCCGGAGATCCCTTGGCTAATTATGTTGCACGCCGCCTTTTACAGGCTGTTGCCATCATGTTCCTGCTCAGTATTTTGTTCTTCGCCCTGGTTAACCTGGCTCCGGGCGGGCCGCTGGCTGGTTATGGCCAGGCACGCCGGATCCCTGCCGAGCGGATTGCTACTCTCAAGCGCCAATTGGGCCTGGATAAACCAATCCCATTCCAGTATGTTGTCTGGCTGGTGGGAAATGACTGGATGAAGGTGGATTTAAATGGCGATGGATCTCCGGATGGTCCGGGAGTACGGAAAGGCGTATTGCGCGGTGATTTTGGTTATTCATTTCGATCCCGCCAACCTGTTCTTGATGAAATCAGCCAGCGATTGCCCAATACCATTTATTTGATGACGGTCACAATGCTGGTGGCGTTGATCGTGGCCGTTCCGATTGGTGTTATATCGGCCATTAAACAATACTCGCTGTTTGATATTGTTGTCACCACCTTTTCTTTTGCCGGGCAGGCTCTGCCTGATTTTTGGCTGGGTCTCATATTGATCATCGTTTTTTACGTCTGGCTAAAAAATCCGGTTACTGGGGAATCATTGTTGCCGGTAGGTGGTATTTATACCCTGGGCGTGCCTTTTTCGATTGCCGACCGGCTTGCGCATCTGGTTTTGCCTGTGACCGCAGGCGCATTAGGTTGGTTAGCCTGGTATTCGCGTTTCGTACGTTCCAGCATGTTGGATGTGATCAACCAGGATTACCTGCGTACTGCGCGGGCAAAGGGTCTCAGACAATCACAGGTTATGTTCAAACATGCTTTGCGTAATGCCCTTATCCCGCTGGTAACCCTGCTGGCACTTGATTTGCCGTACCTATTTGGCGGGGCTGTTTTTATAGAAATGTTGTTTTCCTGGCCCGGTATGGGGTTATTGTATTATCAAGCTGCGCTCCAACGCGATTATCCGATCCTGATGGCTGTGTTGATCATCGGAGGTGTGTCCATCATTCTTTCCAATCTTCTGGCGGACGTCGCCTATGCTTTTCTTGATCCAAGAATTCGCTATTCCTGATGGCGAGCGCATGGGACATACGATAGAAAAAATCCTTTCCCTCCTGCCTGAATTGGTTTACAAGACCGGATCCAGTTCGCGTATCATCTGGAAACGGTTCCGCCGGCATCCGGGAGCGATGATGGGCTTCTCAATCCTGACCATCCTGCTGGTGACTGTCTGGTTGGCTTCCTTTTCGCCCTATGATCCGGAGAAATCCAATATCACCGCGCGTTTCCAGACACCCACCTTGGAGCACCCGATGGGCACGGATGCCCTCGGTCGCGACCTTTACACCCGCATACTATATGGTGGGCGGATTTCCCTCTCCGTTGGATTGTTGGTAGTAGCGATTACGCTTTCGATTGGCATTACCGTAGGGGCGGTTGCTGGTTATGCCGGCGGTCTGCTCGATAACATCCTGATGCGCTTGGCAGATGCATTCCTGACCCTGCCTTCGATGCTGGTGTTGATTTTATTGAGCGCTATTTTACGTGAAGTCGATATCCCTCTATTCTCCCGGAATAGTGTTGTGACGATCGCCCTGGTGATCGGCCTTTTTTCATGGATGACATTCGCCCGCCTGGTGCGGGCGGCGTTTCTTACATTGCGGGAATTGGATTTTGTGACGGCCGCTCGTTCGCTCGGTGCTTCACCTTTCCGGATCGTAATCAGCCACATTTTGCCAAATACGATCGGACCGATCATCGTGGAGGCAACCCTGGAGCTGGGATATGCGATTATCGAGGAATCAGGGCTGAGCTTCCTTGGGTTTGGCATTCAGCCGCCCACTCCCAGTTGGGGAAATCTGCTCAGCAACGCCCAGGAAAATTTTATCCGTTATCCCTGGCTGGCAATTTTTCCAGGCTTGATGATTTTCCTAACGATTATATCCGTCAACTATATTGGTGATGGTTTACGGGATGCTTTTGATCCTTATAAAGTCTTGCAGCAGGCCGGAGAACTTTAGCCTGGATGGGAGTACCATGGGATTGAGGTTGGTTGTCGAGTCTGGCTGTTTAAATCCATCCAAATGGAAAATTCCTGCTGGCGGGATATTTCCAGCCATAGAAATTGGCCGTTTTTACATGAATGAATACCTGCTCGAAATTTGGTGACAATTGGATTGAGGCTGGTCATTGAACAAATTCATCTTCGTTATATACTTGTTAAAGGATAATTTTTCCGGATCGGGAATCACATTAATGTGTGAGGAGGAGGAACAGGAAAATTCTTTTGGTTTGGAACATGTTGAATCGAGATTTTCACCATTCGAGGTAGTGAGGAGAATCCTATGTTTTCAAAACCACTGATTTTGAAATTGATCGTGCTGGTGACGCTCTTCAGCCTGGCAGTATCTGCCTGCGGGCCCGCAGTAACGGCGACACCCAAGGTTGCCAGTCTTATTTTTACACAAGAGCCGGATACGATGAATCCGCTCTACACCAATATGTATTTTTCAACCATCCTGCACCCGTTGTGGGATGTATGGGCATGGCAATTTGACGACAAGAATGCTCCATATCCGGTGCTTGTCAAGGAAATGCCGAGCACAGAAAACGGGGGCATATCGGCGGATGGCAAGGTCATCACCTTGCACTTGCGGGATGGCCTGAAATGGTCGGATGGCAAACCGCTTACATCAGCTGATTTCAAATTCACGTATGAAATGACCATGGAAAAGAAGAACACGGTCGCAACGACCTACCCTTACGATTCCATTGCTTCCATCGATACGCCAGATGCGCAGACTGTGGTTGTCAATTTCAGCGAGCCCTTCGCACCGTGGTTGTTGTTATTCCACGCTCTCATCCCTGAGCATGTACTCAAGCCGGTTTTTGATAAGGATGGCACCCTGGACAATGCTGAATGGAACAAGAAACCCACTGTCGGCATTGGCCCTTACGTGTTTAAGGAATGGCAGTCAGGTTCGCAATTACTTTTTGTGCGCAACGACAACTATTTTGGAGATAAGGCCGTACTCGACCAGATATTCATCCGTATCGTGCCTGACGACGCATCCCAGGTCGCTGCGCTTAAGGCTGGTGATGGTGATCTGGGTATTTTCATTGCATACCCGGATATCCCTCCGCTCGAACAGGCTGGTGTAAAAGTGGTCTCTGTTTCGTCCGGGTACAGCGAAGGCTGGTTCTTTAACCTGGGTGACAAGGGAAGCCCGGCTCTGAAGGATTTGCGCGTGCGCCAAGCTTTGGCTTATGCCGTCGATCGCGAAAAAATTACCAAGGATTTGCTGCTGGGCAAGACCCAGCCGGGCGCCTCTCTGTGGGATAAAACCATCTATGTTGATCCTTCACTCAAACCGCCAGCTTTTGATCCTGAAAAGGCAAAACAGCTGTTGGATGAAGCCGGTTGGAAAGTTGGCACGGATGGCATCCGCGAAAAGGATGGGGTCAAGCTGGAATTGCGATATGGCACCACCACCAAGGAAGTGCGCCAAAGCACCCAGGCTGTCGTTCAACAAATGTTGGAACAGGTGGGTATCAAGGTTGATTTGTTGAATTACGATTCGGATATCTTCTTTGCTGACTTTGCAAATAAGGGACCTGCTTATACTGGCGAACTGGATATCATGGAGTGGTCGGATGCGCCCCTATTCCCTGATCCGGACATCAGTTACTGGCGCTGCGCACAGATCCCGAGCAACGAGTCGCCGCAAGGGACAAACGCCGAATTCCTGTGTGATCAAGAACTGGATGCCTTGTTCCAACTGCAGGCAACCCAGGTGGATCTCAACCAGCGGATCAGCACCTTCCAAAAGATATCCAAATTAATGTACGATAAGGTTTACTGGCTGAGCATCTGGCAGGATCCGGATATTTGGGCGATTGGAAAGAGGCTGGATAATATCAAGCTCTCTGGTATTACACCATTCTATAATGTAGCCGAGTGGACCCTGAAATAATAGGCCTGGTGGTGTGAAATTGAACATTGGGGATTGCAGGTTTTTTATCTGCAATCCCCAATATCTGGACGAGGTACCATGACCCGTTATGTTGTTCGACGCATCCTGCAGGGCATTCCATTGATTTTTTTCATCAGCCTGGTTTTGTTCGTCATGATGCAAAACATGGGCGACCCTCTGGCAACCATGGGCGGGCGTTCGGTGACACGCAAGGACGACCGCGAGCGCTTGTCGCGACAGTTGGGCCTGGACCAGCCTGTAATTGTCCAGTACGTTTTCTGGTTGGTAGGGAATGACTGGCAAAAAGTGGACCTGGATGGGGACGGTGTTCCAGAAACCTACGGGATCCGCAAAGGTGTCCTGCGCGGCGATTTTGGGAACTCGCTGGTAGCCAGGCGTCCTGCATTGGAAGTCATCCTGGACCGGTTGCCAAATACCCTGCTCCTGATGTTGACATCCGAGTTTGTCGTCATATTTGGCGCTCTTCTTTTGGGTGTATATTCTGCCTTGCGGCAGTACTCATTTGTGGATAACATGGTCACAACCTTTTCTTTTATAGGTTACTCCATGCCAATTTTCTTCCTGGCATTGAGCGCCATGTATATCTTCGCTGTTAATTTCAGGAGATGGGGGCTGCCATATCTTCCCACAGTGGGCATGTTCGACCCCCAGGTAGGCAACACACCAGCTCAGGTCATGTTGCATATGATCCTGCCTGTCATGACGATCGCTGTTAATAGTTTTTCAGGATACAGCCGGTACATACGCAGTACCATGCTTGAGGCTTTGAACCAGGATTATATTCGCACCGCGCGGGCCAAGGGTTTGCCAAAGCGCGAGATTGTCTTTATCCATGCCCTGAAAAACGCCTCGCTGCCGATCGTAACCATCGTTGGTCTTGACCTGCCTTTTCTGCTTGGTGGGGCGTTGGTGACCGAACGCATTTTTGCGTGGCCTGGTATGGGGCGTTTGTTCATTGACCATGTTTCGCGTGGTGATACCCCGGTGGTGATGGGCATCATGATGTTGATCGCCATATCAGTGGTGGTATTTCAAATCCTGACCGATGTTGTTTACGCGTGGCTCGATCCACGCATCCGGTACGAATAGGCGCCGACATGATCGAACCATCCCCATCTTCGCTACCCGGCATTGCCAGGCTGGAACTTGATGAACTCGAAACCCCACCTTTACCACTTTCCAGGCTGGCCTGGCTACGTTTCCGCCGTCACAGGATGGCCATCGTAGGGATATTTATCCTTATCCTGCTGGTCTGTTATTGTGTCGGTGGTGCTTTCGTTTACTCTGAAAAGTATTCCAATTTTAACGATACCAGTATAGCCCTTCAGCCGCCTTCCTGGGAACATTTATTTGGAACAGATACCATTGGGCGCGACATCCTGGCCCGCACGATCTATGGCGGGCAGATCTCTCTCATGATTGGCCTGACCGCCATGGTGCTGGAGGTTTCAGCCGGGATCCTGATTGGCGCATTATCCGGTTATTTTGGCGGCTGGCTGGATGCGCTCCTGATGCGTTTTACCGAGGCCACTCTCATCATCCCCCAAATATTCCTCCTGTTGGTAATGGCAAAGTTTTTTGCCGGCGACATCCCTGATGTCAATATTTTAGGCCGCGAATTCAGTGGCA
>Ga0172368_10005553_pt1 | contig 14000 bp, 6 predicted proteins | sample Lak11m_FD_114540 | JGI IMG/M metagenome (GOLD analysis project Ga0172368, IMG submission 114540) | Freshwater microbial communities from Kabuno Bay, South-Kivu, Congo - kab_022012_11m | ecosystem: Environmental > Aquatic > Freshwater > Lake | place: Democratic Republic of the Congo: South-Kivu...
CGAGATGCTTCGCTGGGGTCTCGCCGCGGCGAACGCTGACTCGTCAACCCGCTCAGCATGACATTCGAGAGTCTCTTGCGCGGGCGCATCCCGCCGCCGCGGGATGGGGAACTCAGAATGACACATGCGGCGGTTCTGTGTCCAGGAGGTCATCGCCCCCAACACAAGCGGTAAAAAAATAACAGGAGTCTTCATGCCTACCTACAAACCCTACACCAAACGCTACCTCGACATGGCCCTGCCGCTCATCGAGGCTGCCATCTACACCGTTGTCGGTCCGCTCGACATCCGCGCGTGGTGCACGCGGGAGCCGATCCCGTTCGCCGAACGCCAGGCCGGCGACGAAAAGCCGCTCAAGATCGGCGACACGTGGGGCCGGCTGTTCGACTGCGCCTGGTTCCACTTCACCGGCGTCGTCCCACCCGCGGCCGCCGGCCAGAAGGTCGTGCTGCTGCTCGATGTCAACGGCGAGCTGTGCGTGGTGGATGGCGACGGCGCTCCCGTCCGTGGGCTGACCAACGCCGCCTCGACCTACGACTACCGCCTGGGCCGGCCCGGCAAGCGCGTCCTGCCGTTCCTCGACCGCGCGCAGGGCGGCGAGCCGGTGGACGTCTGGGCCGACGCCGGGTGCAACGATCTGTTCGGCAACCTGCAAGAGGGCGGCGCGCTCAAAGAGGCGGCCATCGCCATCTGCGACGAGGCGGTGCGCGGGCTGTTCTACGACTACGAACTGCTGCTCGACTTCCTGAAGGCGTTGCCGGAGGATTCGCCGCGCTACCAGCAGATCCTCACCGGGCTGAGCGATGTTGTGCATCTGATCACCGGCGGGATCGCAGCCAATGCGGGGGCGGCGCGGGCGCTCCTCGCACCGCTGCTGGCGCAGCGCGGCGGCGACCCCAGCCTGCGCATCTCCGCGGTGGGCCACGCGCACATGGATCTCGGCTGGCTGTGGCCGATCCGTGAGACGATCCGCAAGGGCGCGCGCACCTTCGCCACCGCTATCGCCAACATCGAGCAATACCCCGACTACGTCTTCGGCGCGAGCCAACCGCAGTATTTCCTCTGGATGAAAGAACGCTACCCCGCGCTCTGGACGAAGATCGTGGCGCAGGTGCAGGCGGGTCGCATCGAGCCGCAGGGGTGCATGTGGGTCGAGGCCGACACCAATGTCTCCGGCGGCGAGGCGCTCGTCCGGCAGATCCTCCACGGCCGGCGCTTCTTCCGCCGCGAATTCGGTGTGGACGTGCGCTACCTGTGGCTGCCGGATGTGTTCGGCTACACCGGCTCGCTGCCCCAAATCCTGAGGCGGGCCGGCGTGGATTACTTCTCGACGCAGAAGCTCTCCTGGAGCCTCATCAACCCGTTCCCGCACCAATCGTTCCACTGGCAGGGGATTGACGGCACGACGGTGTTGACGCACATGCTGCCGGAGGAGACCTACAACAGCTCGGCTGCACCGCGCGCCGTGCGCAAGATCGAACAGAACTACAAGGACAGCGGCGTGTCGGGCCATGCGTTGCTGGTCTTCGGCATCGGCGACGGCGGCGGCGGGCCGGGCGAGGAGCATCTGGAGCGGCTGGCGCGGCTGACCAACCTGGCGGGGCTGAGTCCGGTGAAACAGGAGTGGGCGGCCCACTTCCTGGAAGCATGGCAGGCCGATGCGGCGCGCTTCGCCACGTGGTCGGGCGAGCTGTATCTGGAGCGGCACGAGGGTACGCTCACCACCGAGGCGCGCAACAAGTGGTACAACCGGAAGCTGGAGCTGGCGCTGCGCGAGCTGGAGTGGGCCGCGGTCGTTGCCACGCTCACGCGCCCTGAGCTTGCCGAAGGGCCTGTCGAAGGGCGAACAGCCGCTTCGACAGGCTCAGCGCCCGTGCCCTTCAGATCCTATCCCGCCGAACGGCTGGAAAAGATCTGGCAGGAGGTGCTCCTCTACCAGTTCCACGACATCCTGCCCGGCTCCTCGATCAAGCGCGTTTACGATGAAAGCCTGGCGCGCTACGCCGAGATGCATCGCGAGGTCATGGATCTCACCGCGGCGGCGGATGCGGCGCTGGCCGCGACGATTGACGCCGACGGCATGGCGCAGCCCGTGCTGGTGCAGAACTCGCTGTCGTGGGCGCGGACGGAATGGGTGCAAGCCCGCGGCGGGTGGGTGCAGGTCACAGTTCCGGCGATGGGGTATCGCGTGGTGGACGCGTCCTTCGACTCCGTCCGGCATACCCCGCCGGACTCCGCTCAGGATGCGCGCCTCCCCAGGCTGTGGCCGGTCTCCGACCGAGCCACGACGGGCGACCGGCCCGAGCCGCCTGTCCATGCCGGTGCGCAGGGCCTGATCGCGACTGAATCAAGCCTGGAAAACGATGTTTTGCGGGTAACATTCGACGCCGACGGCAGCATCAGCTCGATCTTCGACAAGCGGGCGCAGCGCGAGGTCATCGCGCAGGGCGAGCGGGCCAATCGGCTGGCGGTCTACACCGACCTGGGCGATGCGTGGGATTTTCCGATGGACTACGCCGAGCAAACCCCGCGACACATGGCGCTCGTCGCGGCGACGCCGCGGCTCGACGGCCCGCGCGCCATCGTCGAGCAGGTTTACCGTATCGGCCACTCGGAGCTGCGGCAAGAGATCGTGCTGACCGCGGGCAGCGCCCGGCTGGACTTCGTCAGCCAACTGCGCTGGCGCGAGCCCAAAACGATGCTGCGCACGAGCTTTCCCGTCGCCATCCACGCCGACGAGGCGACCTTCGACATCCAGTTCGGCTCGATCCGCCGGACGACACATCGCAACACAACCTGGGATTTGGCGCGGGACGAGGTGGCGGCGCACAAGTGGGCCGATCTCTCGCAGGGCGACTACGGGGTGGCGATCCTCAACGACTCGAAGTACGGCCACAAGATCAAGGGCAACGTGCTCGACCTGAACCTGCTGCGCAGCGTGCCCTATCCCGGCCCGCGCCACGTCCAGGACGCCGAGGTGGCCCCCGGCGAACCGCATCACGCCTACACCGACCAGGCCGATCACGTCTTCACCTACGCGCTGCTGCCGCACGCGGGCGATCACGTCGCGGGCGACGTGATCCGTGCTGGCTACGAGCTGAACATCCCGCTGCGCGTGATCGAGGCGGGGATCGGCGGCGGCGCGGGGCCGATCTCGGCGTCATTCCTGGAGGTGGACGCGCCGAACGTGATCGTCGAGGCGGTGAAGCAGGCCGAACCGGCCCCTGAGCTTGTCGAAGGGCCACGGCTTGTCGAAGGGCCACGGCTTGTCGAAGGGTCACAGCTTGTCGAAGGGCCGCTCGACATCATCATCCGGCTCTACGAGGCGGAGCACAAGGCCGCCCACACCCGCCTGCGCTGCGGCTTCCCCATCCGCGCTGCGGCCGAGGTGAACCTGCTGGAGGAGGAACCTGCGCCCCTGGCCGTGCAGGACAACGGCGTCGCGCTCGACTTCCGGCCGTTCGAGATCAAAACGGTACGGGTGACGCGGTAAGACTACAACAACGCGGCGGTCGCCCAACACGCAAAAAAACAAGCGGCCCGACCAAATGGTCGGGCCGCTTGTACGCCAGTACCCCCAGCAGGACTCGAACCTGCGCACCCGGCTCCGGAGGCCGATGCTCTATCCACTGAGCTATGGGGGCATATGCTGATAGGATTATAGCACAGGCTGACCGAATACCAAATTTCGGACTTGCCCCGAACCAAAGATAGACGGCGCAGGGAGCGTTCCCTGCGCCGTCGAGAAGTTACTTGCCTGGAACACTTCCAAAGCCGCGCTTAGGATCCATAAAAGAATAACTTCTCGCACTGCTCGCGCCGGATTGCCAAATCCAGCCGTCAGGCCGCCAGATTTGGCCATCCAGCGCGAGCAAGCAACGGAACTTATTCTTTTATGAGCCCTTAATACTACAACCGCACTTTGCTGCGCATGTCACGCTGAGCGGGTCGAACAGCCAGTTCCCGGCATTTCTAGTCACCAGCGAAGCGTCTCGCGGCGGCAAGCGAGAACCTGTCCTAAGTGCAGCGAAAGATGCTTTGGCCCAAACGACGGGCCTCAGCATGACAAGTGCGGTTGTCGTGTTTGGTTAGAAGGGGATGTCGTCCTCGTGCACCGGGAAGTCTTCGCCGGCGGCGCCTGGCGCGCCGGGGGCGCCGCCTTCGCCAGCCTCAGCGCGGCTGCCCAGGAACCGGAAATTACTCGCCGTCAACTCCAATGTGCCGCGGGCAGTGCCTTCACGATCAACGTAGGCCTGGGCCTCGACTTCGCCTTCGACCAGGATTTTCGAGCCTTTTTTCACGTACTGCCCGGCCGTCTCGGCCAGCTTACGCCAACAAGTAACGCGAAACCATGTGGTCTTTTCCTGTTGCTCGCCGCTGGCGCTATTCCAGCGACGATTGACAGCCACGCTAAAGCTGGTGACTGGCACACCTGTTGGGGTATACCGCATCTCCGCATCCCGACCGACGTTACCGACGATGATGATTCTTTGGTACATGGTTGCGACCCTCTTTCTGATTCGGCGTGAATTCTCTGAATATGGCCTGTGCAATCATCAAACCTAAAGGTGATTATACACGATCTGGCGCTAAATGTCAAGAACCTTAGAACTTAAGTTCGATCTTGTGTCGCCAAGAGCGTGATGGCAGTCGGATCGAACCGCAACGTGATCGTTTCCCCGACGGCGGCCGGCGAGGCCTCGGTTCGTGATGCCTCACAGGTCAACACGATGCCCGTATCGTGCTCAGTGCGGATCAGGCTGTAGCTGCCCCGAAACGACTGTTCCCGCAACCGGCCGCGGATCAGGTTGATCCCTGGCTCTGTAGAGGCGCAGATTTGCGCGGCTTCGGGGCGGATCAGCACAGTGACAGGCTCGCCGGCGGCATATTCGCGCCCCAAGTCGGCCGCCACCAGTGCGCCTAATGGCGTCTCGACAACGAGCGGCGACCCCTCTCCTCGCGTCACCGTGTCACCTGGTCTCCGTGTCACCTTGTCACCGTATCCCCTTGTTTCCTTGTCTCCCTGTTTCCCTGTTTCCTCACCCGGCCATGGCCCCACCACCCGCCCCGCCACCAGATTGCGGAACCCCAGGAAACGCGCCACATACGCGCTGGCCGGCCGGCGGTAGACTTCCTGCGGCGCGCCGATCTGTTCGATGTGCCCGCCCTCGCTGGCCTCTGGCCGCGCCTGCAAGATGGCGATCCGGTCGGCGATGGCGAACGCCTCTTCCTGATCATGCGTCACATAGAGGGCGGTCACGCCCACCTGCTTGAGGATGGCGCGCAAGTCGTTCATCAATTGCTCGCGCAGCGCGCGGTCGAGCGCGCCCAACGGCTCATCGAGCATCAGCAGCCGCGGCCGGGGGGCCAGGCTGCGCGCCAGCGCCACCCGCTGCTGCTCACCGCCCGAAAGCTCGATCACCCGCCGCCGGCCATAACCCGCCAGGCCGACCAACGCCAGCGCCTCAGCCACGCGCCGGCTGATCTCTGGGCCGGGCAGCCGCGCCATGCGCAGGCCGAACGCGACGTTGCCGGTCACGTCCTTGTGCGGAAAAAGCGCATAATCCTGAAACATCAGCCCGAAGCGGCGGCGGTGCGGCGGCACGCCGGCCATTTCCTGGCCGTCGAAGATCACCCGGCCGGCGTCGGGCGCCTCCAGCCCAGCGATGATCCGCAGCAGCGTGGACTTGCCGCACCCGCTCGGCCCCAACAGGCAGACGATCTCGCCGTCCGCGGCGCCCAGGCTCACGTCATGGAGCACGGGCAGGCCGGGGTAGGATTTGGAGGTGTGTTCGATTTCTAGTAGCATTTTTTGTCAGGTGTCAGGTGTCAGTCGTCGGTCGTCAGTTGCCAGCCGTCGGTCGTCATTCGTCATTCGTCATTCGTCGGTCGTCATGCGTCCTTCGTCAGAACTCGCCGATTTCGCCGGCCCGGAACCGTTCGATCAGGACGAAGCCGGCGGTGCAGACCAGCATCAGCAACGTGCTCATCGCGAGGGCCTGGCCGTAGTTGAGCGCGCCCGGTTGGCCCAGGAGCCGGAAGATCGCCACCGGCATGGTCGGGTATTCGGGTCGGGCGATCAGCAGGGTGGCGCCGAACTCGCCCATGCTGACGGTGAAGGCGAAGACCGCGGCCACGAGCAGCGCGCGGCCGATGATCGGCAGGTCAATCTCGCGCCAGGCCCGCCACGGCGACGCGCCGAGCACCGCGGCCGAGTCCTGCCAGTCGGGGTTCAGCCCGCGCAGCGCCGGCAGGATCGAACGCACGACGAAGGGGAAGGCCACCAGGGTGTGCGCCAGGGGGATCAGCGCGGGGGATGCCCGCAGATCGAACGGCGGCCGGCCAAAGGCCAGGATGTAGCCGAAGCCGAGCGTCACCGCGGACGTTCCCAGGGGCAGCAGCACGATCGGATCGAGCAGGCGGCCGGCGAGGCCGCGGCTGCGCGCCAGCGCGGTTGCGGTAAGGGCGCCCAGGAGCAACGCCAGGGCGGTGGCGAGCGCGGCGAAGAACACGCTGTTGCGGATGGCGATCCCCGGCGGGACGTAGAAGATCGAGCTGGCGCGGTTGACGAAAAGCTCCCGGTAGAAGCGCAGCGGGTCGCCTGGCGCCAGCGACTTGAAAACCAGCGACAGGAGCGGCAGCACCAGAAAGATCAGCAGCCCGCTCACCGTCAGCCCGACCGCCAGCTTTTGGCGGGGTGTGACGGGGGGCTGGGCGATCTCCTCGGCGGAGCGGAGGGCCAGCGGCGTCGCGGCGCGCGCCTGGACGCGACCATAGACGGCCATGATGACGAAGGTCAGGCCCATCTGCACCAGGCTGAGCGCGGCCGCCTCCGGCAGCCGAAACAGCGTGACAGCCTGGCGGTAAATCTCTACTTCCAGCGTCGCAAAGTTCGCCCCGCCCAGGAGCAGGATCACGCCGAAGCTCGTGAAGCAGAACATGAAGACCAACAGCCCGGCCGCGGCCACGGCTGGCAGCAGCAGCGGCAGGGTGATCTCCCAGAAGACGCGCAACCGGGCGCCGCCGAGCAGCCGAGCGGCGTCGGCCAGCTTGCTGTCGAGGTGGCCCCAAAAGCCGCCGACCAGACGGATGATGACCGAGGTGTTGTAAAACGCGTGGGCGATCAGGATCAGCCAGATGGTCTGCTGGAGCCGGATGGGCGGCCGCGGCAGGCCGAGCCCGGCCAGCAGCAGCTCGTTCAGCCAGCCGCGCGGGCCGAGCAGCGCCATGAACGCCGCGGCGACGACCATTGCCGGCAACACGAAGGGGATCGTCGTGAGCGCCTGCAAGATACGCTTGCCGGGGAAGCGATAGCGGGCGAAGACGAACGCCGCGGGCAGCCCCAACGCCAGTGTCAGCGCGGTGGACGCGGCCGCCTGCCACGCGGTGAACCAGAGCGCGCGCCGGAAATAGGCTTCGCCCCAGATCGCGGCCAGCGGCGTCAGATCGAGCCGGCCCTCCGGCGCGAAGCTCCGCCCGATCACCATCCCTAACGGATAGAAGAAAAAGATCGTCAGGAAGGCGAGCGGGAGGAGGAAGAGGGCGTTGGGAAGGTTGGAACGTTGTCTCATGGATAGATACGAGTCATCAGTTATCAGTTATCACTGATAACTGATAACTGATAACTGATCGGAAATGGATGTAGTGCAATCCGGACTCCCGAACTTGTTCGGGAATCATCCTCAACAAGTTGAGGACTCCGACTTCCCCATGCACCCATTTGATTTCCGATTCGTATAACCGGCCCCTCGTCACCGTAACACCACATCCGTCCACGCCTTCAACCAGCTTTCACGGCCGGCCTCGATCTGCTGCGGTGTGAGCACGACCGGCTGCGGCGGCGTCTGGGCGTATTTGGTGAAGACCTCCGGGAGGGGCGCACCGGTGCGGGCGGGATAGACCCACATCTGGAGCGGGATATCGGCCTGGAATTGCTCGCCAAGCATGAAATCCACCCATTGCCGCGCCAAGTCAACGTTCGGCGCGCCCTTGAGGATGCCCACGAACTCGATCTGCCGGAAGGTCTGGCCGGCGGGCAGGATGGCGCCGGTGGGCGCTTCGGCCGGCGGCGGGTCGGCGAAATGCACCTCGGCCGCCGGGCTGGTCGCATAGCTCACCACCAGCGGGTGATCCCCCTGGCCGCTGCCGCCGCTGAACTGGTTGTAGTAGGCGTCATCCCAGCCGTCGGCGACCAACACCTGGTTTTTGCGCATGTCGCGCCAGAAGTCGAGGTAGGTATAGCTACCGGTCTCGCCGAAGACGGCGATGGTCGTCAGCAGAAACGCCATGCCCGGCGACGAAGTCGCGGGATTCTCCACGACAACCAATCCGCTGTAGGGCGATTGGGTCAGGTCGCGCAGGGTTTGCGGGATGGCGATGCCGTTATCTGCGAAGTACTTTTTATCGTAGTTGAGGACAACGTAGCCGAAATCCACCGGCAGCAAACGGTTGCTGCTGTCGAGCTTCAGTTCGGCCGGGATGTCCCCCAAGGCCGGCGACGCATACGGCTCGAAGATATCGCCCGCCAACGCCCGGCTCAGGAAGCTGTTGTCCACGCCGTAGAAGACATCGGCCAGCGGATTGCCCTTGCTCAACAACGCCTTGTTGAGCGCCAGGCCGGCGTCGCCCGACTTGAGGAAGCGCACCTGGCAGCCGCACTGGGCCTGGAAAGCCGCCACAACCGGTTCGCTGACGCTGAAGCTGTCGTGCGTCATCACGGTCAAGGCCCGGCCGCCTGGCGGAGGCTGGGTCGGGGTCGGCGTGGCCGCGACGGGCGTCACGCCGCTCGTGACGGTCGCGGCCGGCGCGCCGGTGGGGGGCAGCCCAGGCGTGACACAGCCGGCCAAAAGGACGCCCGCAATTAATACCAGGGAGATCGTTCGGTACATCATTTGTCACCTCTTGAATCGCGCAGTTCCAATCCGTTCTGCGTGTGAATCACCAACAACAACCCGCGGCGCAGCCATAGCTGCGCCGCTTCGGCCGCGAACACATTGCTAACCCCGCGCGCCTGGCCGAAGAAGAGCGTCTCATCGGCCAGGGGATAGCGCAGCCCCGCGGTCGTCACACCCAGCGCGTCGCCCGCCAACGGCAACAAGGTCAGCAGATCGTCCGCCGCGCCCGCCAACGTCAGGCACGCGGCCGCGCCGTCGGACGACACGTGGCCGCGCAGGAGGCGCAGGGTTTGCGCGCCTTCCGCGATCACGGTCGGGATCTCGGCCAGGTCGGGCCGGGCCAGCAGGAGGATGTTCGCCAGCATGTGGTCGGCCCGGCCGCCCAGCGCGGCGCAGAGGATCAGCTCATCCGCGCCAGCGGCCAGGGCGTGCGTCAGCGCCAGCTCCAGATCGGTCTCGTCTTTGGCGGCCGGCGCGGTGATCGTCAGGACGCCTGCCGCTCGGATCGTCCGCAAGTCGGCCGCGGGCAGCGAGTCGAGATCGCCGACCAGCAGATGGATCGGCCAGCCCCAGGCCCGCGCGTGGTGCGCGCCGTAGTCCGCGGCGATCACGCGATCGGCCGGGCCAGGCGCCAGCCGCGCTGGCTGCTGTGTTGTCGGGCTGCCGGCCACGAGAAAGACACGCACACCTGCCTCCGCTCAACAAAAAAGGCGACCCTGTCGGGTCGCCCAATGCTGCCTTTCGCTGCATCCCTACGCCGGCATTACCCGTCAGGTTCCAGGGTCGTTGGCAAACTCGGCCAACCTCTCAGCCAGGCATCCCTGGCTCCCCTTGCACTTAAATCAAGTCTATCACGGAGCGGGTGGTGTGTCAAAATTCCAACCAGCACGCTCACTCAGTCACTTTCCACGCCCCTGCCGGCAGCCGCTGCGCCAGCTCCGCTTGCAGCTCTTTGCACACCCGCGTCCGATTGTTCGGAAAATCGAGCTGCCAGCGCGCCGAGCCGTTGGCCTCGACGAGCACCTCGAACCGATCCTCGCCCGTGAACTTCGATAGCACATCCACGATCTCGGCCAGGCGCTTGCGGTCGCCGTCGAGGCTGGCGCTGCGCCGGAAGGTGATGTGGAGCGTCTTGGGACCGGGCGGCGCAGGCGGCGGCAGGGACGTCCGGGGCTGAACGCCGCCAGACGCCGCCGGCTGAGCAGGCGCGCGCACCGGCGGCGCGGCATCGGCCGGCGGGCGGGTTGGGGCCGGTTGCGGCGGCGCGGCGCTGGTCGCACTGACGGTCGCGGCCGGCGGTGCGACCTTCTGCGGCGCCCCGCCGGCCGACGCGTCCTGCTCGCGCTGCGTCTCCTGGCGCACAGGCGGCTGGGCAAGCGGCGCAGGGGGCAACGTGGGCGACTCCCTTGTCACCTTGTCACCTTGTCCTCCTGTCGCCTTTTCACTCGGCCGCCGCGTCGCCTCCATCTCCGTCATCCACTCCGGCTCCTCGGCGCTGAACGGATTGTCGCCGCCGAAATAGGCGCCGTCCTCTTCATCTTCATCCAGTGGGGCGGGCAGCGGCGCGTAGGCACGCGCCGGCGTTGCGTAGCTGGCGGCGGCCGGCCGCTCCCGCACCTGCGGCCGGGCCGGTTCGGCTAACGCGCCGTTGCGGAAACGATAGGCGACCGAATTGGTATCTTCGATCACCTTCATCCCCTCCACGTAATCGCGCACTGAATCGGCGACCACGCTGACACGGCCGTTGCGCACATCGGCCTTACCCGCGACGATAATGATCTTGTCGGCAACAAAGAGCGGCTTCTGGTCGGCATAGAGGCGCGGGAAAACAGTGATATCAATTGCGCCCTGCAGGTCTTCCAGCCGGATGAACGCCATCGCCTCACCCTTCTTGGTGGTGATCTGGCGCACATCGGCCACCATGCCGGCCACCACAACGGCCCGGCCCGATAGCTCCTCGGTAATCTCGACCGACGCGTGGGTGATGACATTCTGCAGGTCTACGGTCATGGTTTGCAAGGGATGGCTCGAAACGTACACGCCCACCAGCTCCTTTTCCCAATCCAGGGCTTCTTTGGGGTTGGCCTTTGCCGCGGCCGGCAACGACGCCAACAGCTCCTCTGCGCTTTCGCTATCTGCGCCGCCAAACAGGGTGAGCTGTCCCACTTCGCGCGCGGTGTGCGTCACCTCGCTGGCCGACATGATGCGATCCATGCCAGCCAGGAGTTGGCCGCGCTCGCCGAAATCATCCAGCGCGCCGACTTTGATCAGGCATTCCAGGCCGCGGCGGTTGACCTGGCGCAGATCCAGCCGGTCGGCGAAGTCGGCCAGCGAGGCGAAACGCTGCGCGCCGCGCGCGTTCAAGATCGCATCCACCGGCCCCTCGCCGACGTTTTTGATGGCATCCATGCCCATGCGGATCGCGGTGCGTTCGGGCACAGGGAAGGAGAACGCGGTCGCGCGATGCGGCATCGGGCGCTGCGCCGGCAATTGCTCGATTGTGAAATGATGCCCGCTGACGCTCACATTGGGGGGCAGCACCTCGATGCCCATCCGCCGGCACTCGGCGATCAACACGCCGACCTTCTCGGTGTTATGCCGCTCGACCGTAAGCAGCGCGGCCATGTATTCGACCGGATAATACGCCTTGAGGAAAGCGGTCTGCGCCACGATCACCGCGTAGTCGGCGGCGTGGGCGCGGTTGAAACCATAGCGGGCGAAGCCCATCAGCGCGTCCCAGATCGCGTCGGCATCCTCGCGGGTCAGCCCTGATTTCGCGGCCGAGCCTTTGGCGAAGATCTCACGGTGCTCGTCAAGCGTCTCCTTGGACTTCTTACTGATGCCGCGGCGCACCAGGTCGGCCTCGCCGGGGGTGTAGCCGGCGATGTCGGCGAGGATTTGGATCACCTGCTCTTGATAGACGCACACCCCCATCGTCTCCGCCAGGATAGGCGTCAAAATCTTGTGAACATATTCCGGTTTCTTCTCACCATGCAGACACGCGATGAAATCCGGGATAAACTCCATCGGGCCGGGGCGGTAGAGCGAGATGGTCGCGGTGATGTGGTCGAACTCGGTGGGACGCAAGTCCATGAGGCAGCGTCTCATGCCGCTGTTGTGGACCACAAATCCATTGGCAAGGAAGTTATTGCCAGGGGCGCGCATCTGAAGATCGTAAGTAGCTTCTTCGCCAGCCGGCGCGATTTCACGGATCGCAACCCATTCGCTTTGCGGCGGTATCTGTGGGCATTCCCATTCCACCAAGTGCGCATACTGTAATTGAAATTCAGCAAAGAGCGTTTTGTCAACGACAATGAGCTTGCACTCGGGATATTGTGCTTGAAAGAGCGCGATTTTTCGTTCACTGACAGAGTCCATCCAACCCTTGACCTCATACCACCGATCGAGAGTTGGCACGTAAAAATCTGGAGTGTAGGTCAGAGGGTTTCCCTGTTCGTCAACTAACTCGAAAGTGCGAGGTTCATAGCGGTATTCCAGGCCCAGGTAACGAAACACACGCGCAAGGTCGGCTTCCCAGGCAGATCGCACATAGTGCCCCAAGTCTTCACGATGGCCGGCTTTGGTATAGGTTTTGGTTTGCGCCGGCCGGCGTCCATACATGGGATTGCCGCGACCAACATTGCGAAGCGAGAGCTGTGTCCGGATGCGGGCAGCTTTTTCTGGGCCTAACCGCGCTTCAAGCGATAGTCCGCGCTGAGAGTGGTTGTAGATTGAAAGGTTCTTGATCCAGAGTGTATCAGCGGCCGTTTCGGCGGTTAGACCACGATTCCATGGCACACGGCCCCGCGTATTTGCAGAAATATGCTCACGAACTTCTGGGCGGCTGGGATTAGACGTCATGCGCGCGGAACAGCGTTTGCAGCGTTGAGCCTTGCGATAGAAAGTTTTGAGTGGTTCACCGCACTCTACACATAGCCGGCCAGCCCATTTGATGTTGCTTTTAACCAACACGCGGTCATGATTAAGATCAAGTTCGCCTAATCGCACCCAACCCCGTTGCGTCAGGAAGCAGTGGTCTGCTGTTGCCTTGATCCAGCAGCCACGCGCGTCTACCAGCCGAAAGACCGGTTTAACGCCACTATACACGACCTTGAGGATTTCATTTTGTGTAAACCGACCGCTATCAAGGTAGCAGGAATCGGTCTTGAGTCGCTGCGCCCAGGGCCGTGTCTCAGAAGGGTTGCGGTCAGCAAATTGCTCATATAGCTCTTTGATAGTGCGATGACCAATATATGCGTCGCCGCTCAGACAACCTTCCACCTGGAACACGCCCATCACATCGCCCGCAGTGAGCAGCTCATAGATCTTCGGGTCGTCAATCGGCAGGTTGTGTAGCGTGTACTCGATCCCGTGCCGCTCTTTGATCAGCCGCGTGCACTCACGCATCAGGGTCAGGGTCGCCAGGCCGAGGAAGTCCACCTTCAGCAGGCCGATGGATTCCAGGATCGGGAACTCGTACTGCGTGACCGTCTCGGTGACCGCCGACTTGGGCGGGCGCATCAGCGGGGTGTAGTAGCTCAGCTCCTTGTCCGCGATGATGACGGCCGCCGCGTGGATGGAGGAATGGCGCGCCACGCCCTCAAGCTGACTGCCGGTGTCCAGCAGCTTGCGGATCTGTGCGTCCGCCTCATAACGCTGTTTCAGGTCGGCGGAGTAGAACTCGTGGCCCTCGGTCAACACCTCTTTGATCGTCACCGGCTTGCCGGGGATGGCCGGGATCAGCTTGGCGATGTTGTCCACCTCGCTGAGGTCAACCGCCATGGCGCGGCCCACGTCGCGCACCGCAGCGCGTGCCTTCATCCGGCCGAAGGTGACGATCTGGGCCACGCGGTGGCTGCCGTATTTGTCCACAGTGTAGCGGATCAGTTCTTCGCGCTGGTCATCCGGGAAGTCCAGATCGAAATCGGGCATCGTGACGCGGCCCGGATTCAAGAATCGCTCGAAGATCAGTTTGTTGCGCAGCGGGTCGAGGTTGGTGACGCCGATGGCATAGGCCACGATGGAGCCGGCGCCCGACCCGCGCACGTTCCACCAGATGCCGCGGCGTTGGGCATACATGCACAAGTCCCACACGATGAGGAAATA
>Ga0172368_10005556_pt1 | contig 13990 bp, 7 predicted proteins | sample Lak11m_FD_114540 | JGI IMG/M metagenome (GOLD analysis project Ga0172368, IMG submission 114540) | Freshwater microbial communities from Kabuno Bay, South-Kivu, Congo - kab_022012_11m | ecosystem: Environmental > Aquatic > Freshwater > Lake | place: Democratic Republic of the Congo: South-Kivu...
AATAAAGACGAGAGCGCATCAACTAAAGCCGGCTCATCTTCAATAATAAGAATTTTTTTAGGCATGGCACCGTCTCCTGTAATTTATCAACCCCTTATCATAACAAGAAGCATCTTAAACCGTTCTGCAGCCTTTAAACTATGGGGCTTATTGGCAGGCATTATTACAATTTCACCGTCGGAAACTTTATGCATTTCACCTGCTATATTTATTTGGGCAGTGCCATCAAAAACATATACTAAAGCATCAAACGGCGCTGTGTGTTCGCTTAGGCCCTGGCCTTTGTCAAAAGCAAACAATGTCACAGTGCCTTTATCTTTTTTGATTATCTCTTTACTGACAACAGAGCCATCCTGATAATCTATTAAACTTTTTAATTTTCCAGCTTCAGCAATAATGTTTTTCATATTTTCATCTTGTCATTGCGAGGGCCGAAACTTCGGCCCGAAACAATCTCCACGGGGACACCTTTAATCTTCACCTAACTCTGTACCGTCTGGCGTTTTAGCTTTGCAAGTGTCCCTGCCAGCAAGATTATACTGCTGTTTGGGTATGATATATTTAGCTGAACCAGTCCCCAAGCTGTTTTTTTGAACCTAAAAGAAAGATCCTTCGCTTCGCTCAGGATGACAAATTATTCAGGCACGAGGGCTGGCTGTGAGCGGGGCGTCCGAAAATTTTTACAGCTTGGCCTTCGCCAACGGCGAAGTGTAAAAATTTTCGCCGAGTGAGACCGACCGCAGGAGTCGGCCGAACATCCCTGCGAACAGCCAGCCCGAGATGCCTGCAATAATGAGACATTTGAGCAGACACAGAGGTCCGCCCCTACATTATTCTTCTTTTTCCTCTTGCCTGGTTGCCTTGGCCTGGTCAATGATTGCCTGCGCAAGCTTGTTCGGGACTTCTTCATAGCGGTTAAAATGCATTGTATACGAGCCGCGGCCGCCTGTAACAGATTTTAATTCTGATATAAATTTAAACATTTCAGCCAATGGAACGCTTGCAACTATTGTCTCAACGCCTGAACCAGGATGCACACCCAATACTCTACCACGCTTAGAATTCAGTATGCCTGTAATATCACCCATAAATTCATCAGGCACTGTTATTTCTGCCTCCATTATTGGCTCAAGCAAAACAGGTTTTGCCTTTAAAAAAGCTTCCTTGAAACCGTGTTTTGCCGCAATCTGAAAAGCTATATCTTTTGAATCAACAGGATGAGTTTTTCCGTCATAAACAACAGCCCTAACATCTACAACCGGAAATCCTGCCACAGGCCCCATATCAAGTGAAGTTTTAATACCCTTTTCACAACTTACAATAAAAGGACCCGGTATAGCACCACCCACAACCTCGTCAACAAATTCAAACCCTTTACCGCGATCCAAAGGCTCAACTCTTACCCAAACTTCTGCAAACTGTCCTGCGCCGCCTGATTGTTTTTTATGGCGGTATTGCGCATCGCCTTTTCCAACAATAGTTTCTTTATAAGCAATCTTTGGAGTACCTATTCCAACATCTACCCCAAACCGCACCTTTAAACGCTCTATCATGATTTTTAAATGCAAATCTCCCAAACCTGAGACAATCATTTCTTTTGTTTGCACATCGCGGGTCACCTTAAAAGTCATATCTTCTATTGCAAGCTTATGAAGCGCGCCTGAAATCTTATCTTCATCTCCACGCGTTTTTGGCTTGACTGAAAACGATATTGCCGGTTCGGGAAATGCCGGCGCATCGAATAAAATCTGTTTTTTCTCTTCTGATAAGGAATCGCCTGTAGTTGTATCCTTTAATTTTGCAACCGCGGCTATGTCGCCTGCAATTACTTTATCTAAAGGAGCCTGTGTTTTACCTTGTATTTCAAATATTTTACCTATACGTTCACTAATCTTTTTTGTACTGTTATAAAAACCTGTATCCGGCATAAGCGTACCTGAATAAACCTTAAACACAGAAAGCTGGCCCACATACGGATCTACTATCGTCTTAAAAACCTGGCCGCTAAAAGGATTATTTACATCTATCTGGCGGGTCTCATCTTGATCATTGACAGGATTTTTTCCTGATTTAGTACCCCTAAAAGTGGGCGCAGGGAAATCACTTGTAATAGTATCTAGCAAAATTTTAAGCTGTGGATTATTAACTGACACCCCGCAGAGAATAGGCACAACCTTGCCATCTGCTATACCTTTTTTAAGAGCGGCTTCTGTTTCCTCTTTTGAAAGCTCTCCTTTTTCAAGATATTTTTCAAGCAGCTGGTCATCCGCCTCTGCAACAGCCTCCACTAACTGCTCTGCATATTTTTCCGCCCTGGATTTATCTTCGGGACTTAGACTATCCATACCCTCTTTTGTCAATATATTTGCGCTTCCTTTAAAACTCGGCCCCTGGCCATTAGGAATAGCTAGGGCAACACATTTTTTTCCAAACTTATTAGACAGCACCTCGCAAACCTTATGAAAATCTGCGCGCTCTTTATCCATTTTATTTATAAATATTAAACAGGGAATATTTTTAGACTCTACTATTTTCCATGCCCTATCAGTACCCAACTCAATACCTGATGAAGCATCCACAACTATAATTGCACTATCAGCAGCCACAAGGCCGCATATAACATCATTTATAAATTCGCCATAGCCTGGCGCATCGAGTAAGTTAATCTTATAATTATTCCACTTGCAATTTAAAATACCAAGATTAATGGAACTTTTTCTTTCTATTTCATCGGGGAGATAATCGCTTGTAGTAGAACCCTCGTCTATTTTACCCAGGCGCTTTGTTGCACCTGCAGTAAATAATATTGCTTCAGATAAAGATGTTTTTCCTGCACCGGAATGAGACAGAATAATTAAATTTCTTATGTGGGCTGTGTCATAAGTAGGCATGGTAAAACTCTCCTTTCGCATATTCGACAGATTTGATTTTGACGGAGAAACGGATTGAAGGGCCATTTTGATTCTCCTTTCGCGGTTTTCCTTGGCTTGATTTATTTTTGGAGTGGATTATTAAAATCATAAGGAATAATTTAATATACCCCATCTGAATTTTAATGTCAAGAAAAAATGCCCAAATAAAAACCCCGCTCTTTCTGTTAAGAAAAAGCGGGGTTAATTTAAGCCCAGCGGCTACCTACTCTCCCACACCGTTGCCGATGAAGTACCATTGGCCTTGAGGAGCTTAACTTCCGTATTCGGAATGGGAACGGGTGTATCATCCTCAGTATGGCCACTGGACACAACTTCCAGATCTATTTCAATTATTTTGATGGAGCATAGCCTTTTAAAGTAAGCTGCTAACCATTTAGCTAAAATTAAAAGTTATACGGTCAAGCCAAACGGCATATTAGTATTTGTAAGCTTAAACCCTTACGGGTCTTACACTCCAAACCTATCAACCTCGTAATCTACAAGGTGCCTTATTACCACTTATGTGATTGGGATATCTATTCTTAAGGGGGGCTTCGCGCTTATATGCCTTCAGCGCTTATCCTTTCCGAACTTAGCTACCCAGCATCTGCAACTGGCGTCACAACTGGAACACTAGAGGTTCGTCTATCCTGGTCCTCTCGTACTAAGGATAGATCCTTTCAAATATCCTACGCCCACGACAGATAGAGACCGACAATATGTTACTCTTACTTTTAATGTAAGGAATCAGGCATTTCTGCTGATTTCTACACATCGCTGTGTAGTTCGGACTATATCTTATCCTGTTTTATACAGAACTCTGACGTATAGTCTCTGAGGTATCAGTTAATAAGAAGATCTTCTTTAGAATATTTTTTTAAGCTTGTTTTCAGTAATTTGTGCACTAATTTTACAATTTTGTTAAAACCTTTACGCTTCAAGTGTTCTCTGCTTTCTATAATATCAATAACTTTTGCAAACACAAGAAAATCGTTGTTTTTATAAGAATGCACTGGATGTTTTTTGAAGAAAGGTATAAGTTTCTCTCTTAAATCCTTTCTATCTTTTACAATCAAAACCCATGTTTTATCCTTTGGATTTTTTGGATGATTTAGCTTTATATAACCGCAGCTTAACCTTCTTTGAAATCCTTCAAGAATATTTTTACCACCTGGATTTTGACTTAAGTGAAATTCGGTAATGACTTGCCATTTCAAAGGTAAATCGTTTCGCTTACTAAACCCCACATAAAAACATCCTTCACCGTCGACAAATCCTGCAAAATATTCATCAGATAGTCTTTTATCACCGCTTACCTGCTGATTGTCCGCATGTTGCACATTTTTACTTAACATTTTCATAGAGATATATTAACTCTATTTAAAACTTTTGTCAAGTAGTGAACAATACTCGGAGTTTCCAGCAAATAGTCAGATTTATAGACAGCAACGGTCTATAGTTTACTGTCTTGCGACGTTCTGAACCCAGCTCACGTACCACTTTAACCGGCGAACAGCCGGACCCTTGGGACCTTGTCCAGCCCCAGGATGTGATGAGCCGACATCGAGGTGCCAAACCTGGTCGTCGATATGGACTCTCGGACCAGATCAGCCTGTTATCCCCGGAGTACCTATTATTCGTTGAGCGACGGCGATTCCATATTCCACCGCCGGATCACTAAGACCTGCTTTCGCATCTGCTCGTCCCGTCGGACTCGCAGTTAAGCTTCCTTATGCCTTTACACTCGTCGTGCGATTGCCAACCGCACTGAGGAAACCTTTGTGCTCCTCCGTTACAATTTGGGAGGAAACCGCCCCAGTCAAACTGCCCGTCTGGCATTGTCCTGCGCCACGCTTTAGAGGTCGCAGTTAGAATTCTAATATAATAAGGGTGGTATTTCACATTTTGGCTCCACCCAAGCTAACGCCTGGGTTTCAAAGCCTCCCACCTATTCTACACATATTGGATCAAAATTCAATACCAGAGTACAGTGAAGGTTCCGGGGTCTTTTCGTCTAATCGCGGGTAGACGGCATCTTCGCCGTCACTACAATTTCGCCGAGTCTCTCGTTGAGACAGCACTCTTGTTGTTACACCATTCGTGCGGGTCGGAACTTACCCGACAAGGAATTTCGCTACCTTAGGACCGTTATAGTTACGGCCGCCGTTTACTGGGGCTTCGGTTCAAAGCTTCGCCTTACGGCTAACCTTTACCCTTAACCTTCCAGCACCGGGCAGGTGTCAGTCCCTATACGTCGTCTTTACGACTTTGCAGAGACATGTGTTTTTGCTAAACAGTCACAAGAGTCACTTTACTGTGGCCTCGATTCGCTTGGTTGTACACTTAACAAATCAAGGCACCCCTTCTTCCGAAGTTACGGGGCTATTTTGCCTAGTTCCTTAACGAGAGTTCTATCGAGCACCTTCCCATATTCTGGGTATCTACCTGTGTCGGTTTACGGTACGGTTACCCATTTCATTCGCCAAAAAGGTTTTTCTCGGCAGCCTAGCTGTAGGTCAGTTTACCCGCGCCGTAGCTTGGGCTCCTTAGATCCCTCTCTCTCAGCTTACGCTGAGCCATACAGATCCAAACGGCCACTTCCAAACGGCCGCTGACTTAACTTCCTGCGTCACTTCTTGGTTGATAACACAAAATAGGTAGTATCTGAATATTAACAGATTCTTCCATCGCCTACGCCTTTCGGCCTCGGCTTAGGATCGACTAACCCTGGGCGGATTAACCTTCCCCAGGAAACCTTAGATTTTCGGTGTCCCGTTTTTTCATCGGGATTTTCGCTACTCATACCTGCATAAACTCTTCTGCATCGTCCAGGCGTCTTTACAGTCGCCCTTCGTCCTATCGCAGAATGCTCCTCTACCACTCATTTCACCCGAAGGTGAAATAAATCCATAGCTTCGGTTGTAAACTTAGCCTCGATTATTGTCGGCGCGAAACCTCATTGACCGGTGAGCTGTTACGCACTCTTTAAATGATGGCTGCCTCTGAGCCAACATCCCGGTTGTCTAAGAAATTTCACATCCTTTACCACTTAGTTTACATTTGAGACCTTAGCTGATGGTCTGGGCTGTTTCCCTTTTGACTACGAAGCTTATCCCCCGCAGTCTCACTCCTATAATACGGTTCACTGGTATTCGGAGTTTGATTGGGTTTGCGAACCTGGTGAGGCCGCTAGCCCATTCAGTACTCTACCCCCAGTGTCTAGTTTATAAGGCTGACCCTAAAGTCATTTCGAGGAGAACCAGCAATTTCTGAGTTTGATTAGCCTTTCACTCCGACCCACAATTCATCCCAACGCTTTTCAACGCAGACGGGTTCGAACCTCCACGACCGGTTAAGGCCGCTTCGCTCTGATCATGGGTAGATCACTCAGTTTCGGGTCTAATTCGTCCAACTTAATCGCCCTATTAAGACTCGCTTTCGCTACGGCTTCAATCGTGACTATTAATCACGAAATTAACCTTGCTGAACAAAATAACTCGCAGGTTCATTATCCAAAAGGCACGCGGTCATCCATTACGCATCCGAAGATACGTCATAGGACTCCCACCGCTTTGTAAGTTTGCAATTTCAGGTACTATTTCACTCCCCTTACAGGGGTTCTTTTCAACTTTCCCTCACGGTACTTTTTCACTATCGGTCCTTGATGAGTATTTAGCCTTGGCCAATGGTCTGGCCGAGTTCCTATGGGGTTCCACGTGTCCCATAGTAATTAGGTATCCCACCCAGAAAGCCCTGTTTGTTTCACCTACAGGACTATCACCTTCTTTGGTTGCCATTTCCATGGCATTCGATTATAAACAAGGTTTATAACTTTCCGACGGATCTGCACTCCGTCAGGCAGGAACCTGTGACACCCTATCTGCAACGCATGCAGGCTATCACGCAAATAAGGTTTAGGCTCTTTCCCGTTCGCTCGCCGCTACTTAGGAAATAAATGTCTTTTTCTCTTCCTCAGGGTACTGAGATGTTTCACTTCCCCTGGTGTCGCTTTTGCATCCTATTTTGAATTTTAGATACAAATACTGCAGCATTACCCGCAGTGGGTTGCCCCATTCGGAAATCTCCGGATTAAAGTTTGTTTGCAACTACCCGGAGCTTATCGCAGCTTGCCACGTCCTTCATCGCCTATCAAGGCCAAGTCATCCATCACAAACGTTAGTAGCTTGACCAAATATATCTCTCTTAAAACTAGCTAATTGTTACCACGCTTTTATAAAAAAAGACTATGCTCCGTCAAAATAATTGACGGATCCATTCAAAAAAATTATTAATGGAAGTTGTCAAAGAACAAAAAATTTGGTGTTCTACTTCGCCCTACACTAGCAATAGCTGGTACGGGCTTCGTAGAAACACCATTCTACTTCGCCGAATTTCTACGAAGCTGAATATGTAAATATTCAGCGAAGTAGAATGGTGGACCTGAGCGGGATCGAACCGCTGGCCTCATGCTTGCAAAGCACGCGCTCTCCCAGCTGAGCTACAGGCCCGTAAATGTGCAATTTGTGTGTGTATTTTGTAATTTGGAAAATGTATTTGCCAAATTACAAACTACAAATTACACAATACCGAGATTTTCGCTTTGCGAAAATCTCTGGTGGGCCCAGAAGGATTCGAACCTTCTACCACCGCGTTATCAGCACGATGCTCTGCCAATTGAGCTATGGGCCCAAATTTGCGGAGCTATATAGTAGAAAGTATTCCGCGGTAATCCGCAAACTCAATAATCAAATGCTAACGACTTACACATCAAAAATTTTTTTGGATACAACATAATGTTGTATGTTTTCTTTCCTTTTTTATTAAAAAAATTTTAATAAAATTAGAAAGGAGGTGATCCAGCCACACCTTCCGGTACGGCTGCCTTGTTACGACTTAGCGCCAGTCACCAGTATCACCTTAGTCGAAGCCCTCCCTTGCGGGTTAGAACTATCGCCTTCGGGTGCTCCCGGCTTCCATCGCTTGACGGGCGGTGTGTACAAGGCCCGGGAACGTATTCACGGTATCGTGTCTGATACACCGTTACTAGCGATTCCAACTTCATGAAGGCGAATTGCAGCCTTCAATCTGAACTGAGGCCGGCTTTTTGAGATTAGCTCCACCTTGCGGTATTGCAACTCTTTGTACCGACCATTGTAGCACGCGTGTGGCCCAGGGCGTAAGGGCCGTACTGACTTGACGTCATCACCACCTTCCTCCTCCTCTACGGAGGCAGTCTCTCTAGAGTGCTTCCTTGCGGATAGTAACTAAAGACGATGGTTGCGCTCGTTGTGGGACTTAACCCGACACTTCACAGCACGAGCTGACGACAGCCATGCAACACCTGTTCTGGCTCCTGATTTGACAGGTCGTCCCCTTTTCAGGTTTCTACATCCAGTATGTCAAGCCCTGGTAAGGTTCCAGGCGTAGCGTCCTATTAAACCGCATGCTCCACCGCTTGTGCGGGCCCCCGTCAATTCCTTTGAGTTTCAACGTTGCCGTCGTACTCCCCAGGTGGGGCACTTAATGTGTTAACTGCGGCACGGATCCATGCGGACCCACACCTAGTGCCCATCGTTTACAGCTACGACTACCAGGGTATCTAATCCTGTTTGCTCCCGTAGCTTTCGCATTTCAGTGTCAGTATCGGGCCAGAAAGGCGCCTTCGCCACTGGTGTTCCTCCCGATATCTACAGATTTCACCCTTACACCGGGAATTCCCCTTTCCTCTCCCATACTCAAGGTAAGCAGTTTCGAATGCAGTTCCTTCGTTAAGCAAAGGTATTTCACATTCGACTTACAAACCCACCTACATGCCCTTTACACCCAATAAATCCGAGTAACGCTTGCCACCTCCGTATTACCGCGGCTGCTGGCACGGAGTTAGCCGTGGCTTCCTTTGGTCGTACCGTCTTTTTTTAATACCTATTCGATATCAAAAACTTCTTCCGACCTGACAGTGTTTTACAATCCGAAGACCTTCATCACACACGCGGCGTCGCATAGTCAGACTTTCGTCCATTGCTAAAGATTCTCGACTGCAGCCTCCCGTAGGAGTCTGGGCAGTGTCTCAGTCCCAATGTGGCTGACCATCCTCTCAGACCAGCTACCCGTCAAAAGCCTTGGTGGGCCGTTACCTCACCAACTAGCTGATAGGGCACGGGCTCATCAATAAGTGATAGGTCCTTGCGGATCCCCATCTTTAACTACACAAACATGCGTTTATGTAGTATTATCCGGTATTAGCTCAGCTTTCGCTGAGTTATTCCAAACTTAAGGGTAGATTACCCATGTATTACTCACCCTTTTGCCGCTCTTTTGCATCATTCCCTAAGTTCTTCCTTGCGGTCAAACTTAAGTTCAAATGCAAAATCGCTCGACTTGCATGCCTAAACCACGCCGCCAGCGTTCCCTCTGAGCCAGGATCAAACTCTCCAGTTTGAAATTAGCTCTATAAGTACTTTTTTGAAAAATAAAGAATCGACTAGGGCAATCAATCGCGCACTAATAGTGCGTGGATTACATTGCCTTATATCGTTAATTTTTGTTGTTGCGCTAGCATTTGATTATTAAGTTATCAATGAACTGTATTAAAATATAAATAAACAAAAAAGGCATCATGACGATGCCGTTTTTTATCTAAACATCTTCAAGTCAATTTTGATCTATTTGTCAACCGTTAGTGAGAGCTTAATTTTTCTCATGCGGGAGTATAAATATAACATGACCACATAATATTGTCAAGTATTTTTTTTATATTTCTGCGGAATCCAAAAGCACCGTAACTTTGTTGTTCAAAACCTCTAAAAACCCCATGCTTTTAGAATTAACTTTTGAAAATTTACCGCCCTCTTCCTTAAAAGTAATGTCTCCTGGTATGAGGATAGAAATAAACGGCGCATGGCTCGGCAATATACCAAAATAACCTATTTCTCCGGAAGCCACTACTGTGGAAACCTGCCCCTGAAATATAGTTTTATAGGGAGTATGTATATTAAGGTTGAGAAGTTTTTCCACTGGCCGCTCCAACAAAACCATTTTTATTTAGCTGCTCATTCTTTTCTATTGCCTCTTCAATAGTGCCTACCATATAAAATGCCTGCTCATGAAGAGAATCCAATGATCCATCAATAATCATCTTTACGCCTTTTATAGTATCTTCCAATTTTACATATTTACCTTTAATGCCTGTAAAATTTTCAGCAACAAAAAATGGCTGTGAAAAAAACCTCTGCACTTTTCTGGCGCGCGAAACAATAAGCTTATCTTCATCTGACAATTCATCAATACCTAAAATAGAAATAATATCGCGCAAATCTTTGTAGCGCTGGAGAACTCTCTGCACCTTAAGCGCAACATTATAATGCTCTTCGCCTAAAAGCCTTGGGTCAACAATGCGAGAAGTAGAATCCAATGGATCAACTGCGGGATAAATGCCTAATTCTGCAATTTGACGCGACAAAACTATTTTTGCATCAAGATGAGAAAATATAGCAGCAGGAGCCGGGTCTGTTAAATCATCTGCAGGGACATATACTGCCTGGATAGAAGTAATTGAACCGTTTCTGGTTGAGGCAATCCTCTCTTCAAGCTGCGCCACTTCAGTTGCCAAATTTGGCTGATAACCTACTGCTGAAGGCATGCGTCCAAGCAATGTTGAAACCTCAGAACCAGCCTGAATATAACGATAAACATTATCTATAAATAAAAGCACATCTTTTCTTTCCTGATCCCTGAAATATTCCGCCATAGTAAGGGCAGATAAACCTATCCTAAGGCGAGCTCCAGGTGGTTCATTCATCTGGCCAAAAACAAGCGCGCTATTTTTTACTACGCCTGACTCATTTAATTCAAGCCACAATTCATTACCTTCCCTTGTGCGCTCGCCCACTCCTGCAAAAATAGAAACACCGCCGTGTTCCGTTGCTATGGTACGAATTAATTCCATAACGATAACGGTTTTACCTACGCCTGCGCCGCCAAACAAACCAACTTTTCCGCCCTTAGGAATAGGGGCTAACAAATCAATTACCTTCAAACCTGTTTCCAGGATCGAAGATATAGGCAGCTGTTCTTCAAAATTTGGAGATGTCCTATGTATAGAACTGCGCTGTTGCGGATTTTCCACAGGCCCCTTGCCGTCAATTGGCTCACCTAATAAATTAAAAATCCTGCCTAAAGTTTGCCTGCCTATAGGAACTGTAATTGCAGAACCCGTGTCAACGGCCTTCATGCCGCGGACAAGCCCATCTGTGGGGCCAAGGGCAATACACCTTACAGTATTATTTCCGATATCCTGCGCAACCTCTAAAGTCAAATCAATGCCTTTTTCTTTATCTTCAATCTTTATAGCATTTAAAAGCTGCGGCCCGCCATTTTCCGGGAATCTTACATCAACGCTTGGGCCTATTACCTGTATAACATGACCTTCTGCCATAATTTTAACCTTTCAATGCTTCTGTTGATGAAATGATCTCTAAAATTTCCTGAGTAATATTTGCCTGCCTGACTTTATTTCTCAACAGAATCAAACCTTCCAATAATTCCTTGGCGTTATCAGTAGCTGTACGCATAGCTATGCTCCTTGCGGAATGCTCCAGAGTAAGCGCCTCCAAAAATATAAGCTTCATTTTTGTAACTATATATTTATCAACGATGCTGTCCAATATATTATTAAAACCAGGTTCATATATATAATTAACATCTTTTTTATGCGCGGTTTCTATATTAAGAAATTTTTCAACATCTGCTTTATATATTATACCTGTTTCAGAACGGTTATAAGCAACATATACCTCGTCTACAGTCTTGGATAAAAATAAATTTTTTAAAATATCGCACACATCACTGCAAACCTTCTGGTCATACCTGCCGTTTAAACCTGTGTATGCATGCAAAACCTGCAGGCCTCTGTTACTAAAATAATTAAAGCCCTTTTTGCCGACTGTAATTAATTTTACATTGGCCTTTCCGTTTTTATTTATAAAATCTTCGGCAGCGCGCATAACATTGATGTTATACAAACCGCAAAGCCCATTATCAGAAGTCATCAGGCATAAAGCAAATTTCTCTTTTTTATTTCTGTTTTCCAAAAACGGATTGGCTGTTTGTGTTTCAGAGGTAATTATCCCGTCTAAAATAGATTTCAATCCATTGCAATACGGCCTCATGGCATAAAACATCTTATCTATGCGATTCAGTTTGGCAACTGAAACCATCTCCATTGCTGAAGTTACCTTCTTGGTATTTTCTATGCTGCGAATCCTATCCCTTGTCTGTTTCAATGACTGGTGCATTTTTATTATTACCTTTGAAATTCTAATTTAAAAGATTTTATTGCCTCTTCCAATTTTTTTACAAGGTCTTTATTCAACTCTTTTTTATCTTCTATCTCTTTTTCTATTTCAGGATACTTTTTATCTATATATCCATAAAGCCCTATTGCGAATTTTTTTACTTGAAAAACTTTCAAATCATCCAAAAAACCATTTATCCCTGCAAAAATAATCATTACCTGTTTTGCTATTGATAATGGCTCATATTGAGGCTGCTTCAATATCTCAACCATCCTTTCGCCTCTTGTAAGCTGGGATTGGGTAGTCTTATCCAATTCTGTTCCGAATTGAGTAAATGTAACCAATTCTCTATATTGCGCCAAATCAAGCCTAAGCTTGGAAGCAACCTGCCGCATAGCTTTAATCTGCGCCTTGCCGCCTACCCTTGAAACAGATAAGCCAACATTTATAGCAGGCCTTACACCAGAATAAAAAAGATCGTTCTCCAAATAAATCTGACCGTCTGTTATGGAAATAACATTTGTCGGTATATAACTGGTAATATCGCCGGCCTGCGTTTCAATAATAGGAATAGCTGTAATCGAACCGCTGCCCAATTTATCATTTAATTTTGCTGCTCTTTCTAATAACCGTGAATGCAGATAAAATATATCCCCGGGATAAGCCTCTCTGCCCGGAGGGCGTCTTAATAATAAAGATAACTGCCTGTACGACTGGGCATGCTTGGATAAATCGTCATATATTATCAAAACATGTTTGCCTGAATACATAAACTCTTCAGCCATAGCAGTTGCTGAATAAGGCGCTAAATACTGCAAAGATGCCGACGCACGGCTTGAAGCGCTTACAATGGTAGTATATTCCATTGCGCCATGTTTTTCTAAAACCTGCGAAACAGCGACAACACTCGATAGTTTCTGCCCTATTGCGCAATATATGCAATAAACACCTTTATTTTTCTGGTTAATTATTGCATCAATAGCTATAGCGGTTTTACCTGTCTGCCTGTCGCCTATTATTAATTCTCGCTGGCCGCGGCCGATAGGCGTCATGGAATCAATTGCCTTAATACCTGTCTCTAAAGATTCTTTTACAGGCTGGCGCTGCATTACATTCGGCGCCTGCGCCTCTATTGGCCTGGACTTTTTTGTCTTTAACGGGCCTTTTCCGTCTATTGGGTTTCCCAATGCATTAACTACGCGCCCGACGAGTTGATCTCCCACCGGAACCTCAACAATCTTACCCGTCCTTTTAACGGTATCGCCTTCTTTAATGCTCTGGTCAGGATTATCTGTGCCAAATACTACAACGCCTACGCTGTCTTCTTCCAGGTTCAACACCATGCCCTGGACACCCTTGGAAAATTGCACTATCTCTCCCATCATAACATCATCAAGGCCATATACGCGGACAATGGTATCACCTACTTGAATAACTGTGCCAATGGACTCAATACGCAATCTGGTCTTATATTTTTCAAGTTCTTTCTTTATTATTGAAGTAACTTCTTCTGGTTTAAGTGTCATATTAATTTACTCCTGCTAACATCAGTTTTTCCTTAAGCTCATCAAGGCGCCTTCTGACTGAACCATCAATAACAATATTACCTATTATAACTTGTATCCCGCCTAATAACCTGCTATCCAAGTCAATGTAAAATTTAAATTTTCTTTTAAACTTTTTTTCAATAGCAGCCTGTATTTTTTTTATAACAGCTATATCCAAAGGCAGTGTTGTTTTCAACAAAACATCCTGTTCGCCTTCATGCGTATATTTAACCCTAAG
>Ga0172368_10005559_pt1 | contig 13987 bp, 12 predicted proteins | sample Lak11m_FD_114540 | JGI IMG/M metagenome (GOLD analysis project Ga0172368, IMG submission 114540) | Freshwater microbial communities from Kabuno Bay, South-Kivu, Congo - kab_022012_11m | ecosystem: Environmental > Aquatic > Freshwater > Lake | place: Democratic Republic of the Congo: South-Kivu...
ACACCCTCGATCATCATATGCGGTCGTGTCTATACAACCCCAAGCAACTTAACGCGAGAAAAAATCGGCACAAAAGGACACACCCTCCAAATTCTGCAATCCCCCGCGTAAGTGAATGGTTACTCGAAGACTCGCAGTCATGAGGCACATCATCGTAAAACGTGGTATTATGACGCTAATCCCCTCGCTCGGCACGTCTTTGGCCGCCCCAAGAGGTGGTTATCCTTCTAAAGGAGTGAAGCGCAGATGCAGATCAAGACCAAGGATGATTACATCAAGAGTCTGAAAGAACAAGGGCACGTGGTCTACTACAACGGAGAGCGGGTTACTGACATAACCACCCATCCGGCTTTCATCCCGCACATCAACGCAGCTGCCAAGACCTACGAAATGGCGCTCATGCCGGAATTCGAGGAGCTGGCGAGCGCGACCAGCCACTTGACCGGCGATAAGATCAACCGCTTCACTCACGTCCACCAGTCCATTGACGACCTGATCAAGAAGGTCCAACTTCTGCGGGCCATCGCACATGAGACGGGGAGCTGTTTCCAGCGCTGCGTGGGATTTGATGCGATCAACGCCACGTACATGACCACCTTCGATATCGACAAGAAATACGGTACCAACTACCACAGCCGTTTCATTGAATACCTGAAGATGGTGCAGCGAACTAACAAGATGCTCGTCGGTGGAATGACCGATCCCAAGGGAGACCGCAGCAAGGCGCCGCATGAGCAAGCGGATTCCGATTTGTTTACCCGCATCGCGGAGCGCCGGGACGACGGCATCATCATTCGGGGCGCAAAGGCTCACCAGACCGGCGCTGTAAACAGCCACGAAATCCTCATCATGCCCACGCAGTTCATGCGTGAGGAGGATCGGGACTACGCTCTGTGCTGCGCGGTTCCTCTCAACGCTCCCGGAGTGGTCCAAATCTTCGGTCGCCAGACCAACGACGAGCGAAAGTTCGGCGGCCGCATCGATACGGGAAATGCGGAATTCGGTCTGGTAGGCGGTGAGACGCTCATGGTCTTCGACGACGTTTTCGTCCCATGGGAACGAGTATTCATGGCAGGCGAGACCGATTTCAGCGGCGTGCTCGTTGAGCGTTTTGCTACCATGCATCGCCAGAACTATGGCGGCTGCAAGGGAGGCGTTTCGGACGTGGTCGTTGGTGCGTGTGCGTTGGCCGCGGAAATGCAGGGCACCCAAAAAGCCTCGCACGTGAAAGAGAAACTTGCCGAAATGATTCACCTGACGGAGACCATCTACGCGGGTTCGATCTCATGCTCGGCCATGGGATACAAGACTCCGAGCGGCGCCTACTATCCGGACCCGCTCCTCGCGAATTGCACGAAACACAACGTGACTCGCCACATTTACGAGATCGCCCGCCTCGCTCACGACATCGCAGGAGGCATCCTGGCCACCATGCCGTTCGAGAATGACCTGAAGAGCCCGGAGATCGGCAAGTATGTGGAAAAGTACTTGGCCGGAGTGCAGGGAGTCTCAACCGAGAATCGCATTAAAATACTGAGGCTTATCGAGAACATGACCGGCGGCACGGCCCTTGTGGAGTCCATGCACGGCGCGGGCTCGCCCCAGACCCAGAAGGTTATGTATGCCCGCCTCGGCAAGATAGACATGAAGAAGAAGATGGCCAAGAAGCTGGCAGGAGTTCAGGATTAGTAGATCGACTTAGAAAGGTGTTTGCGTTGTTGTCAGTGGCGAAACTAGGGGCGGGTCTAAGTCGCTACGAGGCGTATCGCGTTGTTCGATGCTTTCACTCTTGAGATGCTGCTGGTAATGTCCTTACGAATAGGTCTGATGGGCTCATCACAGGTGGCAGGGTTCGTTATTCTCGGCGGGCCTCCGGGAGGTAATGAGCCGGCTGAAAGACAAGGAACGCGAGGTTGACGCGGTCATCGGCCGCGATCCGGGGCAGTCGAAGGGAAAGCGTCCAACTGCGAGGAATGCGGCTGGTTAGGTGCTCACCGAGGTTCAGCGGGGGACGGTCGTCGAGGAGTGGCTGACAGGGACGTTCGAGAGGTCCGGGCCGCGAGTGACAGGACCGGAACACAGCCCGTGACATACGGTCCGTGGAGCTACCGCCGACGCCGAAGAAGGTCCGGTCCGAGAAAACGGGCCGGCCCGTCGAGGCGGGATCGCGGGTGAAACTGGCCGGGACGTGCGACGTGGAGCTGGCGAGGCTGTTCCATGAGTGGCGCATTGCGCGCGGCCTGGACCTGAGCCGGGGACTCGATGTGGTGCTGTGGAATTTCCTCGGTGAGCCACGTTTGTCATTTGAGTGGGACGAGTGACCGTCGTGTGTTTTGTGCCTAACAAACGCAAAAGAAGGGGACGTGAAAGGCAATGTAAGCCGGACTGATAACCCGGGATTCGTTTCCGCTCACTCACAGGAACCGAAATAGAAAAGTTGTCCATCGGCCAGCGTGACACCCGGATCTAAAGCAATCCGGATCTTTTCAAGGAAGCCACGATATCCCAACACTACCGGTCCATGCCAATCCTCAGTGATCAATGCTAGCGCGTCCACGGGAAGATCGTCACCTTCTTCCGCAAGAAGGGTTATGCCCAGTTCGACCAATGTGCCGGCTATAGTCCCTTCACAGGTATTAATTTGGTCCTCTCTTACTTGAATAAGTTGATTTTCAATATCTCGGACGAGTTCCCTGTTTATCACCGTGTAAGTAGAACCCGTATCCAACAGGGCAATTTCGTCCTCTTCCATGTCGTTGATTCTGCATCGAACTCCCACGATTATTCTGTGGCCGAGATTTTCTGTCTCTACAAAGGGCGCGAGGCCAGTGCTCCAATTTTCATGGCCGTTGTCGGAATTAATGAGTAAGTTCCCCACCACTCATTCCTCGACTTTGAAGAAAGCCGCGCCTTTGAGCAATCCAGCCTCTTTAAGACGCGACCGCAAGGCACGGCGACTCCGGTCGTTCCCGAGAAGTTTCCCTTCTTTTACGGCAATCCAGTCGCCCCTGTATTGAGAAGCATTTTTCCGAATCCATTCAAAGTCGGCTTGGAAACTCCTCTTGCGGGCCGGGGCGCCCAATCTGGCCGGTGCTTGAAATTCCATGACAATGACGTCCTTTTCGGGGCGAGACTCCCACCGTAAACAACTGGCCAGTCCCTTCGTTATCGAGTAAGCAGTCCCCCACAGGGCCTCAACGAATTGTTCGAGCGATTTGTCTTCTTCTGTCCGTTCCTGGACAAAGGTCTGCTCTCTAGCCGGCTTGGCGATCTCTGTTAAGTAATCCCTCTGCCTCAGCCACCGGTAATCTGAAAATGCGCTTTGCAGTGCCATAATAACCTCACTCGGGTTTCAAATATGTCACGGTAGACTTTTCTAGGATTTTTCTTAGCCCCGTTTCCTTGTCAATTGAACGCTGAAGCGTTGTGATAAGCGATTCAACGTCTTGAGAATCCAAAGCTACGTAGAAATTTTCGTTTCTCCAACCCCGTCGGTAAGTAATCTCAAGCGTATGAATGATCATCGCCGCTTTCGGAAGAGCTTCAACGTCAGGTCCAAAAACAGCGCGTACGTCGGTCAAGGTGCGAGCGTGAACGAAAACGTGATCATGGGCCGTCATCACACTGGATGCCTTCGCAGCGTAGGTCAATGACTCAATATTAAACAAACGGACCAATCTGTCCTTGAACGCATCGCACTCCTCTGCAAGCAGCCTCAAGTCGTTGTCTTCACTCTGTTCCATTGCGCCACAAACACGGTCGGCGAGTTCCGAAGTAGAAACATCCATCCTTATGCGGGCCAAACACAAGCTCAGCAAGGTAACAAGAATGGCGTTGAGTTCGGTCTCGGCGACACCGCCCATTTTCGGGACCATATGTGCCAAGAGGCTTTCAGGGTCATACACGGGGGGAGCGTCCGACAGGGCCAGGGCCAGCCCCTGAACGGCGTCTTCTTCGAGTCTTCGGAGGCTCTTCAATCCAGCGACATGCTGCGTCGGTATCTGAAATGTTGTCATCGCTTTGCTCATTTCAAAAGTCAACCTTTCTATGCAGTTCGCGTTTGACAGCACAGTCCATGCCAACAGCCAGCACGCGTACCCCTGTCACTTCGGACTCCTTCCACTCGTAATCTGTTTCCTGGATGATGCATGATGCTACCTCAACAAATTGGCCAGCTTCAAGCGATTTTTCCCTCTCCGTACAATACTCATGTTATTCCGTGCAGATGATGCCTCTCATTAAGGCTCATGTCAACGCATCTTCAACTGGATGACGCGCTAATATTGGTAATAGACTATGATCACACAATAATATGACGAGCATATTCTGTGACTGTCGCGCCCACACGCGTGAGAAACGTGGTACGATTCCGTCGGGCGGGTCTCGGTAGATTCCCTCCACCCACAACCCTAAACGTGTTGCCGACGGGCCCATTGTCCGTCTCTCCGATTCCGTTTCTCCAAGGATTTCGACCGTCGCGCGCGGAGAGCCCGGCTGAGCGAATCTCTGTCCGGGGCTCTCCCTCTATACTACACGCAAGACCTCCCGGCGCTCACTTGGCCGTGCGTGGCTGAGTCATACACAAGGGGGCGGGGTCCGAATATTTACGGCGGGGTAGAGGTCGCGGGTTGTAGCCTGGTCCGCTCAGTTACGGCGCCTGTTTTTCCAGCCGTCAACCGTCGGGACCGCATGAAAAGAGGCCATGAGGCCCCTTGGTGTAGCGAGGGTGCAGCATGAATGTTTCACGCTCGCGGACTCGCGAGATTCGGTGACACGGGAGGGGCGTCAGAGGTGGCCCGGAGAATTCTCAGTGGAGCAACGGTGGAGCAAATTCTTGACTGGCAAGTCTTATGATTCTTGAAATCGGCTCTGGAACTGGTGCCCCCAGCAGGGATCGAACCTGCGACCTGCGGATTAGGAATCCGTCGCTCTATCCACTGAGCTACGGGGGCACTCTCCTCTAGGCGTGCACGACAAACGAGAATATACTATGTAGGGCAAGGAATCGTGTCAAGTCAACGGCTTTCTTGCGCCGAAGGCTGTCATTCAGTAACGCGGGGATAGTACTCGCGGGAAAGAAAGGGATCAGTCACCACAGGGACCACAGAGATCGCAGAGGGTATGGGCGCACGGCCGTGCGCCCATACCTCATCTCTGTCCTCTCCGCGTGCTCCGCGGTGAAACAGTTTTTCTTTCGTCCTCTCCGTTTAACCAAATGGACAGTGCCTAGGACGGGAAGCGCTGTACGGACAGGCTGCTGTCATCAAGCATTTGCATGGAGAATTCATAGTGCCTGTTCTAGATATTCACGTGCACGTCTGCAAGCGGTACGACTGGCAGCCAGCGGTCAGGGAATACATCGACCGGTTAAATCCGGATTTTTACAGGCTCTTTCCCGAGGTAGTCACGGGCGAAGGACTGATCAGCCACCTCGATGAGCAGGGCGTCGATAGGGCAGTAATCCTCGCGGAGCACTCACCCAGAGCGACCGGGATCGTGACCAACGACTTCGTGTCCGAATTGTGTAAGGCCTCGGAACGGTTGATCCCCTTCGCGGCCATCGACCCGGAGGAGGACGTGGACCCTGCTGCCGAGACGGAGCGCTCCCTCGACGAGCTTGGGTGCCGCGGCCTCAAAATCATGCCGTCCTACTGCTGGTTCGAGCCCGACGATCCGCGCATGATGCCTGTATACGAGATCGCCCGCGACCGAGGCATCCCCTTGATGTTCCACATGGGCACTTCGGTCTTTCCGGGCACTCGAATCAAATACGCGGACCCGCTGCTCCTCGACGACATCGCGGATGAGTTTCCGGATCTCACCATTGTGGTCTGTCACGGCGGCAGGCCCTTCTGGTACAGGCAAACCGAATGGATGCTCACTCGTCACCGCAATGTGCTGGTGGATATCGCCGGCATACCACCCAAACACCTGCCTTCCGCGTTTCCCAAGTTGGAAGCCATGTCCGACCGCTTCGTGTTCGGGACCGACTGGCCGGGCGTGCGCTCGATTTCACGGCAGGTCAAGAGCGTGGAAAGCCTTCCGTTCAGTCGCGGCACGATCGAAAACATCTTGTGGAACAACGCGGCCCGGTTGCTCCGGCTTGATGGCAGCTAGGTGGAGCCGGCGGATCGGCCCGCGGTCTTGTTATACCGATACGCTTTCTAACAAGTGACATAGAAAGGGCCGGCAGGGACGCCGGCCCCCACCATGTTTGGTGGCGGCGGGCCTCCGTGCCCGCCGTTTTCACTTGTATGAAAGCGCACTGGTATCAGTTCCCTTTGGGAATCGGCTCGATGTGGCACTGATCGCCGAACGCGGCAGCGAGATCATCCTGAAGCCCGGCAATGGCTTCTTCGTCTTCGACTTCCACGACGAGTTCTCCGGTTTCAAAGCACTTCAGGCGTCCGTACCGCTCGAGAATCTCCACAGCCTTCTTGGGGTCGATGGTGATCCAGCCCTTCATGCGCCCAACCAGTTCAGCGCCGGTAAATTCCCGTTCAATGGTGAGGTCGATTCGACGGTTCAGGCCTTTCCATCCGATCACAGCCGGTTGGACCAGGATCGGCATCACCGGGTCGTGCGCTGCTGCACATCGGAACCAGACTCGAGCTCTGATCATTAAGGATTATCCTCCTGCCGCGTGAGTCCCACGAGTTGCTGTGACAGACTCCGGGGACTATTATGAATGTGTCATCAAGACTGGAACATAGCCATTGTGAGGGCGCACCCGCGTGTGCGCCCTGAAAGCCGGGCCGACGCACGGAAACTGTCTCAAAAGTCGGAGCGTGTTGAAAATCGTAACACGACTGAACCTCGAATGTGTGTTTCGAACCCTCACCCCGGCCCTCTCCCATGGGGAGAGGGAGCTTGCGGAGCCGGTTTCCGGTCCCCTCTCCCTCAGGGAGAGGGTTAGGGTGAGGGGGTAATCGTGCTACGCTTCCATGCATTCTGTGGGTTTTGAGACAGCCTCCACGGGTCGGCCCCTACCAGCCCTCGTTGATGTGACCTGTTTGAAAGCGCATCGGCATATGCCGCTTTTTTCAATGAGATAACAGGCCGTAAGAAAAAGACCTTCCAATACCACGCGAAGTATGGTATAGAGTCTTTACTTAAAGCATGAATTTACTACAACAAACGCTCTACACTTCTGTCCTGAGTAACGCTATCCTATCATGAAAATGCCCAGAAGCTTCATCCGTTCGCATCTCGGTGTGCTGGTTTCCGTCGTTGGCTCGGTGTTCTTCCTGAGCCAGCTTGCCCCGATCGCTGTAGAAGCGGTCCACGCCAAAGATTCTGCCGCTTCGAAGAGGCGCGGGCATCCGGTTGTTTCGCAATCCCGCAGCGCGGCGGTCAAGACTGCGAACAAGGCTCCCGCAAAAGCCGCCAAGAAAGCCCCGGAGCGGCCGGGGGTCCAAGCCAAGGCCGTGTATTGCGCCAACCTTGCCACAAACCAGATCATCATGTCGCGCAACGCAGACCAGCAACTTCCGGTGGCCAGTCTGTCCAAGCTCGTAACGGCTTTGGTGGCGCTGGATCATTTCGCCATGGACAAGAAGGTCCAGGTTCCCGATCAGGTCAAAGGCGTTCCCAAGTCGGTCGCGGGGTTGAAGCCCGGCGACATGGTCGCGGTCAAGGACTTGCTCCACGGCCTCTTGATCGGATCTGCCAACGACTGCGCGGAAACTCTGGCGTGCGCGTATCCGGGTGGGAAGGCCGCATTTGTTCGGGAGATGAACAAGAAGGCCGCATCGCTTGGGACGCGGCACACAGTATTCTACACGCCGAGCGGTCTCGATCGGAAGAGCACGGTGAAGAAAGACGACAAGACCTCTGTGACCGTGAAGTCCAACGCTTCCACAGCGCGGGAAATTGCTCACATCGCCCGCCACGCGTTCTCCAACAAAACCATCAGAGAAATCTGTCTGAAGAGCAATTACGTCATGAGCAGCACGGAATCGTCCAATGGCTACCCCGTGCGGACCACGAATAAACTGCTGCGAGATAGATTGCCGATTATCGGAGGCAAGACCGGCTTTACGTGCCGAGCAGGCCACTGTATGGCCACCAAGTTCACCCCCGGCCGCGACGCGATTCTCATCGTAGTGCTGGGGAGTCCGGACCACTTCCGCGACACGCGTCTGGTGTACCAGACTGCGCTCGAAAAGGTAAAGGCGCCTGGCGGCCGATCGCAGATTCATACCAAATTGCGCGATGACGACGGGTTTTACCGGCGCGCGCTGAGGAGATAGGAAGGTCATTCCTTAGGGAGGGTGAAGAGGAAGTTGACCCAATGGCCGGGCTGGGATTCGCACCAAATCTCTCCGCCGTGCGCATGGATGATTTGCCGAATGTTGTAAAGCCCCAGGCCCGTACCTCTCTTGGATCGTATGTTTTCGTCGTCGGCCCTGTAGAACTTCTCGAAGACCTTTTCTCGTTGATCCGGCTGCACACCCGGACCCTCATTCCACACGTTAAAAACATAGCGATCAGCTCGGTATTCGACCCCGTAAGAAATCTTGGCGCCTGGTGAGCGATATTTCAGCGCGTTGCCGAAGAGATTACGGTACACGATCTCCAGCAGTCCCGGATCGCCCATGATCTGAATCGGACCGACGCCTCCCATGGAAGTGTCGTAAGTCTCAAATGAGTCTGGATACCTCTCCTTGAGTCCGACCATCGCTGGTAGGATCACTTCTTCGTAAAAATTACTGATGGGCTGTTTGCGCGCACGAAATTCTCCATGCTCCAATTCGGCCATCACGAGGAAGTCTCTGCTCATGGCCTCAAGGAATTTGGAGTGGTGGTACACTATCCCGAGTTGTTCTTTGCGCTGGGGGTCGGTTTCGGTTTCGAGGAGTCGCCTGACGAAGCCTGCAATAACAATGAGCGAATTCTTCGATTCGTGGCTGATGAAATGGATCGTTTCGCGGTAATTACGGTTGAGGTGCTCCAGTTCGCGGCGGATAGCCTTTTCGCGTGTGATGTCCTTACTGACGCCGACGGTGCCGAGCGTGCGACCTTCGTCGTCGGTAAGCAGCGACAGGGTCAGCGATATCTCGACCGGCGTGCCGGATTTGGTCTTCAGGCGGGTTTCGTAATTGAGCACACCCTCTTGCGCTGTGATTCGCGCCAGGATGTCCTTGCGTTCCGCCGCGTTTTCCCAAAGAACATTGATGTGTTGGCCCTGCATCTCTTCCGCACGGTAGCCGAGAAGCCGTTCAGCAGCGGGATTGAACTCGACGATGTGCCCCTCGAGGTCGGTGGTGATCACCATGTCGTCGGAAGAGCGGAGGATTCCTTCGAGGTAGCTTGTTTCCTTGGCGAGAGCCTCCGTGCGAGTCCACATCTCTTTGGCAAGGTTACCGGCGAGCTTCTTGAATCGATCCTGAGACTGCTTGAGCGATTCCTCTTGGTCACCTTGTTCCACCCGGCGACCGATGAGTCCGGCCACTTCGTGGATAAATTCCTCGTCGAGAGGATCGTGTGGAACTTTGTCAGGATAACGGACACTCAGGCGTCCTCTCCAGTGCCCCTCCGCAAAAATGTCTGCTGTTAACGATCCCGTGCGATCGAAATCAGGAAGCTGTCCGTAGGTATGATCGTCGATTTCGATCCACACGAAGGCGTTGTCCTTCAATTCAAGGGCCGCCTTTACGTGGCCTATCACCGCATTCATCTTTTCCACAGTCGGCGCTGTGCCGCTGAGGTGCTTGGAGATCGTCAAGAGGGTGTTGCAGCGATGCAGGAGGCGGCGCAGCACTGGTTCCGGATGGTGCTTCGTGTCCTTCACAGCCCCTCCAATTACAGGAAAGAGTGCCGGCCTTGGTCTACAGCGGCAGCCTTGAGTCCGCACGCATATGGGCTGTCGCCGACCGCTCCGGCGAAGGGCCTTCCCTTCACCATTCGCCCTCCCAGCGTGCCCCGCGGACGGAACGTTGAGTTCTTCATGAAATGATGTATCACAGCCTACCATTTCAATTAGCCCAGATTCCGACCGAAGTCAACGGATACACCGGCCGGACAGGCTTGAAATACGGGCGGCTGCACTTGACCCCTGACAGAGATGGTGCTAGGTTGCTCGGCTGAAATACTTCGTAAGGCGGGCACTGTGAAAGGCGTCGTACTTGCCGGCGGACTTGGAACCAGACTGCATCCGCTCACCAAAATCACCAACAAGCATCTGCTTCCGGTTTACAACAGGCCGATGGTGACCTACCCGGTCGAGTGCCTCGTGAGAGCAGGTGTCGAGGACATCCTCGTGGTGACGGGTGGGAACCATCCCGGAGACTTCCTGCGGCTGTTGGGCAACGGGCGGGTTCTGGGCGCACGCACGATCAGCTACGCCTATCAGGAAGGAGAAGGCGGCATCGCGGCCGCTCTTTCTCTCGCCGAGAATCATGCCGCGGGCGGGCCGGTGTGCGTCGTCCTCGGCGATAACATCATTGAGAACAACATCATCGCCGCTGCTGAGGATTACCGAAAGCAAGGCAAAGGGGCAAAGATCCTCCTGAAGAAAGTGGATGACCCTCAGCGCTTCGGGGTGGCCGTGTTCGAGGGCGACCGGGTGGTGAGCATTATCGAGAAGCCTGCAGACCCACCGTCATCGTATGCGGTGACCGGCATTTACATGTACGATTTCCAGGTATTCGACTTTATTCGGACTCTTACCCCCTCTCAGCGTAACGAGCTGGAGATCACCGACGTCAACAACCTCTATATACGGCAGGGAACGCTCACCTGGAGCGAACTTGTCGGATGGTGGACCGACGCGGGGACGTTCGACTCATTGCTCAGGGCTTCCAACCTCGTCCGAGACGGCGGCGCCAACAAGGTGTGAACCAAATGCAACACGTGAAATTCACCGCTCCGTCGGCACGTACCATCGACGGTGTGATTGTCCATCCGCTCAAGGTCATACCGGACGAGCGGGGACGCGTCATGGAAATTCTGCGGTCCGACGACGAGTTCTTCCCAGGCTTCGGGCAGGTGTATCTCACCACGGTGTATCCGGGTGTCGTGAAAGCCTGGCACTACCACAAGCACCAGACCGACTGTTTCACTTGCATTCGGGGCATGGTGAAGGTGGCGCTTTACGATGACCGAGAGGGTTCCCCTACGAGGGGTCTGATCAACGAGATCTATACGGGCGACCACAAACCGTGCCTGATCGTCATTCCCGCGGGTGTGTACCACGGCTGGAAATGCATTTCGCAGTGCGAAGCCTTCATCATCAATGCGCCGTCCCGACCGTACAATTACATCGACCCCGACGAATACCGCACAGATCCGCACGACGGTGGGATTCCTTACGACTGGTCCCGAAAAGACGGCTAACGTGGTAAAATGATCGCGAAGCCGGCGAGAATTGTGACTAACCGCCGGGCGTCGAGGTGGCAATGAAGCTCTTAGTTACTGGGGGCTGCGGGTTCATCGGGTCGAACTTCATCCTGGAGATGCTGGCCCGGTATCCCGACCTCTGCATAGTCAACCTTGATCTGCTTACGTACGCGGGAAACTTCGAGAACCTCCAAGACACAGTTCCGTACGGCGACCGCCACCGGTTCGTGAAAGGAGACATCGCGGACCGGGAGCTGGTCGATTCGCTCGTGTCCGACGGGGTTGACGCTGTGGTGAATTTTGCGGCGGAATCCCACGTTGACAGGTCGATCATCAACGCATCTGCGTTCGTAAGGACCAATGTGCTCGGCACACAAGTGCTGCTTGACGCGTGCCGCCGCCACGGAGTGGGGCGATTCGTCCAGGTGTCCACTGACGAGGTGTACGGCTCGCTCGGTCCGGACGGAGCGTTCAACGAGTGCCATCCGCTGGCGCCCAACAGTCCCTATTCCGCTACCAAGGCTGCTGCGGATCTTCTCGTGCGCTCGTACCACAAGACGTACGGCATGGACGCGGTCATCACGCGGTGTTCCAACAATTACGGGCCGTACCAGTTCCCGGAGAAGCTCATTCCGCTCATGATCACCAACGCGATGGCGGATGCTCCGCTCCCGGTCTATGGCGACGGCCTCAACGTCCGAGACTGGATCCACGTGAGAGACCATTGCCGTGCGGTGGACCTATGCCTGCGCAAAGGCTGTGCCGGCTCGGTTTACAATATCGGTGCAAACAGTGAATTCCCGAATATAGAAATCGTGCGGCACATCCTGGGCCGGCTCGAGAAGCCCGCTTCCCTGATCCGGTTCGTCAAAGACCGGCCCGGCCATGACCGCCGGTACGCTATGGACGCTACGCTCATTCGGGAAGAGCTTGGATGGGAGCCGGAAGCAGATTTTGCGTCAGGGCTTGACCAGACCATATGCTGGTACATCGAGCACGAGTCATGGTGGCTCCGTGTCAAAAGCGGTGAATACCTGGCGTATTACGAAACGTGGTACTCGGGGCACCTTGGAGCCGCAGAAGCCCGCTGCGGAAAGCGATGATAGCCAAGGTGAAGGGGGATCGTACTGATTGCTCTGGCCGATCTCGACACTGCTATATGTACTATACCAATGAACTTTCATACGAAGGAGAATGGCGGGCACGGAGGCCCGCCGCCACCGCAAGAAATGGTGGAGGCCGGCGTCCCTGCCGGCCATTCTTGACTGTGTGCAGATTCATTGGTCTAAATCGCCGTGCAACGCCAGGTAGGGGCGGGTCTCAGACCCGCCCCTTCAATTCATTCCGCAGGTGATTTCGCGACATCCCATGCACATTCAACGACGCCCGACCCGCCGAATTATGATCGGTTCCGTGCCTATCGGTAATGGAGCGCCCATCGCGGTGCAATCCATGACCAACACCAATACGCGGGACGTGAACGCGACCGTGCGCCAGATCAAACGTCTCGTTCGAGTCGGGTGCGAGGTCATCCGCCTCGGAGTGCCCGACATGGACGCGGCTCGTGCGCTCGGAGCCATCCGGAAGCGAGTGCAAATTCCCGTCGTCGCGGACATCCATTTTGACCACAGGCTCGCTCTCGAAGCGCTCAAGCAAGGTGTGGACGCACTCCGCCTCAACCCCGGCAATATCGGCAATCGTGCCAAGGTGCAGGCAGTGACGAGGGCCGCGGCCGAGCGGGCTGTCCCGATCCGGATCGGAGTCAATTCCGGTTCGGTGGAGCGGGCGCTGCTGAAACGGTACGGCGGTCCCACGCCCGAGGCCATGGTTGAGAGTGCGCTCGGGCATGTGGGTATCCTGGAGCGGGAGGGATTCCGCCCGATCAAGATCTCGCTCAAGGCATCCGACGTGAGCCGCACCGTTGACGCGTACCGCATGTTGGCCCAGAGAGTGGACTATCCGCTGCATGTGGGAGTCACCGAGGCGGGCACTCTATTGCAGGGCACCGTCAAGTCCTCGATCGGCATTGGGTTACTCCTTGCGGAAGGTATCGGCGACACCATCCGAGTGTCCCTCACGGCTCCACCGGAGGAAGAGGTCCGGGTCGCGTACCACATTCTGCGTGCGCTCGGAATCAGGCGTCGGGGCGTCGAGTTGGTCTCCTGCCCGACCTGTTCGCGGACGGAAATCGACCTCATGGGGTTGGCCCGCAAGGTGGAGAGGGCCGTATCCCGCGTCGAGGCTCCGCTCACGGTCGCGGTGATGGGCTGCATCGTGAACGGCCCCGGCGAGGCCAAAGAAGCCGACGTCGGAATCGCTGGCGGCCGCGGGCGAGGCATCCTGTTCCGTAAAGGAAAGGTACTCGGCACTTTTGCGGAAAGGGACCTCTTGCCTGCGCTCCTCGCTGAAGTGGAAGGCCTGGAACGCGAGGCTGAATAAGGGCGGCCGTAGATCGGACGCCGGCTTTCAGTTGTAGTAGTTGCCAAAGATCACGCCCTTCTGGTCTGACGGTTGGTAACCCATGAAGAGCGCGTCGTTCCCGCGAAGGCGGGAACCGTGCGCCTGCGAGCGCACTTAATCAGAGAGGTGCAAGTCCTCTCCAGGTCTGCGCTACAGCCTGTAACCGACTGTAACTGCGTCGCCGCGA
>Ga0172368_10005561_pt1 | contig 13985 bp, 10 predicted proteins | sample Lak11m_FD_114540 | JGI IMG/M metagenome (GOLD analysis project Ga0172368, IMG submission 114540) | Freshwater microbial communities from Kabuno Bay, South-Kivu, Congo - kab_022012_11m | ecosystem: Environmental > Aquatic > Freshwater > Lake | place: Democratic Republic of the Congo: South-Kivu...
CCCGTCGCCCAGCGCGCCGCCCGAGTAGACGAGCAGCCTCTCGTGCGCGGTGCGCCACGCCGCCGGGTCCGGCACGTCGGCCTGCGCCGTCACATCCATGCCGCCGGGCGAATGCGCCCGGACGCGCAGGCAGTCCACCGGACCGGCCGAAGTCGCCTCCACGAGCAGTGCCGTCTGCCCGTACTGCGGGTCGCACGCGGCCGCGCCGATCGCAAGGCACGCCGCGCGCAGGACGGCGCGCGGGCGCGGCGGCAGCGCCCTTCGGCAGGTCCCGTCCATCGGCGAGCCGTGGCACACGCCGGCACGATACCCGCGCGTGCGCGCCGCGGGCAATGCACACGGTTCCCGATCCGCAGGGCGTCGGCGGACAGGTGCCGCTCCGGGCCTCTTGCGCGCCCGCACGTGCCCCGCAAGGCGTCCGCATGTGTCCCTTCCTGGCGGCACAGCGGGGTGGAGCCTGCTCTCCCGTGGGATGTCCGGATGCTTCCGGCCCCGAATACCCTCTGAAAACGGGTTCTCAGACTCCGTAGGGAGGGACCGAGTCCCGACATGGGACTCTCGGTCCCCGAGTCGCGACTCCTACACCCCGCGGTGCCCCAGCGCCCGCAGCCGCCCCGCGGCGCGCTCCAGCGTCTCCGTGCGCTTGCAGAACGCAAAGCGCAGCAGCCGTCGTCCCTCGCTCGGATCCGCGGCGTAGAACGGCGTCGGCGGAATGGCCGCCACGCCGCAGTTCTCCACCATCCAGCGCGCGAACGAGCGGTCGTCGCCGCCCCACAGCTTCCCGAAGCGCGCCAGCACGAAGTACGCCCCGCGCGGCCGCGCCACCTCGAAGCCCGCGTCCGCAAGCGCCGCACAGAGGAAGTCGCGTCGGGCGGAGTACTCCTGACGCAGTGCGTCGTAGTAGTCCGAACCGGCCCGCGCCAGAGCCCGCGCGACGGCTATCTGCAGCGGCGTCGCGGTCGCGAACACGAGGAACTGGTGCGCCGCCTGGGCGGCGTCCACGAGCTCCGCCGGTCCGGTGGCCCAACCGACCTTCCAGCCGGTGAACGAGAAGCTCTTTCCGGCCGACCCCAGCGACAGCGTGCGCGCGCGCATGCCCGGCAGCGAAGCGACGGGCACGTGGCGCGCGCCGTCGAAGGTCAGGTGCTCGTAGACCTCGTCGGCCAGCACCGTCACGCCGCGGCGCCGGCACAGGTCGGCGACGGTTTCCAGCTCGGCCTCCGTGAAGACCTTCCCCGTGGGGTTGTGCGGCGTGTTCAGTACGAGAAGGCGCGTATGCGGCGAGAAGAGGGCCGCCAGCCGGTCGGGTTCGATCGCGAATTCGGGGAAGCGCAGCGTGTAGGCCCGGACCTTCGCGCCCGCGAGCGCCGCAAGCGCCGGGTAGCTGTCGTAGAACGGCTCGAAGAGTACGACCTCGTCGCCGGGCGACAGCAGTCCCAGCATCGCGGCGGCGATGCCCTCGGTGGCGCCGCTGAAGACGGCGACCTCGCGCAGCGGGTCGTAGTCGAGCCCGTACAGAGCGCGCCGCTGCGCCGCGACGGCCTCGACGAGCTGCGGGTGACCGCGCGATCGGGCGTACTGGTTCTGCCCCGATCGCAGCGCCTCCACCGCCGCCTCGACGATCCACGGCGGGCCCTCGAAGTCGGGAAAACCCTGGGCGAGGTTGATGGCCTCGTGGCGCTGCGCCAGAGCGGTCATCTCGGCGAAGACGCTCGTGCCGAAGGGGTCCAGCCGGTGGGGCATCGTCCGATCCGCCGCGCGAAGGGCGCGCGCGGGGCCAGCCTGCCAACGGAGCGCCGGAGCGTCAACGGGCGCGGCCGGCTCTCGCGCTCCGGGCGGCCACCGCCCCCCTCGGGCCGTCGGCCGTGCTTCCCCGCGTCATGACGGGAAGCAGCTCGCGGACGTCGCCCGGCATGGGCGCAGAAAACCGGCTTCGACGCCGCGTCCCTACATTCCCGGCACCAGCTTCGCCACGATTTCCTTCATGATCTCGCTGGTCCCGCCCCCGATTGTGATGAGCCTCGCGTCGCGCCAGGCCCTGGCCACGTTCGACTCCTCGACGTAGCCCATGCCGCCGTGCATCTGCATGCAGTCGTAGGCCACGCGCTGCAGCAGATCGCCCGCGAGCATCTTGGCCATGGAGATTTCCTTGACCGACTCGCCCCGCGTCTCGGGGTCGTCGAACAGGTCCACCGCGCGGTAGGTGAGCCACTTCGCCGCTTCGAGCTGCGCCAGGAGCTCCACGAGCTTGTGCCGCCACACCTGGAACTTCACGACGGGCCGCCCGAACGCCTGGCGCTCGGAGCCGTACTTGATCGCCTCGTCCACGAGCAGGAACCCCGCCGCAACCGCGCCCACCGCGGCCACCAGGCGCTCGCCCTGGAAGTTCGTCATGACGTGGTAGAAACCGTGGTTCTCCTCGCCCAGGATGTAGCGTGCCGGAATGCGGCACTCGTCGAAGTACAGCACCGCCGTGTCGCTGGACAGGTTGCCGATCTTGTCCAGCTTCTTCGACACCTCGAATCCCTTCACGTCCGTGGGGAACGTGAAGAGCGAGATGCCCTCGTACCCGGGCCCGCCCGTGCGCGCCGCCAGTGTGATGAAGTCGGCGCGCGTGCCGTTGGTGATCCACATCTTCGAGCCGCTCACCACGTACTCGTCGCCGACACGCCGCGCGCTCGTGCGGAGGCTCGCCACGTCGCTGCCCGCATCCGGTTCGCTGATGCCCAGCGCCGCGATCTTGTCGCCCGCCAGCGCCGGCGCCAGGAACTCGCGCTTCTGCTCGTCCGTGCCGATTTCGCCGATGATCGGCGTCGCCATCTCCGCCTGCACCAGCATCGCCATGTTGAGGCCCGCATTGCGGGAGCGCACCAGCTCCTCGGCGACGACCACGACGTACCAGTAGTCCAGCCCGGCGCCGCCCCAGGCCGGGTCGTGCCTCATGCCGAACATGCCCATCTCCCCGAAACGCTTGAACAATTCGCGCGGGAAGATGCCCGCCCGGTCCCACTCCACGGCGTGCGGCGCCAGCTCGCGCTCCACGAATTCGCGCACCGTCTTGCGGAACAGGTCGTGCTCGGGAGTGAAGGGACTGGTCCTCGGCATCGGTTCCTCCGGTATTCAGTATCGCGGGTGCGCCCGCGCGTTCAATCCGAGCATGCGCCCGGCGCCGGCAGCGGCGCCAGGAAGTTTCCCGTGTTTCGGTTGTCGTGACCGCCCCGGGGCCAGCCCTGCGCCGCCAGCCCGGACGAGTCGGTGGCCAGGGCGTGGATTTCCGCGCCGATGGTCGTGTTCGCCACGACGTAGAGCGTTCCGTCGCAGGCCAGCGCGGGCGTCACGAGGTCGACGGAGCGCTCGTTGCCACCGGCGGGCGGCAGCTCGAGCGTCCAGCGCGGACTTGCGTCGGTGCCCAGCGCCGCGAGCCTCGCGCCGACGGCCAGGTACGTGGTCCCGTCCGCCCCCACCACCGGCGTCGCGCGCGCGTCGGGGCTGCGTCGCAGGCTTCCGTTGAACTGGAAGTCCAAGTCCCGGCGATCCAGCCCCGGCAGACGCAGCCGCTGCGCCTTGCCCCGCGTGCTCACCGCCCAGGCGAAGGCGCCGCCCGCGTCCGTTCCCGTGACCGGCTGCGCCAGCAGCTCGCTGCCGGACCATCCGTTCGAGAAGGCGTTCACCAACGCGCCGTCGCGCGTGAAGACGCGCATCGCGCCGTCCGCGGTGCCCGCGAGGAGCCTCTCCTCAGTTCCGTTCTGGAAGAGTGCCAGGGGGCCGTGCATGCCGCCCTGGCGCGTGAAGTTGTCGAAACCCGCCACCGCCTCCAGCGAGAAGTCGCCTACTCCGCCCTTCACGCGGAACTTGTGCAGATATCCCTCGCTGTCGCCGAAACAGGCGATCCAGTGCGCCTGCGGGTCCGGCACGAGCACGGGCACGCCACCCGAGTTAGTCCCGTTGTAGCCGGAGTCCCACACGCAGAAACCCGCGTAGACCGGCGTGTTGCGCAGCATGCGCAGGTGCCCGTCGTCGGTGAGCGCGAAGAGCGTTTCCTCGGGATTTCCGGCCGAATCCGGCAGCGTCGCGAGCGAGGCGCCGGCGGAGAAGAACTTCAGGTTCGGGTTGACGCGCGGGCAGCGCCAGGCCTGGCGCGTCGCGCTCGTCGCCGCGGCCGGATCCAGCGCCACGGCGTACCCGGCGCGCGTGAGCACGTACACGTAGCGCGCGCCCGCCGTCACGTGGCCCACGACCGGCGACTCCACGTTCTGCGGCTGCGACCAGGCGTCGTAGCCGGTCGCGCGCACGACCGCGTGCACCAAGTTCGCGGTGTCGCCGACGTACAGGTTCGCGCCCTGGATCGCGGGCGCCGCGCTCACGGGCGAGGCGTTGGGCTTGGTCCAGATCCACCGGTAGCGCGTGAGCAGGAACGAGCCGTGTACCGTCGAGGAGTTCCCGACCTTGTCGCGGGCCGTCACGTCCACTCCGACCGAGCCGTCGGCCAGCTCGAACGTGGGAGCGCCGCCCGGAAAACGGAAGCGGAACACGTCTGCGCCGTGCGCCTCGCCCTGCACCGCGGCGGTCCCGGGTGTCGTCAGCACCGGCGGTTCGGCCGCAAGCCCCGCCGGCTCGTCCGTGACGCGCACGGTCAGCGTCACCTGCTCGTCGCGCCGGAAGCGTCCGCGCGCCACGTCCTCGGGGCATGACGCAGCCCCTCCGCAGCGCTCCGGATAGCGCACGACCTCGTACACGACGGCGGGCCCCGTCTTGTCGACGACGATGGGCACCTGCTCGCCGGTCACCAGCGAGCCGTCGACGCGCCGAAGCGAGGGCGTCAGCACCCAGTTGCCCGTGCCGACGCCGGGATTGCGCAGATCCAGCGTCGAAGAGAACGTGTTCGCGGCCCCGGTGGGAGCGCACTCGTCCTCGAGCGGCTGGCCCGGTCCGCCCGACAGCCGCACGTCCACCTCGCGAACGCCGCCCGCCGCGCGCGCCTCGACCACCACCTGCAGCCGCGTCGGCCCCACGAGCTGCCCGCGCGCCGGCGTCACGATGGCGACCGACGGCGGGAAGTCGTCCACGCACGTGCCGCTCTCGCAGTGCGTGTCCGCGCCGCACGCCGCGGCGCACGTGCCTCCGCCTCCGTCCGCCGTGCCCGCGCCGGGAGCGATGCACAGCCCGTCCTGGCACACGGTCCCTGTCGGGCAGTCGTCCAGGACCTTGCACTCGCCCTTCAGGTTCGGGTTGCAGCCGGCAAGAGCCAGCGCGATCACGGCAATTCCGCCGCTCCGGGAGCTCACGGCAGCCTCCCGGAAACCCCGATCGCCGAGGGACCGAGCAAGGGAGCAAAGGCCAGCTCGCCTGCCTGTGGATTCGGCCCGGGATCCATGACGTAGAAGACCCCGGCCGCGAGCAGGGCGAGCGCGCCGCTGCCGAAGCAGACGTTGGCGACCGTCGCGCGCAGCCGGGCCGTGGCGTACAGCGGCTTGTCGGCGGGCGTGAGCGTGCGGTTTTTGAACTTCTCGTTGACCTCGGAAACGGCCACTTCGCTGAGGATCCCGGACACCGTCCCTGCGAGCAGGAGAGCGGCCCCTGCCCCGAGGCTCACCTTCGTCGCGGGCGCGAGCCACGTGGCCGAGGCGGGGCGATGAGCGCTGCCGGCAGGCGGCTCCTCCGGAGGGGGAAGCGGAGGCGGCGGAGGGGGAACCGGCGAGGCGACGATGGCGGGCGGGAGCTTGGGCGCGGGCTGCGAGGTCGGAGGAGGGACGGGCTTCGGCGCCGGCGGAGGGGCCGGCGGGGGCGCCTCGGCCCGGAACGCGGCCTCGATGGCCGGCGCCGGAGCGGGCGCCGCGACGACCGCAGGCGGGAGTGCGGCGGGTGGAGCAGCCGGGGGTGGTGCCGGTCGCGCGGGTATCGGCACGGGGACCGGCTCCGGCGGCGGCGCCGCGGGCGTTTCCACCGGCGCGGCCATGAGGGACACGGGGGCGGGGGCTCTCTTCTCGGCGGGCAGCGGCACGTCGTCGAACCCGCCCTCTTCGAACGAAAGCAGGCCGGCGCGTTCCTTCACGCGCAGAATCGCCTCTTCGCGGAAGGAGATGACGACGAAGTGGTCGTCGGTGGACTTGCCTTCGCGCGCGACGCGCACGAGGTAGCGGCCGATGGCGAGCGGCCCGCTCCAGGGCGTGGTGCCGACCTCGCGCGAGTCGACGAGCACGCGTCCGCCCACGGGGCCGTCGACGCGCAGGGTGCCGACGCAGCGCTGGGTGGTGAGCAGCTCGCAGGCGGAAAGTTCCATGGCGGCCATGAGGTCGGGGCCGCCGCCGCGCACGAAGCGTTTGACCTCGCGGGGCGCGCCGGTGCCGGGATCGACGAGCAGCAGGCGCACGGCGTAGCCGTCGGCGAAGCGTTCGACGGAGCCGACGACGAGCTTGTCGGCGCCGGCCATGCGGGCGGCGGTGCGCAGGCACGGCAGCTCGTCTGCCTTGCAGCGCTCGGGCGGGGTGAGGTCGAAGCTCTCGGTGTCGGGGAATTCGGCGACGTTGCGGGCGAGGTACGACTGGAGCTTGTCGTAGGCGGGGTCGGGCGCGCCGACGCGCTCCAGCGGGTAGATGCCGACCTTGAGACGGCCTTCGCGGGCGGCCGGGCGGCTCGCGCGCATTCGGGGGATGGCGTCGGCCGGCGCGCCGGCCAGAAACGCCAAGGCGCAGCAGAGCAGCGCTCGCATGAGAAACCTTCTACGGGGGCCGAACGGTCGGGGTCAAGCCCGGGGGCAGGGCGACGGACAAAGTCGCGGACTTCGCCCCCGTGAACGTGCCCGTGCCCCTGCCCGAAAAACCGGGGGCGGTCGTCGCCGGTCGCGGGTGCGTGACGGAATCGGGGGATCGGTCGCGCGCCCCCGAAAGACGATACCCCCGATCGCCGAGAGTCGCGGCAGCATCCGGACGAACATCACGATCGCCGGGATTCGCCGGGATGAAGATCATCCGCTCCTTGGCGCCCTTTTCGTCCCTGGCGCGTGGGCGTTCCCTGCTGCGGACCCTCCCGCCTACTCCGAATCGCCGTGGACCGCGCCGGCCGTCGAATCCCCCGGCTCGGTCGCCGCGGCGGGCGCGGCCGGGCCATCGGGGGACGCGGCTGCAGCCTCCGCTTCGACCGCGCCCGCAGCCTCGGGGCGGATCTCCGGCGCCGGCAGGTCGTCGTCGGTGTCCGCGGCGGGCTCGGAGGTCTTCGCGGATTCGGCGGATTCGGCGGTTGCTGCGGTGCGTGCGCCGCGGCGCTCCCGCCGCCGATCGCGCGGCCGGCGCTCGGTTTCGGCCTTCGGCGCCGGGGCGGCCTCCGCGGCGGGCGTTTCGGCGGCGACATCATCCTCCTGCGGCGCGGGCTGGGCCTCGAAGTCCCCGGCGTCGGCGGGCAGGGCCTCGGGGGCGCCGACCGTCAGGAAGAAAGCGTCGTCGAACTCCAGCCACTCGACGGTGCGGCGCGCGACCCCGAGGCCCGCGTCCACCATCGCCTCGGCGAGCGCCTCGTTGCCGTAGAGCAGCACGGGCGCCAGGCTCGCGAGGTTCGACTCGCCGCGCGCCTCGCGGCTGCACTCGCCGGCGCCCACGACGATGCCGAGCTGGGCCGAGTAGTGTGCCAGATCGCGCCGGATTTCCTGCACTTCCGGGCGTCCGATGTCGCGGCCGGGCCGCAGCACCCGCACGGCGTAGCGCAGCTCGCCGGCGCCCCAGCGGTGGCGCGCCAGGTACAGGGGCCCCTCCTTGCCGGAGCGGCGCGCCAGGTTCAGCTCGCGGTAGCCCTGCGCCTCCAGGAGCGCCGTGGCGACGCGCTCCAGCGCGGCGGCGTCCAGCCCCGAAAGGCGCCGGCGCACGGCCCGCAGCACCGAGCGCCGCTGCTCGTCGACTCCGGGCACGGACACGGGCCGGGGCGGCTCGCGCCGCTCCTTTTCGGGGCGCGTCTCGGCCTTTTCGGCGCGCGGTGGCGCCTCGCGCGTCTCGGGCGGCGGCGGCTCCAGCGCCCGCACGCGGCCGTCCTCGTCGACGCCGAAAAGCGGAGGGCGACCCGAGTCGCGGCGGCGGCGGTTCTCCTCCTGGAGCGCCTTGCCCAGGGACTCGAAGTCGCGCTCCAGCGCCTCGGCGATCTGATCCTGGGCGCGCAGCGCCGCCGCGATCTCCTGGAGCGTGGCGGGTTCGCCGCGCTGCAGCAGCCACGGGTACGCCGCCTCGGCCGGGGGCGGGTAGCGGCGATGACGTGCGCCCTCGTCCCCGTCCGCGCGCCGGCGCCGTTCGTCGCGGCGGCCGCCGACGATCGTCTCCTCGCGCAGGGGCGGATGGCGCTCGCGCTGGCGGTAGGCGGGTTCCTCGGCGGACGTTTCGAGCCCGGTCGGCGCCTCGGGGGTCGCGGCGGGTGCCACGCCCCACTCGGCCAGCGCGAACACGCCGGCGTCCACCGTGACGACCCTGTGGTCGGCCTCGCGCCGCGCCATGGCCAGAAGGCGCGAGCCCATGGTCGCCTCGGGGGTCTGTCCGACGTGCGACAGCAGGCCGCCTTCGACCGCCAGGGTGGCTATCTCCTTGAAATGCAAGGGTTTTCCCGAACGACGCAGGACTTCGACCGCCGCTTCCGTATAGGTCATGGCTTGCGAACCCGTCTGGCAGCCGTTCCGGCGGAGGGCGCGCCCTCGGGCGCCCCGGTGGGACGCACGCCAGCACGTGTCGCGACGGATTCCGAGGCAGGCCCCGCACGCGGCGCGGCGAGCCCCCGGTTGCCCTCCCGGCCCGGAGCCGGGACGAAACGGGAAGGATCTACCGGCCGGAGGGGGACAGCGTCAACATTCGGCTTTCGACTTTCGACCTTCGGCTTTCGGCAAGAGCTTTCGGGAACGGGTTTCCGCGCCTTTCCGGATGAACCGAACACCGGGAAGCAGCGCGTCCGGCTTTGCGGGGAGCACGGCGGAGCGATTTCGCGCCTTTCCGAAAGCCGAACGTCGAAAGCCGGAAGCCGGCTCTGAAAGCCGGCCCTACAGCGCCCACCCCGCCGCGCCGCCGAGCACGAAGCCGCCCGGCGCCGACAGGTGCAGCATGTCCTTGGTGGAGGCGTCGATCCTCACGCGCGAGCGCGACAGATCCTGCAGCGCCGTCCCCTGGAAGCCCAGCGAATAGCCCGCGAAACCCTCGGTGAAGAACCGGCCCCAGAAGTGGCGCAGCCCGTAGACGAAGTCGAACGTGCGCCCGCCGGTGTACGTGAACCACGCCGTCTGCGCCCCGGACGACGCTGCGACGGACTGCATGTGCCCCTCGCTCGTCAACCCTGCCGTCACCGAGAACTGGAAGAACGTGGTCGTCTCGGCCGGGCGGGAGTGGCGGACCATCAGGCTCGCCTTCGGGGTCCACAACCCGAACGGCGCGAGGCCCACGCCGAACAGCCAGTCGCTGTCGAAGATCCGGACCATCGCGCGCGCGCCCAGCCCCGATGGCGCGTTCCAGCCGGCTTCCACGGCAAGCTCCAGCGGTCCGCCGGCCGATCGACCGGTCGGCCGCTCCCTCTCCTGCGGACTCGCCGGCGTTTCCGCGGGCGGCGTGGCGACGGCGGGTGACGGCTCGGGCGCTGCTTCCGCGGCCGGCGCCGCCTCGGGCACGGCGGGCAGCGTCCCCGGCTTTTCCATCGGCGTCGCAGAACCTTCCGGAGCCGGCTTTCCATCGGGCGCGGCCGCCGGCGATGCGGCGGGGGGCGCCGGCACGACCTCGGCAGGCGTCGCGGCAGCCGGGGTCGGCGCTTGCTCGGGAGCCCGGGGGCTGCCGCTCTCAGGCGCGGGGGCCGGTGGCGGCTCGTCCGGCTCGCCCATGGGTTCTCCGGCCATGGGCGGCCACTCGTAGGCGCGCCTGGCCGGCAACGCGGCAGGAACGGAAGCCGAGCTCTCCGGAGAGGCGGAACCTGCCGTATTTCCTGGAGAAACCGGCTCTTCCTGTGTCGTGTCCCCGGGATGGCTATCCCTTGCGGCGGGGCCCTCGGCCGCCGGGGCGGCCTCCTGCGCCCGGAGGGCCGGGGCGGTGCAGCACAGGGCGAGGAGCAGGAGGGCGGGCGCGCGCATGAAGATGTCCGACGCTAACGCGGGCCCGGGCGGCGATCAAGCCGGCTCTCGGCGTTCGGCGTTCGGCCCTTCGACTTCGCCCGGGACAGGCTTTCGGGAGAGCACCCGGCTGTCCGCGCTCGGGAAGCGCCTTCCGGCGCAAGTTTCCGGGTTCTTCCGAAAGCCGAAAGCCGAAAGCCGAAAGCCGGTTTCCGAGGCCCGGTCGCTTCCGAATCTGCTCACCTACGCCCGGATTCTCGCGGTGCCGGCCTTCCTCTGGGCATGGTACGCGCGCAGGCCGGAGCTCGCTCTGGCCCTCTTCGCGGGCGCGGCGCTCACCGACGGCATCGACGGGCTGCTGGCACGCCTGCTGCGCCAGCGCACGCGGCTGGGGGCGATTCTCGATCCCGTGGCGGACAAGCTTCTGACCGTAGCCGTGCTGGCGGCACTCTCGCTGGACGCAAGGCTGCCGATGTGGCTGCTGGTGCTCGTGCTGGTGCGCGACGCCGGCATCGCCGCGGGCGTCGCGGCGCTGCGCGCCCGCGGCCGGCCCGTGCCGACCTCGCCGACGAGACTGGGCAAGTATTCCACCTTCCTGCTCGCCTGGACCCTGGGCCTGGCGCTGGTGCGCGAGGCGTGGGGCGGCGACTCGCTCGCGGCGTGGGAGGCGGTGGCGATGACGCTGGCGGGCGCATGCACCCTGCTGACGATCGTGCAATACTCCGCCGCGTGGCGACACCGGATGCGAGCGCCGGCAGCGTGAAAGCGGTGGTGGCGGAGGCCGAGCCGGAAGAGCGGCCCGTGCCCGCGCCGGCGGTGCTCGTGCCGCCCTGGACGCCGGACCAGGTCCGGGCCGGCACCGGATGGGCCGCGGCCACGACGCTGGCGGTGGGGGCGGTCTTTCTGGTCCTCCGGGTGCTGCCCTCGGTCGGGTGGCCGCTGCTGCTGGCGGTCATCGGCGCGTACCTGTTCGACCCGCTGGTGGCGGCGATGTCCCGGCGCTCGTCGCGCCACCGCGCGACGGTGGCGCTGTTCGTGCTCGGCATGGCGCTGACGGTAGGGGCGCTGTTCTTTCTCGTGCCCATGTTCGTGAACCAGGCACGCCGCCTGCCGGCCTACCTGGGCATCGCGTTCAAGAGCCTCGTGCCGACCGTCGAGGACGTCATCCGCCGGCCGATTCCGGGCGATCTGCGCGAGCTGTGGGACTTCGCCGAGGAGCACCTGGACGAAATCGTGAACCGGGTGCTGCCCGAGGCGGGGTCGGTTCTGGGGGCGCTGCTGGGCGGTTCGCTGTCGGTGCTCAGCTCGGTGCTGGGCGCGCTGGTGGTGCCGGTGGTGGGGTTCTTCCTGCTGCGCGACTGGCCGCACGCGCTCGAGGGCGCCGAGTCGCTCGTTCCGCCGCGCCAGAGACCGTTCATGCGCGAGCGCATGGCGGAGGTGGACCGGATTCTGGGCGGATTCGTGCGCGGGCAGCTCACGATGGTGCTGGTGCTGAGCGTGCTGTACTCGGCGGCGCTGTCGCTGATAGGGCTGAAGCTGGCGATTCTCGTGGGGCTTCTGACCGGGCTGGGGGCGCTCATCCCCTACGTGGGCGTCGCGACCGGGCTCGCGCTGGCGTGCGGGTTCTGCCTCGTGGACTTCGGTCTGGATTGCCACCTGGCGGCCGTGGTGGGGGCCTACGCGCTGCTGCTGACCACCGACAGCATGTTCATCACGCCGCGGGTGGTGGGGAACAAGGTCGGCCTGAGCCCGGCGGCGGTCATCGTGGCGATACTGGCGTGCGGTTCCCTGTTCGGGTTCGCCGGGGTGCTCCTGGCGGTGCCCAGCGCGGCGGTGCTCAAGGCCGTGCTGAGGGTTTCGGTCCAGTGCTGGCGCAACACGCGTCTGTACCGCGGCGTGTAGCCTTCCTGGCGGCGACGGTGGCGGCGGGTGCGGCCGGCGCGGCCGACCTTTCCGGCCAGGCGGAGCTGTCGCTCGAGGTGCCCGAGCCGCTGCTCGCCGCCGTGCGTGCGCAGCCGGCGCTGGCGCGGCTGCCGACGACCGTGTGGGTGGACGACGCGCGCCTCGCCCTTGCGGCGCTGCCGCCGGCACGGGCGGGCAGGCAGGCGGGCCCGCCCCCGCGCCACATGCGCCTGGGCGTTCGTTCGCCGCTGGCAGGCGACTCTGCGATCGGAATCGGTGCCCTTCTGCGCACCACAGGTACTGGAGCGGCCGTCTGCCGGCTCGCCGTGGAGGCCGGGACCGGGCTCGGGGCGGCGGATATCGCGGCCCTGGAGCGCATCGGGCCGTGTGCGCGGGAGATCCGGCTGACGGCGGCCTCGGCGGGCGCGGCGCTGGACGAGTACGTTCGGCTTCGGCAGACGTCCGTGGTCGTGCGGGCGAAGGATCGCGTGTTCGACGTGCGCGAGCTGGCGCGGCTGCGGCGTCTGCCGCAGGCGAGGGTTTCCATCACCGACGCGGCGGACGATGCGGCAAAGACCATGGAGGCGCTGCGGACGCTGGGCGGAGGCGAGCCGGCGCTGGAGGTGCGGGCGGCGCGCGGCGTGCTCTCGGACTCGGCGTTCATGGCGGCACGGCGCGAGCATGCCTGGCCGCTGCGCATCGTGGCCGTGGGCGGCCTGGACCCGGAAGCGGCGCGGGATCTGCGCACGCTCGGGCGCGTCGAGGTGGTGGTGGCACTCGAAGGAGCGCTGTCGCTGCCGCCGGATCTGCCTGCCGCCGCGGAGCTTCTGCGACAAGGCGTCGCGCCGGCCGGAGCGCCGGCACCGGCGCACGCGGAGGCGAGCGAGTAGGCGGAACATGCGGGGGCGCCGGCCCGCCGCCAAGCCAACCCGGCCTTGCCGCGGACCGGGTCAGCCGTCCGCGAGAACCTCCTCCGCGCGGGTCGCAGTGAGTGCGCGATCCAGCCAGAGAAGCAACCTTTCCTGATCGCGGCAGCCGGCGACGACAGCACGCTGTTCGGCTGAAACGTCGATCCGACGTCTGGCCAGAATCCGCAGCAGCGCACCGACAAGCGCCTCGTGCCTGCCCTCGTCGCGCCCCGCCCGGAGTCCTTCGTCGCGCCCCGCCCGGAGTCCTTCGTCGCGCCCCGTCTGGAGTCCCTCGTCGCGCCCCGTCTGGAGTCCCTCGATGTGCCGCTTCTCCAGAAGGTCCTCGAGAATGTGGTTCCTCGCGTATGGGTCCATCGCCTGCTCCCTCGCCTGCTGCAGCGCCTCCGGGGACAGCAGGCTTGCGATCAAGATAATCCACTTCTGCCCTTCGCTTCCACCGATCGCCTCCGCCGCGGCGAACGCCGCGCGCGCGACTTCCACGTCGTCGCGCAGGGCGTAGACGAGTCCGGAGAGCAGCGCCCGGTAGGGGTTGGCGCGCGCCTTCTCCGGATCGACGATTCGCACAATCCGATCTGGGCCGAGCACGACGGCGCGGAACTGCGTGTCCGGCTGCTCCGTGCACAGGAGCCCCCGCGCCCAGGCGGCGACCGCCTCGTGGGGCGTGACGACGACGAGGTAGGCCGGGCAGCGGTGCCGCTCGCGCTGTGCGAAGAGGTACAGCGGCCAGGTGAAGAGCTTCTCCGCTTCGATGTCCAACTGCACCTCGCCCACGACGACCGTCGGATGTTCGGCCGCCTTTCCGTCGAGCACCAGGTCCGCCCGATGATCGCTGGCGACAAGCTGACCCGCCCCGGGGCCGGTCTCCGACAGCACGGTGCCGTCGGGCAGGCGCACCCCTGCGGCCTCCAGCGCCTCGCGCACCAGGTCCGGACACCGGCGCAGCGCTTCTACGAGCCCTTCATGGAGCGAGGTCGGCATGGCGCCGAGGGTCGAAGCAACCCGCGTGCCGGATCGTCCGCCGGCGCTTTTCCCTGTAGTTCCGCGGGGTTGGGCGCGAAGGGCCGACGGAAGGTACATGTTCGGTGAGTTGGGCGGAGAGG
>Ga0172368_10005564_pt1 | contig 13983 bp, 14 predicted proteins | sample Lak11m_FD_114540 | JGI IMG/M metagenome (GOLD analysis project Ga0172368, IMG submission 114540) | Freshwater microbial communities from Kabuno Bay, South-Kivu, Congo - kab_022012_11m | ecosystem: Environmental > Aquatic > Freshwater > Lake | place: Democratic Republic of the Congo: South-Kivu...
TCTGAATCGAAGGCTTCGCTGCCGTGGTGGGCACCCCTGGCACGGCGACTCCAGGAACCGCAACCTCCGATCCCGATACGGTTGGCACCGGTACCGCGGGCACAGCGACTCCCGGCACCTCCGGTATCCCCGACACAGCTGGCACGACTGGAACCCCGACAACGCTGAAGGCAAGCGCCGAAAGGCCCGCGACATAGATATTTTTCTGCATAGATAGGTTAATTAAGGGCTACCCCTTAGGGAGATTATACACCCGAGCGCTGAGAATCTTTCAATGGCAACCGCCGCCTTTTGGCTACAGTTATAGATGGTACGATAGCGGCATCCGTCGCTCCATATTTATGCCCGCGCTCAAATCTCACCTCGTCTCTGTACTACGCTGGAGCGAGCGCTACACCAAGACCGATATGGTCTATCTCCTTCGGAGCGGCTTCTGGACGAATCTCGGCTCGGTCGGCGTGTCGTTCTTCTCCTTCTTCCTCTACCTCGCCTTCGCGCACTTCTTGCCCAAGGAAGTCTACGGCACTTACCAATACCTGCTCTCTATCGCCTCCATAGTTGGTGCCTTCACGCTCACGGGTATGAACAGTGCGCTCACGCGCGCGGTCGTGCGCGGCCATGAGGGTACTGTAAATGCCTCAGTTCCGCTTCAGCTCAAGTGGGGTATTCTCCCTCTCCTCGGGGCATGGGCCGGCGGCGGCTACTACCTTCTTCACGGAAACATGACAATCGGCTACGGTCTCCTGCTTATCGGCATCTTCGTCCCGTTCAACAACGCACTCAATTCCTATAGTGGGTGGATCGGCGGACGAAAGGATTTTAAGACGGCCTTCACCTACAATCTCTTCACCAACATCCTCTTCTATCCTGCGCTTATCATCACCGCATTCTTCTCTAAGGCTGCGCTCGCCCTTCTTGCGGCAAACTTTATCTCACAATGCATCGGTATCGTCATCTGTTATCGCGCTGCGGAGAAGAAATACCAGCCGAACGACATCGTCGACCAAGACACCTTCACCTATGGCAAGCATCTGAGTCTGATGGGCATCTTCGGCGCCATCGTCGGTCAGATTGACAGTGTGCTCGCCTTTCACCTCCTCGGCGCGGCACCGCTCGCTGTCTACAACTTCGCTACTGCTATCCCCGACCGTATCGCGAGTCTGCTTAAATTCATCCCCGCGGCGGCCTTCCCTAAGCTCGTTAATCGGACGCCCGCAGAGATTAAGCAGACGCTCCTTCCGCGCCTCGGGTGGGCACTCGCCGGCGGTGCATTCGTCGCATTCAGTTATATGCTTATCGCCCGTACCTTCTTCGCCTTCTTCTTCCCTGCCTACGCAACGGCCGTACCCTACTCGATGCTCTACGCACTCGCGATTACCCCAGCCGTGAGCGGCATCTTCCCTACCGCACTTACGGCACACCGCTCTGTGCGGGCACTCTATATTTTCAACACCGTGATGCCCATCATTTCGCTTACGCTTATGGCTACCGGTACGCTCTGGCTCGGCCTCTATGGCCTCATCGCCGCGAAGATAGCCGCATACACCATCCAATTCCTCTTCGGTGCGATACTATTCTTCTACAATGATTCGATCTCGGCTTAAGCATCTCTTCTGGATAACCGCGAACCTCTTCGGGCGCATCTTCGGGCGCGCATGGCTCGCACCACTCCATCAGGCACATCTCATCTTCGCGCTCCATGGCCTCGGCTATGACAACGGTTGGAAGAGCTCATACACCGGAGAGGAGTGGTTCGTCTCCCGCGTCCTCGCGTCGACGCGTCCACGCACCTGCCTCGACGTTGGTGCCAATGTCGGCGACTACAGTTCGCTTCTCCTCAAAGAGACGAGTGCGGAGGTCTACGCCTTTGAGCCAGCGCGCGCAACCTACGGAGAATTGTTGAAGTTAAACGCGCGCTTTTCGAAGCGGTTCCATCCGATCAATGTCGCGCTCTCTGACACTGTCGGCGAGGCACAACTCTACTCGCACGCGGCAAAGTCACCGACCGCCTCGCTTGGTGCCGAGATTGTCCCGGGCGCGCCATCGGAAACGGTTGGCGTCACGACACTCGACGTCTTCGTGCATGAGCAGAAGCTCTCGGGACTAGACTTTATCAAAGTGGATGTAGAAGGGTTTGAGCGCGAAGTCTTCGCCGGGATGCAGGAGACGCTCACGCGCGAGCGGCCGCGATTCATCCAATTCGAATTCAATGTGATGCAGCTCCGGCGCGGCTACACCCTCCTCGCACTCACCGACCTCCTCCCGGGATACGACTTCTACCGCCTTCTCCCGCGTGGCTGGATGCGGATTGATCCGCGAAGCTTCTCAAGCAATATCTTTATGTTCTGCAACATCGTCGCCATGCGGAAGGATTAGATATTCGATGCCTTCTCAAGAAGGACATACTGATCGGCTGTTTTGAGTTGAGTGTACGCTGAGAAAAGATCTCTGTGTTTGTCGTATTCATCGACAGTCGCTAGAACATAGCGGGGCACTCCTTTTGTAAGACTTGGGAGTTGGCTTGCGCCAATCTGCTCTGGGTATGTTGCGATAAATTGACGATATTCTCGCGAAGGCAGAAGCACAGCCAACTCGGGAACATTATAGAGAAAGAAATCTCCGCTCGGAAGCGCGTGAAGTGCAACGGAAAGATCGTGCGTTCGTGTCCCGCCATAATACTGCGCAACATACGAGTCAAATGCTACGCAGTACACCTGGAAGCCAACGAGAACCGCGAGAACTATGAAGGCGAGATATCGAAGTTGCTGCGAAGCACTCGGGAAGTATTCAGAAAATCGATCAGTAAGTGCTCTAGCTGAAGGAACGAAAAAAATAATCTCGGTCAGTAGTGCCGGCAGAAGATAACGATACCAATCTGGAAGACGAATAAATGAAAAGAGGATAAAAACAGAAAAAAGAAAGGCGCTTGTCTCGGTAGAGGAGACCTCCGACTTCCGGCGCACAAAGAACGCAGATGCCCAAACAATCATAAGCAGGAGCGCGTACAGCGGTGTACTCTCTCTCGCAAACCGCAAGACACCATCAAAGAGAGATGTCGCTGTTATTGAGATTTGCGAAGGATTCGTATAGAAGTGAATGAGCGCACCGAGCGAGACATTCGAGCCGAACTGTAGATGCATCCAGAGAACGACCGGGACAAAGAAGGCAACACTCGCGACAGAAAGGTGCCTCGGATTTGGACGGCTTCTCCGGAATCGATATAGGAGCGTAAGCGCAATCACGAACGGGAGAGGGAGATAAATTGGCTTCGTTACAGCACAAAGAGCGGTGAATGCGCCTAGTGCCGCCCACCGTCGCCAATCGCGATATGCTGAACGCTCAAGAGAATCGAGTGCTGACAACGAGAGCAGGAGAAAGAAGAAGCCAGGGACTTCCCCTAGAACGCTCTTTCCATCTCCATAGAGCATTGGGAAGCTCGCGAGGAGAAGTGCTGCTAATGCGCCTTCTCGGATACCGAATCGGCGCTTTACGAATAAGAAGGAGACGATAATCGTACCGAGAATGAATAAGACCATAACAGATCTTCCCTGAACCACCCCCACACCAAAGAAACGATATGCAACACTGACTGGGAAAAGAAGCGGATAACCGACAGTGACATAGGTTGTTGCTACGTATGAGCCGGGTGTGGTCTGGAGCGCCTGCGTACCAGATTCTGCGAGATTCATCGCTGCTTGTGTGTAAAATCCCTCGTCAAACCATATTCCCGGACTTTCTGTGAGGTGGTACGTTGCGGCAAAAAGAGCGCCACCAAGCGCAAGCGCTGCGATAAGGTACGAGCGCCAATCCAAGACGCTAGGCGTGATAGGATTCATTTTTCCTGAACGCAAAGATTATATAACTGTGTGCAGAGGGTTCGGCCCTCATTGTCGGTGCGCCACGGCGGATGTAGTAGGAGAAGTCCTGCTGCTCGAGAAGCGTAAGCATCGCGGCGAGCGACGATGGGAGTGTCTCGGGGACATGGTGGAATTCCATAAGGAGCGAGCGCACGAGTGCAATCTTGCCTGACGCGACGAGGTCGTCCATTGCGCCAATCTCTCCTCCTTCGATATCCATTTTGAGAATATCGACTGGCTCGGTGATGAAGATCGAGAGTTTGCGGCACTCGACAGTAACCTCGCGGCTCGGACGTCGTTTCGAGGCGAGGAGATTTGCGGCGCTCGCGATACTCGACCCGACAATCTCCGAATCGACGTGGAATATAAGTTCGCCATCTTTTTTCCCTACCGCATAGGGATGCACCGTCACTTGTGGATACGCTGCGACATTTTTTCGAAGATAGGCGAGCGCCTCCGGATTCGGCTCGAAGCAATCGATTTTTGCATTCGAGTAGGTCTCGGCGAAGTACACGGCCGAGATGCCGATGTTCGCTCCAGCATCGACGATATGCTTCACATCGGTAAGACCGTCAATGCGGTAGTTGTCGTCAATGAATATCTCATAGAAGATGCCATAGAAGTTCGGCCAGTACGGATAGTGCACACGGTGACCGCGGATAGTCGCGACGCCACGCTGAAGGAACGAGAGCTTGTCCGTGAGCGCCATCTGCCAATAGTCGCGACGGAAAAATTTCTTGGGGAGCAATTTCATGGCTTTTTCTGTTCCCGCGCGTCAACTGGAAGTACCGGGAAAATCGTGGCGAAGAAATGGCTGAAAAATGCATCGAAGCGTAGTCGGGTCTCGAAAACTTCTCGCGCGCGGCGCTGGGACGCTTCCCACATAGCCGCGTCGTGTGCGTCATACCACACGCGCACGAGCTCGGGCGTCTTATCGACATCTCCCATTGCTACTCGAACCATGATGCGGTCATAGTCAATCTCGTCCGCAAATGGGAGTACCATCTCGGTATCAAGGAGAACGGGGATACGTCCGAGCGAGAGTGTCTCGAGAAAACGATTCGAATAATTACCGTCGCCCTTCGGGGCGAGGACAAAATCGCTCTCGATAATCGAATCGATAAACTCGCGTCGCGCCTGGACTGGGTCGAGTTCAACTGTCCGGAGTGCAGCCGAGAACGAGCCCCGGATAATAAACTTCGTGAGGACGCTCGTGGAGCGCCGACACACCGCAATGAGTCGGCGGCGCCAGTACACCCCGATAGTGTGTGCGAGAGCGGAATGACTCACGACACCGGCGAGTCGGTAGAGCGCGACCTTGAGATAGTACTTGAGCCACTGTTTCGGTGTGCGGTACCCCGCCTGCCCACAAAAAGAGACGGTTGGTGTGTCTGTCTTCTCGCGGAGTGAGATTCCGTCTTTGCCATAATCTTCAACCATTGTAAGCATCACGATATCCTGCGGCGAGATGGTGCTGGTGTAGGTCGAGTAGCGAAAGACATACGCGCGTGGATCGTAGCGCAAGCCGTCCGTCAGGTCACCGCAGGAGAAGAGGAATATGTGCTTCCCTGCTCTTTGTGCCTGGTCAATATACTGGCGCAATTGCTCCTCTTGCTCGGGTGTGTTCGCACGGAGGTTATTCGGGACAAAAGCGGCATCAGCCTCTCTAAGCGTCGTCCTTTCGAATGAAGCGAACGGGTTCGTCACACCCTTCAGGAGCGCTGGGTAGGCACCCGACGCATCCTTCTCGAACCACGGCACGAGCGGGATGCCAGGGAGCGGGTCAAAGAGATATATCTTCATAGAATTATCCCTTTACTACGAAACATTGGGAACCAGGGAGACTCACAACCGCTTCTGGCTTATCTGCGAAATATTCTGTGAACGACCGACGAACACCCTCGGCGTTTGAGTAGTCGTGTGAGACGAGCATACCACCCGTGTTGAGACGCGGATAAAAGAACTTGAGCCCATCGAGGGTGCTTTGATAAATATCTACATCCAGATGTACGAACGAGAATCGCTTATCTGTAATCGGCCCGGCTGTCTCGGGGAAGAATCCTTTGTAGATGTGCACCGAAGGATACGGCTTCAGGTAGTCGCGTACAGCGTCTTCGGGTGTTGCATACTGACCTTCGCTGAAGCGCTTCGCGTCGAAGTCGACAAGCGGCGGGAGCCCTTCGAAGGTGTCAAAGGTATAAATCTCTTTCTTCCCTTCCGAGGCCTCGGCCATGAGTCGTGCCGAGCCGCCACGATAGGTACCGACCTCCGCAATATCGCCAGGAACTTTCGCAGTCGCTTGTACCGCCTCGTAGAGGAACATCGCCTCGGTATCGAGGAGTAGTGTGCGTGTCTCCCACTTAATCTTCTTCACCTTGTCGAAGCTATCCGCGCGCCCGGGTTCGTTGTAGTACAGAATGGCCCCACGCTTCGCTTCGATAGCGCGTATAATCATGCGGCCGCCAAGCAGACCACGCAGGCCGGCGAGAATGGGGGTGCGCATGAGCCATGCGAAGAACCCCGACTTAGTCTTGTGTACTGGCGTTTCCATATCTCACTCGTTCGATGAGTAGCAGTATACCTGCCGTGATGAAAATAGAAAGTTGTGACTCGACCGGTAGCCGGTAGCGCGCCTGGGCCGAAGGGCCGCCGAGCGCGGAAAAGTAAGCGATGATGAACACAAACGCCCACGCGAGCGGCTCCTTACGCAATTTCCATATGCCAAGAGCGAAAAAGGCGGCACCAAAAAGTAGGCCGATGCGCTCCGCAAAAAGCCACCAGGGAGCGGCGACCTCGCGGAATAGCTCGATAAACCGCCCACGCGCAAGAAGCAGTTTCAGATTTACGGACGCGTCGGCTGCGTTAAAGGCCGGATTGATAAAGAAGCCGAGCGAATTGTAGAGGTGCCACGCTGCATACGAGAAGGGCGACGCCAGAATAGTACGCAGGGCGTATGCGTCGAGTGCTGGCGAAGAGGCTAGATCGTACCAGTTCACCGGATAGCCGAGCGAATCGTTCCCTTGTGGCACGCCGCTTTCCGTAGCGACACGCGCCATACCCTCAGAGAGAGGAAGGCCTTCCGTATCGGCCCAGAAGTGCGGCAAATTCGAGAACGCCATATTGAAGGAAATGATGGACGAGAAGCCGAGTACGCCGCTGTCTATCTTGTTCCGAATCATCCACGGAAAGAGGAGTACGACAATGAGAAGGAGCATAGCGAGCCCCGCACGAATCTTTTCCTTGTTCGGTATGCTAAGCGCGACAAGCGGCGCAAGGAATATCGGGAAGGCGACAAACCCGACCGGTCGGACATAGATGGCCGCAGCGAAGACGACCGCTGCTGTAAGAGCTGCTTGCATCGGCCGTTTGGGCGCCCATATCGCGAGCAGCGTGAACCCAAGCGTCATAAGGAACATAAACGGAACATCCGTGAGGATGTAGTACACATTTGCAGGAATCACCGGATTTACGAGAAGCACGATGGACGCGACGAGCGCGACTGTCTGGGGCAAAAATAGCATCCCAATCGCCGCGGCCATAAGCGCTACGGCAAACACCATGAGTACCTGTAGGAAGGTAACGGCGAAGTAGGAGCCGCCGAGCGCGCGAATTGCCGCGACGAACGCCGGATAGCCGGGCGTATGGAAATATTCATAGCGCATATCCCGCTCCGCAAAACGGCCGAGGAGGAGAGCCTCCGAGAGATTGGCGTAACTTGTCGAGTCGTGCGGCCCCACTGGCATAATGAAGGCAGCCCCCTGCTCCCGCTCCACTTGGGCCAAATGGATGGTATAGAGCCAGCCACCGGTATAGCAGACGAAAAGGACACTAAGCGTAATAACGTACCAACGCGGCAAAGGAGCGATGAATCTCATGAAAGGGTATGGCGTATGTTCTGGATAAACTCGTACACCGGAAGTTTCCGAGCCCAGTACTTCGCCCTGCGCACGAAGGGATGCTCACTAATCCGGGCAGGATACTTCCTTTTCCTCTTCGGAAGAATCTGGAGCTTCTCCGTATCTATCGGGATCTTATGCCAGAAGAGCCTATCGTACCCTGCAATGCAAATCGTACCATCGTAGAGCTGGTAGAGCTTCGTCTCGTACTGATGATTGATATGGATGGTATCGATAGCATTATCAGCGATACCGAGTCTCGAGAAAAGCTCAGCCGGAACAAAGAAGCCATTGGTGTCGTTCGCCGCTACAAGCTCGTACCCCTTTCGCTTCCCAAGTCCGACGAGTGCACGCAGTGACGACCCTTGGTACACACTCATATCGCGCGGCTGAACAAAGACGACGTCATTCGGTATGGTCGGATTAAATTCGACAACAACCAATCGCGGCCGATAGTCTGTGAGCGAGTCCAAAAGATGATACTCATTGCCATCGACATCGAGCGAGAGCAGGTCCGGGTCCTTAGGAATCGGCGTTCGCGCGAGTATTGCGTCGAGACGGTGTCCTCCTTCGAAGGAGACGAATTCGCGCGCAGGGTAGACACGCGGGGTGTCGCGATACAGATCCACAAGCTTCTCAAAATATGTCGGGTCCGCCTCGATAAGTACCCCCGACCAACCTTCCTCCGCGATAAGACGCCGCGTGTTGCTGTGATGAAGCCCGTTTAGTGCCCCGAGCTCGATACACCATTTGTTCGTAATACCAAGACGCTCCAGGAGATTCTGGATAATCCCGTCCTCGCCGAATTGCGATGTGTCCATTCCCGCTATGGTATCATTTGAGGAAATCCTTGGTGGTCCTCAAGATAGACTCGTCCGTAATCTCGTAGAGGCAGCGCATATACGGCTTCCCTTCCTCCTCCACGAGGCAGGTATCGTTCTTAACGCCGTCACATTCGCAGTGCTCCGTGTTCGTGAGCACCACAGCATTACGGTCGTAGGTGGGCGCCCACTCCGGGCTCGCATTGTGCTCAAGCGCGATAACCGGATGCTGTAGCACCGAGGCGAGGTGCAGCGTCCCGGTGTCGACACCGATATAGAGCGCCGACCCTTTGATAATGCCGATGGCTTCACGTATCGGTAGGCCGGTCGCGACAAACGCGCCGGGAACAGCAGCAGCTATCTGTTGCGCCTCGATCTCGTTCTCTAGGCCACCGGTGATAACCAGTCCGTGGCTCGGATAGGCAACAGCGAGTGCTGCGAGGAGCTCTCGTGAGCGGCGCGGTGGGAAGGACTTCCACGAGCTTGAACCGAATGGGTGATAGACAATATAGGGCTTGTGGGTGAATGGGAATGTTGCTGGAAGCTGCGTGCGGAACGAGAGCTCGATAGGCGAACCAAGTGGGTCAACAAAAAAACGGGCCGCCTGCGCGAGCCGACGGAGATTGTCGATATGCAAGAGATGAGCGCCATAGACGAATCCGATAGTGTACGGATTTGAATCCCCTTCCCGCTTGAGGAGGCCAAAGGTGCGCGTACCGGGTCGGAGCGCAAGCAGTCGGAAGAGGATCTCCGTGTTGAGGAACCAGCTCTTCCCGAACGCGCCGGGCATAAAGGCGGCATACGGGCGGCGAAACGCCTCCCACACAAGGGTCACGAGCCCCCTGAAGCTCCGTGTGATGGCGATAACGCGCAGAAAGGGATATCCGAGTGCGAGGTCGGTGATGAGTCCGGCATTCCTGCGCGCAATGATGGTAAACGAGGTCCCTGGGTTGTGCCGGTATATCTCGACCGAGAGCGCGATAATCATCACCGCGTCGCCAATCGAGCCGGAAGGGATAAAAAGAATGTTCCGGTGCGTAGTCATGAGTGAGAGGCGAGCACATACACCTTTTCTAGCGCTAGTGAGGGAGATACGAGCGCAACAAGCTCGACGAGCGGTTGGAACAGACGTGCGAACGCGGGTATCTTCCAGAGATACGGGACAAAGATGCCAACGCCGACCACTTTCTCGATGCGGAAATATTTCGCGAATGCCGCTTCGTAGGCAGCATACGAAGCGAGGTGCTGATAACCGTCGGCGCCCTTAAGCTGATTCTGAAGCGAGGAGGTGCCGCCGATGGAGCAGATATAGCGGCCGCCTGGAGCGAGTGCTCCCGCGACTGTCGCGAGCTCGCGCTCGAGGTCGGTGTAGTTGAGAACGCCAACCTCGATGATGACGTCATACGGCCCTGTGAGTGCCGCGCCGCGTACGGCGAAATGTATCGGCAATTGCGCATAGCGTGCTTGTGCAACCGCTATCATCTGCGACGAGAGGTCGAGTGCGTCGAATGCGGTGATTGCTCCCTTAAACTGTGCGGAGACCGCTGCGGCGGCGATGCCATCGGCACACCCGAGTTCGAGCACACGCTGCTTCCCTCGTGTAACTACTGGTGCAAGGAGTGCGAGCACCTTTTGCAGCCGCTGCTTGAAAAAGAAGTGCGTGAAGGTTGTCGCCGTCTGCGGATATCGTCTCGCCGAGTAGGTTGCGCTCGCCGTGTCGTAGAAGGCAGTGTCTTTCATAGCGAGGCGAGGATAGTGTCTGCGCGCTTCTCCCAGGTATACCCTGCCGCTGCCGCTTTCGCCGCCGCGGCCTTCCTGCTCGCTTCGCCTCCGTGTGCAAGCACATTGCGCGTTGCTTCGGCGAGGGCGGTCGGGTCATCAGGTGACACAAGATATGCGGTCTCTTCGCTAAGCACCTCGAGCAGCGCCGGTACGCGCGAGGCAATAATCGGTGTTCCAGATGCCATATATTCAAACAGCTTCATCGGCGAAGTGTAGCGGGACGCATCCTCATCTTTCCCCGAGTTCGGTAAGAGGAGTGCGTCTCCTGCGCGTAGATACAGCGGGACAGTGTGGTGCGGTACACGGCCGATGACGCGGATATTGCGCGCCGAATCCCACCGCTGCCTGAAGGAGTCAATGTCGGTGTCGATCCCGCCCACGAACACGAAGAGTGTCTCTGGCGCGAGCGCTGCTGCTCGCGCCGCGGTGTCTGCGCCCTTGCGCGCATAGAGGTGTCCGGCATACACCACGATAGAACCACTCGTTGGGAAACCGAGTTTCTCCCGAGCTGTCTGCCTATCAGGGGCACCCGTAAAGAGATGCGAATCAACCGCATCTCCCGCAACGACAATACGCTCGGGCCGGACGCCCGCCTGCTCGTAGGCCTCTTTAAGTCCACGAGAGATGACCACGAGACGGCGGGCGCGTCGCGCGACGACGCGGGAGACAAGCGACGGCTTCGCGTGTGCTTCGTAGATATACGGCCGATGAAGCAAGAGATATTGGAAGAGGACGAACGCATCACGTGAATAGAACAGGTCAGCGACGAAAAAACTCTTGAGCATCCGCACCTTCTCCGAGAACCAAAGCGCTGAAACGAGAAAGCCGAGCGACCCGAAACGGACGAAGTCCGGCGCGCGCACGGTCGTGAGCGAGAACGGGCGTGTGACGCCGTAAAACGAGAACGGATTACTGGGGAGAGCGTTATGCCTCGTCGGTACGACAAGCTCGACCTCGACACCCGCACTCGCGAATGCTTCACAGGTCTTCATAATCTGGATGCCGTGCGCTTTCTCGGTCGGCAGACGGATATTCGCGAGGTAGAGGAGCTTCATGGCGAGCGTCGGGGACGAAAGGTAATCAGATAATTCGCGGCGAAGCTCGCTCCCGCGACGACACCGATAATCGCCACCTGCGCGAGCAGATACCAGATATGGAAGAAGTCGCCGTGTTGCGACTCGACAAACGCCTTCGCCACTTGCATAAGGTAAGTGGTGAGCCAGAGATTACAGAGCGCGACAGCGGTATACCACGCGAACTGCCGCCGAGAACCCTCGTGCGAGCGGTCGCGGAATGTCCAGTACTTCTGAAGCAGGAAGACCGCTACGAGCGCGATGAGGAATCCGACGACCACACCGGTGAGAAAGGTACTCTCCCAGCCCAGGATGTCGACCCACATATAGAGGAAAACAGTTTGTATCGCACCACCAGCGAGTCCGGAAATAAGGTAGCGCACGAGGAGCGGGAGCGAGAGCGCACGGCCCGATTCCTCCTCGACGGGGCGCGCGACAACTACGAGACCAAGCCCCCAGGGCAGTCGAACTATGCGCATAAGTGCCGCTTCGATACGCATCACGACAACGAGAAGCGCATTGAGCGCCGCAGGGAGATGCAGACCACCCTCACCACTCTTCCCCAAGAGCCGGAGAGGCACCGCCGCGAGAAACGGCAGGAAGCTCCAGTAGCTCGCACGCTCGATGACAAAACCGCTCTCGACAAGGACGGACTGGAGCGAATGGAGCGTGTAGCGGCGAAAGTGGCCATGTGTCTCGTCGTGTGCACTCCAGAGGAATTGGTATGCAGGGACCGATATGACGAGACGCCCGCCGGGGGCAAGCGCGCGCTTGATGCGTTCCAAAAAAGCGCGGTCATCCCGGATGTGCTCGACAACATCGAAGGCGCCGATGAGGTCGTACGCACCATCGGCGATACTCTCTGGCTGCTCATATATCACTGCGTAACCGCGCGCCCGAGCAATACGCTTCGCTTCTTCGTCTGGCTCGAAGGCGTCCACAGACGATCCAATTCCCGCGAGTGTGGTTTGCATCCCGCCGAAGCCAGCGCCGTAATCGAGCGAGCGCCCGCCGCGATGAACCTTCGAACGGGAGAGGAGTGCACTAACGGCAAGTGCGCGGCCGCGATACCACCACGACTGCTCCACATCCCGTAAGAGAGTAAAGGCCTTGCGCTTCATAGTGACAGCAGACGGGCTCGGATGCGGACCATCGCTGCAACGGCCTTGATGCCATCGCGGAAGGGACTGAGCTTGCTCTCGCGGCCCGGGAAATGGAATTCATCCCACGCGATCGGCAGCTCTCTGACCGAGAGCCGAGCCCGCTCGGCGCGCGCGAGGAATTCAAGATCGAGAAACCACCCCTGCTCGACGCACGCGCGCAGGATATCTCGTCCACGCGTGTTCATCAGCTTCAGGCCGCACTGCGTGTCTACCACAGAAATACCGAGCATTGCCCGCCGGAGCAGATTGAAGATGCGGGAAGAGAGCGTTCGGAGGAATCCGCGCTTGACCTGTGCGACGTCGAGAAGGCGCGAGCCAATCACGATGTCGACCCTCTGCGAGAGCTCCTGGAGCAGCCGCCCAATCTCTTTCGGGTCGGCCGAGAGATCCGCATCGATGAAACCGAAGATATCGGCGGTCGATTGCCGGGCGGCGTAGACGAGCGCCGCACCCTTCCCTTTCGCTGGAACAGTGAGTGCTACGACTCCCGAGAGCTTAAGCGACGTGACTGCATCAGAGGTCCCGTCGGTCGAACCATTATCAGCGACGACAACGCGCCCTTCGACACTAGGCAGTGTATCAAGCACTGACTTCACCTGCCGCACCGACTCGGCGATAATTGACGCCTCGTTGTATGTAGGGATGCAGATGTCGAGAGTTCTCATACGGCAAGAATGAAAAAGTGATGGTACGCGCTGCCGAATGGGACGAAATCCTTTACGAGCTTTCCATGCTCAGCAAGAGAGTTTCTGATACGTGAGAGGGGGAAGCCACGCTTCCCAATCTCCCAATGGTGCTGGCCATTGAAGTGATGTTCTCTCGGGAAGGGAATCTTGAATGCGGTGCGCAATTCGCGCAGGAACGGTACCTTGAGTGAGAAGGAGAGCATAGGACCGAAATGAGGAAGACTGATGACGATATGCGAACGTGCGACGCGAGAGAGTTCAGAAAGTGCTTGATTGAATTCAGAGAACGGCAGGTGCTCGAGTACCTCGAAAGCGCATACGACATCGAAAGAATTGTCAGCAAATGGCAGCTTGCGTACATCAGCGACAAAATCTGGACTCAAATCTGCTGCCACATCGACCGAGGTGTATTTAATTGAAGTATTGTCCTTTATGAAATTACCGAACACTCGGTCCCCCACCCCTACCTCGAGCACCGAAGACGGCTGTAAATCGAGGGTCGCCTGCAACTGCCAAAAATAGCTCACGAACCGACCTTCAAAGCCGTACGCATCAAATCCATAATGAGACTTATCGACCTGGGCGCCGCTCATATCGCCTGTATGGCGTCTAGTATCGCAGGAATAAGCACTTTTAGCGAATGCTTCTCTTGAATCCGTATCGGGTCCGGCACGGGTACCGCGCCGCTGCTCACGACATGCGCAA
>Ga0172368_10005569_pt1 | contig 13976 bp, 13 predicted proteins | sample Lak11m_FD_114540 | JGI IMG/M metagenome (GOLD analysis project Ga0172368, IMG submission 114540) | Freshwater microbial communities from Kabuno Bay, South-Kivu, Congo - kab_022012_11m | ecosystem: Environmental > Aquatic > Freshwater > Lake | place: Democratic Republic of the Congo: South-Kivu...
CGAGGCAATCAAGACCGCCGCAGCTCTTGCCCAGGCAGGGGATATTATCCTCGTGGCCGGCAAGGGACATGAAACCTATCAGGAGATCAAAGGGGTGAAACACCACTTTGACGACCATGAGCAACTAAGATTATTGTCCAGCGAACATTGAAACAGCAACAAGTAAACAGTCCCCATGCTTTATTATCTGTTTTCATGGCTTGAAAAGTTCGACTTCCCCGGAGCCGGCCTCTTTCAATACATTTCCTTCAGATCGGCCCTTGCGTTGATCACTGCCCTGATTCTTTCCACTCTGACAGGCAAAAAGATCATTAATTATCTGCGAAACAAGCAGGTAGGAGAGTCGGTAAGAGACCTGGGACTGGAGGGTCAGATGCAGAAGGCAGGAACACCCACCATGGGCGGCGTAATCATCCTGCTCGCGTTGCTGGTTCCGACGCTTTTGTTTGCAAAGCTCAATAATGTATACATCATTCTGATGCTCCTCACGGCCATTTGGCTGGGTGGAATCGGTTTCATGGATGATTATATCAAGGTATTCAGAAAAAACAAAGAGGGGCTTGCCGCGAAATTTAAGATTGCCGGTCAGGTGAGTCTCGGATTGGTGGTGGGCATGGTGATGTTTTTCCAGGAAGATCTGGTCATCGGTGAGAAAATTCCGGTAAAACCAGCCGATGTGGAAGTTCATGACAGCGTGATACATGCCGGTGCACCCGCCGGAACGGTATTCAAATACATTGAAAAGCGGTCAACCACCACCACCATCCCATTTGTCAAGGATAATGAATTTGATTACAAGTGGCTGGTCAGCTGGATGGGCGACAAGGAAGGCAAATGGGCCTGGGTAGTTTATATTATCCTGATTATCCTGATCATCACGTTCATCAGCAACGGGGCCAACCTAACGGACGGGCTGGATGGTCTGGCGACCGGTACCTCTGCCATTATCGGGGCGACACTAGGTATACTTGCCTACGTTTCTGGTCACTATGAAATAGCTGACTATCTGAATATCATGTATTTGCCCAATTCGGGCGAGCTGGCGGTATTTGTTTCGGCCTTTATCGGGGCCACGGTTGGCTTCCTTTGGTACAACTCTTATCCGGCCCAGGTTTTCATGGGTGATACCGGTAGTTTGGCTATGGGCGGAATGATCGCGGTTTTTGCGGTGTTAATCCGTAAGGAGCTGCTGATCCCCATTCTGTGCGGCATCTTCATCGTGGAGAACCTCTCCGTGATGTTGCAGGTAGGTTGGTTTAAGTACACGAAAAACAGATTCGGGGCTGGCAGGAGGATATTCCTCATGTCGCCCATACACCATCATTTTCAGAAAAAGGGGTATCCGGAAGCCAAAATTGTTACAAGGTTCTGGATCATAGGCCTTTTACTGGCAGTTGTAACGATTGTAACACTTAAAATACGATAAGGCGTGCCGGAAAAGATTGTCATACTCGGGGCCGGTGAAAGCGGTGTGGGAGCAGCCATCCTGGCGCAGAAGCAGGGGATGGAGGCCTTTGTATCGGATGCCGGAAAGATAAAGCCAGAGTACCGGCAGATTCTTACTGATTACCGGATAGAATTTGAGGAGGGGGGCCACACCGAATCCAGGGTTTTGGGTGCTTCGAGGGTGGTTAAAAGTCCGGGTATTCCTGAGAAGGCTCCGCTCATCAAAAAGCTTCACGAGACTGGCATTCCCGTTATTTCAGAGCTTGAGTTTGCATTCCCGTTTACCCGGGCCAAACACATATGCATCACCGGAAGTAACGGAAAAACCACCACCACCCTGATGACTTACCATATCCTGACCAAAGCCGGGCTGAATGTCGGTCTGGCCGGGAATGTGGGCAAGAGCTATGCACGGCAGATGGCTGAAGCTGATTTTGATTTTTATGTTCTCGAGATATCCAGTTTCCAGCTCGACGGGATGTATGATTTCAGGGCTGATATCGCGATCCTGATGAACATTACGCCCGACCATCTCGACAGGTACGAATATAAATTCCAGAACTATATCGACAGCAAGTTCCGGATCCTTCAGAACATGAGGCCGGAAGATTATTTCATCTGGTGCGGTGATGATCCGGTAACCCGCGATGAGGTTGCCAAAAGGAGCATCGTGCCCCAGCAGCTGCCTTTCGGCTTTGACCGGGTATACAGGCCTGGCGGCTGGGTGGCTGATGAACTCCTCAATATCGACATTAATAACAACCCGTTCAATATGTCAATTTTTGATTTATCAATGCAGGGAAAGCACAATGCATACAATTCCATGGCATCCGGAATTGCATCGCGCGTGCTGGAAATCCGCAAGGATACCATTCGTGAGAGCCTTACCGATTTTCAGGGTGTTGAACACCGGCTTGAGCCGGTCATTAAGGTTCACGGAATCGAGTTCATCAATGATTCCAAAGCTACCAATGTGAATTCCACCTGGTATGCACTGGAATCAATGAAGGGCAAGGTTGTGTGGATTGTTGGCGGCATCGACAAGGGCAATGATTATTCGATGCTCTATTCCCTTGTCAGAGAAAAGGTTAAGGCCATCGTTTGCCTTGGAAAAGACAACACCAAGATCCATGAATCCTTCTACAATGTGGTTGACACCATTGTTGACACCGACAGTATGGAGGAGGCAGTAAGAACCTCCTATTACCTGTCGGAACAGGGGGATGTGGTGCTGTTGTCACCCGCCTGTGCCAGTTTCGACCTGTTTGAGAATTATGAGGACAGGGGGAGGCAGTTTAAGAACTGCGTGCGCAACCTTTAATAGTGAATAGTGAATAGTATGAGGGGGTTTTTACATATGTTTAAGGGAGATCGGGTGATCTGGGTACTGTTGGTGCTCCTGACCATCTATTCGGGGGTGGCAGTGGCCAGCTCTGTGGCTTCCCTGGCTTATCGTGACGGAGGGGATGTTACTATTCATATTATCAGGCATATAGCTTTTCTTTTAGTGGGTTGGGCCATCATTTATGTGATTCACCTGATTCCCTACCGCTGGTACAGTATTACGGCCACCCTGTTGCTGATCGGGGCCATTGTGCTCCTGATCTACACGCTGGCCAAGGGGATGGTGCTGAATGATGCCGCACGCTGGGTGAAGATTCCGGGTACAGGAGTCACCTTCCAGACCTCCGACTTTGCCAAGATTGCCCTTATCATTTTTGTAGCCCGTTTTCTGAGCCGGAATCAGACTGAGATAGAAGATTTCAAAAAAGGATTCCTGCCTGTTCTGATTGTCATCGGTGCTGTATGCGGACTGATTCTTCCCGAGAACTTCTCAACGGCTTTCATTCTTTTTACCACCTGCCTGGTCCTTTTGTATATCGGACGGGTGAAGGTCAAGTACCTTCTCGGACTGGTAGGTGCGGGAGTGTTGCTGCTTGTGGCATTTATCCTGATTGGTCGTATCTCGGGTGCCTCAACGCGGGCAGAAACATGGCAGAACCGGATTGAACATTTCGTGGCCAAGGATGATTCGGGGGAGGAGCATTTTCAGACCACCAAGGCTAAAATGGCCATCGCAAACGGGGGCATGTTCGGAAAGTTTGCTGGTCACAGTACCCAGCGGAGATCACTGCCACAGGCCTATTCTGATTTCATTTTTGCCATTGTAATTGAAGAATACGGGTTTGTTTTCGGAGCACTGCCACTCGTATTCATTTATCTGGTTCTGCTATACAGGGCGGGAGTCATCGTAAGAAAATGCGACCGGACCTTCCCTGCGTTCCTGACCATCGGGCTGATGATCGGCCTGGTGATCCAGGCCATGGTCAATATGGGCGTTTCGGCAGGGTTGCTACCGGTAACGGGGCAGCCGCTTCCCTGGGTGAGCCGGGGTGGAACCTCCATTTTATTTACTGCGCTTGCGCTGGGTATCATACTGGGGATCAGTCGTTCACTCGAAGAGGAGGCGAAGGTTGAAACAGAATAGCACATACCGGATCCTTTTAAGCGGTGGCGGCACGGGTGGTCATATCTTCCCTGCCGTTGCCATTGCCCGGGAGATCACCGTGCTTGAGCCCACTGCCGGGATCCTGTTTGTTGGAGCCCTGGGCAAGATGGAAATGGAAAAGGTACCCCGTGCAGGATTCCGGATTGTGGGACTGCCCGTATCCGCCTTCCACAGAAGGCTGACACTCAGGAATCTGATGTTTCCGGTGAAACTTCTGGTAAGCCTGATGAAGGCCAAAAAGATTGTCAGGGAATTTAACCCCGATCTGGTAATCGGCACTGGGGGATTCGCATCCGGACCCGTCATGAGAGTGGCCACCCGCATGGGATTACCGGTGTTGATCCAGGAGCAGAACGCATTTCCGGGAGTGACCAACCGGCTGGTTTCAGGTAAAGCGGCCAGGATCTGCGTTGCCTATCCGGGAATGGAAAAATATTTCCCCGGCGAAAAAATTGAATTGACCGGCAACCCGGTGAGAACTGATCTGATTCTTCCGGCAGATCGTCTCGCTTCAGCAAAAGAGGGTTTCGGTATCAAAAATGAAGTTCCTGTGATTCTTGTTTTTGGAGGAAGTCTGGGTGCCAGGACTTTGAACCGGTGCATGCTCGGTGCCATCGACCGGCTAAGGTCGGAGAAGGTTGCCATCATCTGGCAGACGGGTACCGCCTTTTTTCAGGAAGCCAGGTTGGCTGTTGAAGGATCCGGGGCCACAAATATCAGTGTACATGAATTCATTTACAACATGGATGAAGCGTATGCTGCGGCTGATCTCTGTGTTTGCCGTTCCGGGGCGATTACCCTTTCTGAACTGGCCGTGGTGGGGAAACCCGCCTTGCTGGTCCCCTATCCGGCAGCGGCAGAAGATCATCAGACCAAAAATGCAAAAGTGGTTGAAAATGCAGGTGGCGCTATGGTGGTAAAGGATGACACAGCTGAAAAGGTGCTGGTGACAAAGATGCTTGAACTTATCAATGACAAAGGGAGACTTACCGCCATGTCAGCCGGCATGCGGACCCTGGCCCGGCCGGATGCCACCAGAAGGATTGCAGAAATTGCGATTGAACTGATCAGTGGAAAAATAAGGAACAGTACAAAACAATAGTTCACATAATGGTATTGGATCGCATAGAACGGGTATATTTTCTGGGGATCGGAGGGATCGGAATGAGCAATCTTGCACGATTTTTCAGGAGCCTTGGAAAAGCAGTGGCAGGATACGACAGAACCCGTACGCCTTTGACCTCTGCCCTGGAATCGGAGGGAATTGCGATTCATTATGAGGATAATCCGGAACTGATCCCGTTTGCCGTCAGGAAGCATCCGTTTGAGCCTGAAACGCTGGTAATCTACACTCCGGCCATCCCGAAGGATATGAAGGAACTCGTATTTCTGAATGAGAACGGGTTTGTATTGCACAAGCGCTCAGAGATTCTCGGACTGGTGACGAGGTCCTATCAAAGTCTGGCTGTGGCCGGCACGCATGGAAAATCCACGGTTACCTCCATGATCGCGCAGATCCTGATTGAATCAGGTATCGGCTGTAACGCTTTTCTGGGGGCCATAAGCAAGATTCTCAACAGCAATCTGGCCCTCTCAGAATCCTCTCCTTTCGCGGTGGTGGAAGCCGACGAATTCGACCGGTCGTTCCTGCGTCTGGATCCCCACATGGCGGTTGTTACCTCCATGGATGCAGACCATCTGGATATTTACGGAGATTATGAAACGCTGAAACAGGGCTTTACCGATTTTATCAACAGGGTTCAGAGGGGGTCATGCCTGGTGCTTAAAAGGGGTCTGCCCCTTCAGCCTGATCCTTCCCGGAATTTGAAGGTGTATTCTTACAGTTTGCATGATCAGGAGGCTGATTTTCATGCTTTTAATATTAGGAAGGAAGGACTGGGGTACAGTTTCGACATAGCCATACCCGGGGGAGCCATTGAAAGGGTTGTAACCAGGGTTCCGGGCATTACCAATGTGGAGAATTCCGTTGCGGCAGCCGCTATCGCCACTCTGGCCGGGGTTGATGCTGACGGTATTCGTTTGGGGATCAGGGCATTCACGGGACTGGTCCGCCGGTTCGATGTAAGGTTTGAGAGATCCGGGGTAACCTATATCGACGATTATGCCCATCATCCCAGAGAGATCAGCGCATTGATCGAATCGCTGCGGCTGCTCTTCCCCGATAAAAAGATCCTGGGCATTTTTCAGCCGCATCTGTTTACCCGTACCCGTGATTTTGCCGATGGATTTGCTGAGTCGTTGGGGCAGCTCGACGAACTGATACTCCTTGATTTATACCCTGCACGTGAAAAACCTATTCCCGGGGTGGATTCCGGACTGATTTATGACAAGGTCAGCGGAATACCCAAAATGATCTGTTCCAAAGCGGAGCTGATCAGTAACCTCGAGGGCAGGGATATACAGGTTCTGGTTACCATCGGAGCAGGAGATATAGATCAGATGTGTGAACCGATCATAAAATTTTTGGATGAGCATGTGGCGTAAGGTGCTGAACATAGTATCCTGGGTGCTGATCGCTGCCTACATCGGAGTGAGCCTCTGGTTTACGGAAGGCCATTTACGTGAGCAGAAGTTCCGGTCGGTCAGGGTAATTGTGGCTGACAGTGTGGAGAGCCAGTTCATTCAGGGTTCCGATATTACTTCAGTGCTCGCAGCGAAGGGGATCATGGTGGTCGGCAGCCAGATTGAAAAGCTGAACAGGGATCAGATCAGATCCACGGTGCGGACGGTTCCGGGGGTGAAGGATGCGCTGGTATACAGCACACCCGACGGGATTCTGTGGATCACGGTATGGCAGCGCAAACCGCTGATGAGATATATCAGTCCCTATGTATCCTTCTATATCGACACCGACCGTAAGGAGATGCCGCTGTCTGACCGTTTCTCCGCACCGGTCATGGTTGTTACCGGTAACGGTGATCACAGGTTCCTGATGGACAGCCTGTTTTATGTGGTTGATTATATCACGCGGGATGAATTCCTCAATTCCCTGATCAGCGAAATCAATGTATATCCGGATCATACGCTTGAGCTGGTGCCCCGGATCGGCGACAACCGGATCTTCATGGGGGATGCTTCGATGTACGACTGGAAGCTGACGAAACTGAAAGTATTCTTCGAGCAGGGGCTTCCCAACGTGGGATGGGACAAGTATTCCAGGATTGATCTGGCCTACAGCAATCAGGTAGTTGCCAGGAAATGGACCAAGGAGCAGCGGAAGGAGAGGGATTCTTTGCGGATCGTAAGGGATACTACGGGGGAAGGCGAGAGAAGAAAGGCGAAAGAAGAAAGAGAAGATGGTTAAGAAGTTAAGAACGTTAAGAAGTTAAGATGTTGGGACGTTAAGAAAATAAGATATGGCGAAGAGGGAGATTATTTCAGCAATTGACATTGGGACGACGAAGATCGTTGCCATGATTGCCGGGCGCACTGATGACGGAAAGTTTGAGATCCTGGGGATGGGCAATGCTCCGTCGAGCGGGGTAAAACGCGGGGTGGTGGTTCACATTGACGAAACGGTGAGTGCCATTGAACTGGCCAAGGAACAGGCGGAAGAGAAGGCTGGGTACCGTATGGGCGAGGTGTACGTGGGAATTGCCGGTCAGCACATCAAAAGCATGAAGAACCGGAATTCGAAGTACATCGACAATGATGAGATCAGTCAGGAAGATGTGGATTATCTCCATGACCAGATGGCACACACTCCGCTGGATCCGGGTGAGGAGATCCTGCATGTGATTCCCCAGAGTTACATAGTGGATTCGGAAACGGATGTGACCAAACCGGTCGGGATGTCGGGCCGGCTGCTTGAGGCCAATTTCAACCTGGTGATCGGAAAGATCGCTTCGGCCCGGAATATCAGCAAATGCATTGAGCGGGTGGAGCTTAAGGTGAAGAAGATGATCCTCGAGCCCCTGGCCTCGGCCACGGCAGTTCTGACGGCAGATGAGCGTGAGGCCGGAGTTGTGCTGGTTGACATAGGAGGCGGCACCACCGATGTGGCCGTATTCTACAATGATGTCGTCAGGCATACAGCTGTGATCCCGTTTGGAGGGAATGTCATTACCAATGATATCAAGGAGGGCTGCTCGATTCTTCTGCGACAGGCGGAGGCTCTGAAAGTTCAGTTTGGTTCGGCCATGGGTGATACTGCGGCTGACGACAAGGTGGTAACCATTCCCGGTATCAGTGGCAGGGAGCCACGGGAGATCTCTTTCAAGAATCTTGCCTATATCATTCAGGCCCGCATGGAGGAGATTCTGGATGCAGTTGCCTTTGAGATAGAAAATTCGGGTTATGCCGAGAAGGTGAGTGCAGGTATTGTAATAACGGGCGGTGGCTCCATGCTGAAGAGTCTGCCGCAGCTTATCAAGTTCAAGACCGGATATGATGTGAGGATCGGCTATCCGAACCAGTTTCTGGCTCCGGAAACAGAAGCAGGAATTATCCAGCCCATGTATTCCACCGGGATCGGCCTCATAGTGGAAGGATCCTACGGAGGAGGTGCCACCGGCAGCTCAAGGGCTTCATTCAGCTTTAAGAAAAAAGCCCAGGGGACCGGTTTGAGGGAAAAGATCCAGAAGGGATGGAGCAGTTTTTTCAGTGACGATTCAAATAGATTCTAATCATAAATCTCGCAATATGTTTGAGGACGTTTACCAATTTGATTTACCCAAAGAGACCAGATCGATCATCAAGGTCATCGGGGTAGGTGGCGGCGGGAGCAACGCTGTCAACCACATGTATCGCCAGGGAATCCGCGGGGTGGAATTTGTCATTTGCAACACCGATAATCAGGCATTGCAGGTGAGTCCCATCCCGAACCGGGTTCAGCTGGGCAAGACTCTGACCTTCGGCCGCGGAGCCGGAAACGAACCAGGCAAAGGCCGTGAATCGGCACTTGAGAACCTGGAAGATGTGAAGCGCATTCTGTCTGACAACACCAAGATGGTGTTCCTGACGGCCGGTATGGGCGGAGGAACCGGAACGGGCGCAGCACCTGTAATCGCCGAGGCTGCTACTGAGATGGGGATCCTGACGGTTGGGATCGTGACCCTTCCGTTCAGTTTTGAGGGACAGAAGCGGTGGAACCAGGCGGTCGACGGGATCCGCAACCTTAAGGACCATGTGGATGCCCTTCTTGTGATCCACAATGATCGGCTAAGGGATATTTACGGTGACCAGCCGCTCAGCATTGCCTTCGGTCATGCCGATAATGTATTGGCCATGGCTGCCAAGGGAATCGCCGAGATCATCACTGTTCACGGGTATGTAAATGTAGACTTTGCAGACGTGAGGACCGTGATGGAGCGCAGTGGGGTTGCCATTATGGGTTCCGGGGTTGCCGAAGGCGAGAACCGTGCTTATCAGGCTATCAGCAAGGCACTTATTTCACCGTTGCTGAACAACAACAACCTTAAGGGTGCCAGGAACATCCTGCTCAATATCTCTTCCGGAACACAGGAGGTTCTTATGGATGAGATCACCGAGATCATGGATTTCATTCAGCATTGCACAGAGATTCAGTCGGATATCATATGGGGTAATACCTATGATGAGACTCTGGGGAATGCTTTGAGCGTGACTATTGTTGCCACCGGACTCCAGACAGAAACCGGTCTGGGCGACATTGTGCCGGAATTCAAGCAGGTACAGTATCCGCAGAGGAGTGCTGTGGAAACCCATACGCTTCCGGCGGACATTTTCGGGACCAAGCAGGTGCCGGAGGAGGTTCCGATGGAGGTGGAAGGACAGGAGAATGAGCTTGTGGAACAGGAAGTTGAGCTGTTCCAGGAGGCACCTGTCCGTCATCAGAAAAAAGAAAAGACCAAACGATTCAAGGCAACCAAGAAGACGCTGGGATTCCTCGGGTCGCTGTTTGATGAAAAAGACGACGAATTAAGATAACCTAATATTCTGAAGACCTATGTTTGATGATTTGGTGAATTTCAACCTTCCGCATGACGAAGAGCCCATCATTACTGTTATTGGGGTGGGCGGAGGTGGCTGCAACGCAGTCAACCGGATGTACAAGGAAGGAATCCGTGATGTGGATTTCCTGGTGGTCAACACTGACGCCCAGGCCCTGGCTGCCAGTCCGGTGGACAGGAAGATCCAGCTCGGCGCCACCCTTACCGAAGGCAGGGGTGCGGGCAACCGTTCCGATGTTGGCGAACAGGCGGCCATTGAAAACATCAATGAGATTTCGGATATCCTGCAGCGCAATACCCGTTTGGCCTTTATAGTGGCCGGTATGGGTAAGGGCACCGGTACGGGGGCGGCTCCGGTGGTGGCCCGTGCATGCAAGGAACTCAATATCCTGACGGTAGGTGTCGTTACCCTTCCGTTCTCGATCGAGGGTCCCTCGCGCCAGCACCAGGCTTTGCAGGGAGTGAAAAGGCTTAAAGATGAGGTGGATGCATTGCTCATCATCCACAACGAGAAACTTCGCGAGATTTATGGGAGCCTTTCACTTGGCGAAGCCTTTAAGAAGGCTGATGACATCCTTTTACTGGCTGTTAAGGGGATTGCCGAAATCATCACCATTCACGGGTATATCAACGTTGACTTTGCAGATGTGCAGTCGGTCATGATCAATGGCGGCATAGCCTTCATGGGATCTGCCACGGCACGCGGTTTTGACCGGGCCAGGAAGGTGATCGACGAAACCATTAATTCACCTTTGCTGAACTCCAATGACATCAGGGGAGCCAGCCGGGTGCTTCTGAATATCGCCTCGGGCCGTGATGAGATCACGGTGGATGAGGTGGGCACCATTACGGATATTATCACCGAACGCACCGGCGGCATGGTGAATGTGATCTGGGGTACCTGTACCGATGATACTCTGACCGATGAAATCAGGATTACCCTGGTGGCGACCGGATTCAGGGATGAGGCTATCCCCGACTGGATGGCACTGAATCCGCCAAAGCGGGAGGTGATCAGGCTAGAGCAACCGTTGCGAACCCCTGAACCAGCCCCTGCTCCGCCCTTTGTCCGTCAGCCGAAACCAGTTGCGGAGCCTCCGAAGGCTTCAGCCCCGCCGCCTCCGCCACCCATGCCTGTTGCGCCCCAGCCTGAGCCGATGTTCGACGAAGGATTGAACGTTATTCAACGTGACCCTGTTGCTGATTCCATTCACATGACCAGGCAACAGCCGGTTGATCCGGAACAGGAAAGACTAAAAACGGAGCGCCTGCGGCAATTTAACTACCATTCGCTTTCCAACCCCGATATGATTGACGAGGTGGAAAGGGTTCCTGCCTATAAGCGGAAGAAACTTCCCGTGCAGCAGGAGATGTTTCTGGAACAGGAAGAGGCCCAGTCGAGATACACGATCGGACCTGATGCACGGCTGAGGGCCAATAATTCATATCTTTTCGATGCCGTTGACTGAGACAAGGTGAATAACGACGAGGATATCCGGTTACTGAATGAGGATCCCGGAAAGCTTCTTATCCGGTATCAGCCGACTATCCGTATCATCGTCAAGAGTTTATCCTTCAAGGGCTATCTGCCCCGCCGCGATGTGTCCGACCTGATCCAGGAGGTGAACAGGAAGCTGGTTGAGCGCATGCCCCGTATCCGTCAGCAGTATAACGGGCGGTGTCGTTTTATGACCTACTTTTCCGTGGTGGTCAGAAATCTCTGCATGGAGGAGTTTCGTAAGTTCCGGCTTCCCCAGGAGCCGCAATCCGAAGCCTTCGAAGGCATTTCTCCTGATTCCGCCACCGATCCCCTGGTAATCCGTCAGGAGTATGAGCGTTTTTGCCGCGCCCTTCGGTTGTTATATAGGGAGGAGCCGGCTTTGTGGCTCTCATTCAAGGTGTTGGCTGATCTGGATGTATCCCCTGCCGATATTGAGAAATTCGGGGATTCCTGCAATCAGGATCAGGTTGATGCATTGATCGTCACCGCAAATATGGCGCTGCATAAGAACCGGAAGGAGAAGTTCGGCATTCTCAGCGAGCTTCTGGGAATTCTGGAAGGAAAACCGCGATCGCCGGAGGCAGTGCGAAAGTGGTTCAGCAGCCGGCTGGAGGATGTGTTATTGCTGATGAATGGGAACCCTCCAAGATCAGCCTATACCCTCGATATCCTGATTATTCTGCTCGAAAAATCTGAAAATGATAAAAAAAGTCCCTGATTTTTTCCGTTTTAAACCCTGATGCGCGTATATATTTATCAGGATGAAAGAAGAACAACCATATAACAACCCAGCTGTAAGCGGGAATCACCTGGATGAAAACGCCATAGGTCAGTATGCTGAATTCCTTTGCGGTATTGTTCCCGATGTCCCCGCGGATATCCGGATACACGTGGAATCCTGTGCTGAATGCCGGATGGAGGTGATGGAAGCTGCCGATCTGATCAGAAATTCCGAACAGGCTGCCGGCAAGCTGCCCGACAAGCGGTGGAGAAGCGCCGTAAGAACTGCCATTGCACTGGTATCAGTTTTGATCCTTGCGATCATTATCCAGCGCCTTACCTCCCCTTCCACCGACCCCCTGATCTCGCCAAATTCAAAACCCACCACACCCACCACACCCATCACACCCACCACACCCACCACACCAATCACAACCACCACAACCACCACACCAACCGCATCAACCACCCCCTCCTCCTTCACTCCCAACCCAACCTACGAGGCCTTGCTCGGTGCTGCCTGGCGGGGGGCTGATAATCCTGAGGTTAAGGGGCCCGGCAATGATGCCGCCTTTAAACCTGGGGATACCCTGATGATCACCTGGGATGCCGGTTTTAAGGATAATTTCACGCTGTTAGTGGTTGATAATCACGAGAATGAAGTAGGTAAAGCAGCAGCTGGAGCAGCCGGCAGGCTGGAGTGGGCGGTTAATTTGTCGCCGGGATTATACTACTGGAAACTGTTGGGAAAGAGGGAGATGTGGGGGATTGGCAGGATGAGGGTTGAGGAATAGTTGAGGGATTGTTATGAAAAAAATAGTGGTTTTGACGGGGGCGGGGATGAGTGCGGAGAGTGGGTTGAAGACGTTCAGGGAGATGGGGGGATTGTGGGAGGAGTATGATGTGATGGAGGTGGCGACTCCTGAGGCCTGGGCGCGGAATCCTGAGCTTGTCCTGCGGTTTTACAATGAGCGGCGGAAGGCTCTGCTGGAGGCTGAGCCGAATGCCGGACATTTGGGTCTGGCAGCGATGGAGAAAGATTTTGAGATCCGCATCATCACCCAAAATGTGGATGACCTGCATGAGCGGGCAGGGAGTTCGTTTGTCATGCATCTCCACGGAGAACTTAAAAAATCGCGGTCAACTGCGGATTCGAGGTTGGTTTATGATATCCCGGGATGGGAGCTGAAGTGGGGCGATACCTGCGAAAAGGGTTCCCAGCTAAGGCCACACATTGTCTGGTTCGGAGAAGCGGTGCCGATGATGGATGCCGCGATCAGCGAAGTGAAGCAGGCGGACCTGTTTGTGATTGTGGGCACCAGCATGCAGGTGTACCCGGCGGCCGGACTGATAGATTATGTTCCGGGGAAAGTGCCTGTCTATCTTATCGATCCAAATGAAACGGCCCTGGGATATAATCGGAGGGTGAACTTCATCAGGGAAAAAGCCTCCATCGGGGTGGCTCAGTTACACAGCATCCTGACGGCTCCCGAATGAACCCGTTCAACCGGGACGGAGATCTTATCGGTATTCGTTTTTTTCACCCTGGCATACTCGGCATTGGCGCGGTCCTGGGTCTTGAAAAGGATCATCAGGCAGATGGCAACATATATCAGGGAGATGACCTGGCAAAGTATGATGAGTTTCTTTTTCATGGCGCTATCGATTACATGGACAAAGCTAAAGAGGGTTATCGTTAATCCCCGTTAATGCGATGTTAAAGTATGTTATCCTTGTGAAAACGCCTTGTCATTCGTCGACCCAAACCGACCGTTCGTCGAATCAATTTGCGGAGGATATGTTACCTTCGTTGAATGATCGATTACGCCACGATAGAAAGGATCCTGCA
>Ga0172368_10005570_pt1 | contig 13973 bp, 9 predicted proteins | sample Lak11m_FD_114540 | JGI IMG/M metagenome (GOLD analysis project Ga0172368, IMG submission 114540) | Freshwater microbial communities from Kabuno Bay, South-Kivu, Congo - kab_022012_11m | ecosystem: Environmental > Aquatic > Freshwater > Lake | place: Democratic Republic of the Congo: South-Kivu...
ATGCGCGCATGGGAACACCGGAAGCGGTTGATAGCAACGGTCCTGTAGAGAGAATATATATCCTATTGAAATTACTACAGAATTATATGAGGGGATCTCTCAGCCTACAGGGGGGAAGGGCGAAAGATGAAGGATGAAGGATGAAGGATGAAGGCCGAGAAGCCCAACGATCCCCACGGGCCGGGGCATCGATGGGCAGACCCGAAGCGCCTCGGACTTGGTCGAGGCGAGCACCGCGGGCCCTTCCGAAAGCCGAACGTCGAAAGCCGAAAGCCGGCTCTCACACCGTCGCGAACGCCTCGTCGCTCATGGTCACGGCGGTCTCGTCCTCCAGCGCCATCATGTCGACCTTGCCCGGCACGAGCGCGAGCACGTTGCGCGAGAAGTACGCGGCCGCCGCCTTCTTGCCCTCGTAGAAGGCTTTCTCCGGCGAGCCCTTCTCCAGCGCCTCGTGCGCCAGCGCGCCGCCCGCCAGGAGCTGCCACCCGACCACCACCTCGCTCATCACCTCGAGGAAGCGGTTGGCGTTGGCGGCCACGAGCGGCAGACGCCCGCCCGACCAGCCGAACATCGTCATCGCCGCCGTCATGAGCGACTCGCTCGCCTTGCTCAGCCGCTCCACGTCCGCGCCGAACGCCGCATGGTCCCGGAGCTTCTCGCAGAACCCCTGCACGTCGCCCATGAGCGCCTGGAAGTTCGCGCCGCCGTTCTGCCCCAGTTTGCGCCCCACGAGGTCCATCGCCTGGATGTGGTTCGTGCCCTCGTAGATCGAGAAGATCTTGCTGTCGCGCAGATCCTGCTCGACGCCGTAGTCGCGGATGTAGCCGGCGCCGCCGTGTACCTGTATCGCCGTCTCGCACACGCGGAACGACTGGTCGCTGCCGTACGCCTTCACGATCGGGGTGAGCAGCTCGATCTGCCCCTTGTGGTATGCGACCTGCTCGTCGTCGCGGCCCTCGAACGCCAGCGCGCGGTCGGCGTGTGCGGCCACTTTCACCACGAGCGCCCGCACGCCCTCGACGCGCGCCTTCATGTCCAGCAGCATCCGGCGCACGTCCGGATGGTTCACGATGGCGACCTTGGGCGCGTTCGGGTCCTTGAAATTCTCCAGCGACGAGCCCTGCTTGCGCTCGCGCGCGTAGGCGAGCGCCGCCAGGTACGCGCTGCCCGCCACCGCCACGCCCTGGATGCCCACCGCCAGGCGCGCCGCGTTCATCATCATGAACATCTGCTTGATGCCCTGGTGCGCCACGCCGCCCATCAGCTCGCCGACGCAGGCGTCGTTCTCGCCGAAGTTGAGCGTACACGTCGCCGAGCCGTTGATGCCCAGCTTGTGCTCGATGCCGCCCAGCGCCACGTCGTTGAACTCGCCCAGCGTGCCGTCGTCGTGTACGCGCACGCGCGGCACGACGAAGAGCGACAGGCCCTTGGTGCCCGCCGGCGCCCCTTCGATGCGCGCCAGCACCATGTGGACGATGTTCTCCACGAGGTCGCTGTCGCCGCAGCTTATGAAGCTCTTGGTGCCCGTGATGCGGTAACGCCCGTCGCCCAGCGGCACCGCGCGGGTGCTCACGGCGCCCACGTCGCTGCCGGCCTGCGGCTCGGTCAGGCACATGGTGCCGCCCCACTTGCCGGCGAACATGTTGGGCAGGTAACGGTGCTTCTGCTCCGGAGTGCCGAACGCCTCCAGAAGCTCGCCCGACTCGAACGCCAGGCCCGAGTAGGTCAGGAACGAGGAGTTCGAACCGCTGAGCATCTCCTCCACGAGGCACGTGAGCACGCGCGGGCTGCCCTGGCCGCCGAATTCCGCCGGCGCGCCCAGCGCCCGGAAGCCCAGCTCGTACGTCTTGTCGAACGCCTCCTTGAAGCCCGCCGGGGTCCTCACCCGGCCGTCCACCACGCTGCAGCCGCCGTCGCCGACCTGGTTGAGCGGGCCGACGACCTCGTAGGCGAAGTCGCGCGCCTGCTCCAAGACCATCCGGATTTCGTCGCGCCCCCACGCCTCGAAGCGGTCCTTGCCTAGGTATTCCTCGACTTTCGCCTGCTCGAAGAGCTGGAACTCGAGTTCTCGCAGGTCGGCCCGGTAGCGGTTGCGCAGGGTGTTCGACATCGCGGGTCCTTTCCCGGCCTCCGAGCGCACCGAATGAGCGCTCATTCACGGCCCGGTGCGTCAAGATAGGCCCGTCGCGGGGTGGATTTCAAGCCCCGCCGGGCGCCTGCCGATGGAAGTCGCGACCACTCCCAACCTGCTGAAATCTCAGAGGAATTTCGCAGACAGACCGGACAACGCCTCGCTCGGCTGCTCGCGAGCCCGCGAATCGGTCGGAGGGGCGGAATGCCGCGGACGGGCTACTCGCGGGGCTTCTTCAGGCGGTCCAGCTCCGCCTGCAGCTCGGTGGCGCGGCGCGCCTCGCTCTGCGCACGTGCAAGGGCGTCCTCCACGGTGCGTTCGAGCGGAGCAGCAGCTCCGTCCTGTCCGGCAGCGGGCCGGTTCCTGCGAACGATGCAGGCGCGCTCACTCGGCGCACGACGGAGCCGGGCACGGAAGTGCCCGGGCATGAGGCAGCGCATCGCACCCTTCTGGGCCGGCGGTTTCGCGATCCGGCGCCGCGCCCCGTGCGGCAGCCGGGGCGGATCCGGCCGGAAGTGCCGGGCCCCGGCACTTCCGTGCCGGGTTCCTTTCTGCGCTCGCGGCCTGACAGCCGAGAATCGGGGAGGCGTCAAGCCGGCGCGGGGTGCGTGACGGATTCCGCGGGGCCTCTGCCGGAACGGGTGGGATGGGCAGTCCGTCCCGCGCGGCAGTGCATTGGAGTCGAGCACTGCGATGGCCGCGCGGGACGGCTGCCCGTCCGACGGTCGCGATGGACCGAGCGATCTTCGGCCGGTCGTTTGTGCCCGACGGGCAGCCGACCGCGCCGGCCGTTGTGCTTCGGATGATCGCAGAAGCGCGGTCGGACTGCCCATCCCACCCGCATGGTCACGGTCCCCCCCGAAAACCGTGAAGCACCCGCCGACGCGCTGCCGCTTGAAACCGCCGACCGGCTGGCCTAGAAGCACGGCGTTTCCCTTCCGGAGGCCGCCGTGCCCACCATCCGCACCTTCCTGGTCCGCCCGTCGATTCCCGCGCCCCTCAAGCCCCTGGAGGAGCTGGCGCGCAACCTCTGGTGGTGCTGGAACCACGGCGCCATCGACCTGTTCATGCGGCTGGACCGCGACCTGTGGGACCAGTGCGATCACGGCCCTCTGAAAATGCTCGCGCGCGCCAGCCAGGCCCAGCTCGAGGTCGCCGCCCAGGACGAGGGGTTCCTGAGCCAGCTCGAGGGCGTCCACAAGTCGTTCCGCGCCTACATGGACGGCGCCGCCACGAGCTGGTTCGCGCGCCACGCGCAGGCGGGAGCGCCCGCGGCCGGCGCGAAGCTGCCCGCGGAGGCCTGGCCCCAGTCGCGGATTGCCTATTTTTCAGCGGAATTCGGACTCACCGAGTCCGTGCCCGTGTACTCCGGCGGCCTGGGCGTGCTCGCCGGCGACCACATCAAGAGCGCCTCGGACCTGGGCCTGCCGCTCGTGGGCGTGTCGCTGCTCTACCGCGAGGCCTTCCACCAGTACCTCAACGCCGACGGCTGGCAGCAGGACATCCACCCGGAAACCGACCTCGCGACGCTGCCCGTGACGCTGCTGCGCGACGCGAAAGGCAATCCGATCAAGGTCCGCTGCGAACTGCCCGGCCGGCCGCTCTGGGTGCAGTCGTGGCGGCTGGACGTGGGTCGCGTGCCGCTCATCCTGCTGGACGTGGATCTGCCCGAGAACAGCGCCGAGGATCGCAAGATCGACGACCGCCTCTACGGCGGCGACATCGAGATGCGGCTGCAGCAGGAAATCCTGCTGGGCATCGGCGGGATGCGCGTGCTGCACGCGCTCGGGCTGGCTCCCGCCGTGTGCCACATGAACGAGGGGCACTCGGCGTTCCTGGCGCTGGAGCGCACGCGCATGCTGCAGCGCGAAATGGGCCTGAACTTCCGGGAGGCCGCGGAGCTGTCGGCGGCCGGCAACGTGTTCACCACGCACACGCCCGTGCCTGCCGGCAACGACCGCTTCCAGCCCGACCTCATGGAGCGCTACTTCGAGCCCTTCTGGCGCGAGCTGGGGCTGACCCGCCAGGAGTTCCTCGCGCTGGGCCGCGAGGACGCCACGAGCGACTCCGAGTCGTTCTGCATGACCGTGCTGGCGCTCAAGCTCGCCGCACGCAGCAACGCCGTGGCGAAGCTGCACGCCACCGTGTCGCGGCGGATGTGGAGAAGGGTCTACCCCGGAGCGCCCGACCACGAGGTGCCCGTCGCGGCCATCACCAACGGCGTGCATCAGCGCAGCTACCTCAGCTCCGACATGCGCCGGCTGTTCGACCGGTACCTGGGACCGCGCTGGATCACCGATCCCGACGAGCCTGCGACCTGGGAGCGCGTCATGCGCATCCCGGCGGAGGAACTCTGGCGCACGCACGAGCGCCGGCGCGACGAGACCGTTGCGTTCGCCCGCGCCCGTCTGCGCTCGCAGCTCGAGCGGCGCGGCGGCGCTCGGCGCGACATCGACGCGGCCGCCGAGGTGCTCGACCCGCGCGCGCTCACGTTCGGTTTCGCGCGCCGCTTCGCCACCTACAAGCGCGCCTCGATGGTGCTGCGCGACCCGGCGCGGCTGGCGCGCCTCGTGGGCAATCCGCAGCGGCCCGTGCAGTTCATCTTCGCCGGCAAGGCGCACCAGAAGGACGAGCCCGGCAAGGAGATCATCCGAAAGCTGGTGCACCTGGCCGCGCAGCCCGAGTTCCGCAACCGCATCGTGTTCGTCGAGGACTACGACATCAACGTCGCGCGCATGCTGGTGCAGGGCGTGGACGTGTGGATGAACACGCCGGCGCGCCCCTACGAGGCCTCAGGCACCAGCGGCATGAAGGCGGTGGTGAACGGGGCCATCCACGCGAGCATCCTGGACGGCTGGTGGGCGGAGGCGTACGAGCCCGACCTCGGCTGGGCGGTCGGAAACGGCGAGGAGTACGCGGATCGCGATGTCGGCGACCGCATCGAGAGCGAGGCGCTCTACCACCTGCTGGAGACCGAGATCGTGCCGCTGTTCTACGACCGCGGCAAGGACGGCCTGCCGCGCGGGTGGATCGACATGATGAAGGAGTCGATACGCAAGCTGGCGCCGGTATTCAATACACACCGCATGGTGCGCGAGTACTTCGAGCGTTCGTACGGGCCGTCGGGAAAGCAGATGCACCGGCTGGCGGCGGAGCGCGGGGCGCGGGCGCGGGCGCTGGCGGCATACCGGGCGCGGGTGGCGGCCGAGTGGCCGCGCGTGACGGTGCGGCGCGTGGAGCCCGCCTCGCGCGACGTGCTGGTGGGCCAGCCGCTGCACGTGACGGCGGCGGTGAGCCTGGGCGGCCTGTCGCCGGCGGACGTGTCGGTGGAGCTGTTCCACGGGCCGGTGGACGTACACGGCAACATGGTGGACGGCGTCGCGGCGCCCATGAAGTCGGTGGGGCGCGGACCCGACGAGGCGTTCGTGTTCGACGGCGAGATCGCCTCGTCCGCGAGCGGCTGGCAGGGCTTCGGCGTGCGCGTGCTGCCCCGCCACGAGGACCTGGCGAGCCCGTTCGGCACCGTGCCGGTGTGCTGGGGGTAGACGGAAGGATGAAGGATGAAGGATGGGGGATGAATCGTCGTTCATCCTTCCTCTTTCATCCTTCACCCCGCGGCGGGCGCAGCATCGGTGGCGGCGGCCGGCGCGGGCGGCGGCGGACGCTTTGCGGCGGTGGGCACCGCGTGCCAGATGCGCCGACACAGCAAAAAGCCGACGAGCGCGAAGGGGACGAGGAACGGCGGCCAGAGCGCCCAGCTCTTCGTGGTGAGGTACCCGAGCGAAACCGACTGCAGCGCCGTGCCCAGGTAGACGAAGCCGTCGATCATGCCCACCGCGGTACCCGCCGCCTTGCGCCCGCCGAAGTCCATTGTGGCGGTGCCGCTGAGCAGCCCGTGGGTGCCGATGACCGCGGTCTGCATGAGGAAGGCCATGACTCCGAGCGCCCAAGGGGTCTTCAGCGAGAAGTAAAGCCCGATGCCGGCCATGAAGAGCACGAAGTAGAGCCCGCCGGCCGCGGGCGCGCGCCGCGACTGGAACACCTTGTCGCTCACCCAGCCCGCGACGTTGCCGCCGACGATGCCGGCGATCATGAGGATGAGTCCCCAGTTGGAGCGCAGGAAATGGTCGGGAGCGAGTCCCAGCCCGCCCTTGTCCGCGCCCGTCTTCATGTAGATGTCCACCCAGTGCATCGTGCCGTTGCGCAGCACGCCGGTGCAGAACTCGATGAGCGCCACCGTGAAGATGACCGGGTGCGTGAGGATGCGAGGCAGCAGCACCTTGAGTGGTATCGGCTTGTCGTCCTCGCCGCTGCTGGCGTCGCCGGTGTCGAAGTCCGCGTGGCCCGCCTGCCCGGGGCGATCCTTGAGCAGGAAGATCTCGACGAAGAACATGATGCCGAGCACCAGTGCGGGCGCGTAGAACACCCACCACTTCGCCTGCATGCCGCCGGGGCCCATGCCTTCCGCGAGGCGCAGCACGCGCCCGCTCACGTCGAAGGCGAAGAACAGGCCCATCGAGATCATCATGCCGAAGATGCCGCCGAACCCGCCGCGCTCGCGCACGTGGAACCACGAGGCGTTCACCTTCACGATGGCGACCGCGCCGAAGCTCTGGAAGTACATGTTCGCCGCGTAGAGCACGGAGTACAGCCCCGTGAGCTTCGCGCTGGCCGCATCCGGCGCGGTCAGGATGGACTGCAGCATCAGGCCCATGACGAAGTTCATGGTCGCGGTGCCGCCGGCGGCGATGAGGATGGCCTTCTTGCCGCCGATGCGATCGGTGAGCGGTCCGTTGACGAGGAACGAGAACGCGTAGACCACCGTGCCGGCGCCGAAGATGAGGCCGAAGTCCTCGTTGGTCATCAGGTCGCCCAGCGCGCTCTTGGCGACCGTGAGGTTGTAGCGGCCCCAGTACAGGAAGGCGTAGGTGAGCCCCAGTGGGAACCAGTTGAGGAAGCGTCGCACCCGGAAGGCCTGCGAGTGTTTCGGGGCCGGCGGGGCGGAGGGGGAGAGGGAGAGGGGAGCGCCGGACATGCGGGACCTCGGACGGAACAGGGGCGGGCGCCTGCGGGGCCGTCTCGATCCGCACGACGGTGCGGGGGTGCCCGGGAAAATCGAAGGCGGCACGGTCCTTGCGTCCTGCGCCCGCAGGAGGCGGGGAATCCTCCCCGAAACGCCTAGGGTTGGCAAGCGGACCGCCGGGCGGCGTACATGTTCGGTCGGCAGGGCACGTCCGGCACTCGGGGCCGATCGCTCGCGACGGACGGGCGTCCCGTCGCGCGCCGCGGTCACCGCCTTGCTCGAACACAGCCCGAGGGGCGGCGCACGACGGGCACGCCCATCCTGCCGACTCCGTTCGCCGCTCCGCCCAACTCACCGAACATGTACCTGGCGCGGATTCCGGGACAGGTTCCGTGCCAGCCCGCGTCTTCCGGGCCGCACAGCTCCCTGCTCCGGACCTGTCGGGCTCGGCAGAGGTCTTCCGGCACCGGGCGCGTTGCCGACCCCGGCGCCTCTGCGGACATCCAATCATCTGTACCGGTACGGCCCCGGTGCCGGCGGCGGCAGCGACGCGCGCCGCGGGACCTCCGGCTCGTTCTTCCTGCGCCGCGCGAGCCACCACTGCCGGGCCGACGCCAGCGCGTTGCCCAGCAGGAAGCCGAAGAGAACGCCCATGCCGACGCGCAGCACGAAGCCCGCCCTGCCTTCCATCAGGTAGTTCGTCGAGTAGGGGCGCGCGCCCTCGACCGAACGGAACCACTCGTCGAACTCGTCCACCAGCCCCTCGCCGGGGCGTCCTTCGGCCGAAAGCGCCATCTCGACGGCGCGCCGTCCTGCCGGCACCAGCGCGCGCAGCTCGGTGCGCGGCCCCTCGTAGCGATCGCGTTCGGAGTTCACCCGGCCCGTGACGGGCGCGGCCGGCATCGGCGGGTGACGCCGGGGGCCGTTGCCGACGGAGCGGATTTCCAGCCGGAACGCGAACAGGTCCGGTCCCACCGCGACGAGCTTGCTCTCGGCCAGGTCCGCCCGGTCGGAAACGCTCTGCACGGCCTCGACGGCCTCGATGCCGAACCGGTCCAGTTCGTCCTTGTCCGTCGGGCGCCCGTCGGTCCACGCCGCCCAGACCGATGCACGCGGCAGATCGCCCGCTTGCAGGTACACGGGCCGCGCGCGCCGGTGCCCGGCCAGCCCGCCCGAGTCGTAGCCGGGTTCGTTGCCCAGCTTCCCGGGAAAGGGCGCGATGACCACCGGGTGCAGCGCGTCGTCGAACGTCGGCAGCATCGCCATCAACAGGGCCAGCACCGACGACAACACGCTCACCGGTACGGGCGGGGCGCGCCGCGCGATGCCGCCGGGAGTCGCCGCCGAAACCCCGTCGCGCAGGCAGAACGTACACAGGGGCTGCACGTCGGCGTCGAACTGCACGCCGTGACGCAGACAGGTCGCCAGGCCCATGGTGCGCAACGTACCACGGGCGCGGCCGCACGCTCCTGTGCGCCGCCGGCGACGCGCTGCGGGCTCCTTTCCGCCCTTTCCCGACGGAGCGCAGAAAGGTCGGGGGCGGCAAGGGCGCCCTGCGGCTTGACGCGGCGCGGCTCTTGCGGCAAGTTCCGCTCTCCGAGCGTGCGGGAACGCCGCGGGAGCGAGGTCCGAATGATGCGGCCCACCGTTGCGCCGAGCGCCCGCGCGTCGTGCCGCGCGGCGCTCGTCGCGTTGGCGCTGGCGCCCGCCGCGGCGCGGGCCGGCGACAACGACCTTGCGCTCTGGAAGCTCGGCTCTCCCGACGACCTGGGCTCGGGCACCGGCGCCATCAAGCGCGACCCGCTCTCGCAGGAGAAATTCGCGCGCTTCGCGGGCGAACTGGCGCTGGCCATCGCGCCCCAGCCCGCCGGCCCCGCCCACAGCCTGGGCGACTCCGGCTACGAGCTGACCTTCAGCTTCGACACCGCCTTCATCCACCCGCGCCAGACGCTCACGGGCACGGATGCCGACGGCCGCCCCTTCCCGGACGAGAAGGGCCAGCCCATCACGGCCGGCGGCGTCTGGCCGCTGCAGCAGTATGACGACAAGCTCACCTCGGCGCCCGGCTCCTCGACGCTGCTCGTGCCCACGCTCCACTTCCGCAAGGGCCTTCCTTTCTCGCTGGAAATGGGCGTCGCCTTCTCGTACCTGTCGTTTTCGAGCATGGCCGCCGTCACGGGCAACGTGAAGTGGGCGGTGGTCGAGGGCTTCCAGTGGTGGCCCGACATCGCCGTGCGCGCTTTCGGCACCATGCTCATGGGGTCGGGGCCGCTCACGCTCGTCGTGGCGGGCTGGGACGCCGGCGGCAGCTACCGCTTCCCGCTCGCCGGCGGCGCGGAAATGACGCTCTTCGGCGGCTTCCAGATGCTCGGGATGAACGCCTCCACGCACAACATCGACTTCGACCCGCGCCACGAGAACACGCGCGACCCGACCTCCGACGACTCGGTCTTCGACGAGATGAAGATGGGCAACCCGTTCTCGCCGACCACCGCCTTCACGCGCCCCTATTTCGGCTTGCGCGTGAGGTGGCGCTCGCTCGTGGCGGGCGTGGACGCCTCCACCGCCAGCGGCAGCAACCTCATCGGCGAGACGGCCAAGGCCAAGGTGCAGACGGCGCTCTGGAAGGTGGCGGGGAATCTCGGCGTGGTCTTCTGACCGAGCGCAGCATGAACCGCCAAGGCGCCAAGAACGCCAGGGAACGCCAAGGAACGCAAAGGAATCGAGAGTCTCCGACCATCCGCCCGAGTTCTGGCCCGCCGCGCTCTTCGGCCACAGGACGGTCGAGTCCCGAGACCAGTCCGGTATTTCCTTGGCGTCTCTTGGCGTTCTTGGCGTCTTGGCGGTCGATCTGGAGCGCGTCAGCCGCGCGGAGTCGTGTCCGCGGGAGGTGCGGCGGGCGTGGCGGCGTTGTGCGCGGGCTCGGCCGACTTGGAGGCAATGGCCGGCGGCTCGGCGCGGTTGGGCGTCACGTCGATCTCGTTGGCGCCCGACACGGACTTCTTGAAGTTGCGGATGCTGCGTCCCAGCGCGTCGCCGATCTGGGGCAGGCGTCCGGCGCCGAACACCACGAGGACGATGAGAAGGATGATGATCAGCTCGGGAAGTCGGAGCATGTGATCCTCGGCCGCGCGGCCCTGCGCGCCGCAGGGACGGCGCGGACGACGCGGTGACGGCATGGACCCTATCACGGTGCTTCGCGGCGGGCCACCCGGCCTGCCCCCGCCGCGTGCGGCGCACGACGCGCTCGCCGCCTTTCTGTCCGGCCTGCACCGCCCCGCGGTGTTCGCGCACCGGGGCGCGTGCCGGGAGGCGCCCGAAAACAGCCTTGCCGCGCTGCGTCGCGCCGCTGACATCGGGGCCGACGGCGCCGAGTTCGACGTGCAGCGCTGCGCCACCGGCGAACTGGTCGTCTTCCACGATGCGACGCTCGGCCGCTGCACCGGCCGCCCCGGATTCGTTTCCGGCACGACATTCGCTGATCTGCGCCGGCTCGTCCTGGACCGGGTGGATCCGCGCGGCCGATCGCCCGGCGAGCCCGTGCCGACCCTTGCCGAATGGCTGGAGGTCGCGCCGCCCGGCCTGTTCCTGAACCTCGAAGTGAAGGCGGAGCGGCTCGCGGAGGCCGGCTCGGCCACCGAGTGCGCGCTCGCGCTGCGGCAGGCCGACCGCGAGCGGACGGCCGTCGTGTCGTCCTTCCACCCGGCGGCGCTGCTGACGGCGGCGCGGGCCGTACCCGGGCTCGCGCGCGCGATGCTCGTCGAGAACACGCCCGGTTGGCGGGCCTACCTCGCGGCCGGGCTCGCCGCGCGCCCGGCCGCCGTCCACCCCGAGGACAGCCTGGTGACGGTGGCGCGCGTGGCGGCGTGGCACCGGCTGGGCCTGGCGGTCGCCGTCTGGACGGTCGATCGGCCCGACGACATGCGGCGCTGCCTGGACGCCGGCGCCGACGCGCTGATCACGAACCGCCCCGACCTGGCCCGTCCCCTCGCGGAGCACTGTCGGCGCTGACCGGATTCGCCTCGCCGGAGTCGCCGGCCTCCGTCTCGAGCTCCCGCAGCAGGGCGGCCAGCGCCGAGCGATCCGCTTCCGTCAGCAAAGCAGGCGGCTTGGCGGATGCCTGCACGCTCGGCAGGCCGCGCCGCCCTGCCAGGAGCGATTCCGCATGGGTGCGAAGCTCGCGGGACAAGCTCGGATCCTCGGCGACGGCCCGCAGATCCTGCGCCGTCAGCGTGGCGAGCGCGCGGGCCGCCAGCGCCAGGGGAGCGTACGGGTTCTGCGCGACGGCCCGGCGCACGCGGGCCGACAACCCGAAACGCGACGCCAGTACCTGCTCGAGCACCGCCGCCTGCGTCGGCCGGCGCGCGGCCACCCGCACCGCGTCGCGCTCGGTCAGGCGCGGGTTGCGCAGAAGCTCCCGAATGACGCGCGGATCCGTGTCGGCTGCAAGCCTGGCCAGCCAGTCGGGATCGCGCCGGCGCGACAGGGCCGTGCGCTCGCCGAGCGTCAGCGCCTGGAGGTTCCGATCGACGCAAAGCTCGTCGTCGGGCGAGTAGGTGCGTCGCGCCGGGCCCTGCGCAAAGAGCGCCTCGGCGAGCCGATCGCCGCGCGAACGGGCCATGGCGCGGCACGCAGCCACCTGTTCGTCATCGACGAGGCCTGCCTCCAGCGCGCGGGCGAGCGCGGCCAGGGCAGAGGCCGCGCCGCGATTGTCGCGCGCCCTCCGCAGCAGCATGCCCGCCAGCAGGACCGCCGAGGCCGCGTCCAGACGGCCGAATTCCTCCGCGGCAGAGCTGCGACGCAGTGCGTCATCACGGAGGGCGGAGAGCCTTCTTCCCAGGGAAGCGGCCAGCTCGCGGATTCGCGACCCGTCGGGGCCGTCCGGCGGCGGGGCTCCGGCGCCGGGGGGACGGGCCTGCGTCACGGCGAGGGAGGCGGCACCGGCGAGCGCGACGGTGCACCCGGCACGGCCGCCGCGTCGGCACGGGCTGCCGCCGCGGGAGCGGGCGCCGTCGCGGCCGGGGGAATCGGAGCGGGCGCGGACGCCGCGGTTGCGGCCGTTTCCGTCCCGGCCGTCGGCGGCACGGTCGGGACAACGGGAACCGCCGGAGCCGGCGCGGGCGGGTCGGCGGCGGCCTTCTGCCCTGCGGCCGCCCGGGAGATCACGCCGCGAACAGCCGAGGGAACGCCTTCGAGAACGCTCACGCGCACCGACGCGTCGGAGGCCTCGCGGCGCGTCAGCGGGAACACCGCCACGAACGGAGACGGCGCGCCGGGACCCGCGCGCGGCGCCTCGTGGCCGCGGGCGAGGTGCTGCTGCAGTTCCTCGTTCTTCCGGCTGGCGATCGCGGCGATCTGCTCCGCATCGGCGTCCAGGCCGACCAGCGACTCCGCCCGCGCCAGCAGGCGCGACTCGCGCACGACCTCGACGGCGGCGTGCAGGATTTCGGGCGGAGCGCCGGCCTGCGTGTGCACGACGCCCCGCACGTAGAACAGCTCGTGGCCGGCGTTGTTCGGGTAGAAACCGGCGCGCAGGTCGTCGACGCGGTGCGGCGGACCGTCGAAGCCCTCGTCGAACCCCAGGGCGAGCCAGACCATCGAGAAGCCGAAGTCCGAGACGGACAGCGGCCGCGGCGAGCGCAGCGCCGCGGCCGCGAACAGCGCGACCATCCCTATGAACACGGCCAGTCCCGCGTTGAAGAGCGCCATGCCCGTGCGGTGGGCGAGGCTGCGGGCCGGCGGCGGCGAGGGCAGCGCCGCCTCGGACGTGCCGGACACGCTGCCGGAGGGAATCGACCCCGACCGCCGATTCGAGCGTTCCCGCTTCTCCGAGCGCTCGTCGGAGCCCCGGCCGGGCTCGGTGGGGACGTTGCGGAAGTTCGAGGCCGGCGCCTCCGCGCCGGCAGGCGCCCCGGCGCCGCCCGCGTCGACGGAGACGGGGCCGAGGTGCGAGTCCTCGGTGCTGCCGGGCCGATCGACCAGGTCGGCGAACGGGTCGGCGCCCGGGTCGAAGAACGCCGCGCCGGCGGCCGCTCCGGACGCGGCGGGCGGCTCGCCCTCGGTCATCGGGTGGGGCTCGAACGCGGGGGCGGACGGCAGCCCCGCCTCGACGGGCGCCAGGGCGGGCTGCGACGGGGCGGGGCCCGGGGTCCGCGAAACCCGGGTCCGTGCCGCCACGGGCGGCGCCGCGGCGAGCGCGTGCCCGGCAAGGTCCGCGAAGGGATCCTCTCCGGCGAACGCCGGCTCGGTCCCGGCCGCCGGCGTGTAGGAGGCCTCGACGATCGGCACGCCGGCCAGCGTCGGGAGCGCGGAAAGGGTGCTTGTCGTCGCGATCTCGACGGGGCCGGTGATGGGCACCGGCGAGGTGAGCATCGGCCCGGTGTTGGACGGGTCGGCCGCCGCGGCGCCGGCCGGAATGCGCCCGGGCAGCGCCGCCTCGGCCTCGCTGACCTCGTCCGGGTGGTCCAGCGCCCCCCCGTACATGAGCGAGCGGGCCTGCGGAAGCTGCGGGACGACCCGCGGCGCGTCGGGGGCCGGCGGCGGCGGGGCCGCGTCGCGGTCGTGCGGGCGCGTGATGCGGAACACCGTCGAGCACTTGGTGCAGCGCATCTTGACGCCGCGTTCGGTCACCTTCTCGTCGGCGACGCGGAATCGGGCGCGACACTGGGGGCACTGGACGATCATCCGGGCCCTCGTCCCCGCGGGTCGCGGCCGGCCTGGCCGACGGGAAGAACCCGCCGGATCCGTGCCGGCGGCGTCCTGGCGCGGCCCGATTATCGGCCCGGGAATCCTGCAAGATCAAGGATTTGGCCCGAGGTC
>Ga0172368_10005573_pt1 | contig 13970 bp, 9 predicted proteins | sample Lak11m_FD_114540 | JGI IMG/M metagenome (GOLD analysis project Ga0172368, IMG submission 114540) | Freshwater microbial communities from Kabuno Bay, South-Kivu, Congo - kab_022012_11m | ecosystem: Environmental > Aquatic > Freshwater > Lake | place: Democratic Republic of the Congo: South-Kivu...
CCGTGTAAAACAGCTCCTGGATCAGATAGATTTTGGCGCGCGCGCGGATAATCTCATCCGAGAGGCCCTTGACCCGCTCAAACTCGGCCTGGAAACGCCGGTTGACGCGAAAGACGACCAGCTCCATGAAGGCGCGCACCGAGAAACGCGAAAAATCCTGCTGGCTGGCCAGCATCTTCTCCGTTTCGGCGCGCAGGAAGCGCATCAGGTAATAGGTCAGCGGCAGCATGACCGCGTAACTGAGCAGGATGGTCAGGAACAGCCCCGCATCGTAATAGCCGACGAATCCCAGGCTGATCAGGGTTTGCGGCAGGATGCCGCGCGCAATCTGCAGATAGAACCCGCTCAAAATATTGCGCGCGGCCTCGGCCCCGTTTTCGACGGTCTGGACCAGGCCGCCCGTGCCAATGTCCTGGTAAGCGAGGTAATCGATGCGCGCGATCTTTTCAAGAGCGCGCAGGCGCACCCACAAGGCGGCGCTGTGGTTGAGGATGCTGGCCGGGTAGCCTTCAGCGTAGATCAGGATGTGGTTGAGCACGCTCAGGCCGATGTACCCGCTCAAAGCCGGGGCCAGGCTGGCCAGCTCGCGCGCCGCGGGCAGGCTGTCGATCACGCGCTGGAAGTAGACCAGCGCGTACATCCCGACAAAGCTCTGCGAAATGCCCACCAGCAGGATCGCGGACAGCACCAGCCAGTGCGCCATGGCAATTTGCGCGACTGTTTTGAAGATCTCGCGATGCATAGAGCACCATTGTAATCGGCGCGCCACGATCCCGGCGCCCCAACCCGGAAAATCCAGCGGTCAGTAGGGCAGAGTCCTCGGCCCGGCGGCGCCCCCAGCTGGCGCCGATCACCTTGCGCTTTTCAAAATGTCAGGCACAGCTCAATTCATCACTTTTATGATCACTTGCGCGGGATCCAGCCCCGCTCCTGCCACGCGGACCGTCAGATCGCCTGCCCCATCTGCCCGTACCACGGCCAGGGACCGGCCATAATAGGTGGTATAGCAACCGCTGTCAAATCGCTCTTCGGTTCGGGGGTTGGCGCTGCCAAAGCCCAGCAGCGCGCCGCCTGCAACGGTGACGGTCAGCTGCCGGTCGTCATTGCTCTCCACCACGCCGTTCTCCCCAACCAGATCGACATGGATATAGACAATCTCGCCAGACCTGATTTCCATCTCTTCCGGTTTGAGCGAGATTCTGGTCTGGCCGGTTGCGGACACCAGCTCGCTTTCAGAAATCGGGCCGCCTTTTGCGTCATAAGCAACCAGCTTGACCGAGCCCGGCGCATACTTCGTCTTGTATGTCGCTTGATAGGCTTTGAGTTTCTTTTTCCCCATCGATTTACCGTTCAAGAACAGCTCTACGGCATGAGCAGCGGCGTATACTTCGATCTCAGCTTGGTTGCCATCGCAGTTCTTCCACGCCCAGCTGTCGATCGCGTTGGTCCCGCGCCAAATCGCCTTGGTCACGCGCTTGCCGGGATGGTTGACCGGGCGCACGCCAATATAGGGCTTCTTCGCCAGCCCCCAGACAAACGCCGCGTACCTGGCCTCCGCTCCGATCTTGCCCAGAATATCCACCGCCCCACCGTCTGCCAGCAGATAGGGATAGGGCTTTTGGAAACCACCCACCCCATCATAGGACCAGGCCCCCATGCCCGCTTCCCCCAGGTAATCCCAGGCAGTCCACATGAAATCCCCCACCAGATAGGGGTATTTCTTGACCATCTCCCAGTTCTTGGCGATGTCCTGCGGGAAGGTCTCGCTGCCGTAGATCACTCGCCCCGGGTGCTTCTGTCCTTCTTTGGCATAGCGCCCCGAAGCATAGTTGTATCCGGCGATATCAAGCGCGTCCAGGCATGGGCTGGTCACCCGGTCCGCGCCATCGGAATTGGCCATGTTGTTCATCTGCGTGCCGATCATGGATGCCAGAATATTGAAGAACAAACTGCTGGTCGCTGCTTGTTTCTTCTTACCTTCCGCCTTATCCTCTGCCAGGCCGCCTTCCTCTTTGTAAATCCCCTTGCCCTTGCTGGCTTTGTCGATGATAAACAGGTTGATACCGGCGGTCACCGCGCGATTGCGGTCCAGGCTGTGGATGAAATCGACCATTTCACGGGTCAGATTGACACCCCGTTCCTGGTGCGGCTCGGACACCTCATTGGCAATCGAGTACATGATGACCGAGGGATGGTTGAAGTCCTTCGCCACCATCGAGCGAATATCTTCCCGGTACCAGTCGTTAAAATCGGTAGCATAGTCATACTTGTTCTTATGCATGTACCATGTATCCCATGTTTCATCGATCAGGTACATGCCAAGCCGGTCACAGGCCGCTAACAGTGCCTTGCTGGTTGGGTTGTGAGCGCTGCGGATGGCGTTGTAGCCGGCCTCTTTCAGGATGCGTACCCGCCGTTCCTCCGACTTGTCAAAGGTCGCGGCGCCCAGGATTCCATGGTCGTGGTGAATGCAGCCGCCGCGCAGCAGCGTATTCTGCCCGTTGATGAACAGTCCCTGATTACTCCATTCCACCTTGCGGATGCCAAACGTTTCTGCCACCTCATCCACGATCTGGCCGTTTTCAACAAGTTTCACCTGGCACTGGTACAGATGAGGCGTCTCCGCTGACCATAAGCGGGCATTGTCAAGCGTGAACTCAACCGATGACCCGCTGCCCGCGGCGATCACGTGGCTGCCATCCAGAATTTCCAGCATAATCTCGCCGCCATTGGTGACTGTTTCAATAAGTATTCGGGCTGGCGCATCGGAAAGGGTGGAAACCTTCACACCATCCAGGGCGATGTGGGTTTTATTTTGCACCAGCAAATGCACCGGACGGTAAATGCCGCTGCCAGAATACCAGCGGCTGTTGGGCATCCTGGAATTGTCACAGATGACGCGGATCGTGTTTTCCTCACCGTAGCGCAGAAACGGGTCAACCTGGACAAAAAAGCGCGTATACCCATATGCCGTACCGCCAGCTTCCTGCCCGTTTAGATACACCTTGCTGTTCTTGTATACGCCCTCGAATTCAAAGGTAATGCACTGCGCGCGCCACTCGACAGGCGCAGCAAAAGTCTTTTCATACACATACACCCCGCCCGGGAAATAGCCGACCGCGGCGCCCCCGTCACTTTCCGGGTCACGGGTTTCGTGGATCATAGCATCATGCGGCAAGTCTACCTTCCGCCAATCAGTCGCGCCTATCTTTTGGAACTGCCAACCCTGGTTGAAATGGATGCGATTCATTTTTTCTGCCTTTCGGTGATCTTTTGTCGTTTCCCGGCTTTTTGGGTACCCAAGCGCGTGGTACAGGTTGCTTTAATCGACTCCTGGCTCTTGCGCCCTGCTTTTGCCTATTGACAATTTATCGGATCATTTTATAATCAGATTGTAACACAATGTATAGATCTATACAATTAGTAACGAAGAGGAATTGTGGAAACAAGCCCTGAATCGAAAAAAATATTCCAGCACCATCGCGACAACCAGGTTGAGCGCATTTTAGAAGCAGCGGAAAAGCTGTTCATTCAAGATGGCATCGACAACGTCAGTATAGGCGCCATCGCTGATGCCGCTCGCCTGGCCCGCAAAACCCTTTACCAGTATTTTCCCAACAAGCAGGAAATTGCATTTGCTATTTTCCAAAAAATGGTCGATGACCAGCGCGAAATAGATAATCCGCAGTTAATCCCCCAGGGCAATGGTTTTCAGCGTTTTGAGTATATGGCGATGGAAATGGTCAGACTGTTGGAGACCGCGCCGGAGCATATTCGCTTTATGGTTGAGTTTAATACGTTGTACGCGCGCGAAGGTAATCCCGTCCGTGTACGCGGTTTATATTCAGAGGGTGTCGACAGGTTGATTCCCATCATTCAGCAAGGCATCATGGATGGCTCGATCCGCCCGGATTTGGAGCCCGACTTCATCGCTGCCGCCCTGCTCAACCTGGTTGCCGGCATGAACAGCCGCTTCGCGCTGCTGGGCAGCCAGGTCAACCAAGAATACGGTCAGTCTGTGATGGACCTGTATCGTGGGATCTGCCGCATCTTTTTGCGCGGTATCCAAAACATGGAAAAGGGGTAAGTTGTGTGTGAATTTGGCGCTTCGCGCCAAATTCACACACAACACCCCTTCTTTTTGAGAGGACACGATAAAACATCGTTTTCAGTCGGATGAATCGATCGGAACCATGAATTCGTCAACGGGAGTTAAAAATGGGCAGGCAGAATAAACAGTATCCAGAAGATTTTAAGACCGTGTTTGGTGTCTCCACGATGGGCCTAACGCAGCTGTTTGCAAACAGTCTCATCACCGGCACCTTGATGATCTATATCACCGATTATTCAGGTATTTATACGGGCTTTGCGGGAAAAGCCGCGCAAATCGCGGCCCTGATGCTCTTGCTCGGCCGGGTTTGGGATGCGGTCAACGACCCAATCCTGGGCTTCCTGATGGATCGCGCTCCGCGGACAAAATGGGGCAAGTTTAAGCCGTTTATGCTGATCTTCACCCCGGTCACGGCGATCTTGAGTATTGCACTGTTCAACATCCCGGCTGGCTTTCCAGACTTTGCGAAGATCGTCATGTTATATGTCGTGTACTTCCTGTTCGATACAGGCTTCACCCTTTTACCGATGCTTCCGCTAACCCAATCCTTGTCGACAGAAGCCAATGTCCGGGCAAAATTAACCGCCTGGCCTAGAGTCATTGGGCTGTTCATGGCGATGGCTACCAGTGGCTTTATGGCGATTGCCATTGCGCTGGGCAAAGATGGCGTTACGCCGAACATTGGGCTGGCCGTGGTCCTGTTCATTGTTCCATTGACCATCCTTTCGATGACCGGCATTGCGCTGATCAAAGAAGGCAAGCACAACGCGGACGAAGAACCTGTCGCCTTGAAAGATATTAAAGCGCTGATCAAGACCAACCGGCCGCTGTGGATTTATCTGCTTGCCAGCCTGTTCGGCGGATTCTCCTGGACGTTCATTTTTGCCGCGCAGATATATTACCTGAAGTACGCCTTTGGGGCAGAAAACTTTGGTCAGCAAAGCGGTTTGTTTGGTCTGCTAACGATTGGGAGTATCTTGCTGGGCACATTTGCTTCCCAATGGGTCATGAAAATCAAAGGGGTTACCCCCGGCAAGGGCTTCTTAATCTCCTGGGCGGTTGCCGTTCTGCCCCTTGCCATTCTTTGGGTGATCAACCTGGCTGGGCCTATTACGAATATCGCCCTCTTTTACCCATTGATGTTCATGGCCTTGATGGGTATCGGCATGAGCTACGTTCCCGGCAGGCTGCTTAGCATGGAGTGCATGGACTACAGCAAAGAAACCATCGGCAAAAGCATGGAAGGGACCGTATCATCGCTCCAATTGTTTACCGAAAAACTTCAAGCTGCGATTGCCTCCGCAGTTACGGGCCTGATCCTGGTTGCGGTAGGATACGATGCCGCGCGCTATCAAGATGCAACGACGATCCCCACTGAGTTATTCTCTGGTCTGGGGCTGGTCATCTTTGCCATACCTGCCGTCCTGGCACTGATCGCGGCCGCAATCATGCTCTTCTACCCGCTGTTGAAACAGTCAGATCGTGAGGCCATGTATTCGGATATCGAACAAAGAAAAATCAACCCCGTCACCCCTGCACCCAATTCCGCGGATTAATTCGCTCACCGCTTCAGATTGGCCTTGCCCGGGCGTATGGGCAAGGCCATGCATAGCCCCGAAAAAGGAAATTATCCTATGCCATTGTTTCCAAAAGGTTTTCTGCTTGGCGCCGCGACTGCCGCGCATCAGGTTGAGGGCAATAACATCCACAGTGATTTTTGGACGATGGAGCAAGTCAAGCCCAGCAGCTTCGACGAGCCATCCTTGGACGCGCTCGATCACTACAATCGCTACGCAGAGGATATCCAACTGCTGGCGAATGCCGGGCTGAATGCCTACCGGTTTTCGATCGAATGGGCGCGCATCGAACCCGAAAAAGGACGCTATGCTGAGGCGCAGGTGGAACACTACCGCGGCGTGCTGCAGTGCTGCCTGGATCATGGCGTGACTCCGATCGTCACCCTGCACCACTTCTCGTCTCCTAAATGGCTGGTTGCCGAAGGGGGCTGGGAAAATCCGGCGCTGGTGGATCATTTTAAGAATTACTGTGTCTACCTGGTTGAAAAACTGGGTGACCTGATGGAATACGTCTGCACCATCAACGAAGCCAATATGGGTTTGCAGATTACGAAAATCGCGAAAGATTTTCTGCGCCAGATGGGTGTGAACTTGCAAGCAGGCATGAACTTTGAGCCACCCCAAGAAATGCTGCGTGGGCAGATGGAGGCTGCCCGCGCTTTTGGTTTCGACGATCCCCGCCAGGTGCATACTTTTCTCGATATGCGCACGAAAGAAGGCGATCTGCTCACCATGCACGCCCACGCAGCGGCCCGCGATGCGATGAAGGCGGCCGCTCCGCACCTGAAGGTCGGTCTAACGCTGTCGCTTCATGATCTTCAAGCCCAACCTGGCGGCGAGGAAGCCGCCATGGCCGAGTGGAATGAAGAGTTCCTTCATTATTTACCTTACCTCAGGAACGATGATTTCATCGGCGTGCAGAACTATACGCGCAAAATGGTCGATGAAAACGGCGGCATGCCAGCGCCTGAAGGTGCGGAACTCACCCAGATGGGCTATGAGTTCTATCCACAGTCGCTGGCAAACGTAATTCGCAAAGTACACAAAGAACTTGCAATCCCGATCCTGGTCACCGAGAATGGGGTCGCCACTTCCGATGATCCTCGCAGGATCGCTTACATTGAACAGGCAACCTCAGGGGTTAGAGATTGTCTTGAAGAGGACATACCCGTCAAGGGTTATCTCTACTGGTCGCTGCTGGACAATTTTGAGTGGCACAAGGGCTTCTCCAAAACCTTTGGCCTGATCGCCGTGGACCGCTCGACTCAAACGAGAATGCCGAAGGCGAGCTTGACCTTTTTAGGGCAGATGGCGCCAGCCAGGCAAAATGGCTTCATGCCCAAAGGGTGAGAGGCCGCGAAGATGGGTGACTACCCCTCAAAGGGGTCAACCACTCTAATTGCAGGCGCAAAAATCCTCGGCCTTCAGACATACTGAAAAATCGCGCAAATCCGGAGTAGAATCTCCTCACGGCCGCGCGTGCCGCCATTTCGTAAACACCGGCGGGCGCAGCCTGAGGGATGCAATGGCAGAAATTACGAACGGCGCAACCGGCAGTTTGTATCTGGCTGTCAAGCTGGATGTCCTGCGCAAAGAACCGGAAGCGGGCATGATCCACCGCGGCAATGTCCTGATGAACAGCTCGATGGAGCTGCTGTGGGTGGAGGCCAGCTTCTGGATTGGCGATGCGGTGATCTATGCCCAGGAAGTTCTGCTGCACAGCGTGGATGTCCGCCGCTTCACCCAGATGCTCAAGGAACTGATTACCAACGTGCCGCCGCACATGGATCGGCAGACCCGCAGCGTGCGCTTCGAGGACATCACCAGCCCGGAGCTGCACTTCCTGGTCGAGCAGACCATCTATGACAGCGGCGGCAACAGCTACGAAATCCGCGTGATGATCGACCCCGGCATCCAGAACGGCTCGCCCGGAGTGGCGGGCGAAGGCCCGGCGATGATGCTGCAGCCCGAAGAAAAGGACCTGCTCGCCTTCGCGCGCGACTTGCAGTCCGAAGCGGAAATGACCTTACTCCTGGGATAAGGGAGAAGTAATAAAACGATTCAAAGCGTGGTTTTGGGGTGTGCGGCAGCCGCACACCCCAAAACCACGCTAAAATTATTCTTTCCGACCGGCCCCCTTGACATGAAAAAAGAGCCGGCGTATAATGTTCACGTGTGCAGAGATGGAGTGCTGTCATGATGGACCCCAAAGACGACCAAAACCAGAGCCGCCAGCCCGTTTCGATCCGCGATATCGCGGCTGAGGCGGGCGTCTCGCACACCACCGTTTCGCGCGCCCTGCACGACAACCCCTTGATCAGCCGCGAAGTGCGCGAACGCATCCAACAGATCGCCCAGGACATGGGCTACGTCCCCAACGAGGTGGCCCAGAACCTCAAGCAGCGCCAGACCAACTCGGTCGGCCTGGTCGTCACCTCCATCGCCGACCCCTTCGTCGGGCGCGTGGTGCGCGGGATCGAGGAGACCGCCCAGGCGGCCCACCTGAGCCTGATGCTCTCGGTGTCGGATAACCTGCCCGAGCAGGAGCTGGCCGTGATCGAGAACTTCAGCCGCCGCCGCGTCGACGGGATCATCGTGCTGGCCTCGCGCCTCGAGATGCGCGAGCTGCAGCGCCTGGCCCAATGGCCGGTGCCGGTCGTGCTGATCAACCAGCAGAGCGAGGCCCCCGCCGACGGGCTGACCTGCGTCTCGATCGACGACTTCGGCGGGGCCAAACTGGCCGTCGAGCACCTGCTCAGGCTGGGCCACCGCCGCATCGGCTTCCTGGGGGTCGGCAACCGCCCGCGCTCAGTCCGCCTGCGCCTGGAAGGCTACAACGCCGCCCTGCGCGAGGCCGGGATCGAGCCGCGCGTCGAGTGGGTGCGCATCGCCCACCCTGACCATCTCTCGCACTCGGATGACATCATCGACGGCCAGATGCTGATCAACCCGCTGCTCACCAGCGGGGTGCGCGCGCTGCTGTGCTACAACGACAGCATCGCGATCGGCGCGCTGCTCTCCTGCCGCAAGCGCGGCATCAACGTCCCGCGCGATCTGAGCATCGTCGGCTTCGACAACATCGAAACCTCGCAGTACATCACGCCCGCCCTGACCACCGTCCACCAGCCCAAGCTGCGCCTGGGGCAGCTGGCCATGGAACTGCTGCTCGAACGCCTGGCCGGGCGCGTGGTCGAAGACCAGATGCTGCCAGTCGAACTGGTCGTGCGCGACAGCACCGCGGCCCCCAGCCGCTCTTATTGATCGATCTGTCTTTTTTTATCTTTAGCTGCACACGTGTGCAAGAAGGAGCCAACTTGATCATGCGACAGTACGACAGCGCAAACCTGGTCATCCACCCCAGCCCTTCCGCGCAGGATCCCGGCTTGATCTGCGCCGTCACCCCCGAAGCCGCCGGCTGGGATTCGATCCAGTTCCAGGCCAGACGCCTGGCGGCCGGCGCGCAGTGGTCCTTCGCCACCGGCGAGAATGAGCTGGCCCTGGTGGTTTTGGGCGGGCAGATTAACGTCCGCTCCGATCGCGGGGCCTGGGACGCCATCGGGACGCGCGCCACCGTCTTCGACGGGCTGCCCAGCGCGCTCTACCTGCCCCGCCGCACCGCCTTCACCGTCACGGCCGCCAGCGACTGCGAGTTCGCCGCCGCCTGGACCGCCTGCGCCGAAGACAGCGCGCCGCGCCTGGTCCGCCCACAGGACTGCGCCACCGAGATCCGCGGCGGTGACAACGCCACGCGCCAGATCAACAGCATCCTGCCGCCCGGCTTCCCCTGCGCGCGCCTGGTGATCGTGGAAGTCTACACCCCCAGCGGCAGCTGGTCGAGCTACCCGCCCCACAAACACGATGTGCACAAGACGGCCCCAGACGGGCGCATCCTCGAGGCCGACCTGGACGAGATTTACTACTACCGTTTCGACCGCCCCGAAGGCTACGCCTTCCAGCACGTCTACACCGGCCCCGAGTCGCCGCTGCAGCGCGCCGGGCGTGGGATCGACAGCGTGGTCAAAGCCCGCAACAACGACGTGGTGCTGATCCCGGAGGGCTACCACCCCGTGGCCTGCCCGCCCGGCTACACCGCCTACTACCTGAATGTGCTGGCTGGCAGCGCGCAGAGCCTGGCCGCCAGCGACGACCCGGCCTACGCCTGGGTCAAATCCAGCTACCGCGGCCGCGACCCGCGCGTGCCGCTCTACCCGGTCAACCTGGCTTAGCATGAAGGCAGATGAACCCACCCCCTGCCCCCTCCCGAAGCGGGAGGGGGGAAAGAAGTTTTTTGCGGTTTTGGCGACGCAAAGCGTTGCCAAAACCGCATTCATTTGGTGTTCCCCTCCCTTTGGGAGGGGTTAGGGGTGGGGTAGAACACGCATTAAGTTTTTAACTCGTTAGAGGAGACTTTATGGACGAAACGATCACCCAGCGCATGACCATGGCCCAGGCCCTGATCCGCTTTCTGCAGCAGCAGTACGTGGAGCGCGACGGCGTGCAGCAGCCCTTCTTCGCCGGCTGTTTTGGCATCTTTGGCCACGGGATTGTCGGCGGCATCGGGCAGGCCCTCCAGCAAAACCCGGCCTTCCGCTACTACCAGGCGCGCAACGAGCAGGCCATGGTCCACACCGCCGCGGCCTACGCCAAGGTTAAAAACCGCCTGCAGACCTTCGCCTGCACCTCTTCGATCGGCCCCGGCGCGACCAATATGATCACCGGCGCGGCAACCGCCACCATCAACCGCCTGCCGGTCCTGCTGCTGCCCGGCGACATCTTCGCCCGCCGCAACGTTGCCCCGGTCCTGCAGCAGCTCGAATCGGCCCACTCGCAGGATATCTCGGTCAATGACTGCTTCAAGCCGGTCAGCCGCTACTGGGACCGCATCAACCGCCCCGACCAGCTGCTGCTGGCCCTGCCCGAGGCGCTGCGCGTGCTGACCAGTCCGGCTGAAACCGGCGCGGTCACCCTGGCCCTGCCGCAGGACGTGCAGGCCGAAGCCTTCGATTACCCGCTGGCCTTCTTTAACAAGCGTGTCTGGCGCGTGCCGCGCAGCCGCCCGGACAGCGCCAGCCTGCGCGCCGCGGCCGAGCTGATCCGCCAGAGCCAGCGCCCGCTGATCGTGGCCGGCGGCGGGGTGATCTACTCCGGCGCGACCGAGCTGCTGGCGCGCTTTGTCGAGCAGACCGGCATCCCCTCCAGCGAGACGATGGCCGGCAAGGGCAGCCTGCGCTACGACCACCCGCTCAACCTGGGCGCGATCGGCGCGACCGGCACGCTGGCCGCCAACCGCATCGCGCGCGACGCCGACCTGGTGATCGGGATCGGCACACGCTACAGCGACTTCACCACCGCCTCCAAGACCGCCTTCCAGAACCCGGACGTGCGTTTCATTAATATCAACGTGACCGAGTTCGACGCGGGCAAGCATTACGGCCTGCCCGTGGTCGGCGATGCGCTGGCCGCCCTGGAAGAACTGCTCGCGCTGCTGCTGGGCTATCAGGTCGAGGCGGCCTACCGCGCTGAAGCGCGCCAGCTGCACGACGCCTGGGACGCCGAGGTCGAGCGCATCTATGCCATGCGCGCCGAGCCGCTGCCCAGCCAGGGCGAGCTGATCGGCCTGCTCAACGAGCTGTCCAGCCCGGACGGGATCATGCTCAACGCCGCCGGTTCGATGCCCGGCGACCTGCACAAGCTGTGGCGCGCGCGCCACCCCAAGAACTTCCACATGGAATATGGCTACTCCTGCATGGGCTATGAGATCGCCGGCGGGCTGGGGGCCAAGCTGGCCGCCCCCGAGCGCGATGTCTATGTCATCGTCGGCGACGGCACCTACCTGATGCTCTCCTCCGAACTGGTCACCGCCGTCCAGGAAGGCATCAAGCTGATCGTGATCCTGTGGGACAACGGCGGTTTTAAGAGCATCGGCGCGCTGAGCCGCTCGCTCGGCCAGGACGGCTTCGGCACGCGCTTCATCCGCCCCGTGGACGGCCAGCTGGTCGGCGATTCGGCCGGCGAGGCGGTTGAACCGCTGCGGATCGACTTCGCCGCCAACGCGCGCAGCCTCGGCGCGGATGTGATCGAGTGCCGCACCTCCGCGGACTACGCCGCCGCGCTCAAGACCGCCCAGGCCAACCCCAACACCACCTTGATTTACATCCGCAACGACCGCTACATCTCCGTTCCCGGCTACGAAAGCTGGTGGGACGTGCAGGTGGCCGAGGTCAGCGAAATGCCCGCCGTGCAGGAAGCCCGCAAAGGCTGGGAAGAAATGCGGGCGAAGGAAAAGTTCTATTTCTAGGAACGGTGTCCGCGATTCGCTGTCCGGGGTCCGCGATCCGGACAAGAAGTACCCAACCCGCAAACCCGGACAGCGGACCCCGGACAGCGACACCCACACACCCCTATTGGAGGCAACCACCAACATGTCCCCCCTCTCCATCCTCTCTCAAACCGCCCAAACCGGCAACGATTACTGGAATGATTCGTGCTCGGTCGAGGAGCTGACCTTTGCCATCGCCAACGGCGCGGTGGGCGCGACGACCAACCCCAACATCGTGCTGGATGTGCTCAAAAAAGAAATGCACCTCTGGCGCGAGCGCATCCACCACATCATCAGCGATAACCCCACCTGGGGCGAAGACAAAATCGCCTGGCAGCTGATCGAAGAGATGGCGGTGGTCGGCGCCGGCCTGCTGCAACCGGTCTTCGAGCGCGAAGGCGGGCGCAAAGGCCGCCTGTCGATCCAGACCAACCCGGCCAACTATCGCAACTGGGAAGCGATCCTGGCCCAGGCCCAGCACTTCAACACCCTCGCCCCCAACATCCAGGTCAAAATCCCAGTCACCCAGGCCGGGGTCAAGGCCATCGAAGAGGCCACTTACCACGGCATCAACATCAACGCCACGGTCTGCTTCTGCGTGCCGCAGGCCCTGGCCGTGGCCGAAGCCGTCGAGCGCGGCTTGAACCGGCGCGCCGCCGAGGGCCTGGCGGTGGACAATCTGTATCCGGTCTGCACGATCATGATCGGCCGCCTCGACGACTGGATCCATGTCCTCGAAAAGCGCGACGCGACCCTCATCCCGCCCGGCGCGGCCGATTGGGCCGGGATCGCCTGCATGAAGAAAGCCTATGCCATCTTCAAGCAGCGTGGCTACCGCGCGCGCCTGCTGGCGGCGGCCTACCGCCACCACCTGCACTGGTCCGAACTGCTCGGCGGCGACATCGTCCAAACCATCCCCTACGCCTGGGCGCGTCTGTTCAACGCCTCCGACGTGCCGGTCGTCCCGCGCTTCGACAACCCGGTCGACCCGCAGATCATCGGCCTGCTCTCGCGCAAGTTCCCCGATTTCGTGCGCGCCTATGCCGAGGACGGCCTGCAGCCGGCCGAATTTGATCAATTTGGCCCGACCGTGCGCACCCTGCGCGCCTTCATCACCGCCTATCACGACCTGCTCGGGCTGGTGCGCGAGTTCATGCTGCCCAACCCGGACCTAAACAAATAAGAATGTGGTTTTGGCGCCGCTTCGCGGCGCCAAAACCACAAAGGAGTATTTTTTATGAGCGAAGCGATCAAAATTTTGAATTATATCGGCGGCGCCTGGCGCGAATCAAGCGCCAGCGAAGCCCTGGACGTGATCAACCCCGCCACGGCGGAAGTGCTGGCGCGCACGCCGCTCTCACCAGCCAGCGAGGTGGACGAGGCGGCCCGCGCCGCCGCCGCCGCCTTCCCGGCCTGGCGGCGCACGCCCGCCCCGGCGCGCATCCAGTACCTTTTCAAGCTCAAAAACCTGCTCGAAGAGCACTTTGAAGACCTCTCGCGCACGATTACGCTCGAAAACGGCAAGGTCATCGACGAGGCGCGCGGCGAGCTGCGCCGCGCGATCGAAAACGTCGAGGTGGCCTGCGGCATCCCGCTGATGATGATGGGCGACTTCTCCGAAGACGTCGCCAAGGGCGTCGACGAGTACATGATCCGCCAGCCGGTCGGGGTCAGCGCGATCATCGCGCCCTTCAACTTTCCCGGCATGATCCCCTTCTGGTACCTGCCCTACGCCCTGGCCTGCGGCAACCCGGTCATCGTCAAACCCTCCGAGCGCACCCCGCTGACGATGCAGAAGGTCTTCCACCTGCTCGACCAGGCCGGCTTCCCGGCCGGGGTGGTCAACATGGTCAACGGCGGTGCGGTCACCGTCAACGCCCTGCTCGACCACCCGGTCGTGCAGGCCGTCACCTTCGTCGGCTCGACCGCCGTGGCGCGCCACATTTACAGCCGCGCCGCCGCC
>Ga0172368_10005578_pt1 | contig 13963 bp, 5 predicted proteins | sample Lak11m_FD_114540 | JGI IMG/M metagenome (GOLD analysis project Ga0172368, IMG submission 114540) | Freshwater microbial communities from Kabuno Bay, South-Kivu, Congo - kab_022012_11m | ecosystem: Environmental > Aquatic > Freshwater > Lake | place: Democratic Republic of the Congo: South-Kivu...
GGCGACGTCGATCACGTACTGTTGGCCCCCGAGCTGTGGCAGCGCATGCGCGACACGCTGGGCGCCACGCTCCTCCAGATCAACCACCCGTTCTCGACCCAGGCGTTCTTCGCGTCGCTGGGGCTGCGGCCGGGCGATCCCCTGGGGCCGCTCGTCAGCGAGAAGTTCGACCTGAGCTTCGACCTCCTCGAGCTGCACAACTCGCACGACGACGCCAGCGACCTGTACGACGAGACGCTGCCCACCTGGTATCGCATGTTGAACGACGGCATCCGCCGGACCGGCGTGGGCTCCGAGGACACGCACAGTGCCCACGACGCGGGCACGCCGCGTACGCTCGTGATGGCTTCGGACCAGGGCGCCGAAGCCATCGAGCCCGCCGCCATCGCCGCGGGCTTGAAGGAGGGCAGGGCGGTCTCGGTCCAGGGGCCCTTCCCCGAGTTGTGGGTCAACGATCTGCCCATCGGGTCCGTGACCGCGCCCGTGGCCGGCGAGGTCTCGATCCGCGTGCGCGTCCAGGCTCCGACGTGGATGCGCCTGGGGAGCGCCCGCCTCCTCCGGAACGGCGAGGCGCTGGAGACCTTCGACCTGACGGGAGAGACCGCCGCCGTGCGCCTCGACCAGGAGCTGGTCCGCCCCGAGCCCGGCCCCGCGTGGTACGTCCTGCTGGTCGAGGGCGACGCCTTCCCGATGGCGCCCGTCCACGGCGACACGGCGTTCTCGATCACGAACCCGGTGTTCGTCGATCCCGAGTGAGCCGCGCTCCCTGCTCCGTTCGCCGGTGCGCTCGAATTGACCCCCGCGCGTGCGCTTCGTACAATGTTCTGCGACCCGTAGGTTTCGGGGAGGGTTCATGGACCCCAACGTTCCGCGCACCGTCGCCCAGCGCTTTCCGGTCACCCTGCGGTGGAACAGCAAGCTCCACGAGGGGGTCACGCGCCACCTCTCCGCGCGGGGCTTCAGCGTCACGCTCGCCGAGCAGATCCCGGCCGGCCAGACGCTGGCGGCGTGGCTGCGCGACGAGGCCATCGCCGACTACCCCACCGACGGCATCGTGCAGTGGGTGCGCAAGCTGCCCAGCTGGACCCGAACCGGCGGCGAGTGGGAGATCGGGCTCCGCTTCCTCATGTGGAGCGACCCGTACTTCCGCTTCCTCGAGCGCTTCATCCGGGAGCACGTCGAGCGTCGCAAGTACCAGCGCTACGAAGACGAGCTGAAGGTCGTGCTCGGCAGCGATCGGCGCCGCACCGAAGAGATCACGCGAAACGTGAGCCGGGGCGGCATGCTCATCGAGACCCAGCGCGACCTGAAGGTGGGCGACGAGGTGCTGGTGGGCCTCACGATCCCGGACCTGCTCGACCAGGTGCAGGTCTGGTGCGAGGTCGTGCAGGTGCAGCCCGACCCCCGCGTCGAGACGTTCGTGGCGTCGTTGCACATCGTCTCGTTCGACCACGACGACGGCGCCACGTTCCATCGCTACGTCGATTACCTGAACACCCTGTACGTCTTCGACGAGCGCCCCGAGAAGCCCATGTTCGCCTAGGAGCCCGTAGCGCATAGCGCTAGCAGGCTCCGTCTGGGGGTCTGGGGGCCCTCCCCCAGGCCGGCGCGGGCGGGTCGAGGGCTTTCCTGTGGCGCGGTCCCCGGGCGGTCGCTATATTCCCTCCGATGGCGGGAGTGCTCCCGCAGCTCGGAGGAACTCGATGCAGGCTCGCGCTCTCCGTCCGGTCGCCCCCTGGTGGCTCCCGGTGCTGCTCGGCGTGCTCGTCCTCGGTTCCGCGGCCTGCTCCGGCAGCGGCGATGACGCCGACGTCGCGCCCGACGCCGTCTCCGACCTGGTCGCCGATCCCGGCTCCGACGTCGCGGTCGACACGCCGGCCGATCCCGGCGCGCCCGAGCCCGACGCCGTCGAGCTCACCGACGTGCCCGCCGCCGACGACGCGGGCCTCCCCGACGTCGACTGGCAGTCCCTGCCCCGCCTGCCCGCCGACAAGACCTTCACCACGCGCTACGCCGCCGGCGCCGGTCGCGCCGACGTGACCCCCGACCACTCGGTGGCCATGGGCGGGTTCGGCTTCTGCGCCGGAGCGTCGGCAGCCTGCCGCTGGTCCGAGGGCGTGCACGACCCGGTCTACGCCTCCGCCGCGGCGTTCGCCGACACCCAGACGGGCGAGGTCGTCATCTTCGTGGGCGTCGACTCCACGGGCCTGCTCCGCCCCGACATCGACGAGATCCACGCCGCCGCGCAGGTCGCCCTGTACCAGGCCTACGGCGTCTTCGTCGAGGGGTCGCGCGTGGCCATCGGCGCCTCCCACGCACACTCCGCACCCGACGCGACCGGGCTCTGGGGCCCCAACACGCACCCGCGTGACGACGCCTACGTGGCCTACCTCAAGGCCCAGATCGTCGCCGCGGCGGTCCAGGCCTACGGAGACCTGAAGGACGCCAAGCTCGACTGGGGCAAGGGGCACGCTCCCAACTCCGACGCCGACACCTTCGGTAGCGACGACGAGATCTACGTGGTGCGCGCGCGCACGCCGTCGAACGATCCCATCGTGCTGCTCACGCGCTGGCCCGCCCACCCCACGTGCTACGGTGGCGGCAACAACGCCATCTCGTCCGACTGGGTCGGCGTGTTCCGCAAGAAGTCCGAAGAGGCCAACGGCGGCCTCTCGGTCTTCCTGCAAGGGCCCATCGGCTCGGTCTACCCCGACCGCGACAGCGTGGTTCCCTGCGGCGCCGACGCCGACCAGTTCCCCGAGGGCTACCAGGATCCCGACGCGCAGGACCAGGACATCAAGGCCACCTGCGTCGGCGTCAACGTCTCCAACCAGGTGACCGCCGCGCTGCAGGCTTCGACCCCCGTGGCCGAGACCGGCATCGTCGCCCGCTACACGCAGTTCGAGTTCCACCCGACCAACCTGGCCTTCATGCTGCTGGCCAAGCTGGGGCAGATCCCCATCCAGTACGTCGAAGTCAAGGACCCCGACTCGCGCATGACCTCCGCGTTCTCGTGGATCACCATCGGCGACCTCGACTTCCTCACCGAGCCCGGCGAGGCCTTCCCGTCGTTCGCCAACGCCGGTCGCGACACCCTGATCGCGGCGGGCCGCGCCACGCCCATCACCCTCGGCCTCACCCAGGACTGGATGGGCTACCTGCTCACCAACGAGGGCTGGGCCGAAGACAACGACGAGACCGACTACAACAAGGGCCTGTCGCCCAGCAGCGAGCTCGAGGACCCCTACCTCCAGGCCCTCCAGGTCCTCATCGACGCCGAATAGGTCGCCCGCACGCATGTCCGCTCTCCGGAGCTCGCCCCTCGCCGGTGTCGCTGGCGCGCCCCTCGCGGCGCGGACCCTCCTGTCCGGGTTGCTCCTGGCGGCGCTCGCGGCCTGCGCGGGATCGCGCGGCGCGGCCGACCTGCTCCTCGCCGACACCGTCCAGGTCCCCGAGGCGTCCGCCGACGGCGCCGACGTCCCGGTCGGGCTGCCCACGTGCCCGGTGCCCGCCGCCGCGCCCGATCCCGTCGCTCTCGGCCTGGGCCCGCGCGCGCCGGTGGACCATCACGTCGACTGCACGGCCGACCCCGGGTTCGAGTCCCTGGGCACCGACGCCCCCGACGTGAACTGGGTCTGCACCTTCGACCACGCGGGCACCTTCGGGGTGCTCTACCTGCCCGCCGAGCCCGTCAACTGCCACTGGGACCTGATGGTCGCCGTCGACTACGCGACGCCGGCCGCGTCGATGGTGGCCTGCGGCCAGGTCCTCGCGCTCGCGAACCCCCGCTACGACTGGGGCGGCAACCACCACAACGACTTCCTCGAGTTCGACCTGGCCGGCCGGCACTACAAGCTGTTCCACTCGTCGTTCGACACCCGGTGGCGCCAGTGCCACCCCATCGATTGCCTGCAGGTCTACGACGCGGGCGGCGACACGTTGCTCGAGGACGGCTGCACGGCAGAGCGCACGCTGCCGATCGTGTGCGTCACGGTGGCCGACGACGGGACCGTGCCGCCCCTGGTCGACACCTTCGAACCCTGCAGCCAGTAGGGGCGCCGCTCGCCGCGCCCGGAGGGTTATCTCCAGGCCACGTCGAGGAAGGTGCGCAGCTTGGTGATCGTGCCGAGCTCGGCGCTGGCCGGGCCGTCGAACGCGGCCCCCGGCAGGAACAGGCCGCCCTGCACGCCGGCGCCGATCGAGACGGCCTCGCCCAGCCAGGCGTGACGGTAGCCCAGGCGGACGTCGAGCTCGGTGCCGAGGAAGCTCCACGGATCGGCCGCGCCGCCGAACGCGTTGGCGGGGTAGCCGCCGTTGCGCGCGCTGGAGAGCGGCTCGGATGCGCCCGCCGGAGAGAACGCCAGCACGGCGCCGAGCGCGGCGTCGAGCCCGAACCACGGCCGGTAGAGCACGGTGGGGCCCACGAAGAAAACGTTCTCGATGGCGCCGTCGGTCGGCAGCTGGTCGAGGCCCCGGCGCGGTACGTCGAGCCGGGCGGGGTCTGCCGCGCGGTTGGCGCCGGCGGCCGTGGTCCAGGCCAGCACCTCTTCGAACAGGATCGTGCCCTCGTGGGCGTCGAGATCCATCGCGAAGGCGCGGTGGGTGGTGTCGGCGTTGTTGCGGTCCCCCGACGCGTAGCCGACATCGACGCGGCCCGAGAGGCCCAGAGCTGGCGCCAGCACGCCCAGGCGCCCGAGGAAGCCGAGGGAGAGCACGTCGAGGTCGCCGCCCGTCCACTCCGAGTAGCTGCGCGAGCTCGTCCCCACCAGCACGGCGGTCTCGAGCGCGGCGTAGGGCTGCACCGCGCAGCCGGTGCCCTTCGGGGCCCAGCGCACGAAGCCATCAAGCGCGGTCACGCGCAGCCCGGTGTCGCCGTCGTCGTCCTGGTGGCGGTACGCCACGTACACGCCGGCGAACAGGTCGTCGTCGCGCCAGAACAGCGAGCCCACGCCCTGGAAGGCCAGGTCGCCGTCGAGCAGCTCGGCCTGGTCGTCGCGGAAGACCACGTCGCCCCCCACGCCGAGCAGCAGGTGGCGCGCCCACTCGGCGTCTACGATCAGCGCCGCCGGTGCGGTCACGAACATCACGCGGTCGACCAGGTCGCCGTTCCGCGGGTCGGAGAACAGGTCCTCCTCCATGGGGTCGGTGCGGTCGGAGCCGTCGTTGGCCACCAGCCCCAGGCCCCAGCGGCTGGCCACCTGGCCGACCGTCAGCACCCCGGCGCCCGACTGCCAGCGCAGGAAGGCCTGGCGCGGGTCGATCCAGCGCCTGGTCGGCGAGAGATCGACCGGCCGATCGGCCCACAGCGACGAGAACCCGAGCGTGGGCGAGGCCAGCGTACCGGCCAGCGCGTCGACCTCGACGTGGAACGTGAGCGAGCCCCACGTGACCTCGGGCGACAGGCGCAGCCGGTTCTCGAAGGCCCACGTGCGGTCGTACTCGGTGCCGTCGTCGTTCAAGGGAAAGGCGTTCTGCACGACGAAGCGCGCGCGCTCGGACACCCCGGGCGTGAACGTGAGCGGGGCCGATCCCTCCTGGGCGCTGGCTGTCGCGGCCACCCACGGCAGCACGAGCCAGACCCCGACGAGTCCACCGATCCAGCACCGCCGTCGCGTCGTCACGATGCGTGCCTCCTGCGCTGCCGCGCCGAACGGGGGGCGCGTTGCGCGGAGGATACAGCACGCTCCACGGCGACTCCACCCCCAACTTCGATCGACGGCAAGGCTTGAAAACGCGCTTGGACAGCCGTTCCTTATCGGCTACACTTATGCGGTACTATTTCGTCGTGTACCCGGGGGCAGGAGGGAAGCATGAAGGCTCGTTGTCGTCACGTCGTCGTCGTCCTGGCGTTCGCGGTCGCGGTCGCGTGCGGTGGAGGTACGTCCACGGAAACCGACACCAACGACACGGGCCCCGACCAGGATGTAAAGGCCGACGTACAGCCGGATATTCCCGACGTGCCGGATGCGGACATCGAGAAGGACCCCGGCAACCCCGACGGCGACGCGGGCGTCGAGCCCCAGCCCGAGCCCTCCGAGGTCGAGGCCGACGGCGACGTGGCCCAGGGCGACGACGTGGGCCCCGAGCCCGTCGAGGTCATCGAGACCGACTCCGAGGTCGGTCCCGAGTGCACCGAGGCCACCGTGGCCGACGACTGCGCCAACGACGACCAGTGCCTGGTCTGGGCCTGCGTGCAGGGTGCGTGCGTCTCCAGCCCGCGCAACTGCGACGACGGGCTGGCCTGCACGGTCGACACGTGTTCGGCCATGACGGGCTGCGTCTACGAGAAGAACCCCCTGAACGAGTGCATCGAGTGCCCCAACAACGCCTCGACCGCCTGCAGCGACGGGCTGGCCTGCACCATCGACGACTGCGTGGCCTGCCCGCCCGCCAACCCCGACTGCACGGCCACCGGCTTCACCTGCTCGTTCAAGGCCTACGACTGCGCCGACGGCGACAACTGCACCTCCGACATCTGCCTGGGCGACACCAACGGCGACGGCACCGGCGAGTGCGACAACTCGCCCGTCACCTGCAACGACGGCAACGCCTGCACGACCGACTCGTGCAACGCCGCCAACGGCCAGTGCGAGCACCAGGGGCTGACCGACTTCAGCGACGGCGACGCCTGCACCGACGACTACTGCGATCCGTTCGACGGCGTGCACCACGACCCGATCCCCTGCGACGACAACGACGCCCGCACCGCCGATTCGTGCGACTCCGAGCTCGGCTGCCTCAACGTCCCCGACTGCGAGGTCTACCCGAACCACCCGAACTGCACCTGCACGGTCGACGGCGACTGCAAGTCGGCCAACAAGTGCCTGGTGGGCAAGTGCGTCTACCTGGGCGGCACGCACAACCAGTGCATCTTCAACGCGGTCGCGTGTCAGAAGGTCCCGTGCCAGAAGTCCCAGTGCAAGCCGACCGAAGGCTGCATCTACCAGCCCGACCCGGCCGACGACGGCAACCTGTGCACCGTCGACTCGTGCGATCCCGTCAACGGGTACCAGTACATCGACATCGACTGCGACGACGACGATCCTTGCACCGACGATTCGTGCGACACCGACACCGGCGATTGCGTGAACACCGACAAGAGCTGCGACGACCAGAACCGCTGCACCATCGACGCCTGCGACCCGCAGGCCACCACCGCCGACAAGTGCACGCACGTCGCCGATCCGTGCGGCGACGACGACGGCTGCACGGTCGATGCCTGCACGCAGGCCGACGGCTGCACGCACACCTTCAGCTGCGACGACAACGACGCCTGCACGCTCGACACCTGCGAGGGCGACAAGTGCGTCAACACCCCCAAGGTCTGCGACGATGGCGATCCGTGCACGGTCGACTCGTGCGATCCGGCCACCGGCACCTGCCGCACGCCCGTCCCCGTCGAGGTCGACGACTTCCAGGAGTGCACCCTCGACTACTGCGACCCGCTCACGGGCGCGATCGTGAACGACGCCAACCTGGGCTGCGACGACGGCAACGCCTGCACCACCGACGTGTGCTTCCTCGACGCGTGCGAGCACTTCCCGGTCGATCCCGACGACGGCGACCTGTGCACCGAAGACGGCTGCTCGACCAAGAAGGGCATCTTCCACACGCCCGTCATCTGCAACCCGCCGAACCTGTGCTACACCACGTACTGCGTGTCCGACATCGGCTGCGTGTCCCCCATCAAGAAGGACTGCGCCGACGCCGACCTGTGCACCATCGACGCGTGCGATCCCTCGACGGGGCTCTGCAGCCACGTCCCGAACACCTGCGACGACAAGAACGCCTGCACCGACGACGCGTGCGGCTCCGACGGCACGTGCTCGCACACGCCGCGCAACTGCGACGACAACAGCGCCTGCACGCTCGACACCTGCAACGCGCTGGCGGGCTGCCAGAACACGCCCATCGAGCTGAACGACAACAACGCCTGCACCGACGACTCGTGCGACGCCGTCACGGGCGTCAAGCACGCCCAGAAGGTCTGCAACGACACCAACGCCTGCACCGCCGATACGTGCGACCAGGTCACGGGCGGCTGCACCTTCGACCCGCTCACCTGCAACGACGGCAACGGCTGCACCGACGACACCTGCGACACCACCACCGGGTGCTCGAACGTGGCGCGCGACTGCACCGACTACTTCACGCGCGACGGCTCTCCGGCCCAGCCCGACCTGTGCACCACCGACTACTGTGACCCGAACACCGGCGCGTGCGAGCACACGCCGAAGGACTGCCTCGACAACGACTTGAACACCTTCGACTACTGCGATCAGGCCACGGGCATCTGCCAGCACTCGCTGGTTCCCTGCGACGACGACGGCGACAAGTGCACCACCGAGCTGCTGGTCAACGGCGTGTGCACGCACCGCGAGATCAACTGCTTCGACAACAACGTCTGCACGTTGAACGACCGCTGCAACGCCTCCGACGGCCAGTGCGTCTACGACCCGCTCGACTGCAACGACAACAACCCCTGCACGACCGACACCTGCGACACCAAGCTCGGCTGCCTGCACGTGGCCAAGGTGTGCGACGACGGCGTGCCGTGCACGACCAACTCGTGCAACCCGCTGACCGGCGTCTGCGAGTACTACGACGTGGTGTGCGACGACCTCGACGGCTGCACCAGCGACGCGTGCGACCCCAAGACCGGCCAGTGCGTCTTCACCGACACCGGCACCTGCGACTGCGACGACGACGATCCGTGCACCGTCGACTCCTTCGACGAGGACCTCGAGATGTGCGTCCACGAAGACGTCGTGTGCGTCGACGACGACCTGTGCACGACCGACGCGTGCGACGGCACCACCGGCGAGTGCCGCTTCGATGGCATCGACTGCACCGACGGCCAGGCGTGCACCATCGACACCTGCGTGCCGGCCACCGGCTGCGCGCACGTGGCCAAGCTGTGCGACGACCTGTCGAAGTGCACCGTCGACTCGTGCGTGGCGGCCACCGGCGCCTGCCAATACGCCGCCAAGAACTGCATCGACGCCGATCCCAACACCCTCGACTACTGCGATCCCGAGACCGGCAACTGCGTGAACCAGGCCACCGGTTGTCCCGACGACGGCAACCTGTGCACCACCGAGGTGCTGGTCGGCACCACGTGCACGCACCCGGTCAAGGACTGCGCCGACGCGAACCTGTGCACCATCGAGAGCTGCAACCAGCTGACCGGTGGCTGCGACTCGGTCGAGAAGCCGTGCAACGATGGCAGCCTGTGCACCGTCGACACCTGCGTGCCGGACACGGGCCTGTGCAACCACGTGACGACCACGTGCGACGACCTGAAGAAGTGCACCGACGACGTGTGCAACCCGTCCACGGGCTCGTGCTCCTACACGCCCAAGTACTGCGACGACCAGAACCCCTGCACCATCGACGGCTGCGACGAGGCCACGGGCGAGTGCAAGAACACGCTCATCACGTGCGCCGACACCAACCCCTGCACCACCGACTTCTGCAACTTCTCGACCGGCGCCTGCGCCTACACGCAGAAGGACTGCAACGACCAGAACCCCAACACCACCGACACGTGCAATATCGCCGACGGTACGTGCCTGCACACGTTGAGCGGTTGCAACGACAACAACCCCTGCACGGTCGACAAGCTGCTCGACGCCACCGGCGGCGCGTGCGACGCGGGCGAGACCTGCCACTGCGAATACGTCGCCAAGGACTGCGGCGACGGCAACGCGTGCACGGCCGACACCTGCAACGTGCTGAACGGCCAGTGCCGCAACAAGGTCATCGAGTGCACGGCGCCGAACGCGTGCTACACGCCGTCGTGCGACAAGAACCTGGGCTGCCAGCTCACGCCCAAGACGTGCAACGACAACGACGTCTGCACGGTCGACGCCTGCCTGCCCGAGAACGGCGCCTGCACCAACGCGCCCGTCGACTGCACCGACTCCGATCCCCAGACGCTCGACCTGTGCGACGCGGTCAAGGGCGACCCGCTCGACCGCTTCTGCTACCACCCGCTGAAGAACTGCCCCGACGACGGCAACCCGTGCACCGACGAGTTCCTGGGCATCGACGGCGTGTGCTACCACCCCGAGAAGACGTGCAACGACAACACGGGCTGCACCACCGACTGGTGCAACACGCTCACGGGCTCGTGCGAGTTCACGCCCAAGGCGTGCGACGACGCGTCGCTGTGCACCGCCGACTCGTGCAACGCGACCAGCGGCAAGTGCGAGCACGTGGCCATGGTCTGCGCCGACACGAACCCCTGCACCGTCGACTCGTGCTCCGAGGCGTCGGGCACGTGCATCTTCGAGCAGAAGGTGTGCACCGACGGCAACCTCTGCACGCTCGACTCGTGCAACCCGGCCGACGGCCAGTGCGTCTTCACGGCCAAGGACTGCGCCGACACCGACCCCTGCACGCTCGACTCGTGCCTGGCCAACGGCACGTGCCGCAACGAGCCCAAGGTCTGCGACGACAACGACCCCTGCACCACCGACGCCTGCAACGCGACCAACGGCCAGTGCGTGTTCACGCGCGTCTGCTGCGACGACAACAACCCCTGCACGACCGACGTGCTCGATGGCACGAACTGCGTCCATACGGCCATCTCGTGCGACGACAGCAGCGCCTGCACCGAGGACTCGTGCAACCTGTACGACGGCGAGTGCATCCACTCGCAGAAGGCCTGCCTGCCGCCCGACGCCTGCTTCCTGGCGTCGTGCGACCCGGCCACCGGCTGCAACAGCACCGCCCTCGACTGCACCGACTACAGCGGCGGCCTGGCCAACAAGTGCACCACCGACTCGTGCAACCCGGTCAACGGCGCCTGCCTGCACGCGGCCAAGGACTGCAACGACAACAACCCCATGACCATCGACGAGTGCGTCCCGGCCACGGGCCTCTGCGACAACTCGAAGCTCGTGCCCTGCCCCGACGACTTGAACCCCTGCACCACCGAGCGCCTCGACGCGCTGGGCGTCTGCAACCACGACCAGAAGGTCTGCGCCGACTCGAACGTGTGCACCACCGACTACTGCGACCCGGCCACGGGCGTGTGCGTCTTCAGCGCCAAGAACTGCGCCGACGCCGATCGCTGCACCACCGACTCGTGCAACACGACCACCGGCGAGTGCGAGCACGTCGGCACCACCTGTAGCGACGCCAGCGTGTGCACCACCGACTTCTGCGACCCGACCACCGGCGCGTGCATCTTCCTGCCGAAGAACTGCGACGACGGCAACCCCTGCACCGCCGACACCTGCGTCGAGGTGGCGGGCGAGGGCGTGTGCCAGCACAGCGAGACCAACTGCGACGACTCGAACGCCTGCACCATCGACTTCTGCAACGCCACCAACGGCACGTGCTTCAACATCGCGAACACGTGCAACGACAACAACCCGCGCACCGTCGATTCGTGCACGGCGGGCACCGGCGCCTGCGTGCACCAGTGGATCGCCTGCGACACCTCCGACCCGTGCCGCATCGGCGTGCTGACCGGCAACCCCTACGGCGTACCCGACCCCTGCACCTACACCGCCAAGAACTGCGACGACGCCAACGCCTGCACCACCGACGCGTGCAACACGGCGACGGGGCTCTGCCTGCACAACGACGTGTTCTGCCAGGCCAGCGACAAGTGCCACGTCGCGGCGTGCGTGCCCGCCACCGGCTGCACCCAGACGGTCCGCGACTGCAACGACGTGAACCCCTGCACCACCGACTCGTGCGACCTGATCACCGGCGTCTGCCTGCACGTCGACAAGGTGTGCAACGACAACGTGGCCACCACCAACGACTTCTGCGACCCCGCCGACGGCGAGTGCAAGTTCGTCTTGAAGGAGTGCCCGGACGACGGCAACAAGTGTACGCTCGAAGAGCTCGCGCTCGACGGCTCGTGCCTGCACACGCCGCGCGTCTGCGACGACTCGAGCGCCTGCACCACCGACGACTGCGACCCGGCCACCGGCCAGTGCCGCTACACCGGCAAGGACTGCGACGACGCCAACGCGTGCACGGCCGATACCTGCCTGGCGTCCGGCGAGTGCGCCCACACGCCGCGTACCTGCGACGACGGTGACGTCTGCACGAACGACGGCTGCGACGTGAACACGGGCCTCTGCACCGCGCTGCCGGTGGCGTGCTTCGACGGCGACCCCTGCACCGACGACACCCGCGTGGTCAACGGCGCGGTCTGCGAGTGCGTGTACACGGCGCTCGACTGCGAGGACGGCGATCTGTGCACCGACGACGCCTGCGACTACCAGGGCGGGTGCATCCACCGTGGCAAGAACTGCAACGACGCCGACCCGAACACGGCCGATTCGTGTGATCCGTTCACGGGCGTCTGCGTCCACAAGCTGACGGCCTGCGGCGACAACAACGCCTGCACCACCGACCAGCTCGTGATCGACCCCGTCAACGGCGACTACTGCACGTACACGCCCGTCACCTGCGACGACTCGAACGCCTGCACCGACGACAGCTGCGACCCGTTCTTCGGCGGCTGCGTGTTCGTGCCGGTCTCGTGCCCCGTGCCGCCTGCCTGCAAGGTGGCGTCCTGTGACCCCATCCTCGGCTGCACGACCACCGACCGCGCGTGCAACGACAACGACCCGTGCACGGTCGACACCTGCGACCCGTTGGTCGACCAGTGCCGCGCCGCCGAGAAGGACTGCTCCGACGGCAACATCTACACGCGCGATTCGTGCGACCGCGCGACGGGGACCTGCGTCCACACGACGATCCCGTGCGCCGACGACGGCGACAAGTGCACGCTCGAGGCGCAGCTTCCGAGCGGCGAGTGCACCTCGACGACCAAGGTGTGCGACGACTCGAACGCCTGCACCGCCGATTCGTGCAACGCCGCGACGGGCGGCTGCGTGTTCGAGCCCAAGGGCTGCAACGACCAGGATCTCTGCACCGTCGACACCTGCACCCCGGCCGACGGGGTGTGCCACCACACGCCGGTGGCCTGCGACGACGGCAACGCCTGCACGAGCGACTCCTGCGAGGCCACGTCGGGCGGCTGCCTCTACGTCGCCACGGCCTGCGACGACGAAGACCTCTGCACGACCGACTCGTGCGTGCCCGCCACGGGAGCGTGCTCGCACACCCGCAAGACGTGCAACGACGAGAACCCCTGCACCACCGATTCGTGTGTTGGCACGACGGGGCTCTGCGACTACGTGGTGCGCCCGTGCACCGACGGCGACCCGTGCACCAACGACGCGTGCGATCCGGGGACCAACGCGTGCGTCAGCGTGCCGCGCGACTGCAACGACAACGACCCGTGCACCGACGACGGGTGCGTGGCCGGCGGCTGCGTGCACACGTTCCGGCCGGCGTGCTGCGAGGACCACAACCCCTGCACCATCGACACGGTCGACGGCTCGTCGTGCGTGCACACCGCGAAGCCCTGCGCCGACACCAACGCGTGCACCACCGACACGTGCGACGTCGACACGGGCGCGTGCCTCCACACCGCCGTCACCTGCAACGACGGCATGGCCTGTACCATCGACGTATGCGAGGCGGTCACGGGCAACTGCATCAACACGCTGCGCCAGTGCGACGACACCGACGCGTGCACGACCGAGCGCATAGGAGCTTCCAACGGCCTTTCGTCCCGTGAGGCCGAGTATGACGAGGGACGCGGAGCCGGTCAAGGTCGACGAGGGAGGCCGGATCGGGGTTCTCGAGGCGAGCCGGGAGGCTCGACGAGCTTGGCGAAGGGCCCTTGAAGGCAAGGCTCTGCCCAGCCCCCACCCTGCGCAGGGTGGGGCGCGCGACGTGGGTCGCGTCGGGAAAAGAGAGCGCCGGGGAGGGTCAGGGGGGCGCACGAGACGGCAGGCGGGGCTGCTCGAGTTGTCGCCGACCCGCGGTAGACGCAGTGTGCTCTTCGCGGTCGTTGGACCACAGGTCGACGTTGTCCGACTTCGCCAAGGCTACGTCGGACGAGTCGTGCGCGCGCGAAGGCGAC
>Ga0172368_10005581_pt1 | contig 13957 bp, 14 predicted proteins | sample Lak11m_FD_114540 | JGI IMG/M metagenome (GOLD analysis project Ga0172368, IMG submission 114540) | Freshwater microbial communities from Kabuno Bay, South-Kivu, Congo - kab_022012_11m | ecosystem: Environmental > Aquatic > Freshwater > Lake | place: Democratic Republic of the Congo: South-Kivu...
CTGCTCAGAGACGAGGACCTCATCGTCTCGGAGGCGCGACTCCACGTGCCGACCACGATCTCGTTCCTCGGCGGGCAGTTCACGCTTCCGCGTCAGCTGAAGCGCTTCGAGGAGGAGATTCGCAAGATCGTCGGGTCAACCGTGGGAGAGGTCATGGATCCCGAACCGGCGACGATCGGCGTCGGCGACACCGTCGAGGATCTGGCGACCCGCATGCACGACGGTGAGGTGACGCATATCCCGGTGGTGGGGCCCGGCGGCAAGGTGGTCGGCATCGTGGCACGCGGTGACCTGGTGCGACTCATAGCCCGCACCACCTAGGCGCGGCGAGGGCTGCGTGGTCGAGAGAGAGGTGCTGCGTCCTGTCTGGGCCGAGGTCGACCTGGACGCAGTCCGGTCGAACGTGGTCGCCATAGCAGCGCACGTGGCCCCGGCGCGCTTGCTCGCCGTCGTGAAGGCCGACGCTTACGGCCACGGCGCGACAGAGGTGGGCCGCGCCGCGATCGAAGCGGGAGCATCGTGGTTGGGTGTGGCGCTGGTCGAGGAGGGAGTGCGCCTCCGCGAAGCAGGCATCGAGGTTCCGATCCTTGTCTTGTCGGAGCCGGATCCGACGGCCGCGCGTTCAGTGGTCGCGCACCGGCTGACGCCCGTCGTGTACACGTCGCGTGGCATAGCCGCCCTGGCTGATGCAGTCGCCTCGGCGGGCGGTGCCGCGCCGCTCGCGGTGCACCTGAAGGTTGACACAGGGATGAACCGGGTCGGCACCACCCCCGCCGACGCCGTTCACCTGGCGGAATCCATCGAGGAGCGCAACGAGCTGAAGATGGGTGGCATCTGCACGCATCTCGCGGTCGCCGACGATCCGACGAACTCGTACACGTCGGAGCAGCTGGGCAAATTCGATGCGGTTGTCGCGGGGCTCGCTTCTGCGGGAGTGTCTCCTCCGCTGGTTCATGCTGCCAACACCGCCGGCGCGTTCGCGTTTCCGAAGGCCCGCTACGACCTGGTGCGCATCGGGATCGGCCTGTACGGCATTCCACCGTCGGCGGCCCTCGAAGGTGTTACGCCGCTGCGGCGCGTCATGTCGGTAAAGGCACGCGTGTCCAACGTGAGGCGTCTACCCGCCGGGGAGCGCGTGTCATACGGGCTGCTCTACACGTTGGAACGCGCATCATGGGTGGCGACGGTGCCACTCGGCTACGCCGACGGTGTCCCGCGCAACTTGGGAGCGAGGGGCGGAGAGGTCCTGGTTCGAGGCAGCCGCCACCGGATCGCCGGCACGGTGACGATGGATCAGCTGATGGTCGATCTGGGCGACACTCGAGTCGAGGCCGGCGAAGAGGTGGTGCTCCTCGGCGCGCAGGAGAGCGAGGAGATCACCGCGTCCGAATGGGCTGAGCGCGTGATGACGATCCCGTACGAGATCGTCTGCGGGATCGGACCGCGGGTGCCGCGCAGGTACCTCGGCGTACGGGAGTGAGCACCTCCTCGCGGGGTCGCACCGGCAGGCTTGCCCGGCGCGGTGCTGTGGCAGGCGGAGTCATGGCGGGTGCCTACGGCACTGAGCGCCTGGCTGCCCGCCGTCTGCGTCGCAGGACCGACCCGCACGCCACTGGTCGGGGCGCACCTGCGGTCGATGTCATTCGCGATCTCGATAGCCACGACGGCGGGTCGATACACGTGATCGAACGAGGCAGCGGGACACCGATCGTGTTCTCGCATGGGCTCACGCTCTCCAATCAGACGTGGGTCCGCCAGTTCGAGAGTCTGCCCGGCGAAGGATTCCGCGTCATCGCATTGGATCACCGCGGTCACGGCGAGTCGATCGCCGGACAGACCGGGCACTCGATCGAGAATCTCGCAAGAGACCTTCGCACTGTGCTCGAAGACCTGGACCTGCACGACGCAGTGATAGTCGGGCACTCGATGGGAGGCATTGCCGTTCAGGCGTTCGCGGTGAGGTATCCCTCGGTCTTGGCTGACCGCGTCGACGGCGTGGTGCTGCTGTCGACGATTGCGACAACTCCACTGGCAGATCCAAGAGTGTCGTGGCTCGAGGGAGCTGTCCGGAAGATCGCCGGGATGATGCCGGACACTTCACCGATCTGGGGCGCGCGCAACCTCGGCCTGCTTCTCGCTCGCATCGGGTTCGGTAGGAATGCGAAGCCGTCCGACGTCGAGCTGGTCAGACAGATGATCAGATCGTGCCCTGAGGCGACTCGGCGTGAAGCCGCCAAAGCGATCCTGGGTGTCGATCTGACCGCCGAGCTGGCAAGGATCCGAGTGCCGGCCCTCGTTGTCGGGGGAACCGCCGACGTCATCACGCCGCCTTGGGAGGCGCGCCGCATCGCGTCGCTGATCCCCGGTGCGAGGTGCGAGATGCTCAAAGGTGGGGGGCACATGCTCATGCTGGAGCAACCGGCCCGACTGAACCGCCTCATAGCGGAGTTCGCACGCAGTGTCGTTCTGGTAGCTACGGGGTGACGCGTCACGTACCGCGACCGGTAGAGCGCCGAAGCTGCGGGGATAGCATCGGCGTGACCGAGTCCTGGGAGGGCCGTGACCACTCTGCCGTCCACCTCCAATCCGGCAGCCCTGGGAAGCGCAGCGCTCGCAGAAGTCGAGCGGGAGGCGCTCGCGTGCAAGCGTTGCGGCCTCGCCGAGACGCGCACTCAGGTCGTATTCGGATCCGGTGATTCGAGCTCCGATCTGATGTTGATCGGAGAAGGCCCAGGCGAGCAGGAGGACCTGCGTGGCGTGCCGTTCGTCGGTCGGTCCGGATTGCTTCTCACCGAGCTGATCGAAGGCATCGGTTTGACGCGCGATCGCGTCTACATAGCCAACGTCGTCAAGTGCAGGCCGCCCGGCAATCGCGATCCTCAGAAGGCGGAGATCGAGGCGTGCAGCCCCTGGCTCGATAGCCAGCTGCATCTGATTCGGCCGCGTGTGATCATGACTCTCGGTAACTTCGCCACGAAGCTGATGCTCGAGACGAAAGAGGGCATAACGAAGATCAGGGGTCGCGAGCTGGCTCTACCTCGTTCGGGCGCGAGAGATGGTCTGGAGAGCGTCGTCGTGCCGACGTACCACCCCGCAGCTGTCCTCAGGTCGGGCGGCAGGCAACTGGCCGAGATCCGTGCCGACTTCGTGAAGGTGAAGCGGCTCCTGCAGAAGGCGACGCGGTGAGGTGAGGGTGCTGACGACCTCGGTGGAGGAGACACGTTCACTGGGGAACGCCCTCGCTCCGCTGCTGCTTCACGGCGATCTAGTCCTGCTTGCCGGCGACCTCGGCTCGGGTAAGACAGCGCTGGCCCAAGGGATAGCCGCCGGGCTCGGCGTCACGGAACCCGTGGTGAGCCCGTCATTCGCGATCGTGCGCGAGTACCAAGCCCGCATTCCCCTGTTGCACGTCGATATCTACCGGCTGGGCAGGATGCAGGACCTGCACGACATCGGTTTCGACGAGATGCTCGACGCCGAGAGCGTGGTAGTGGTCGAGTGGGGAGATGCCATCGCGACAGCCCTGCCGGGTGAGCATCTCGTGGTTCGTCTCGACAAGGGATCCGCTGACGACGACCGGATTGTGTCACTGTCCTTCTGCGGTGACTCGTGGCGGGGCCGTGCTAAGGGGATCGCGTCGGCGCTCGCATCCTTCTCCGGCGCGAACGCCGCCCGCATCTGCGACGACGTCGAGGGGGACTGAGTGCACCTCCTCGCGATCGACACCGCCACGAGGCGGGTCGGACTCGCCATCGGGAGCGAGTCCGGCATTCTCGGTTCGGTCGAGCTGGGAGGCGGGGGTAGCGGGTGCCGTCCGCGCCACGCCGAGCAGGTGGCGCCGGCGATCGAGTATCTCTGCGCGGAGACACGCATACCTCTGAGTCAGGTGTCTGCCATCGCCGTGGGTGTAGGTCCCGGGATGTTCACCGGGTTGCGTGTCGGCGTGACCACTGCGAAGGTGCTCGCGCAGGCTCTGCGAATACCGGTGATACCGATCCCGAGCCTCGACCTGATCGCTTATCCGCTGCGGCACGCCTCGGTTCTGGTGGTCCCGGTCGTCGACGCGCGCCGCCACGAGGTGTACTACGCGATGTACCGGCCGGTTCCGGGTGGGCTGCAGAGAGTATCGGAGTACGAGCTCGGACGAGCCGAAGATGTGGCGGGCGAGCTCCAGTCGCGGCGCGAAGAGGCCATCGTCGCCGGAGACGGCGCCGAGCGTTTCGGCGCCGTCTTCAGCGACCTGGATCGGGTGGAGCTCGCCGGATCCTCGTACACGGCTCCGAGCCTGGCCGCCCTGGTGGAGATCGCGGCGGGTTGCTACGAGCGTGAGCAGTTCGTCACCGCAGCAGAGGTCACCCCGATGTACCTTCGCAGGAGCGACGCCGAGATCAGCTTGGGCCAGAGAGTGGTGTGATGGCGGTGGTCAAGGGAACGCCGGCGCTGCCCGAACCGGTCGAGTCTGCGCTGCAGGTGGAGGTCGTTGCGATGCGGCGGCGGCACTTGCGCGGCGTGCTGCGCATCGAGCAGCAGGCGTATCCGCGCCCCTGGAGCATGTCGCTCTTCCTCAGCGAGCTGGCGCTGCGCTCGTCGCGCGCCTACTTCGTGGCGAGGATCGGGCGCGAGGTCGTCGGGTATGCGGGCTTGATGATGGTGCTCGAGGACGGCCACATCACGACTGTCGCGGTAGAGCCTCTTCGGCGGCGGCTCGGGGTGGCGAAGCGGCTGGTGCTCGCGATCTGCCGGGAGGCGATCGAGCGCGGAGCCGAAGCGCTCACTCTCGAGGTGCGACTCTCGAACAGCGGGGCGCAGGAGCTGTACCGGCAGTTCGGATTCCGTCCGGTCGGGGTCCGCAAGGGCTACTACCAGGAGACCGGCGAAGATGCCCTTGTGATGTGGGCCCACGACGTTCGCGAGCCCGAGTACGCGGCGCTGCTCGATGCTCTCGAGCGGCAGGTCCCCGGAACGACTTTCGAGCGGCCGAGATCATGGTGAGAGCGGCGGGAACGGGCCGGATCCTGGCGTTGGAGACCTCGTGCGACGAGACGGCCGCGGCCGTTGTCGAAGGAGGTCGCACGATTCTCTCCTCGGTGGTCGCGACCCAGACCGCGCTGCACGCTCCGTATGGGGGTGTGGTTCCCGAGGTAGCGAGCAGGGCACACCTGGAGCTCATCAATTCCGTGATCGCGCAGGCGCTGGTGGAGTCGGGATGCGAGCTCGCGGACCTCGACGCGGTGGCTGCATGCCATGGCCCGGGCCTCGCCGGAGCGCTGCTCGTCGGTGTCTGCGCCGCGAAGGCCCTGGCGATCGCAGCAAGGCTCCCGTATGTAGGTGTCCACCATCACGAAGGGCACCTCTACGCAGCGCTGCTCGAGGATCCGACCCTCGAGCCGCCGCTGGTGACGCTCATCGTCTCGGGAGGGCACACACTCGTCGTCGCGATGGTGGATCACGGGCGTTACCAGGTACTGGGCCGTACGGTAGACGACGCCGCGGGCGAGGCGTTCGACAAGGTTGCGAGGCTTCTCGGCCTCGGGTACCCGGGCGGGCCGGAGATCGATCGCGCTGCTCGGCGTGGCGACGCGACGTCGATCGCCTTTCCGCGCCCGATGCTGAGTGAAGGTCTCGACTTCTCGTTCTCCGGACTCAAGACGGCGGTGGTCAACCACTGTCGCAAGAACCCGGACGCCGACGTCGCCGACGTGGCAGCGTCGTTCCAGGCGGCGGTCGTAGACGTGCTGTCCTCGAAGCTCATGCGTGCCACGGAGGTGACCGGCTTCTCCACCGTGGTGGTGGGTGGCGGTGTGGCGGCGAACTCTGCCCTTCGGGCGAAGCTCCTCGACGAAGCGAGGACCACCGGCCTTCGACTGGTGATGCCGCGCGTCTCGTTGTGCACCGACAACGCGGCCATGATCGGAGCCGTAGCGTGGTGGCGCCTGCGTGCCGACGGGCCCACCCCCCTGTCTTCCGGCGCGTGGCCCACTCTTCGGCTGCCAGGTAGCGAGTAGCGGCGAGGTTTGGCTGCGCTGCCCTCCAGGCGCTGCGGAACGGCGGTGCACGGCTTGCCCGAGGCCGGGTCGGCTGATACCGTCGTGTTAGCACTCGAACACGGTGAGTGCTAACCTGCCCAGCAGCCCGGAAGACCCGGCCGGAGCGATCCGGACGGCCGCCGGGAACATTGTTTCAGTACTGGACGCCCGTCGAGGAGGCGCATCGATGAAGTTGCAGCCGTTGGAAGACCGGATCGTCGTTCGGCCGGCAGAGGCCGAGGAGATGACGGTTAGCGGCCTCGTCATCCCCGACTCCGCCAAGGAGAAGCCCCAGCAGGGAGAGGTTCTCGCCGTCGGCCCGGGACGCCGTTCAGAGCAGAGTGGCGAGATCATCCAGCTGGACATCGTCGCCGGTGACACGGTCGTGTACTCGAAGTACGGGGGCACCGAGATCACCATCGAGGGTGAGGATCTGCTGATCCTCAACGCACGCGACGTCTTGGCCAAGGTCGCCGCAGGAGGCAAGCGCAAGAAGTAGCAGCTCCTAGCCGGAGCAGTCGAAGCATCGAGGGGCGGCGCCGAGGCGCCGCCCCCTCTGCATCTCGAGCCGCTGTCGGCGGATGGTAGACGGCTCAATCTGCCGTGAGTGCCTCGGCAGCAGCCGCCTTGGCCCACCTGTAGTCGGCCTTGCCGTTCGGGCCCCGCTCCACGAGCGGGACGAACACCACGTGGCGGGGGCGCTTGTAGTGGGCGAGGTGCTCGACGCTTCGGGCCAGCTCCGCCTCGTCGGTCTCCTCGCCGTCGAGCAGAGCAACGACCGCTGTGACCGTCTCGCCGAAGCGATCGTCGGGTACGCCGACGACGAGGCAGTCGGCGACAGCGGGGTGCTGCTTGACTGCTTCCTCGACCTCTTCGGGATAGATCTTCTCGCCGCCGGAGTTGATGCAGACCGACCCGCGGCCGAGCAGCGTCACCGAGCCATCGGCGCCGACGGTCGCGTAATCCCCTGGGATCGACCAACGGCGCCCTGCGAGGATGCGGAACGTCGCGTCCGACCCGGAGGCGTCCTTGTAGTAGCCCGATGGGATGTAGCCACCGACTGCGAGCATTCCGATCTCACCCGAGCCGGGTGTGACCTCCCCACCGTCGTCGCGGAGCACCTTGGCACTCGGGCCGATCGAGAAGCTCGCCGTGCGTGCGGCAGCGCCTGATGCACTCATCGACGCGGCGAAGCCGACGCCTTCGCTCGAGCCGAGCGAGTCGAGGCAGATGAGGTTCCCACGCGCGCAGAGACCCTCCTTGACCTCGGCGGTCCACATCACCCCACTGCTTATGATCAGCTGGACCGAAGACAGATCGTAGGGACGGCCGCTGGTCTCACCTTCTTCGAGGGCGCGCAGCATCGGCTTCGCGAACGCGTCGCCGACGATCGCCATCTGCGTCACGCCCTCTTGCTCGACCACCTGCCAGAGCTCGTGCGGGTCGAAGTGCCGGGACGGGAGCGTCACGATCGTCCCACCGCCGAACATCGCCTGAAACGAGGTGAACGCGCCAGTTCCGTGCATCAGCGGCGAGGCCGGAAGGTGAACGATGCGCCGGCCGCTCGCGACGATCGATGCCGCTACCGCTCCCGCTCCCTCGGACTTCTCCGGCATCGTGCCCCCGAGCAGCGGGTACCCACCCTCGCCGAGCACGCCGAAGAGGTCCTCGTTGCGCCACATGACGGCCTTGGGCATGCCGGTCGTGCCGCCCGTGTACAGGAAGTAGAGGTCGTCGCCGGATCGAGCTATCCGCTCCATCGGTTCGGCGGATGCGAGTAAGTCCTCGTAGCGGAGGGCCTGCTCGAGGTGCGGTGCGCCGTCGTCGATCTGAACGAGGAGCTTTAGCCCGGGGGAGCGGTCGAGAACCTTGGCTACGCGGCCGGCGAGGCTGCCGTGGAAGAAGAGCGCCTCAGCGTCGGAGTTGTCGAGCAGGTAGGCGAGCTCGTCTTCCAGGTAGCGGTAGTTGACGTTGACCGGCACGGTTCGGGCCTTGAACGCACCGCAGAGGATCTCCAGGTACTCGTTGCCGTTGTAGAGGTACTGCGCAACCTTCGCGTCGGGTCTGAGCCCCGCAGCGTGCAACGCACCGGCAACCCGGGCGGCTCGCGTGTCGAGCTCCCGCCAAGTGCGACGGGTCGCCCCGTGGACGAGAACAGTGTGCTCAGGCATTGCATCGGCGACCGACTCCCAGACGGTCGCGAGGTTCCAGTCCACGCATCTCCTCCTCGTGTCGCAGCCCCGGCGGGTCGCAGTAGACGAGTATGGCCTGCCGGGCGGCGGCCGTGCACCTGGACCGCGCACCTGGGCGCCAAGAGTCCCGGCGGTAGATTCGGGTCATGGAGGTCCGGGGTGGTGCCCAGCGGATTCCCCGACCGCAGTCGGCGCGCGCCGGCGGCCCGGCGCCGTGGGCCGGCCTAGCGGCAGAGTCGCTGCACGTCACGATGCACGACGTGCGCACGCGCGTCTTGGAGCTCCACGGTTCGGCTCCCGAGGATGCTGTCGCGGCGGCGGTGGCCGGCGGGGCGCGCCTGGCAGCCGTGCTCGTGCTGCTCTTCGAAGAAGACGGCGAGGTTCGGGTGATCCTCACCAAGCGACCCGAGACGATGCCGACGCATCGTGGCGAGATCGCATTCCCGGGGGGCCGCCACGACCCGTCCCTCGATGCGGGGCTGATGGAGACAGCCCTTCGGGAGGCCCAGGAGGAGATAGGACTCGATCCTGGCACGGTCGAGATCGTCGCCGAGCTCGACACGATCGGCACCGTGGGCTCGGGCTTCGTGATCAGCCCGTTCGTGGGGGTGCTAGCAGGTCGCCCCCACCTCGAACCGCACCCGACAGAGGTAGTGCGGGTCTTCGATGTAGCTCTCTCGGAGCTGATGCACGACGAAACGTTCAGGGAGGAGCGGTGGGATCTGTGGGCCGACGACGTGCCCGTGCACTTCTACGATCTTCCCGGCGAGACTGTCTGGGGGGCGACAGCGCGGATACTCACAGCGTTCCTCGCAAACATCGTCGAGGGGCGCTAGCCGGCGCAGCTGCCCGATCGTCGACCTCCTACGAGGCCGCAGAAGACAGCGCGTCCGCCCGAGCTCTGGCTACCGAGTCGTTGTCGACCAGGAGCACAAGCGACAGCGCGAGCATCAACGTGGCGCACGCAGCTACCCAGAACGGAGCGGCCAGCCCGTAGCGCTCTGCGATCACACCGCCGAGGATCGCGCCGAACGGCATCCCTCCGAACGCAAGAAGGCGGAAGACGCTGTCGACGCGTCCGAGCAGGTGATCGGGGACGATCGCCTGGCGCAGCGACACAGTTGTGACGTTCCAGGTAACGGCTACCCAACCGGATGTCGCAGATGCGGCGATGACGAGTGCGACGCTGTGGGTTACCGGTAGCGCGGCCGTTGCCACCGCGGAAGTGAGCATGACGAGTCGGAGCGTCGACCCGTCGCCGATGGCGCGCGTCAAGCGATCGGCCGTGATGCCGCCGAGCAGGCCACCTACGGCCATGCTCGACAACACGAAGCCGAACCCTGCTTCGTTGAGTCCGAGGCGCTGGGTGCAGAACAGCACCATGACTCCGACCATCATGTATTCGAGGAGGTTCCAGAGGCCCAGCACCACCGCGACAGCGCGCAGCAGGGGGTTGTGGAACAGGAAGCCGATGCCCTCGGCGATGTCGGCGCGAAGCGGCTGCCGCTCGGAGCGGGGAGCGTGCGCTTCGGCTTGGGGACGTGCACCTCGGATCTTCAAGACGAGTGTCGCCGCGATTGCGAAAGAAGCGGCCTCCATGGCGAACGGCGCGGCGGCAGCAGCAGCGAAGAGGAGCCCGCCTAGCGGCGGACCGGCGAGGTGATTGGCGACGACTTCCCCGCTCTGCAGCCTTCCGTTGGCGAGGGCGAGGTTCTCGGCTTCGACGATCGAAGGCATCAGTGACACCGCTGCGGTGTCGAAGAGCGTCTCCGAGACGCCGAGTGCGAAGAACACGACGTAGAGCAGCGGTAGCCCGACCCAGTCTGTGGCAACCACCAGGGTCAGGCCTGCGAAGGCGAGGGCGCGGAAGGAATCGACAGCGACCATGACGGCGCGGCGGTCGAGGCGGTCGACCAGCGCTCCCGAGACCAGCGCGAAGAGGAGCCACGGCAGGGTCTGGGCCACGGCAAGGCCCGCCACGAGCCGGGCATCGTCGGTGAGGGTGGCGGCGAGGCTCGGAGCGGCGGTGAGCACCACACCATCGCCCAGATTCGAGATCGTCCCGGCGATGAGCAGCCGCTGATAGTCGGTTCCGAGCGGGGGCGGCCTCAAGGCCCCATGTTTGCTCACGGAACCGGGTCTACGCCAGACCTGAACCACGAGCTTCTCGGCGGGCCGCCGAGTCTGCTCGAGTCGCAGGCCGTGTGGTGCAGCCTGCGTGTGGGCCCGCACAGCAGGGCCCATCCCGCCGGGAGGCCGCCGAGCGGTATCCTCCGAAGGCCCAGAGGAGCTAGCCAGGAGCGTTGCGCGTGGAGGTCGAGATCGGAATCGGGAAGTCTGGTCGACGGGCCTACGGCTTCGACGACATTGCGATCGTGCCCAGCAGACGCACACGCGATCCCGAAGACGTCGACATCTCATGGGACATCGACGCCTTCAAGTTCGACCTGCCGATGATGGCGGCCGCTATGGATGGGGTTGTCTCACCGGCCACGGCGGTGGAGATCGGGCGCCTCGGAGGCCTCGCGTGCCTCAATCTCGAAGGGTTGTGGACCCGCTATGAAGACACCGAGGCGGTCTTCGAGGAGATCGGAGAGCTCCCGCCCGACAAGGCGACGAGGCGCATGCAGGAGCTCTACCAGGAGCCGATGAAGTCCGACCTCGTCGGGCAGCGCATCCGTGAGATCAAGGATGGCGGGGTCATCGCGTGCGCCTCGCTCACCCCTCAGCGCGTCGAGGAGTACACGAGCGTCGTTCTCGGCGCCGACCTCGACGTCCTCGTGATACAGGGGACCGTCGTCTCTGCAGAGCACGTCTCCAAGTCACCCGACCGTGCGCCGCTCAACTTGAAGAAGTTCATTCGCGAGATCGACCTGCCGGTGATCGTCGGAGGCTGTGCGTCGTACTCGACGGCGCTGCACCTGATGCGCACCGGTGCTGTGGGCGTGCTCGTGGGGGTAGGCCCCGGGCAGGCATGCACGAGTCGCGGTGTGCTCGGCATAGGCGTTCCGCAGGCCACCGCGATCGCTGACGCTGCCGGCGCTCGCATCCGTCACCTCGATGAGACCGGCGTCTACGTGCAAGTCATCGCCGATGGTGGCATGCGAACGGGTGGCGACGTTGCGAAGGCCATCGCGTGCGGAGCCGACGCAGTCATGATCGGATCGCCGCTTGCCGGCGCATATGAAGCGCCGGGGCGTGGGTATCACTGGGGCATGGCGACGTTCCATCCCTCGTTGCCGCGAGGAGCGCGAGTGCATGTCGGCCAGAACGGCAGCATCGCCGAGATCCTCCTCGGTCCCGCTCACGAGAACGACGGAACGCTGAACCTCTTCGGAGCGTTGCGCACGTCGATGGCCACCACCGGCTATGAGACTGTCAAGGAGTTCCAGAAGGCCGAGGTCATGATCGCTCCTGCGTTGCAGACCGAAGGCAAGGCGCTGCAGCGCGCTCAGGGCATCGGGATGGGTCGGTAGGAAGCGCTTGTGACGGGAGAGCCCGACCTCGTCCTCGTAGTCGATTTCGGCGCGCAGTACGCACAGCTGATCGCCCGGCGTGTGCGCGAGGCGCACGTCTACTCCGAGATCGTTCCGCGATCGATGCCGGTCGCGGACATGGTTGCGAGGAGACCGAAGGCGATCATCTTCTCTGGCGGACCGGCGTCGGTTCACGCCGACGGAGCGGCCTCGATCGATCGCTCCATCTATGAATCGGGAGTGCCCCTGCTGGGCCTCTGCTACGGCGCACAGCTGATGGCGCGCGACCTCGGTGGTGAGGTGACCAAGACGGGCAGGGGTGAGTACGGGCGCACCTCCTTGACCGTTGGAGATCCCGGTGTGCTCTTGCGTGACGTGCCCGCCGGCATCGCGGTGTGGATGAGCCACTCGGACACGATCACTCGCGCCCCTGAAGGGTTCGCCGTCCTTGCTGCCACGCCCGAGACTCCCGCTGCTGCGTTCGGCGACGCCGAGCGTGCGATCTACGGGGTGCAGTTCCACCCCGAGGTCGGGCACACCGAGCACGGCCAGGACTTGATCAAGGCGTTTCTCCACGACGTCGCTGGTTGCCGTCCGACCTGGACGAACGTCTCGATCATCGAGCGCGCGGTAGACGAGATCCGTACGCAGGTCGGCTCGGAGCGGGTGATCTGTGGGCTATCGGGTGGAGTCGATTCGGCGGTTGCTGCGGCGCTGGTGCACAAGGCGATCGGCGATCAGCTGACATGCGTCTTCGTCGACACGGGGCTGTTGCGACTCGGCGAGGCGGACCAGGTCGAGGAGACCTTCACGCGCCAGTTCGAGATCGATCTGGTGCACGTGAAGGCCGCCGACAGGTTCCTCGGAGCCCTGAGAGATGTGCTCGACCCGGAGCGGAAGCGCAAGATCATCGGCGAGACCTTCATCAGGGTGTTCGAAGAGGCGGCGCGCGACCTGGGGGATGCGCGGTTCCTGGTCCAGGGAACGTTGTACCCCGACATCGTCGAGTCGGGGGGCGGAGACAACGCGAACATCAAGTCGCACCACAACGTCGGCGGGCTCCCCGAAGACATGGAGTTCGATCTCATCGAGCCGCTGCGCAACCTCTTCAAGGACGAGGTGCGCGCCATCGGCGAGGAGCTGGGGCTGCCCGAGGAGATCGTCTGGCGCCAGCCGTTCCCAGGACCCGGCCTCGCGGTTCGGATCATCGGGACGATCACCCCCGAGCGAATAGAGGTGCTTCGTAGGGCCGACGCTGTCGTATCGGAGGAGATCAAGCGCGCCGACCTCTACAGGGAGATCTGGCAGTCGTTCGCAGTGCTTCCTGTAGTGCGCACCGTCGGTGTGATGGGCGACGAGCGCACGTATGCGTATCCGATCATCATCAGAGCAGTGACGTCGGACGACGCCATGACGGCCGACTGGGCACGCATCCCGCACGACGTGTTGGAGCGAATCGCCTCGAGGATCATCAACGAGGTGCCCGGCGTGAACCGGGTTGCCTACGACATCACCAGCAAGCCCCCCGGGACCATCGAGTGGGAGTGAGGCGGACCCGCCCCTAGCCCCTGTTCGGACCCCAGCGGTCGCTATCGCTCGGCGGGTTCAAGGGGTCCGCGCAACGACTCGGCGTATCGGCGAGTGTCGATCGGTTCGACGAGGAGGGGGGCGGTGGGAGCTACTTGCCGTCTTTGAGCTTGCGGTACTGATCGAGGGCGCGCCGGTGGCCGTTGGAGCCGGAGCCGATGAGCCCGCCGTCGCGGGTTTCCTTCACCGTCTTCTCCAGGTCCTTCAGCAGGCCGTGCAGATCGTCTTCGGGGCCGGCCTTCTCGAGCTTGTCGAGTGCCTTGTGAATGGCTTCGAGGTGACGGCGAACCTGGCCGAATTCGTCGTCGAGCCGCTTGCGGGCCTCATCGAGGGTCTTCGCCACGGTTGCCTCCCGGAAGTCGTGGCCGCCTGCAGCGGCCGGGTCATCGACCAAGCGTAGGGTGCGGGAATGCGGGCGCTGGTGCAACGGGTCACTGAGGCGCATGTGGTCGTCGGCGTCGAAGAGGTCGGCAGTATCGGCCCGGGTCTCTGCGTGCTCGTGGGAGTGACCCACACCGACACGCCCGCAGTCGCTGCGAAGCTGGCATCGAAGGTGTGGAACCTGCGCGTCTTCGATGATGAATCCGGGACGATGAACCTCTCGCTGGCCGACACGGGGGGTTCCGTGCTGGTCGTCAGCCAATTCACGCTGTACGGCGACACGCGGCGAGGTCGC
>Ga0172368_10005584_pt1 | contig 13952 bp, 13 predicted proteins | sample Lak11m_FD_114540 | JGI IMG/M metagenome (GOLD analysis project Ga0172368, IMG submission 114540) | Freshwater microbial communities from Kabuno Bay, South-Kivu, Congo - kab_022012_11m | ecosystem: Environmental > Aquatic > Freshwater > Lake | place: Democratic Republic of the Congo: South-Kivu...
GGGGCCGGGGGCCGGGAAAAGTATAACTCCGCACAATGATCCGCTACACTTTCATTTTTGCCGGACACCGGATAGCGGACAGCGGACCCCGATCCTCATATCCACGCCGGAGGTTGGTATTCGCCCCAGGTCTTGCGCAGCACGCCGCAAATTTCACCCAGGGTCAGCTGCTGTTCGACGCACTCGACCAGCAGCGGCATCAGGGCTTCGCTGCCGCGCGCGGCTGTGTCCAGCCGTCCAAGCAGCTCGGCCGCCTTGACCGCGTCGCGCGCCGCGCGCACCTGCGCCAGCCGGGCGCGCTGACCCTGCTCAATCGTTGGGTCGACTTTTAAGCGGTCGAGCGTGATCGTTTCTTCGGTCTGGAAAGCGTTCACCCCCACCACCAGCTGGTCTTTGCTCTCCACCGATTTCTGGTAGCGGTAGGCCGCGTCTTGAATTTCGGCTTGCATATAACCGCGCTCGATCGCCGCACGCGCCCCGCCCATCTCATCGATGCGCGTGATGTATTCACGCGCGCGCTTTTCGATCTCACCGGTCAGGTACTCGATCAGGTAGGAACCGGCCAGCGGGTCGATCGAGTCGGCCGCACCCGATTCATAGGCGATGATCTGCTGGGTGCGCAGCGCCACCCGCACCGATTTCTCAGTCGGCAGCCAGAGCGCCTCGTCCATGCTGTTGGTGTGCAGCGACTGCGTGCCCCCCAGCACCGCCGCCAGCGCCTGCAGCGTCACGCGCACCACGTTGTTCTCCGGCTGCTGCGCGGTCAGCGCTGAGCCGGCCGTCTGGGTGTGGAAGCGCAGCATCCACGAGCGCGGGTCGGCCGCCTGGAAGCGCTCGCGCATGATCGCCGCCCACAGCCGCCGCGCGGCGCGGAACTTGGCGATCTCCTCCATGAAGTTGTTGTGCGCGTTGAAGAAGAACGACAGCTGCGAAGCAAAGTCGTCGACCTTTAGCCCGGCTTCCAGCGCCGCCTGGACGTAGGCGATCGCGTTGCTGAGCGTGAAAGCCACTTCCTGTACAGCCGTCGCGCCCGCCTCGCGGATGTGGTAGCCCGAAATGCTGATCGTGTTCCAAAACGGAACCTGGCTGGCGCAGTATGCAAAGATATCCGTGATCAGGCGCATCGAAGGCGCCGGCGGGAAAATGTAAGTTCCGCGCGCGACATATTCCTTGAGAATATCATTTTGGATCGTCCCGCGCAGCTTGGACGCCTCCACCCCCTGCCGCCGCGCCACGGCGATGTACATCGCCAGCAGCACCGCCGCCGGGGCGTTGATCGTCATGCTGGTCGAAACCCGGTCCAGCGGGATCTCGCGGAAGAGAATTTCCATATCGGCCATTGACGAGATGGACACGCCTACCTTGCCCACTTCGCCCAGCGCCATCGGGTCGTCGGCATCGTAACCGATCTGGGTTGGCAGGTCGAAGGCCACCGAAAGCCCGGTCTGGCCCTGCTTCAGCAGGTAGCGGTAGCGCTCGTTCGATTCCTCGGCGCTGGCGAACCCGGCGTACTGGCGCATGGTCCAGAAGCGCCCGCGGTACATCGTCGGCTGCACCCCGCGCGTGAACGGGTACAGGCCGGGAAAGCCCAGGTCCCTGGCGTAATCGAGATCGGTCTGGGTGACCAGGCGCGGCACCGGGATGCCCGAGGTCGTTTTAAATTCGGCTTTGCGCTCAGGGTACTTGCTTAAGAGCGGTTTGAGAATCTTCTGTTCCCAATGCTGTTGATCTTCGTGTATGCTCATGCAAACCTCGCCATAGCATAACGAGTATAACCAAATCCCCCCGGCGGGGACAGATGCCTTAATCATGGTAAACTTCGGATAGATATCCCGATCTTACCTGTCAGACTTCCTTATGAAACTTTTAGCAGTAGACATCGGCACCGGAACGCAGGACATTTTATTATATGACCCGCGCTTCGCCATCGAAAATTCTTTCAAACTGGTCTTACCTTCCCCCACCATGATCGTGCGCGAGCGCATCCGCCGCGCCACCCGCGCCCGCCAGGCCATCCTGCTCGACGGGGTGATGATGGGCGGCGGGCCGTGCGCCTGGGCCGCCGAAGACCACCTGCGCGCCGGGCTGGCGCTCTTCGCCACCCCGCGCGCCGCGCTGACCTTCAATGACGACTTGCAGGCCGTCGCGCAGCTCGGCGTGCAGCTGGTCAGCGAGGACGAGGCCGCGCGCCTGCCCGCGGATGTGCAGCGCATTGAAATGCGCGATTTCGATTTCCACGCCATCCGGCGCGCCCTGCTTGAGTTCGGCCTCGATCTGGACATCGGGCTGGTCTGCGTTGCCGCGGCCGTCTTCGATCACGGCGCGGCCCCGCCCGCCATCTCCGACCGCCAGTTCCGCTTCGACTACCTCGACCAGCGCGTGCGCGCCGAAAACCGCCTGAGCGCCTTCGCCTATCCCGCGGAGCGCATCCCCGCCAGCATGACCCGCTTGCAATCGGTGGCGCTCAGCGCGGGCGAAATCCCTGCCCCGCTGTTCGTGATGGACACCGCCCCCGCCGCCGTGCTGGGCGCGTCCCTCGACCCAACTGCTGCCGGACTGGAGCGCGCCGTGTATGTCAACATCGGCAACTTTCACACCATCGCTTTCCGCCTTGGCCCGCGCGGCATCGAGGGCCTCTTCGAGCACCACACCGGCCTGCTCGACCAGCCCGCTCTCGAAACCCTGCTGCGCAAACTGGCCGCTGGCACGTTGACCCATGCCGAAGTCTTCGGCGCAAACGGCCACGGCGCGCTGGTCTACGATTCAGAGCCATTCGACCTGGATGGCCCCGGCCTGCGCCTGGTGCTGACCGGCCCGCGCCGCGCCATGCTGTCTGGCTCCACCCTGAGCCCTTACCAGGCCGCGCCCTTTGGCGACATGATGATCGCCGGCTGCTTCGGCCTGTTGGCCGCCGCCGCCGACCTGCTCCCCGACCTGCGCCAGCCCATCCTGGACGGCCTGGCCCGCGGCGCCAGCACTCACCGCCCGCCCTGGGAATAAAAACAAGGTGTTTTCGCGGTCGTTTCACGACCGCGAAAACACCTGAATTTGATAAACACTTTTCAAAAAGGTTTGACAAACCCAAACCTTTTTGATATAAATGCGCTTTATGAAACCCGTCTGCTTGCACCACCATCATACCAACCTCCCGCTTGCCTGACCGGAGGTCGGTTGCGTTTGCCTGCAGCGTAGCCCAACCCAGAAATCAACCCCCGGTCACCCGGGGGTTTTTGTTATCTAAGAGGAGAGAGCATGTTATCTGAGATTGAACAGTCCGACCCCGTGCGCCTGTCGCTGCCTTCCAAAGGCCGCTTGATGGAAGATTGTCTCGAACTGCTGGCCGCCTGCGGCTTGAAGATCTATAAGCCCAACCCGCGCCAGTATGAGGCCACCATTCCCGCCATGCCTGGCCTGCTGGTCCTGTTCCAGCGCCCCTCGGACATTGTCGTCAGCGTGCGCGACGGCACAGTCGACTTTGGCATCACCGGCATCGATGTCATCGAAGAGCGCAAAGGCGAGGACGGCAGCCTGATGATCCTGCACGAGGCGCTGGGTTTTGGCGCCTGCTCGCTGCGCCTGGCCGTGCCCGAATCTTGGAACGAGGTCAACGACCTGGCCTCCCTGTCCCAGAAAGTCGCTCAACTCGGCCGGCCTGTGCGCGTGGTCACCAAGTACCCCTTCCTGACCGAGAAATTCCTCTCCAACGCCGGCATCCCCCACACACTGATTTCGGCCGAAGGCACCCTCGAAACCGCCCCCGCCATCGGCTACGCCGACATGATCTCCGACCTGGTCTCCTCCGGCCAGACCCTGCGCGACAACCATCTCAAGCCCCTCGCCGACGGACTGATCCAGGACTCGCAGGCCGCCCTGATCGCCAACAAAAAGTCGCTGCAAACCAACCCGGTCGCGCTGCAAATGATCCACCAGCTGCTCGAATACTTTGAGGCTTACCTGCGCGCGCGCACCGAAATTGCCATCTTCGCCAACCTGCGCGGCAGCTCGCCCGAGGAGATCGCCGGGCGCATCTTCCAGCAGCCCACCATCGCCGGCCTGCAGGGTCCGACTATCTCGCGCGTGGTCGTGCGCGAGCAAGATCCCAACTGGTACGCGATCAACGTAATCGTCCCGCGCAGCCGCCTTTTCCAGGCCGTCAGCGAAATCCGAGCCATCGGCGGCAGCGGGGTGGTTGTCATGCCGGTCAGCTACATCTTTGAAGAAGAACCCCCGCGTTACGCCGCCATGCTCAAGGCGCTCAATTCCTAAGGAGATCCACCATGCTGCAAATCTATACCACCGCCCAGGCCAGCCAGACGATCCTCAAACGCGCGCCCATGGATGACATGGAAATTCCCGAGGCCGTCCTCGAGCGCACCGCGCGCCTGTTCGGCGAGCGTCTCAGCCCCACCCAGGCCGTCGAGCGCATCCTCAAGGATGTGCGCCAGCGCGGCGATGCCGCCCTGCGCGAATGGACCACCCGCCTGGACGGCTCTGCCCCGGCAGCCGTGCGCGTCCCCGCCGAAGAGCTGCAGGCCGCCCTCGCAACCCTGACCCCGGCCCAGCGCGCCGCTTTTGAGCTGGCCGCCGAGCGCGTGCGCAAATTCCACCAGGCCCAGCCGGTCACCTCGTGGATGACCAACCAGCTGGGCGGCACGCTCGGTCAATACGTGCGGCCCATCCGCCGTGTCGGCATCTACGTCCCCGCCGGCACCGCCCCGCTGCCCTCCTCCGTCCTGATGTCGGTCCTGCCCGCCCAGGCCGCCGGGGTGCAGGAGATCGCCCTGGTCGCCCCGCCCTTCAAAGGCAGCGGTAAGATCGCCCCGGTCATCCTGGCCGCCGCCGCGCTGTGCGGTGTGCAAGAGGTCTACACGATGGGCGGCGCGCAGGCCATCGCCGCCCTGGCTTATGGCACCGAGAGCATCCCCGCCGTCGATAAGATCTTCGGCCCGGGCAACCTGTTCGTCACCCTCGCCAAGCGCCAGGTCTTCGGCGTGGTCGGCATCGACGGTCTGGCCGGGCCGACCGAGACGGTCGTCATCGCCGATGACGCCGCCGACCCGGAATGGGTCGCCGCCGACCTGCTGGCCCAGGCCGAACACGACGTGCTGGCCTCGGCGATCCTGCTCACCCCCTCGCGCCCGCTGGCCGAAAAGGTCCAGGCCGCGGTAGCCCGCCAGCTCGCCCAGCGCGGGCGCGCCGAGATCATCCAGGCCGCCCTGGCCAACCGCTCCGGCGCCGTGATCACCCGCGACCTGGATGAAGCGGTCGAACTGGCCAACCGCTACGCCCCCGAGCACCTCTGCCTGGCCGTGCATGCGCCCTGGCAGCTGGCCGAGCAGGTCTATGCCGCGGGCGGCATCTTCGTCGGCGAGCACTCCTTCGAGGTTCTGGGGGACTATATCGCCGGGCCAAGCCACGTCATGCCCACCGGCGGCTCGGCGCGCTTTGCCTCGCCGGTCAACGTGCTCGATTTCGTCCACATCGTCTCGCTGGTCGCGCTCAACCCGGCTACCACGCGCAAAATCGCCCCGGCTGCTGCCGAGATGGCCCTCTCCGAAGGCCTGGACGCGCACGCCTACTCCGCGACGGTGCGCCTGTGAAAACCGCGGCGCGCTTCGAGCGTTTTCCGCCCTACACACCGATCGAGCCCTTCGAAGTGCTCTCGGCGCGCCTGGGCCTGCCTCCCGACCAGATCGTCAAGCTCGACGCCAACGAAAACCCCTATGGCCCTTCACCGCGCGCCCGCGCCGCCCTGGCCGAAATGGCCTACCCGCACATCTACCCCGACCCCGAGAGCCGCGCGCTGCGCGCCGGGCTGGCCCGCTTCACCGGCGTGCCCGAGGCCAACCTGCTGGCTGGCTCCGGCGCGGATGAGCTGATCGACCAGCTGCTGCGCGTCCTTCTCGAGCCGGACGACTGTGTGCTCAACATCCCGCCTACCTTCGGCATGTACCCCTTCGACACGCTGCTCAACGCCGGCCAGGTGATTGAAGTCCCACGCCGCGCCGATTTCTCACTGGATCTGCCCGCCCTGCTGGATGTGGTGCGCGCGCGCAAACCCAAAGCGGTCTTTTTGACTGCCCCCAACAACCCCGATGGGCGCTTCCCCACCCCTGATGAGGTCGAAGCCTTCCTGGCCGAAGACATCCTGGTCGTGATCGACGAAGCTTATATTGAATTCACAGAAAGTGGCGGGCGCCTGGGCGAGCAGCTCAGCCGCATCCGCGCCGTTCCCACCCGTGACAACCTGGTTGTCCTGCGCACCTTCAGCAAGTGGGCCGGGCTGGCCGGGCTGCGTGTGGGCTACGGCGCCTTCCCCAACTGGCTGATGCCGGCCCTGTGGAAAGCCAAGCAGCCCTATAACGTCAACGTCGCCGCCTCGACTGCCGCCCTGGCTTCGCTTGAAGACCTCGACTACCTGGCCGGAATCGTCGCCAGCCTGCGCGCCGAACGCGAGCGGCTGTTCGGCAGGCTGCGTGAAGTGCCCTACCTGACCCCCTATCCTTCGCAGGCCAACTTTATCCTGTGCAAGGTCAGCGGGCGGCCAGCCAAAGGCTTGCGCGACCAGCTGGCCAGCCGCGGCGTGTTCATTCGCTATTATGACAACGCCTACCTGCGCGACTTTGTGCGCGTCAGCGTGGGCCGCCCGCAGGACACCGACGCCGTTTGCGCCGCCCTGCGCGCCGCCGGAGGTGAAGCATGAACGAAAGATCAGAAACGACCCCGCGCGCGGCCCAAATCAGCCGCGCCACCAACGAAACCCAGATCGAACTGCGCCTGGCCCTGGATGGCAGCGGCCAGCATGACATCGCCACCGGTCTGCCCTTCCTCGACCATATGCTGGCCCAGGTGGCCGTCCACGGCCTGTTCGACATCGGCCTGCGCGCCAAAGGCGACCTGCACATCGACCCGCATCACACCTTTGAGGACGTCGGCCTGACCCTCGGAACAGCCTTCCGCCAGGCGCTCGGCGACCGCAAGGGCATCGTGCGCATGGCCTCCTACGAAGTTCCCATGGATGAGAGCCTGGCGCGCGTGGTGGTCGATTTCTCCGGCCGTCCCTACTGCGTCTTCCTCGGCGAATGGACCCTGCCAATGGTTGGCGGCATCCCCAACACGCTCTTCCCACACTTCTTCGAGAGCTTTGCCCAGACAGCCGGCTGCAACCTGCACGCTCAAATTGTTTACGGCCGCGACGATCACCACAAAGCCGAGGCGCTCTTCAAGGCCTTTGGGCGCGCCCTCGACCGGGCCGTGGGTATCGACGAGCGCCGCCTGGGCAGTTTACCCTCCAGCAAAGGCGTCTTGTTTTAGAAAGGGTATCATCTCAAGAAGTAGGGATATTGTGTGTGAATTTTGCGCGATGCGCAAAATTCACACACAATTTACCCCCTTTTTCTGAGATGATACCAGAAAGGCAGATAAAAATGAGCCAATTTGACGCGCTGCTCATCGACGCCGGCACCGGCAACCTGCACTCCGTTCAAAATGCGCTGCGCAGCCTGGGCTACGCCATCCACGTCACCAGCGACCCGGCCGACGTGCTCAAGCCTGGGCGGGTGATTTTGCCGGGCGTGGGCGCGTTTGGCGCTTTCATGGAAGGCCTGCGCGCCCGCGGCCTCGACGAAGCCGTGCGCGCCGTGGCCCGCCGCGGCGACCCGCTCTTCGGCATCTGCGTGGGCATGCAAGCCCTGTTTGAGCTGGGCGAGGAAATGGGCCAGCACCCTGGCCTGGCCATCCTGCCCGGCAAAGTCACGCGTTTCGACCTGCCCGCCCCCTACAAGATCCCCCAGACCGGCTGGAACCAGATCTGGGAGCGCAAGCCCTCGCCCTTGCTGCGCGGTGTGAAGCCCGGCGCGTATGCCTATTTTAACCACTCCTACTACTGCGCCCCGCGCGAAGCGGATGACATCGCCGCTGCAACGGATTACGGCATCGACTTTTGCTCAGTGGTCCAACGCGCCAACATCTACGGCGTGCAGTTCCACCCCGAAAAAAGCCAGGAGGTTGGCAAAGCCATCCTGACCAATTTCTTCAAGGTTTGAGGGAACCCACTATGAACGCCAACGAATTCACCGTGTATCCTGCCATTGACCTGCGCAAAGGCCAGGTCGTGCGGCTCAAAGAGGGCGACCCCAACCGCCAGACCGCTTATTCCGACGATCCGGCTGCTACCGCCGAGCGCTGGCTCGCTGCTGGCGCGGGCTGGCTGCACGTGGTCAATCTGGACGGCGCGTTTGAACAAGCCGACGGCTCCAACCGGACGGCCCTGGCTGCCATCCTGGCTGTCGCGCAGCGCAGCGGCGCGCGGGTCCAGTTTGGCGGCGGCCTGCGCAGCCTGGAAGGCATCCAGCAGGCCCTCGAGTTGGGCGTCAGCCGCGCCATCCTCGGCACGCTGGCCGTGGAACAGCCCGAAGTCCTGGCCCAGGCTCTGGCCCGCTGGGGCAGCCAGTGCGTTGGCGCCAGCCTGGATTCCCGCGACGGTCTGGTCATGGTGCGCGGCTGGCAGCAGTCTACCCCGCTGCGCGCCGTGGATGCAGCCCAATCCCTTAAAGCCGCCGGGCTTGACTACCTGGTCTTTACCGACATCGCCCGCGACGGGCTGCAAAGCGGCCTGAATTTGGAGGCCACGATCAATCTGGCCCAGGCCAGCGGCCTGCGCGTCATCGCCTCCGGCGGGGTGCGCGGCGCCGAAGATATCCAGGCCGCGCGCCAGGCCGGGTTGGCTGGCGCAATTATCGGGAGGGCCCTTTACGAAGGCTCCATCCGTCTCGAAGAAGTTCTGTAAAGGCAGGCTATATGCTGGCAAAACGTATTATTCCATGCATGGATATCGCCGAAGGCCGCATCGTCAAGGGCGTGCACTTCGTCAACCTGCGCGACGCCGGCGACCCGGTCGAGCAGGCCGTCATCTACGACCAGGCCGGGGCCGATGAGCTGGCCTTCCTGGACATCTCCGCCACCCACGAAGGCCGCGCCACCGTGGTCGACATGGTCCGCCGCGTGGCCGAACGTGTCTTTTTACCACTCACCGTCGGCGGCGGCATCCGCGAGGTCGAAGATATGCGCCGGTTGCTGCTGGCTGGGGCTGACAAAGTCAGCGTCAATTCGGCAGCCGTGCGCACGCCCGAGCTGCTTTCGCAGGGCGCCGACCGCTTCGGCAGCCAGTGCATCTTACTCGCGGTCGACGCGCGCCGTCTGCCCGGCACACAAGACAGCCCGCGCTGGGAAGTGGTGATCAACGGCGGGCGCAAATCCACCGGCCTGGATGCGGTTGAGTGGTGTAAACGCGGGGTGGAGCTGGGTGCGGGTGAAATTCTACTGACCAGCATGGACACCGACGGCACCCTGGCCGGTTTTGACCTGGCTCTGACCCGCGCCGTAACCGATGTTGTCAATGTCCCGGTCATCGCCTCGGGCGGGGCCGGCACGCCGCAGCATTTCGCAAGCGTGCTCACGCAGGCCAACGCCGATGCGGCCCTGGCCGCCTCGCTCTTCCACGATGGCAAACTGGCCATCCCTGAACTGAAAGACTACCTGGCAGGGCAGGGCATCCCCGTGCGGAGAATATGATATGGATGTAAAATTCGACGCTAACGGTCTCGTCCCGGCCATTGTTCAGGACGCAGACACCGGCCAGGTGCTGATGCTGGCCTATATGAACCGCCAATCGCTCGACCTGACCCTGCAAACCCGCCAGACCCATTTCTGGTCGCGCAGCCGGGCTGAGATCTGGCACAAGGGCGCCACATCTGGCAACGTCCAGCACGTCGTCGATCTGGCCCTCGACTGCGACGGCGACACCATCCTCGTCCGCATCCACCCGCAAGGGCCGGCCTGTCACACCGGCCAGATCAGCTGCTTCTTCAACCCAATCCAGAAAGAGTGAACCCCATGAAAATCGACGAACTGTTTGCCGTAATCTGTGACCGGCGCGACCACCCCAGCGAAAAATCCTATACCAACCGCCTGCTGAGCGCCGGGGAAGATGAAATTCTCAAGAAGATCGGCGAAGAGTCGGTCGAGGTCATCCTGGCCGCCAAAGGCCAGGGCGACGCCCGTTTGATCGAAGAGATTGCCGATCTGACCTACCACACCCTGGTATTACTGGCCAGCAAAGGTCTCTCCCCTGAGGATATCTCAGCGGAGCTCGAACGCCGCCACCGCAAGTAACCCTTAAAGCGATAGAGACAGCGCATGCGCTGTCTCTATCGCTTTAAAAAATAACCCCACTGTGCCGTGTGACGCGGAGTTTTGAACCTGCTTGCGCAGGCGGGTTCCTACCTACGAGATCAGCCTTGGCCGGAGCCTATCGCATCACTCATGTGAGATCGGATCCCTTTTAGTTCATGTTGGCTCAAAACCGGAAGTGCGGCATCACGAACACAGCAGGGTTAAATTTAAGATACCACAAAATTTCCAGCTTGTATAGCATGACTGCGCCGGCGGCCGTGAATTTTCCGTTAAAACCCTTTTGGAAATATTGGCTCAATTAAAACGGGTGTTGTGTGTGAATTTGGCTGCTTCTCGCCAAATTCACACACAACACTCCTGCTTTTTGAAATGCCATCTTTCCAACTCTTTGCAAATCAAAACCGGCCCAAAGGCCGGTTTTGATTTGCAAAGAGTTGCGGCTGAGACCCGCTTTACTCGGAAACGATCTCTCCGCGCAAGCGCGCCAGCTGGTTTTGCAACTCAACGCGCCGCGTTTGCGCGGCAAGTTCAACTTCGCTGCGGATCTGGTTGGAATAACTATGGATGTCGGAACGCACCTGGTTCCCCGAAGCGGGGGCCAACAACAGCGCGACCGCGCTGCCGACCAAGGCGCCAGCCGCCAACCCGAGAATAAAATTCACTACCTTTTCCATTGCTCCTCCTTTTGGAACAGGCCGCCTGCATAGCGATCAACATTCCTTATCTATTCTAACGAATTTTTCGCGGGAAAGTTGCAGCAATTCCGCTTCAATTCGACCTGTTTTTCATCCATCTCACTGGTCCAGGCGCAGTTTGCGGAACGCAAGCGGAGCCAGGCCCGAAACCCACAGACCGATCAGCGCATAGCGCGCGTAGCGCAGCCCGTAAGACATTAGATCCTCTCCGCGCGGGAACAGTTTGCCCAGGCCAAACCACAGCAGCAGCAGAACCCCCAGCCCCAGCATATAGCGCAGGATCTTGTTGGCCGGCGTGCCGCCCGCCGTGTAACCACCGTGCCTGCGCTCCATCCACAGCGCCCCCAACAGAAATCCAGCCGTCAACCCGCCGGTCGTGAAGGCAGTATGGATCGAGAACGGGTCCGGCGTTTCTTCCGGCGCGACCGCCAGCGCATTCACCCTCCACGCTTCCGGCATCTGCCAGGCGCGCTGGCTCAGCCCGGCCGCCGCGACCAGCACAACCATCGCCAGCGAGACGCCCACGATGACCGCGGCCAGCCGCCGGTCCGGCTGGCGCTTGATCCAGCCGACAATCGCTGGCTCAAGCCGCACAAACACAACCAGCAGCAGCCCGCCCAAAACCCACCCCAACACCACGTCGCTCAGGAAATGCACCCCCAGGAACAGCCGCGATACGCCAATCAACAAGATCAAAGCCGCGCAGGCGGCCTGGAACCAGCTTTGGCGCACTGCCAGCGCCAGCAGCCCCCACACCGACGCCGCGTTTTGGGCATGACCCGATGGCAAACCGAAACTGGTCTCGACTGCGTAAGCCTTCACGCTGGGATCAATCCAAAATGGGCGCGGGTTGTGCAGCAAGATCTTGAAGACGGTGTTAAAGTTGACGCTGAGCATCAGCATCAGTCCCATGCGCAGCCCCAGAACAGGGTCCATGCACCAGAAAATGGCCGGGAAAACGAGCAAATACCATTCTTCCGTTCCCAAAAAAGAGAAAAATAACATCACCGGGGCCAGCCAGGCTCCCAGCCCCTGCAGCGCTAGGTTAACCACAATTTCCCATTGGTGAAAATCTGACATCTGCAGCCCTTTCCCAGGCGTTCAGCCGTTTGCCGCCTTATAAACATCTCAAAAAAAGGGGGAAGTTGTGTGTGAATTTGGCGCTTCGCGCCAAATTCACACACAACTTCCCCCTTTTTTTGAGATGATACAGTAAAACGATATACATCTTTCCGAGCCGTTGACGATTTGGATCATTTTATTGTACACTCAAACGCATGGAAAAAATAAAAGAACGCTGGTGGGATTGGCCAGCAGCCGTATTCTTAATTTTAGCGTTATTTTGCGCCGCGGCGCGCCTGCAGACAACCAATTGGACGGAATATCTCGGGCGCATCCAAATCTTAGTCATGGCAGCCGCGGCCTTGGGCCTGGCGCTGGGGTTCAGCCGGTTTCCTGGCTGGTTTGCCCTGGCCTATGGCGTGGTCTTCACGATCATCGTTCCAGCCGCCTCACTGGCCGGCCTGATCAAGGCTGAATTGTGGCTGGAACGCGTCAGCAGTCTGCTGGGCCGCCTGGGGATTGCCCTGACCCAGCTGGTTCAAGGCCAGAACGTGGTCGACCCGCTCTTCTTCCTGACCGCCATGGTTTTGCTTTATTGGATCTCTGGCCTCGCCGCTGGTTACCAGCTGGTGCGCAGCGGCAAACCGTGGGTCGCCCTGGCTGGACCGGCCATCGTCACCCTCATCGTCGAATACTCATTTGACATGTACCGCAGCCAGGTTACCGACCAGGGCACCCTGTTCAGCATCCTGTTCGTGCTGTTCCTGGTCCTGTTGATCAGCCGCACCTATTACACCGCTTCGCGCATCTCCTGGCTCCAGCGCGGCCATATGGTTGAAAATGAAGTCGGGTTCGATCTCGGGCGCGGAGCGGCCATGATCGGAGTATTCCTTGTCGCGTTGGCCTGGTACTCCCCGCAGATCATCAAAAGCTTTACGCCTGGCACGCGCGAACAGCACGCCCTATCTTCAGACATCAAGCGTTTTCGGGAAGGTTTTGAAAAGGCTGTCTACGCCCTGCGCAACCCGGCTCCGATGGTGGTTGAAGCGCTGGGGGATACGCTCCTGCTGGGGTCGGGCACAAAACTGGGCGAAGACATCGTCATGTACGTCTCACCAGGCGGCGGCCGTCTTGAGCAGGGCCGCTACTACTGGGCTGGGCGCGTGTACGACAGCTACATTGATGACGCCTGGCAGTCCACCATCACCCAAACCCGCCCGCTGGGGCCGGACACAGACCCGTTGCGCTATAGCTGGAAAGGCCGCGTCGAGGTCAGTGTAGAATTTCTAACCCGCATCGGCTACCTGAGAACGCTCTTCTTCCCCAGCGGGGTGATGACGCTCAGCCGCCCGTCTGAGGGACTGGGCGCCGCTACCCCCGCCGGTGAAGGCGATATCAGCGCATTGATCATCGATCCCCCACTGCGCGCGGGGGAAAGCTACCGCGTCTATTCCGGGGTCAGCGTTCCCTCCCAGCAGATGCTGCTCGGCGCGCCGAGCAGTTCATATCCACTGTGGGTCAGCAGCCGCTACCTGCAGCTGCCGGAAAATTTCTCGCCCAAGGTGCGCGAACTGGCCGCTCAGATCGTCGAAGGCAAGCCCACCCAATACGAACAAGTTGAGGCGATCACCCAATATTTGCGCGACAATATCGCCTATGAAAATGTGTTGTCCGTCGCCCCCCCGGCCGCCGACCCGCTGGAATGGTTCCTGTTTGAGCACAAAAAGGGCTTTTGCACCTATTATGCCTCAGCCGAAGTGTTAATGCTGCGCTCGCTGGGCATCCCGGCGCGCATGGTCGTTGGTTATGCCGAAGGCTCGTGGAGCGAACAAGAAGAGCGCTTTGTCGTGCTGTCCAAAGATTATCATGCCTGGCCGGAAGTCTATTTCAACGACCTGGGCTGGGTGCCTTTCGAGCCGACCGCCTCCCAACCCGTCCTCGCATATCCTGACGAAAAACCGCGTGAGGATGCGCCCGGCGGCCAGGCCGAGATCGCCACCC
>Ga0172368_10005586_pt1 | contig 13950 bp, 8 predicted proteins | sample Lak11m_FD_114540 | JGI IMG/M metagenome (GOLD analysis project Ga0172368, IMG submission 114540) | Freshwater microbial communities from Kabuno Bay, South-Kivu, Congo - kab_022012_11m | ecosystem: Environmental > Aquatic > Freshwater > Lake | place: Democratic Republic of the Congo: South-Kivu...
AAGGGCCTTAAGATCATCTTGCGGTGTCCCACGATCTCGATTCTTGGGGAGGATCGCCCACTCAGTTATAGCGATTCTGTAAAGTAAACGCGAGCTAAGTGTATGAGTACATCCGTTGTTCACGTGAAAACAGGTATCCAGGATTACTGGATGCCCGATCCAGTAGGGCATGGCAAAGCATCATCCAATAGAGTACCATAAAGCACCAACATCTTCAAGGTGACCTGAATGGTCATGGCAGACCTCCCAAAGACAGTGTTTGACTCCGACAAAAAATTAGAGAAACGCTATAGTCGGGGTATCTTACGCCTAATCAATTTGTCAAATTCTACCACTGCTACGACTGAGGCAGCCACGCTGATAATCCACGCCCATTCAACTATGGAAAGCGGCTCTGTCCTGAATATCCACTGAAGACTGGGAACATAGAGTAGGGCTATCTGAGCAAAGGTCGCTGCAATGAGGGCAAAAAGAAGGAATGGGTTGCTCGTTGGACTCACCGAAAATATGGAGCGCGTTTCCGAACGGCTGTTCCAAGCCTGGAAAAATTGGAAGAACACCATTGTGGTCACCGCTATTGTTCTAGCTTTTTCCAAAGAAGCCCCGGCTTGGAGGTAAGACGCGAAATTGTAGATGATTCCGGCTGCTATCAACACACCCACTAGAATTGTCCTCTCAATGAGGAGCTTCGACATGATCCCCTCTTGTGGATCGCGGGGTGGCCGTTTGTGAATATCGTCTTCCGGAGGCTCAAAAGCCAACGCTACGTCTTGCAATCCGTTGGTCACGAGATTGATCCACAAGAGCTGGGCTGGAACGTAGGGGATTGGGAGACCTGCCACGACGGTCGCAATGATCGATAAGATGGATGCCACACCGGTTGGTATGAGAAAGAAAGTAACTTTCCTAATGTTATCAAAGACCACACGACCTTCTTTTACCGCGGAAAATATGCTGGCAAAGTTGTCGTCTGTAACTACCATGTCGGACGCTTCTTTAGCCACGTCGGTACCAGATTTTCCCATGGCCACCCCTATATGGGCGGATTTGAGAGCTGGAGCGTCGTTTACTCCGTCGCCTGTGACGGCAACGATCTCTCCATGTTTCATCAACTGCCTAACGATTCTCAGCTTGTGCTCCGGCGCCACCCTCGCATAGACATTAACATCATTTACCGCATGGAAAAGATCTTCATCAGTCATAGGCTGCAAGTCTTGTCCGGTTAAGACTTTGTCTTTCTCCTTTGCAACACCCAAGTTCTTGGCAATAGCCAATGCTGTAATGGCGTGGTCTCCGGTTATCATCACAACGCGTATCCCCGCCTGTTTACAGCCTTCAATGGCCTCGGCGGCTTCCGGTCGAGGTGGATCTATCATTCCTTGTAGTCCAGCCACTATAAGATCGGACTCCACATCAGAGTGCTTGATTTCGTTTGTTTCTGGCGTCGCCTCTTTGTAGGCCATGGCTAGAACCCTTAGACCGTCCTTAGCAAAATTGTCTGAAACATCCATAATTTTGCTTTTGATATCCCCATCCCCCGCCATACATTGGGTACACATCTTGATGAGCCTTTCGGGAGCCCCTTTGACAAAAATAATTTTTTTGCCATGGTGCTCATGAAGGGTCGCCATGTAGCCCCTGTCTGACTCAAATGGAATCATGCCGAGCTGTGGAAAATCTTTCTTCTCCCCGTGGACTTCTAATCCCGCCTTAGAGGCCGAGACGATGAGGGCCCCTTCTGTAGGATCGCCTTGAACGACAAATCGGCCTTGCTCTTCCACGAGCTGGGATTCGTTGCAAAGCAGGCCAATTCGTAAGACGTCTCTAAGTGGTTCCTGATCCTTAGGCGCAACTGGCAGCCATTGTGCTAGGATCTCTCCCCTTGGATCATAACCCGTCCCAGTCGCTTCGTACAGGTGCACCCCATCGTAAATCAGCTTCACGGTCATCTCATTTTTCGTCAGTGTCCCCGTTTTGTCCGAACATATGACCGTTGTACTGCCGAGGGTTTCTACCGCCGGTAACTTCCTAATTATGGCGTTTTGCCTCGCCATACGGGCTACACTTAAGGCTAGAGCGATCGTTACCACGACGGGCAAACCCTCCGGTATCGCCGCTACTGCCGCAGCCACCGCTGTCATAAACATATCTTTGATAGACTCACCCATCCATAGGCCCAAGATCACAAGTACAGCACCCGCCACGACCACGATCACCGCTATGCTGTTGGCGAATCTGTCAAACTTTACTTGCAAAGGTGCCTTAGTGATTCCCACATCTTGAACCTTCTGGGCTATGGTTCCTAGAATAGTCCGAGGGCCTGTCTCGACCACGATGCCTTTCGCCCGGCCCGTCACCACCATGGTTCCCATAAACGCCATATTTATCTGGTCTCCTGAAATCAAGTTTCCCCTTTAAATGGCCTCGGTTGTCTTTTCAACGGGCAGAGATTCGCCAGTGAGGATAGATTCGTCAATTCGGGCCTCTATGGTGTGGAAAAGTCGTAAATCAGCAGGTACTCGTTCCCCCGATTCGAGGAGCACGATGTCGCCTTTAACAAGCTGGTCGCTCGGAATCTCGGTCTCCCGACCGTCCCTCATAACCCTAGCCCGACTCGCCATGATGGATTTTAACGCGCGAATGCTTTTCTCTGCCTTATATTCCTGAACAAAGCCAATAACGGCGTTTAGGCCGATGACTGCCAGGATGACAAACGTGTCCTTAAACTCCTCCAAAAGGGCAGTCACCACAACAGCAACCAGCAACATGTAAATCAAAGGGCTTTTGAACTGATGGAGCAAAATAGCAAGTTTGCTTATGGCGGCTTCCTCAGGCAATTTGTTGGGGCCGTCACGGTTCAGCCGTTCTTTGGCCTCGGTGTCATCCAGTCCCCTCTCGCCTGTAGCGAGGTTGGCGAACAATTCGTCGGTTGCTAGCCTATACCAATCCATGGTCCTCTCGAAATTAGCTTCTCAAAAAGTCTAGAACCCCGCACGTGGCGATGCTACCATGCTCCTCATAATAAGATAATAGATAATCCAAAAGAATAGACTGTATCGAGTAAAAATACAGTTGATTCGCGTTCTGGCTCGCTAGTAAAGTCCCTTAAGTATAACTTATCACGTGTGGCGCGCGGCAGCCCGCTGTGACAACAAATATCGGTTAAATCCATTTTCTTGTCTCTTTACTCACTATTAATTAAAGTTAGCAGACTCATGCCCGTATTTCAACCGGCTCCAAAGGACTCAAACATGGGTAAGGCCCCTTTAAGAATTTGTCTCCTCTGTAAAAGTGATCTTATTCCGCTGTGGCTGGCAGAGGCCGTAGAAAAACTCGTGAATGCAAAAGCTTTAGAGATCAGCCTTATGGCTATAACTCTAGGATGCTCGGAGCCACAGGAAACAGGCCTGCTTGCACGAATCATTGGCATCTGCCGTACACCCAAGCTGTGGCTTTTCCAGGTCTATTCCTTCATCACGGGAATTCGGCGCCATGAACGCAAGACAGCGTTGACACCCACGTCTGTATCTCACCTCTGCATTAACACACCTCGGCTCTTGATTCGTTGCACCGCTGTCAATGGGCGTATTGAAGTGGTGGAAGAAGATTTGTGTTTGCTCAGAGGGCGCAATCTAGATGTAGTACTCTGTTGCGGACTTGCTCCTGTAAACCTTGAAGACCCGGATGTCGCAGCCCAAGGGGTATGGTATGTAGAAGATGCTCGAGATCCATTCATCGTGGATGCTGAAGCCGGCGTTTGGGAGTTCCTCGGCGAATACCCGATCCTCAAAATGGAGATCAAACGAAGGCTAGGCGGAAAATATCAGCCTGAGGTAATCTCCCGCTCTTTTTTACCCATTTATGTGAGAGACGGGCTTTGGGCTATACATGGAATTCGAGATATGAAATTGTGGACAGCCTCCGCGTGGCTCCGCACACTCATGTTACGTCTCTACACTGCCGGGCCGAGCATTCTACTTGAGCCTATTGGGTCAAATAAACTTGATTCCACCACCGAGCAAAATCCGCAATTTCCCAACAACAGACAAATGGCGGCCGTGATCCTAAAAAAAATCCGCCGCAAATGTCGGCAAGCACTCGGTAAGAAGAATCCTTTTGATGAATGGCAGGTCGCATTTTCGTTGGACGACAGGACTCCGATCGAGGCCCTCGACAGTAAGTTATTCTTAAAACTTTTGCCTCCGAGGGGTTTTTTTTGGGCTGACCCCGTTCCGGTGAAACATGCAGGGGCGTATTTTATTTTCATCGAAGAGTTACCGTACGCTAATGGCAAAGGGCACATCTCGGTGATCCAGGTGGATGATAAGGGAGCTTGGAAAGCCCCAGTGAAGGTATTGGAACGCCCTTATCATCTTTCTTATCCTTTTGTCTTCCAGTGGAATGGAAACTATTACATGATGCCTGAGACGGCGTCCAACAGAACCATAGAGTTGTACAAGGCGGATCCATTCCCGTTTCAATGGACCTTTGAAAAGGTCTTATTGGAGAACATAAGAGCGGTGGATTCGACACTGCTTTTCCATGATGATACATGGTGGATGTTTTGTGCTACGATGCCCTATCAGGAACTTGCTGACGACAACTTTATGGAGCTTAACATCTTTTATGCAAAAACTCCTTGCGGCTCCTGGTTACCTCATCCGAAAAACCCAGTAAAATCTGATGCTCGCAACAGTCGGCCAGCAGGAGGCGTGCTTGTATCAAACGGAAAGCTTTTGCGACCCGCCCAAGATTGTTTTATGGCGTATGGCCACGCTATATCAATTAACGCGATCGAACAGTTGACTACTAAGCAGTTCGTGGAAAGCGAAGTGGCGAGGATATCGCCGTCCAAATTTGATGGGGCAGTGCGCATCCATACCATTGGTCGTTGCGAAGGACTTACCGTGGTCGATCTTGCGTTCAAATCGCGCGACTAATAGTGGTTATGCAGACGATCAAATTAGCGCGTACTTGCGTATCTCGTCTGAATTTGCGAAACCAAAAGCTATTTTTTTGAAAAAATAAGGGGAAAATGGGCTAAAAAAAAGTTTAGAGATACATTCTTGCTTGACACGGTCACTATTGATCTGTAAAAGTTGAGGCGGGGGGCTCATGTAATCAATCGTGTTCCCAAACAGGGATTGGGGAAAGGAGGCGTGGAGATGACAAAGGCTGACTTGGTTGCCCGCATTGCCGAGGATACAGCTATATCAAAGAAATCAGCGGCCTTGGCGTTGGATGCCCTCGTAAAGGTTATCCACGGCGTGCTAAAGTCTGGCGACAAGATCCGCATCAGTGACCTTGGTACCTTCAGCGTTGTCAAGAGGAAGGCGCGGAAAGGCGTCAATCCCCGCACAGGCAAGCCGCTAAAGATTCCGGCTACCACTGCTCCAAAATTTTCGGCTGCCAAGGCGCTGAAAGATTCTGTGAAGAAAAAATGAGTTTTTCATAACGCCTTCCATGTTTGCTGTTAACAACGATTTATGCGGCGTTGACAGGTATATCTGACAGGAATGACCGGGGTGCAGTTCGGGTAAGAACGCAAACCCCGGTCAAAAACCGTATATTGAACGTCGTTAAGAAAACAGTCCTTCTCTTCGTCCTCTTCTGGGTAACAGCGTGTGCAAGCCTTACCGAAGGCCGGTTCGTGACGTCGGAGGGGAAACCAAGCCCTTTCCAACCGCAAAGTAGGGAAGTCTTTGAACCGCCGAGAGAGCCCCAGTTGCGTTAGCTGGCAACCCTTAACCGTCGTCGTCGGACAGATGATAGAGAACTACTACAATGAATCCAGTCCAATCACATTTTCACGCAGCCAAACTAGACTTCAAGTAGTTACCCTTCAGTTTTTTCAAAGCTGCCCTCTCGATCTGCCTTGCCCGTTCGCGGGTGATACCAAACCGCTTACCCAATTCCTTCAACGTTAACGGTCTATCTGTCAGAAGCCGCTGTTCTACAATATACTGCTCTCGATCATTGAGGGTTTTTAAGGCGTTTTCCGCCCATATTTTCAAGTCCATCTTTTCCTGTAGTTCGCCTAGAGTCGTTTCCTGATCTGGAGAGTCGTCACGCAGCGTGTCTGCGAAAGATACTCGTGATGTGTCACTGATTGAGTCGTCTAGCGAAAAATCATGAGCCTTAAGTCTAGCGGCCATGTCTATGACCTCATCCTGACTAACACTTATCTTTTCAGCCAGCCTAGAAACGTTCTCGTAATGCTCATCCACATTCGTGAACTCCGGAAGATCTGAAATGCGGTAGAAAAGTTTGCGCTGAGCCTGAGTGGTTCCCATTTTTACCAGCGACCACGATCTGATTATGTAATTCTGAATGTATGCCTTAATCCACCAAATAGCATAAGATATCAGTCTATATCCTTTGTCTGGATCAAACCTCTCGACGGCCTTAATCAGCCCGATGTTCCCCTCCTGGATTAAATCCATGAGTCTCAAACCGTAGTTGCGATATCCAAGGGCAACCTTGATAACAAATCTCAGATTAGCTGTTACAAGTATATCGCAAGCTTCTTTATCACCGTGTTCCCTATAACGTTGTGCTAATTCATTTTCTTCTCCCCTGGTCAGAACAGGATAACACTCAATTTGCGACATATATATTTTGAGACCGTCCTTCTCCACTGCCTGGCTCATCAAGCACCTCCGCTCGGCAACCTCAAAATCCTTACCTTATTACGATGCTCGAGTGTGCAAAAGGTTTCGCGCCAAGACTCGATCCAATACACTCCGGCCAGTATAATTTTTTTGCTGACCAACTCGTGGGAACGCAGTCAAACAAACGCCCCCCGACCCCAATGCTGGTCCTAACTTTTGTGCAGCGGAAATTTCTGAAACAGTACATAATCTAGGTTGTAATGAAGCTACGATACAGGAAATAAACAATGGAAAATCAAAAATGTTGGTCCAAGCATAGGCATTGGCCGCAAAAATTGATACAGGACATAAATAGGGGGTGACGCATGAAGAATACCAAAAAGAAGACGAAGGTCACAGCCTTGGCTACTCTCACCACAGGTCTGTGGTGCCTACTGGCGGTGGCCATACTTTATCTTTTTCCCAGCATATTCGACGGCATAAACAAACGCTTGTATGATTGGAAACTCTCCTACGAAACCCCGCCAGATCAGTATCGCCGCATAGTCCACCTGGATGTGGATGACGCCGCGATCGGGCAGTTTGGTCTTTGGCCCTGGGATAGATCAATATCAGCAGAGGTCGTACGGCGACTCAAAGACATCGGCGCTGCAGTCATTGTTTTCGACGTCCTCTATACGACCCCTCGCGGGGCCCAAGGCGACCAGGCTCTTTTTCAGACTGTCAAAGAGGCTGGGAATGTGGTCATGCCAGCTGCTCTCGGATTGTCCGATAATCAGGAAGACAAACTGGTCGTGGATGGAGACGCGTCTGCTAAGGGAGACTTGATGTACGACAACGCATGGAACCTCGATGTACCGAAAGTATTTCAAATACCTAAGGTGGTGAGTCTCAAAAACACCGGATTGCCTCTTCTGCCGCTGATTCAAGATTCCAAATGTGTAGGCCATATCGCGGGGACCCCTGATCACGACGGCGTGTATCGTCGAATACCCCTGATCGTAAGACTTGAGGACAAGTATGTACCGCACCTGAGCCTTGCCGCTCTCGCCGCAGCCCTAAACATCTCACCTGATGCGATCAATGTTTCCAAGAAGGGCAGGATTGAATTGACCCCTGTGGGGCAGCCCATCAAGATTCCCGTGGACCAATCGGGAAGAATGCTCATACGCTGGGGCCCAATCTGGGAGAGTTTCCCTCATTATTCTGTCACGGATGTTCTCTCGGATAAACCGGACGCCTCCCGGGCGACGCGCTATAAAGATAAGATCGTCGTGCTTGGCGTTGTGGCTACGGGCACCACAGACTTCGGCGTGACGCCAATGGGAGCGCACAGCCCCTTGAACCGAATCCACTCTCATGCGCTGAGCACCATTCTCATGAACAATTTTATAGTCCAATGGCCCCCATGGCCCTTGATTATTCTCAAGTCCATTCTGGTAACGATTGCTTTCTCATTTATAGCAGGGAGGCTTCGGCTCAGGAACGCCATTCTCGGCGCCATCGGTTTATGCATTTTCTCTTTGGTCTATGTCATAGGCCTGTTTCGTTTCGCTTCTTTAGATGTCCCAGCGGCCGAATTTCTTTTCATCTTCATCCCAGGCGCATTTGCCGGCCTTATTGTGCGAACCGCAACGCTGGAACTCCAAGCATCCCGAGCATCCAAGGCTGTGGAACGGTATCTTTCTCCGGAACTCCTTGAGAGCATTGTGGAACAAGGAATGGAACTGGACCTTTCCACCAAACGCACCGAATTGACGGTAATGTTTGTGGACGTACAAGGTTTTTCCACCATATCCGAGGTCGTTGACGTGGAGTATATCAACCGCCTGCTCAACGAATTCTTCGAGTCTATGACCAGGGCCATTTTTAACCACAAAGGCACCATAGACAAGTTCTTGGGTGACGGCTTGTTGGCCTTCTTTGGGAATCCCGTGCCTTTGGAGAACCATGCCCACGCAGGACTCAAAGCTGCATTGGAAATGCAGCGAAGTATGGACGAACTAAACGCCCGCGTTTCGCAATGGGGCATCGCCGAGTTGGAAAACGGAATCCGCATCAGGATCGGTATGAACACTGGTTTAATGATAGTGGGCAATATAGGTTCCAGCCGCAGGCTTGAATACACGGTCCTCGGCTCGACGGTGAACATTGCCAGCCGCTTGCAGTCATTGGCTCCATCAGGGGGGATTATCGTTACGACTAGAACCAAACAACTTGCTAAAGAAGAAGTCCAATACGAGGGGCCGGATCATGTAAGAGTGAAAGGGATTGACCGTGAGATTGAGGTCTTCAGGATTTACCCCGAAGCGATTAAGCAATACTTTGAGGCTGGACATTGAGACGCCTTGAGGCCTCAGCTTACATATCGTCCAAGAACTCACGAAGTTTCTCCAGGTTTGAGCCCTCTTGTGGCAGCACACATACCTCTCTCGACTCCACCTGGCGCCATGTCCCCGCGCCTACGGAAGGCACTTCGCAAACGAAACGGCGACTTGCCTCTATGCCGGCCGCTCAGCTGCCTTGCCCTACGTGAACAGGCAGCCACATAAAACCAACATGAGATTGCTTCTCTCCGCTCGAACTGACACTTAAGGCGCATGCCATGGAGGTTAAATTCCGATTGCTTCCGATGCTCTAAATGACTTCCCGTACTTACTCTTTGGGGCTATCGAGAATATTCCCCTTGAGACCCTGAACCCCAGTCACGCTCTGCGGACGACCGCTCTTAGCCTCCGTGGGAAGCCCCATGATGCCGTAGGCATCATCCTTTCCCTCGGCCTTCAGGGCCAAAACCTTGCGATTGAATCCCGCTCCCTGGGAGGAAGCAGCCTCGATTTTTTGGCAAAGCTCAGACCGCTCTTTGGCGGTACTAACGGGGATTGTGATGAAGTCCTGACCCTCAGGAATGGCGAGGGGAGCCAGTTGCACAGGCGTCGAAGAAATGTAGAATACGATCTTCGCCTTCTTCTGGTTCGCATCTGAAGCAAGCTTCAATGAGGATTCACGCCCGAAAAGGGTGTAGTCTTTGTCCTTCTGGAACCGACAGTCTGAAATTCCTCGATTAGGGAGAAGCACCGTTGCATCACCATTATCAGAAAAATAGATCGCAGTTACATAAGCGTCCATCCCCACTTTGAGCCTGACGACAGGGAATTGGCCAGCCTTGGAAGATGCCCCTTTTGTCTTGTCGAAGCTCACCTTGAGATCAATCGGGTTTGCGCTGATCTTGCCAGCCGTTTCTAATTGAGCCACCGGATGCTGGAGCTCGCTTGCAAGCCCCACAGACGGAACCATGAGGAGAATGGTTACGATGAGACTGACCGACCACCCAAGGATAATCAGGCTTCGTATCGTCATGGCTACCTCCTGAGCGTGTAGGTATAGGAAGGAACCCTTTCCAGCAATGATGATTATAGAGCCATAAAATGAAAGGGCGCAAGTACGATTCGGCGTATCCAAGAAAAAATTTCAGGTCAAGGTAAGGCCCGCTTCTTTTCAGGCTATTCATATGTCCTGCCGATTTAATCTGGGATCCAAAGAGACTAAGCCTAGATTGCTGCGCTTCACTCGCAATGACAAAAAAAAAAGAACTCGCAATCACAATGTCTAACACCTCGTAATGACTACTAATCACCCTAGCAAAAAAAAATATTTTCAAACCGGGGAAAATATTTTCTTTAGCGACAAAAACTATCGTCAGCAAGACTATAAAGTGCTAGTATCGAAGGTGATCATAATGGGGCAATTGATGCGTATGAATTAAATAACCTTATCCTCGGTCCCGGAAAAACAACGGACCTCTCTTCTCGAAAGTTAATAGAGTCGTGGCCATGAGTCACCCGTTGCCTTCTTCAGTCACCGTCTTCACCTTGATGATCTGTCTTGTTCTGTGCACGCCGTCAGCAGCTCAAGATCTCAAGGCTGCCATGTCTCTCAATAAGGAAGGCGACACCCTCCTTGAAAATGGGGATTTTTCTCAAGCCCTGTCAATTTTTGAACGCATGCTAGAAAAATGCGGGGATCACCAACTGTGCCGAGGGGTGGCGCTCTTCTATCAAGGCAGGGCTTTTCTCGAATCTGCGCGCTATACAAAGGCGGAGCAGCGCCTGAACGAAGCTGAGGCTGTCTTCTCCTCGATAAACAGAAAGAACGAGTTGGGCATGGTGGCGGCAGCCAAGGGCAAAGTCATGGGGGGCCGGGGGGACTATCGAGAGGCGTTGAAAGAATTCCGCAGAGCCGAGCAGACCTTCTTGGAACTCAAGAATCGGAAGGAGTTATCCCTTCTCTATAACGTCATGGCAGTGGCATTGGCTTACATGGCTGAGTACGACGAGGCGTTTCAATGTCTCCACAAGGCGGAACAGGCGCTGGGCGACTCTGCCACCCCAGCTTTGCGCGCACCCATTCTTGTCAATCGCGGACTTGTAGCATTCAACCACCGGAATTACGACGAGGCTTTATCCAACTACGTGGACGCCCTGAAAATATACGAGGAGGCGGGGAACCAGAAAGCCTCTTCAGTAGTGCTTAACAACATCGGTCAGATCTATGAAGCTCGTTCCCAATATGCCAAGGCGTTGGAGTACCAGACAAAGGCTCTCGGAATAGCGCGAAACATTAGTGACCCGTGGATGGAAGCCCTTGCCCTAAACAACATCGGGTGCGTGGAACTCAAACGGGGCAATTTTCAGCGGGCGCAGGAAAAGTTAGAGCAGTCTCTAAAGATCCGAGACGCGCTAGGGATTAAACACTTCTCAGCAGAGACCTTGAATAACATGGGGCTCGTAAAACTCGCCGGCGCTGACTATCCCGCAGCCCTTCAATGCTTCAAGGAATCCTCCCAGACGTGCGCGGCGTTGGGGGCGCGCTCTGGCGAGGCATGGGCCCTTCATAACACTGCGTTTGTCATGAAGGACCAAGGCAGGTTCAAGGAATCCCTGGCCGCTTCAGAAAAGGCTGTGGAGATCGGGGAAACCTCTGGTGATCGCCGTCTGGAGGCCACCGCACTGCTTCGGCTCGGAAACCTATACGAGTATCAAGGCCTCTTTGACAAGGCTCTGGAACAATACGTTCGCGCCGCAAATATCCAACAGGAAATCAGAGACCTGAATTTCAAGGCAAACACCTTATCGGATATCGCTACTATGCTCATTCGCAGGGGCAATGAGGCTGAGGCTGAAAAGTATTTTCAGGCGGCCATTAAAATCCGGAGCGATATCGGAGCTCCGGCAGTGGAATCCCTCTGTAAGTTGGCCTTGGCCTACCTTGAAGGGGGTCGATATTCTGCAGAGGCTGCGAGTGATCAACCGGAGCATAGCGATGGGAACGAAGAAAACCTCCGGAAAGCCAAAGATACGATCGAGACCGCTCGGGCCCAAATAGGACCGGATCAAAAACAAGATATGCTTTTATTGACATACGTAACGGCCCGTTACCTCATGGAAGCTTATCCAGAAAGGGCCGAGGAAGAGTTTCGCAACCTGAAGTCCCAGGCCGAGGCGAGCCGGAATCGGCGTTTCCGATTCCTCGCCGCCACGGGGTTGGGCCTTGCTTCAGAAAGAACGGGTAGGCTCGATGAGGCAGAGGCGTCATACCGTCAGGCCGTTGAGTATGCCGAGGATATTAGGGATACCTTGGATCCCCAGACGCGGGTGACCTTTCTTGACGGCGAGGAGATCCTTGGGGTCAAACACTCGACCCCGTATGAAGGTTTGTCTCGCGTTCTCATGAGGATGAACAAGGTCTCTGAGTCTCTCAAGAGTTCAGAATACACAAAAGCCCGCAGCTTTTCCGAAGCCCTTTCCAGGAAATGCGACGACGTGTCGTTCAACATCCCCCGCGACCTTGCAGATGCGGATCAGTCCATCGAAGATCGTATGGCTGCCCTGCAGCGCAACCGAGACGTCGCGTATGAGCAGGGCAATGCAGAAGTTCTCTCTATGTTGCAGGCGCAGATTGCAGAGCTGTCTCGGCAGCGCTTAAAACACATACAAGATCTGCGTGAAAGATATCCTCTTTTTGCTGCCACAAAGTACCCCTACCCCATGCCTGTTTCCCAGTTGCGCCTTAACACGGACGAATTGGCCCTGGTCTATGACGTGACGGATCACGGCCTGCTGGTGTTCCTGCTCCGGGGACCACAGGTTGTGAAGGTCGCGTATAAACCGGTCCCGAGAAAGGAGATCGACACGCTCGTCAGGAAATTCAGGGAGCCCCTGGAAATAGTTCCGGGCAGGGATGATCCCGTAGCCAAGCTAAAATCTTTCGACTTCGAATCAGGCCACCGCCTGGCCGAACTGCTCCTTGGTGACTTGCTTCCAGAAATCCCTGCAGGGCAGCCGCTCATAGTCGTGACTGACGATTCTCTGGGAGTGCTGCCCTTCGAAATGTTGATTATGAATACCAACGGTAGAGTCGAACACAACGGAGGCATACCCGTAGTGGTCGATGCAGAATTCTTTGCACAGCGCAACCCTATATCCTACTACCAGTCTCTCAACGCCCTGACTTTGGCTCGGACCTTGGGGGTTCATGGAAAGCCCAACGACAGGGCTCTGGTCATGGCTGATCCCGTATTCCAGATGCTTGACGCTAGGGCTGAACCCGTGAAGAACGTAATGGTGGCTCAGACTGAAAAGGATTTCTGCATGACGCTCATGAATGCAATGGAAGAATCCAGCGGCGGCATATTCAATCTCAACCGACTCGAGAAGACGGGCGAATTGGCAGAAGCACTCCATGACATCTTTCAGGAAAGGTCTGACGTATATACGGGTTTGCGGGCAAACAAGCGGACACTGATCGCGGACATGGCGCCCAACCTACCTCAATACAGAAATATTGTGTTTGGCACTCACGGGTTTTTTAGCAATGACAATCCTCATTTTATGGAGCCCGTAATTGTTCTGACCTTGGTGCCTACTGGCACGGACGGGTTCCTGCGGATGAGCGAGGTGCTGGGGCTCAATCTCCACTGCGACACAGTGGCGCTCACAGCCTGTCAAACGGGCCTGGGCAAACAGATATCTGGGGAGGGCACCCTGGGCATGGGCCGGGCGTTTCAGTATGCAGGGGCGAGGTCGGTGCTCATGAGCTTATGGAGCGTGTCGGAAAAGGCGTCTGTGATTCTCGTGGAAAGCTTCTTCAGGAGTATAAACGAGGGAAAAAGCAAGCTGGAGGCGCTCCAGCTCGCCCGTGAGGAAGTCCGAGGCGAAGGATTTGACCACCCGTTCTTTTGGTCAGCTTTCGTACTGTCAGGGGAAGTAAACTGATGGGGCTCCACATGGACATTGTCAGCCGCTTTAGAAACAAGTCTGTTCCTCATGTCATTGCGAGC
>Ga0172368_10005587_pt1 | contig 13947 bp, 11 predicted proteins | sample Lak11m_FD_114540 | JGI IMG/M metagenome (GOLD analysis project Ga0172368, IMG submission 114540) | Freshwater microbial communities from Kabuno Bay, South-Kivu, Congo - kab_022012_11m | ecosystem: Environmental > Aquatic > Freshwater > Lake | place: Democratic Republic of the Congo: South-Kivu...
AAGAGTCCGACAGATAAATATATTTATGTCTATTTTGGCAAGAAAGTATTTGAATTGGCCTCTTCTCTTTTTACTGGTAACGAGGAAGCGGTTTTTAATCAGATTATTTCAACTTTTAAATTTACCAAATAATTTTGTTAAAAAAATAAATAATAATAACTAAAACTATGAAAAAATACTTAGGTTTGTTTGTAGGTTTGGTTTTGCTTGTGCCAATAACCGCCTTTGGGGCGGAATTTAGAGGTAGTGATAAAACTTTAAATTCAACTGAAACAATTCAGGATAATCTCTATGTTGCCGGCAGTAATTTTAATTTAATGGGCACGGTTGAAGGGGATTTGATCGCGGGTGGCGGCACTATTAATGTTTTGGGCACGGTTACGGGCGATGTCTTAGTTTTTGGCGGCACAATAAATATTAGCGGCCGAATTGGCGGAGACGTTCGGGTAGTGGGTGGAACAATTTTAATAAATGGTCAAGTTGGCGGAGAGGTCATTGCAGCTGGCGGTGATATTAGTGTTGTTAGTGGTGCTTCGATAGTTAAAGGTGCCTATTTATTTGGTGGAAAAGTTATTATGGACGGCCTAGTTGGAAAGAATTTAGAAATTCGCTCTTCAGAAATTTCGTTGGGCTCGACAGCCAAAATCGCTGGAAATTTTGATTATTATTCATCAAAAGAAGCCAACATTGTTAGCGGTGCCAAAATTAATGGGGACGTGGTTTTTCATCCAGAGCAAATTAAAAAAACAACATACAGTCATAGATTTCCCTGGTTAGCCTTTATGACTTTCTGGTGGTTTGCCGGAATAATTGGCGCAACGATCCTGGCTTGGCTTCTATTTTATCTGTGGACAAGCGAATCCAAAGAGATGGTTGCAGCGGCCATGACCTCACCGGGCCGAGAATTGCTTCGCGGTTTTGTTTTGCTGTTCATGATCCCAATTGCGGCCATTATTTGCTTAGTAACCGTGATTGGCGCGCCTCTGGCCATAATGGGTGGTTTCTTCTTTGCTTCTCTAGTTGTTCTAGCTGCGGCCGTTAGTGCCTTGCTCGTAGCTAGCTTGATTGCTAAATTTTTGTTCAACAAAAAAGATACCGAGCTCAGCTGGTGGCTAATATTATTAGGCGTTCTGGCTATAGCAATTATAAAATTGATTCCATTGGTCGGCTGGATCATCAGCTTTTTAATTTACCTTGTTGCTTTCGGTATTCTAGCTAATAAAATTTATACAAAACTTTTACCAAATAAATAGTAAATAATATTCATGTACAAAAAGAAAAAAGTAGCCCAAAAGAAACAGCAGAAAAAAGCTGGCAAAAAAATTGCTAGCTTGCGTTATCGATAGATCAATCGGCTAAAGTGAATTTCTTGTTCTTAAAACCTCAGAAAAGGAGGTCTAAAATGAGCGAAGGAAACGGACGTCTTTACGAAATACAATCAACAACCTGCACCCCTTTTTGTTTAAAGAGTCCGGAGGGTGTTATTCTTCAGAAATTTGAAGAATCGGGAATTCCAAGAAAAATTGAAAGAGACGACAATCAACTTATCGTAACTGCTAATCCAGGGCAAGAAAATCTGGAGCGAAAATTTTTCTTTCCTTTCGGCTCTCAAGGTCTCGAAATCATTTACGGTCGAAATCCAAGCAATCGCGGCTTTAGAAATAACCGCTTTTAAAAGAGGATCCCAACGGGTGTCCTCTTTTCATTTCTAAAAAAGAAGAATATAGTTTAGGGGTTAACAAAACAAAAAAAATATGTCAAAACAAAATCCTTTTGCCCAAAAAGCTATTGCTCTACACAAAAAATTAAAAGGTAAAATAGGAGTTATTAGCAAGGTTTCAGTTAAAACCGCTAAAGATCTAAGCCTTTATTACACCCCTGGTGTTGGGGCGGTTGCTTCGTATTTAGGAGAACACAAAGACGAAGTGCGCGATTTTACTATTAAGAGAAATACAGTGGCTGTAGTCTCTGATGGTTCAGCGGTCTTGGGATTGGGGAACATCGGCCCGGAGGGTGCAATGCCGGTCATGGAAGGCAAATGCCAACTATTTAAAGCTTTTGCTAATGTGGATGCTTGGCCAATAATTTTAGACACGCAGAATGTTGATGAAATTGTTGCTACAGTAAAATACATTGCGCCAATCTTTGGTGGAATAAATTTGGAAGATATTTCAGCGCCTCGCTGTTTTGAAATTGAAGATAGGTTGATTAAAGAGCTAAATATTCCGGTGATGCACGATGATCAACATGGCACAGCCGTCGTCGTTTTGGCTGCCATGATGAACGCCTTGAAAGTAGTAAAAAAATCCTTGAATCAAAGCAAGATAGTAATTGTGGGATCAGGCGCAGCCGGGATGGCGTCAGCGAAATTATTGCTGCTGGCTGGTGCTCAGGACGTAATCCTGGTTGATAGTGAAGCAATTGTTTGCCGAAATCGAAAATATAAAAATACTTTTAAAAATGATATGGCTAAGATTACCAATAAATGCAATATTTCTGGCTCAATGGAAGAGGCGATTAAAGGAGCGGATATCTTAATGGGGCTATCGAAGGCCAACTTATTTAAACCGGAACATATAAAAAGTATGAATAAGAATGCCATTGTTTTTGCCATGGCTAATCCCATTCCAGAAATAATGCCCGATGAAGCAATTAAAGCTGGGGCAGCGGTGGTGGCGACAGGCCGGTCAGATTATCCAAATCAAATAAACAATGTTTTGGGCTTCCCGGGAATTTTTCGAGGCGCACTAGATAATAATGTTAGAAAGATTACGCCGGAGATGAAATTGCAAGTGGCAAAAAATTTAGCTGCCCTAGTTAAAAGGCCAACCCGAAATTGTATTATGCCTTCATCTTTTGATAAGCGGGTCGTTAAGGTAGTCGCGAAAGCCATAAAGAGTTGATAAATCCCTTAACTTTGTTAAAATATCAGTAGATGGACTTTTTACAGGCTATCATTTTTGGTGTTGTTCAAGGCATTAGTGAATTTTTGCCCATATCTTCTACTGGCCACTTAATTTTAACTGGCCGGCTTTTGGGACTTAACCAAACCGAATTTTTAAAAAGTTTTGAAATTGCTATTCAGCTCGGCTCGATTCTATCCGTGATTGCTCTCTATTGGCGCCGACTTTTTGCCGACTGGGAAACAATCAAAAGAATAATCATCGCCTTTGTTCCAATCGGAATTCTGGGTTTAGTATTTTATAAAATCGTAAAACAATATTTATTGAGCAATAACGCGGTTGTCTTGTGGTCGTTATTTCTGGGTGGAGTCTTGCTTATAATTTTTGAACTTTGGCACAAAGAAAAAGAAGATATCAGTGAAGAGGCTGTCGAGATCTCCTATAAACAGTCATTCTTGATAGGGATCGCTCAGTCGGTGGCAATGATCCCGGGTGTTTCTCGTTCGGCGGCTACAATTCTGGGTGGATTGGCGCTAGGGATTAAAAGAAAAACCATTGTGGAATTTTCTTTTCTGCTGGCGGTGCCAACGATGCTGGCCGCAACGGGGCTGGATTTAATTAAAAATGCGAATCAGTTTTCTTTGTCTCAATGGAATTTTTTAGCAGTTGGATTTATTGTTTCTTTTGTTATTGCCTTGGCTAGTATCAAATTTTTACTTAATTTTATAAAAAAACGTAGCTTTATTTATTTTGGTATTTATCGAATAGTCGTTGCTTTAGCCTTTTGGCTTTTAATTTTAAATTAGAAAAATAAAAAATATGCTTAAGAAACCCTGGTTTATTATTTTATTTATAATCATTATCGGCATCGTTGCCGGTGGCTATTTTTTAAATAAAAATAGCAAAAAATCTCCTTATGAATTTACGGTCGTGCAAAAAGGGGATCTTTCTCAAGAGGTCAGTGTAACTGGCCGAGTTAAACCGGCCCAAGAGGTTAATTTAGCTTTTGAGCGAGGTGGAAAAGTTTCTAAAGTTAATGTTCATATCGGCGACAAAGTAACCTCGGGACAAGTCTTAGCTACTCTAGAAAATAGTGACCTATCTGCGCAAATTTCTCAAGCTAGAGCTAGCTTAGCTGCTCAGCAGGCCAACCTTGAAGCATTACAACGTGGCACTCGTCCGGAAGAAATCCAAATTGCTGAGACAACCGTTACTAACGCTCAAAAATCTTTAACTGATAGTCAAAGTAATTTGACGAACATAAAAAGCAAAGCAGATTCGGATCTGAATAGTCTCTACGCCGGAGTAAGGGATATTTTGAACGATGCCTACGTTAAGGCAGATGATGCGATTAACAAGCAAATTGACGACCTTTTTACCAATGATTCTTCCACTGATCCTAAATTAAGCTTTTATACCAGTGGCCAATCAGCTTCGGACTCTGAGTGGAAGCGGCGCTTAGCTGGAACAGAGCTAACACAATTTAAAATAGAGATTGATAATTTATCGTCTGATAAAACTGCTTTAGATTTGGCTCTGACCAACGGAGAAAGCCACCTAAAAATTATTCAAGATTTTTTGAACACTCTAAGTGGTGCAGTTAATGAAGCGACGGGTCTAACCTCAACGACGATCGCTAACTATAAATATTACGTTAATACTAGCCGAACAAATGTTACAACCGCGATTACTAATGTAAACACCAAAAAACAGGCGATTGTAACGCAAAAGGCGACTAATCAAAACAGTATTACAACAGCCGAGTCGGCGGTTAATACTGCTAAGAATACTTTAGCGGCTGCCCAAGATCAGCTAACTTTAAAATTGGCTGGGTCAACTCAGGAGCAAATTAACGCTCAGGCAGCGCAAGTTCAATCAGCGCAAGCTAATTTGGAAAGTGCTCAAGCACAACTGGGCAAAACTGTTATAACTTCGCCGATGAATGGTATCGTTACTAAACAAAATACAAAAATGGGAGAGATTGTCGCTCAGAATGCATTGATAATTTCTGTTATGAGTGCGGCTCAATTTGAAATCGAAGCCAATATTCCCGAAGCGGATATCGCCAAGGTAAAATTAAACGATTTGGCGCGAGTAACACTAGATACTTATGGCAACGATGTTATTTTCGAAGCCAAGGTAGTTGAAATTGAACCAGCCGAAACTTTGATTGATGGTGTAGCTACTTACAAAACCACCTTTCAATTTATCAAAGAAGACGAACGAATAAAATCTGGCATGACAGCCAACATTGATATTTTGGCGGCTCAGCGAGCGGGTGTTTTGTTTATACCTCAACGGGCAATTATTCAAAAGGGCGGCGAACAATTTGTTCTATTTGCTGTTTCTGATAATCAAGTGGAGGAGAAAAAAGTAATTATTGGACTCAAGAGCGTTGATGGCAACATGGAAGTTATCTCTGGTTTGAGCGAAGGAGACAGAGTCGTCAGTTATGGCACAAGTGTTAAATAATTTCTATGATTGAAAAACCGAGTCAGATTAATCAACCGATAATCGCGGTAAAAAATCTGGAAAAAACTTTTTACGACGGAACCCAAACCACGGCACTATGCGGTGTGAGTTTTAATATTAAAGAAGGGGAATTTGTGGCGATCATGGGACCATCTGGATCAGGCAAATCCACCTTGCTTCATATTCTGGGTTTTTTAGATCACGCTACTGGCGGCGAATATCTTTTTGAAGGCAGATCTCAATCAGACTTAACTGATGAAGAACTAGCCCATGTCCGTAATAAAAAAATGGGTTTTGTTTTCCAAAATTTTAATTTGCTAGCGCGCACTTCGGTTTTGGAAAATGTAAAATTGCCGCTGCTCTATTCTGGCATTAAAGAAAGAGAGTGGGACGGCATGGCGCGAGAAGTGATTAAAACCGTGGGATTGGAACACCGCATGGACCACGAACCAGCTCAGCTTTCTGGCGGCGAAAAGCAACGCGTGGCGATTGCCCGAGCCTTAATTAATAATCCCAAAGTTATTTTTGCCGATGAGCCAACCGGAAATCTAGATTCAAAATCCGGTAAGGCAATTATGGAAGTTATACAAACGCTCAATGAAAAAATGGGGCACACGATAATTTTAATTACTCACGAAACCTATACCGCCGAACACGCTGAGCGGATTCTATTTGTCCGCGATGGCAAAATTGAAAGTGATCGCCGAGTAGACAATCGTTTAGCGGCGAATGAGTTTATCAAATAAATTTATGACCTTAAAGTATTCTCTAAAAACTGCTTTTAATGGTTTGCGGGCCAATAAATCCCGCTCAGCTTTGACGATTTTAGGCATTGTGATTGGTATCACTGCTATTATGATGGTCATGTCGCTTGGTCAAGGGGCGCAGGATCTGATCCTGGGACAGATTCAGGGTATCGGCGCCAAGACCATTGGTATTGCACCAGGCCGTCAGCCCAAGGGTATGATGGACGCTTTGGCCACTTTTACCGATTCTTTAAAACAAAAAGATTTAGAACTTCTCTCCAGCAAGGCCAATGTTCCGCACGCGGCAAAAATTATGCCGGTAGTTTTTGGTTCGGAAAAAGCAGTTTTTGAAAATAACGCAACGCGACCAACAATTTTTGGTGTGAACGATATGTTCTCTGAACTTTATGATGTTTATCCGGATCAAGGTCGGAGCATGACCGAAGAAGAAGTGCGAAGCTATGCGGATGTAGTCGTTATTGGTTCAAAAATAAAAGAAGATCTTTTTGGTAACCAGGAGGCTGTAAATCAAAAGATAAAAATTAAAAATCGTAATTTTCGGGTTATCGGTGTTTTGGAAAAAAAAGGAGCGGGGTCATTAGTCAACTTTGATAACGTTGCCGTTATTCCTTACACTACAGCTCAACAATATATTTTTGGTATTAAATATTTTAACCGTTTAGCCGTTGAGGCTGATTCGGAAGCAAATGTTGCCAAAACCGTTGAGGACATAAAAATTACATTGCGCAACTCGCACAATATTGACGATCCTGAAAAGGATGACTTTTTTGTAGAAACACAAGCGGACGCTATAAAAACAGTTGGGACGATTACAAGTGTTTTAACTTTATTTTTAGCCGCGGTTGCCGCTATTTCTTTAATTGTGGGTGGTGTGGGTATTATGAATATTATGCTAGTTTCGGTAACTGAACGCACGCGAGAAATCGGTTTGCGCAAAGCCTTGGGGGCCACCAGCAAAAATATTATGCTGCAATTTTTGCTTGAATCAGTCGGTTTAACTGCGACCGGCGGCGTTATCGGCATCTCTTTGGGAGTGGGTCTTTCTATACTGGTAGCTTTGGTCATCAACAAATTCGCCGGCTTGAGCTGGGGCTATAACTTTCCCGTTTCGGCCGCTCTGCTCGGACTTGGCGTTTCGGGACTGATCGGTCTTGTTTTTGGTATCTATCCGGCGCGGCAAGCGGCTAAGAAAAGTCCAATGGAAGCGTTGAGATATGAATAATCTTTTGGCATAATACAAAAAGATAGCAGAATCAGGGATATAAATATTAACCGCTAGTTGCTTAAAGATAATATCGAAGAGCGGTTTTTGTTATTAAAAATTAAATATTGACAGAATAAAAATAATTGATACCTTAGCATTATTGTGATGTTAATTAGTCCGTACCTTTCATTTTGAAAAGGAGGAAATCATGCAAAAAGAAAGCCATCTTGGGACGAAAGAAATTTGTGATATCTTAAATATCTACGTTGAAGGCGCGAAAGAAAGACATCGAAGAGAGCTGATTCAGCTGGACGAAGAGCGACAAAAGCTGGTTAGGTCAGCCGCTCAAAAGATAGAAATCGATTTCAATCGGCTTTCTGAAACCGTCAGTATGCTAACTGACAACGGCGAAACGGTTAGCGAAGAAGATTATCAGAGAATATTCTTTGCGCTCTGGTTCCAGGCCAATTCACCCCATCAACGAAATAGAATTAATAGGGGGTTCCAAGAAAAAGAAATGTTTTTTCTGGCCCTTAGAGACTATGTTATCGGCATGGGGTCAAAACTCAAAACGGTCAAGTCTGGACTTTTGTGCGTATTTCCAACCAGCCCGCCGATTTGCCAAGAATGCTACTTTTCAAAAGTCTGTTCATTGTCTATCATATAATGTCGGGATGTTTTATTCCCATAAAAATAAAGCTCGTTAACACAACGAGCTTTATTATTGCTCAAAAAACTCAAAAGAAGTAAAATTACAGGAAGAAATACCATATGCATAATAAGTTTAAAACATTTTTAATTTTTGGCGCGGCTTTTTTGTTTTTACCGCTCATTGCTTCGGCTCATAATCCACGGATTGTTAAAAATGGTGAACCGGTATTGGTTCAAAATCCGGAGATTTCGCAGGCTTTTTATGGCGAGTTAAAGGGAGAAGCGCAGGTTTTTGAGATTGACTCAGATAAAGATTTTAATCTTTATGTTGGTGTGTTGGTGCCCAAATTACCCGAAGCGAATAAAAAGATGTCCGCCGAGATTTATCGCTCGCTGGAAAGTGATATGGAGCTAATCACGGCGCTTGATGGTACGCGATATAATTGGACAGAATTCTACGAACCCTTTGGCGGCGATAGTTATTGGAAGGGGCCAGAGATGCGACAAAGTGTTCCAGCGGGAAAATACATAATTAGAGTGTTTAGCGAACCAGAAAGTCAAGGCAAATATTCTTTGGCTATTGGCGAAATAGAATCTTTTCCGCCAAAAGAAACTTGGAATACTTTTGTCACTTTGCCTGTTTTAAAGCAGTATTTTTTTAACAAAAATCCGTTAATGATGTTTTGGAATTATCTCGGACTTGGCCTGTTGGGGATTATAGCAATTATTATTCTTGCGATTTATTTAATAAAAAAATTACGCAGACACAAAGAATAATAATTTTCCTATCCTAAAATAAACTATGGACAAAAATAAAAATCGCGAAGATTTTTGGTTTAAAACGAATATCGTTTTAAACATTGCCTTGGCCGTCGTTTTGGCGATTACCCTAATCGTTCATTTTGTTTTTTCCTTACCCTATGATCGGGTAATTTTTATTATGCTGGCTTTTATTGGTCTTATTCCAGTTTTAAAAAGTGCCCTAGAAGCGCTCCGTAATCGCCAACTAACGATTGATCTTTTGGCCAGTATTGCCTTAATTTTTTCTTTTCTAGCCAGAGAGTGGCACTCAGCAGCTTTTATAAATTTAATGCTGGCTTCGGCCAGAATTTTTTATCTCTGGACTAAGATGAGAGAGCGGAATATTATTTCGCATCTTTTAAAATATCGGCCAAGTAAAGTTAAAATTAAAAAAGGTGAAGAAATTTCGGAAATTCCCATTGAAGAAATAAAAGTGGGTGATTTAATCGTAGTTGAATCTGGCGACCGCTTGCCAGTTGATGGGCAAGTAATTTTTGGCCAGGCCAGTGTCAACGAAGCGGTTATTACGGGTGAGAGCGAACTGGTAACTAAAAAAATCAACGATTATGTTCTAAGCTCAACCTTAAACGAATCTGGCTCTTTAGTTGTTCGAGCCGAAAAAATTGGTGAAGACAGCACTTTTTCAAAAATAATCGCCATGATTGAAGAAGCGAGTAAGAAAAAAAGTAAGAACGAGCAAATGGCGGCTCGCTTTGCTGCTTGGTATATAGTGATTGCTTTATTTGGGTCATTAATTCTTTGGGCGGTTGCCGATAATATGCAGCTGGTTCTTTCTGTGCTTTTGGTGGCTTGTGCCGATGATATTGCTGTCGCAATTCCACTTGGTTTTACTATGGCTATTGCCCGAGCCGCTCGTCGCGGAGTTCTAATTAAAGGAGCCGATATTATTGAAAATTTAACTAAGATAAAATATTTTGTTTCAGACAAGACGGGCACCCTAACTACGGGTCGACCAAAAATTAAAAAAACGGTTGTTTTTAGCGGCAGCGAAGAAGAGTTTTTGCGACACTTTGGCTCAACTGAAATAAATTCTTGTCACCCAACAAGTATTGCTATTATTAAATATTTGAGAGAAAAAGATATTGAAATTACTGCCCCTGAGGAATTTCACGAAACACCGGGTGACGGCATTGAGGCTATAAAAAATGGTCAGCGATTCTTTGCTGGTAAAATAGATTTTTTAGAAAAAAATGGCGTAATCATTAAACCAGAAGAATCAACAGCTATAAAAGAACAAGAAGGCAATGGTTATAGCGTTACTTCTCTGGGATTATCTACGGGTGAATTTTTAGGCCTTATGGCCCTTGAAGACGAAGTTCGGCCAATGGCAGATACTTTTATTGCCCAAACAAAAAAATTAGGAGTAAAATCCTGGATAATTTTAACTGGCGATAACGAACGAGTCGCCGCTAAAGTGGCCAAGGAATTGCGGATAACGCATTATAAGGCAAACCTAAAGCCTCAAGATAAATTAGTCTATGTTGAGAACTTTAAAAAAGATAATCCAGGTGTATTGGCTATGATTGGCGACGGGGTTAATGATGCAGTGGCGCTAGCATTAGCTGATGTTAGTATCGCCATGGGTATTGGCGGTTCAGATGTAACTGTCGAGGCAGCCGATATTACTTTAATTAAAGATAATCTAGAAAAAATTCCTGAAGTGATTTTACTTGGTCGAGCGACGATGCAAATAATTAAGCAAAATTTTATTCTTTGGGGAATCTTAAATGCCTTGGGGCTGGGCCTGGTTTTTGCTGGTTTCCTAAATCCGGTTGGTGCTGCTGCATTTAATTTTGCCACTGATTTTGTACCGATCTTAAATGCTCTGCGCGTAGGAATTGTTAAATTAAAAAATAAACGGCTATAATTGATTATTCCGTGCCCCCAGACAAACCACTATCTGGGGGTTTTTATTTATTGACATGATCCCTTAATGAGCTAAAATTAAGTAGCTAAGTTCTAATTTGTCTCTTATGAAAAAAATATTTATTTTTGCACTTAATTTTTGTTTAGTTTTTAATTTTTCATTAACGCCAATAATTTCTTTGGCACAAGAAGAAGGTGGTCCGCCAGCGGATGTTCAAAAAGGACCAAGCGCGGAAGAATTAAAACAGTTTGAACAAGAAATGGGTGCACCACCCGCGGCTTTCGATCATGGTGGACCAGCGCCGGTTGATACGGAAGAAATAAAAAGCTTGCCAGCCGATGTTAAGGAATATGCCAGCGATCAAGAACTAGTGGCGATTTATTGTGCTATGACCAAATGGAAGAGTGGTGATTTTTTCTCAGCGATGGATGCCCTTCAAAAATATATGGTGCCGGCAATAGAAAAAGTTAAAGCTCTGGGAATTGATATTCAAACACCAGACCCAGGCGCTCTAAAAGCTGATGGACAAAAAAAATTAGAAGCTATTTGCTCAGCAACTACAGTTGATGAAGCCGAAAGACTGGCCCGAGACTTTCAATCCTGGGGACAAACAGAGGCGCGAGATAAAATGGGAACCCAAATGAGTCAGGAGCTAGATGAAAAAATGAAAGCTAAGGGCGATGTTCTGCGAGAAAAAGTTCAGGCAGAGGTCAAGGTTTTTGTTGACCAAGAAACCAAAACCATGGAAGAAGAAATAAAGCAGATGGTTGATCGATTGGTCGAATCAAAGAAGTCGCAGCTAGAATCAATGGCCAAAACAAATCCGACTGGCGCCCAGGCAGCGGCTAATAACTCTAGGGGCGAAATCGATTCTCAAGTTCAAGCTTTTGTGAATACCAAAATTAGCCAAATGAAGGAGAAGATAAAGGTTAAAGTAGAAGAAATTGTTGGACCACAAAAGAAACAATTTGAAGAGATCGGCGCATCGCTTAGTGAAGCTGGCAGCAAAATAGACGAGGAAATAAAAGCGAATCGTTCTAAATACGATAGCTATAAAGAAGGGGCTTTTTCTCTGCGTAAAAATCTAGTTTTCAAAATGCTCGATAAAAACCTAGCCGATGGTTTAGCAAAACTAGAAGCCGGTAGTGCTGATATCGAATCCGCCCGGCAAAAAGATCCAACTATCAAAAGCGTAGCTGAAATTAAAGCTAGCCTAGCCGAAGATAGAAAAGCTCTAGACATAAAACTTAACGCCGCTTTGGAAGCTGGCGACGACGCGGCTTTTGAGCAAGTTTTACTTGATTTTAAAACAAAGTGGGAAGGCTATCGAACCGAAATGGAGAAGGTGGCCAAGCAATCACTAGATAAAGCTTGCGCCGCCGCGACGGCGCAATTTGGCCAAGGCAGAACGCAAATTGATACCGGCATCAAGCAAATAACCGACCTGCAACAAAAATGCGTTGGCACGGCCACTGATGAGTGTGCTTCGGTCAATGAATTCGCTGATCGATTCGGTACTATTTTAGGAAAATTCAACGATATTAAAACCGAAATGGGTGTAGCCGAAAAAATGTGCGCTGCTCCGGAACAAGCTGACAAAGATAGCCTGATGTCCTTGATGAAAAAAATTCAAGCAGATGCTGAAGATTTAAAAACCTATGGCCAAGCACTAGAAGCTCAAAAGCAAAAAGCGATCGCTGATTCAGCTAAAAAAGTTTGTGATACGGCTTTGCCTCAAATCAATGCTGCTCAAGCTGAAATTCAAAAAAATGATATGGTTGTTTTAAAAAATAATTTAGACAAATGCGCTGGCAAAAACACGCCCGAATGCGAAAGCGTAAACAGTTTGCGTGGCGAATATGACAAAGTAACAGCGTCGGTTAAGGAATTTGTGACTGATAAAGCGCAAGTAGTTAAATTTTGCAGTGCCAGCACTGGCGATAGCGATTTGATGCAGATGCAGGCAGTTTTAAGTAATTTAAAACAAGAAGGTGATGAAATTAGAGTTGCCGCTAAAGATTTGCAAGCCAAACAGGCTGAGAAGGCAAGTGCTAAATCTTTTTGTCGGGCGATTTCCGGTAGTATCAGCATGGCGACAACTGGCCTAACAGGCGGACTTAAAGACATAACAAGCGAACAGAAATCATGTGCTGGCAAAACCGACGAAAAATGCAAAGTTGTTAATACTTTTACTAGTAAATTTGATACTATAAAAAATAATCTTAATGCGGCCCTAAAAAAGGCTAGCAAAATTAGCACCTCTTGCAACACGGCTAATACTAATCCACCAAGCCAAGATCTGATCGCCAAAGCAGAATCTTTCAAAAAAGATGAGGCTGATATAAAAAACGCGGTTGATGTTCTGCGCGCACAAATCGATAAAGCAATCCTCAATGCCAAGGGCAGCATTAGCTTTGAGGCGGAAAGCGCGGCGTCCTACAATACCCGAACCGGTGTTTCTAATCCGATGACAAGAGAAACCAATCCCTCTTGGCGCCCGTCATATTTTGGTAGTGGCGATTGGTATATGGGAGCAGGCGGGGATTACTTAAACTATAATTTCAATTCTCCAGCAGATGGCAAGTACAATATCTGGGTACGCGATTATGTCGATAAGTTCCAGCCTCGCGGTGTCCGTCGAATTATTGTCGAATTTGATGGCAAAAAATACGGTGTTTTTGGCGAAACAACTGTTTCGGCGCCGGGAGACAAAGGTGCATTTGGCTGGCACAAAATTGGTGAGGGAATACAGCTAGCGGCCGGTGCTCACAAAATGAAAATTACCAAAGAGGCAAGTACCGTTGGCGCAGCAATATTAGATGCTTTTTATTTCACGACTGGTAACGAGACACCTAAGGAAAAATAAATTCTAATATTATATAACAAATATGAACCAAAAAAATATTATTTATATCGCTGTTGCCATCGCCGTGCTAGCACTAGTTGGTGGCGGATACTGGCTTGTTCAATCATTTGGCAACCAATCGACTAAAAATCAAGAAGCCATTAATAATGTAGAGGTAAAGGATCTAAAATTAGATTTTTCCTTATCACCGATGCCCGAGCTTAATCTCTCCAGCTTTAATTTAAATGTGCCACAATTTTCCGGAACTGGTATTTTTGCCGGCGCTAGTGTTGATACGAATTTCTCTTACAAAGGCGATACTAAATTAAGTGCACCAAGTTACACCTTGAATGTCTCTATTCCTAGTAATATACCGACCTCTGCTCCAACTTCAATCCCCACTGGAGCTCCGGCTT
>Ga0172368_10005589_pt1 | contig 13946 bp, 11 predicted proteins | sample Lak11m_FD_114540 | JGI IMG/M metagenome (GOLD analysis project Ga0172368, IMG submission 114540) | Freshwater microbial communities from Kabuno Bay, South-Kivu, Congo - kab_022012_11m | ecosystem: Environmental > Aquatic > Freshwater > Lake | place: Democratic Republic of the Congo: South-Kivu...
CTCTTCACCCGCGGCGAGACCCAGGTCCTCACCATGGCAACCCTCGGCACCCCCAAGGAAGCCCAGGAAATCGACACCCTTTCACCCGAAAACAGCAAACGCTACATCCACCATTACAACTTCCCGCCCTATTCGACCGGTGAAGTCAAGCGCCTCGGCGGCCAATCGCGCCGCGAGGTTGGGCACGGCGCTCTGGCCGAGCGCGCCTTGGAAGCCGTCATCCCTCCGATGGACGAATTCCCCTACACCCTGCGCCTGGTCAGCGAAGTTCTCTCCTCCAACGGCTCTTCCTCGATGGGCTCGGTCTGTGGATCGACCCTGGCGCTGATGGACACCGGCGTGCCGATCAAGGCGCCCGTGGCCGGTATCGCGATGGGCCTGATCAAAGAAGGCGAAATGGCCGAGATCCTGACCGACATTCAGGGTCTGGAAGATCACCTCGGCGACATGGACTTCAAAGTTGCTGGCACCACCACCGGCATCACCGCCCTGCAGATGGATATCAAGATCCAAGGCCTGACCGCCGACCTGATGAAACGTGCCCTGGCCCAGGCTCGTGAAGCCCGCCTGGAAATCCTCGGCATCATGTTGGATGTGATCCCGCAGCCGCGCGCCGAATTCAAGCCGCATGTGCCGCGTGTTTCGATCATCAAGGTTCCCATCGATAAGATCGGTGCGATCATTGGCCCCGGCGGAAAGAATATCCGCGCCCTGCAGGAAGAAACCAACACCAAGATCGATATCGCAGACGACGGCAAGGTCTACATCGCCGCCACCGATAAGATGTCCGAGCAGGCCGCGCGCGAGCGCATCGAAGCGATCACCGAGACGCCTCAAATCGGGCGCATTTACACCGGCAAGGTCACCAGCACGCGCGACTTTGGCGCGTTCGTCGAGATCCTGCCCAACATCGAAGGCATGGTTCACATCTCCCAGCTCGACTCCGAGCGGGTTGAAAAGGTCGAAGATGTTGTCAACGTCGGCGACGAGGTGTCCGTGATGGTCATCAACATCGACCCCGAAGGCAAGATCCGCCTCTCACGCCAGGCAGTCCTGGAAGGCTGGACCCCCGAGGAAGCGCAGGAGCGCGACCGCGGCGGGCGCAGCGGCGGTGGCGGCCGCCCTGGCGGTGGCCGGCCCGGCGGCGACCGTGGTGATCGCGGTGGCGATCGCGGCGGGCGCGGCTTTGACCGCAACCGCGGCAACGACCGCGGCGGCAGGCGCTAAAAAATAAAAACCGGGATTTTGCTTGACGCAAAATCCCGGTTTTTTTATTGAAAATTGAATCAGTGGGTTTATCCCAGCCAATCGACGATGTAGTCTTCCAGTTCGTCCATGTTGGCATCTTTTTCTTCAACCACGCGGTAGCGCACCGAAATACCAGCGCGGTGCACGCTGTTTGGGTCGCCGCTGACCAGCGGATGCCATTCGGCCAGGTCTTTACCCTCCGCCAGCAGACGGTACGCGCAGGTCTTCGGCATCCAGGCCAGGCGCTTGATGACATCTGCATCGAGCACAAGACAGGTTGGGACCAGTTTCGCGCGCTCAACATAATTGGTGCAACGGCAGCGGTACGTGTCAAGCAAGTAGCAAACCACGTTGGTATAGAAAATCTCGCCGGTGTCATCGTCCTGCAGCTTGTACAGGCAGCAGCGCGCGCAGCCGTCACACAGCGCTTCCCACTCCTCGCGGTTCAATTCCATCAGCGGCTTTTTTTTCCAGAATTCAGCTTCGATCATTGCGGCCTTTGCATAAGCGTTATAGGGGGTAAGTGTTGTGTGAATTGGGCGCGGAGCGCCCAATTCACACAACACCTCTTTTGTGGCTGCCCGGCGGCTATTTGCGCTCCTGGGTCGGCAAATAGGGCATCAGCGGCCCGCTGATCCCCCTCAGCCTGGCCAGAGCAGCCCGCATGGCTATCCGGTCATCCCAGAAATACTCAGTTTCCTCAAAGCACATCGACTGCTCATGGCCTTTGCCGCACGCCATGACCGCATCCCCGGGCTTGGCCAGCTCCACCGCCAGGCGCAGCGCATCCCCGCGGTCGGGGATGCGGAAATAAGATACCCCTTCCACCCCGCCGCGCGCATCCGCGCCGTTTTTCATTTCGACCAGGATGTCTTCAACGGATTCGGTGCGCGGGTCTTCGGCAGTTAAAATCGAAATATCCGCCAGCTCTGTCGATATCTCGGCCATCAGGTGGCGTTTCTCGCGGTCGCGCAGCCCGGCCGAGCCATACACCACGATGATCCGCCCCTGCACCATCTTGCGCATCGCCGACAGCGCCTGGCGCAGCGCGTTAGGCGTGTGGGCGAAATCCACCACGGCCATAAACGACTGTCCCATATTGATCCGTTCCATCCGCCCCGGTACGCCGCGCAGCGCCGCGATCCCCTGCGCGGCCGTTTCCGGTGCAATCTCCAGTCCAAGCACCCCGGCGCAGACTGCCGCCAGGATATTGGATACGTTAAACTGGCCCACCAGCCGGGATTCAATTTCCTGCTTGAAGCCAGGTCCAACCGCCGTGAAGGTCAGGCTCTCTGGCAGATAACGGATATCCACTGCGCGAACATCGGCCGCCGTATGAACTCCATACGAAACCTGCGGCACATCCGCGATCTGGCGCAGGTAATCATAGGAAATGTCGTCACGGTTCAAAACCGCCAGGCGGCGGTTTTTTCCCTGTTCCTTGTGCGCCGTCTTGGTCAGCATGCGGATCAAGCGCCCTTTGGCTTCGCGGTAGGCTTCATAGGTCAGGTGATAATCCAGGTGCTCGTGGGTAATATTGGTCACGACCCCGATGTCAAACTCGCATCCAGTCACGCGGTGCTGCTCCAGTCCATGCGATGTCGATTCAAGCACCACGTGCGATAGGCCCGATGCGCGCATGCGCGCCAGGTACCGCTGCACGTCCGGCGCCTCTGGCGTGGTCACATGAAAACCCGTGTCAACCACTTCATCGCCCAAAACCGCGTTGGCGGTCGAGATGATCCCGGCTGGGATTTTGTCCGCTAACATAACCTGGTAAATCAAGTTCGAAGTCGTCGTCTTACCATCCGTGCCGGTCACACCAATCACGGTCATCTGGCGCGCCGGAAAATTGTAAAACGATGCCGCGATGTACGCCAGAGCCTCACGCGATTCACCTACACGAATATAGGGCACAGGCAGCCCATTTAAATCTTGCGTACCCACCACAGCCACCGCTCCACGCTCTAAGGCATGCGGGATGTACTGATGCCCATCCACGTGCATGCCGCGCACCGCCACAAAGATATAGCCAGGCTGCACTTCGCGCGAGTTGTACGTCACCCCATTCACCTGCAGCGCGGGAAGTACCCCTTCATATATTGCGGGGATGGGCAGGTCGCGAATAATCCCGTCCAATTTCTGGTGATAAAATCCAGGCATATCCACCTCAGATCCAATTATAAACAATGTTGTTCACTTCGACCAAAATGAGACATCATTTAACATCGCCAGGCATCCTCTTTTGGGGATGCAGCCATTTGAACAATTTGGCTCACGTTCCGTCGTGCAATCCCGAAACGTGAGCCAAAATCCAAAAACGCAAATATGCTTTTATAGCCCGGAAGAATGATCCGTCATCCGCGCAAGCGTAGAACGTCCGGATGGCTAGAAGAAGCGCATCGCTGCGATCCAACTCCAACTGTACCAGGGCGCGATCACAACCCCCAGGATAAACATACCGGCCACGCTGACCGCCAGTGCCACTTTCCATGAGACATCCAGGCGAATTGCCTGTTCATCTTTGCCAGGCTTGTACAGAATTTTCATCACGTTCAGATAGTAGTACAGGCCCACAACGGAGGTCAGCACGCCCACAAAAGCCAGGCCAATCAGCCAGGTCTGGCCTGCCAGCCCGGCCTGCACCGCCCCGCCAAAAACGAGCAGCTTGCCCACAAATCCACTCAGCGGCGGCACCCCACCCAGCGAAAGCAAAGCCGCCAGCAGCGCCAGCGCGATGCCCGGGTTGCGCTTGGCCAGCCCGGCATAGGCGTCGAGGTCATCCGAACCAACTTCGCGTTCCACCAGCCAGACGATCGCAAACGCGGCCAGGTTGGTCACCAGGTAGGAAGCCAGGTAATAGATTGTGCCGCTGATGCCCATCGCGTTGTTCGCCGCCACACCGACCAGGATATACCCGGCCTGCGCGATCGAGGAATAGGCCAGCAAGCGCTTGATATTGCGTTGGGTCAGGGCCAGGAAGTTTCCCACCACCATCGAAGCAATCGAGAGCACCCCCAGCGCGATGCTCCAGAAGGGCGCGGCAGTCGGCGCGACCACCAGCAGGAAACGAACCAGGACCGCGAAACCTGCCGCCTTAGAAGCGGTCGAAAGGTAGCCCGCGATCGGGGTCGGCGCGCCTTCGTACACATCCGGCGCCCAGAAATGGAACGGCACCGCCGATATCTTGAATCCAACCCCCACCAGCACCAGGGTGATCGTGCCGGCCAGCGCCAGCGGCGAAATCGCCCCCGCCTGCGCCACCGAGCGGATCTCCTCCAACCCGGTTTCGCCGGTGAAGCCCCACAGCAGGCTGAAACCGTACAGCATCACCGCCGAAGCCATCGCGCCAAACAGCAGGTACTTGATACCCGCCTCAACCGATTTTTGGTCCAGCACACGGAAGCCCGCCAGAATGTACAGCGGCAGCGAGGTGGTCTCGATGGCCAGGTAGAGCATCACCAGGTTGGACGAGGCCGCCATCAGGTTCATGCCCAGCACCGAAACCACCAGCAGGGCGCAAAACTCGCCATAATGCTTGCTGGGGCGGTCCGTGGCGATCAGCGCGGTCAGCGCGCCGCCCAAGAGGAACAGAATGCGGAAGACAAACGTCGTCCAGTCATGGCTGAGCATCCCGCCAAAAATCAAAACAGGCTGTTCACCGGGCCGCGCAAAAAGCGCACCCAGCAGCGCCGCGATCATCAAGCCAGCGGCCGTCACCCAGCCCAGGTTGGTGCTTTCCCGTTCGCGCCAGAACAAATCCAGCGCCAGCACCAGCGCCGCCAGGACAATCAGGGCGATTTCGGGCAGGACTGCCAGAAACATTGCAGGTTCAAACGCAGCAGTATGCACTCACGCACCTCCTACCAGCGCCAGAATTTGCTTGACGCCAGATTCGACCATCGTGGTCATCAGCATCGGGAACCAGCCCAAAGCAATCATAATCACTGCCAGGACCGAAATCACGATCTTATCCATCACGCTCACATCGCCAACCGTCTTTTCAAGCCCGGCTGGCACCTCGCCAAAAAATACCTTGCGCAGGACCAGCAGGATATAGCCTGCCGTCACGATCACACCCAGGATGGCGATCATCGCTACCAGCGGCACAGCCTTCCATGCCCCCATAAAGATCGGATACTCGGCCACAAAGCCCGAGAAACCCGGCATGCCCATCGAGACCAGGCCCGCCACAATGAACCCCAGCGCGGCCAGCGGCATTTTCTTGATCAAGCCGCCCAGCTCGGCGATGTTGCGCGTGTGCGCCCGGTCATAGACCATCCCGACCACAGCAAAGAAGAGCGCCGTCATCACACCGTGCGAGAACATCTGCAAGCCCGCCCCCAGCAGCCCCTCTCTTGAAAGCGTCGCGAAGCCGATCAGCACCAGGCCCATGTGCGACACCGAGGAAAAGCCGATGACATATTTAAAGTCGGTCTGGATCAGGGCGATCAATGCGCCGTAAACTACGTTGACCGTGCCCAGCGCCAGGATGGCCCAGGCCCAGCTGTGCGCGCCCTCCGGCAGCAGCATAATTGCCACCCGCAGCGCGGCGAAGGTGCCGACTTTCATCTCAACCCCAGCCAACAGCATCGAGATCGCTGTCGGCGCAGCCACGTGGCCGTCCGGCGCCCAGGAATGGAAGGGGAAGATACCCCCCAAGATCGCGAAGCCCAGGAAGACGATCGGGAACCAGGCCTGCTGGAAAGCCAGCGGGAAGCCCGCCTGTTCCAGCGCCAGCATGTCGAAGGTCTTGCCGCCCATGAAATACATGGCCAGCACGCCGACCAGCGAAATAACCGAGCCGAGGAACAGATACAGGGTCAGCTTCATCGAACCATAATCGCGCGTCTTGGGCGAGCCCCAGATGGCAATCATCAGGTATTTGGGGAAGACGGCCAGCTCAAAAAAGAAGAACAGCACAAACAGGTCCAGCGCGGCAAACACGCCCTGCACGCTGGCGCCCAGGAACATCATGAAACCGAAAAACTCGCGCGGGCGGTCATCCACTTTCCAGGAGACCATGACGCCCCCGGCCAGCACCAGCCCGGCCAGCAGCACCAGCGGCGTGCTGATCCCGTTCACGCCCAGGTGATAGCTGATCCCCAGGGCCGGAACCCAGCTGGCCTTCTCGACAAACTGGTAGCCAGCCACGCCCGGCTGGAACAGCACATAAACGATCACCGCCAGCGCCAGATCGATCAGGCTGGCCGTCAGCGCGATGATGCGCACTTCGCGCTTGCGCTCCGCTGGCATCGCCAGGATCGCCAGGCCCGCGATGAGGGGTACGAAGATGATCAGACTAAGGATGGGAAACTGCATCGCTCACCTCGTCCTTCTAGAAGCGGCCCAGGCTCATGACCGCTTTGTTGATCATGTCCACAATCCAGCCCGGCCAAATGCCGATGACCAGGATCAAGACCATCAAAGGCGTAATCACTGCCAATTCACGCAGGTTAATTTCGCTCAATGCATGGGTGTGCGTATGCGCTGGCGCGCCCTTGCCTTTGCCCTTGGTATGCTCGCCGCCATGTTCGCCTCCCCAGGCCGGGTTCAGCGGGCCATGCAGCACCTTCCACAGCGCCTTAAGCGTATAGGCCCCGGTGAAGAACAGGCCAATCATCGCAAAGGCCGTGGCCGCCGTGAACACCGGCCAGGCGCCGCGCACTACCATGAACTCCGAGACAAACCCGTTCAACCCCGGCAAACCCAGCGAAGCCATTGAAGTGAAGATCAGAATGGTCCCGTAGATTGGCAGCCGCGCGTACAGCCCGCCAAACGCATTCAGGTCGCGCGTGTGCGCCCGGTCATAGATCACCCCGACCAGGAAGAACATCCCGGCCGAGTACAGCCCGTGGTTGAACATCTGCAGGATCGAACCGTTCAGAGCGATGATCCCATCCTGGCTGAAAGGCTGCGCCACCGCCGCCGCCGCGATCCCCAGCACCACAAAACCCATGTGGTTGATCGAAGAGTAGGCCACCAGGCGTTTGAAGTCATTCTGGCCAAACGCGCTCCACGCGCCGAAGATAATCGCCAGCACGGCCAGCAGCGCCAGCCAGCCCGCGTAGGCGCTGGCCTCAACCGGGAAGAGCGGCAGCACCAGGCGGATGAAGCCAAACGCGCCCAGCTTTAGCAGCACGCCCGCCAGGATCATCGAACCGGCCGTCGGCGCCTCGGTGTGCGCGTCGGGCAGCCAGGTATGGAACGGCCAGATCGGCACCTTGACCGCGAAAGCGATCACAAAAGCCCAGAAAGCGATCGACTTGACCGTCGCCACCGGCAGCCCCATCAGGGTGCCGCTCGCCAGCTCAGGCCACAATTTGAACAGCCGCTCCAGATCGTAGGTTCCGGTCATCACGCCCATCAACTGCGTGGCCAGCAGCAGCCCCAGCGATCCGCCCATCGTGTACAGGATGAACTTGAGCGAAGCGTAGTTGCGGTTGGCGCCACCCCACTGGCTGATCAGGAAGTACATCGGCACCAGGCCGATTTCCCAGAAGACAAAGAACAAGAACAGGTCCAGCGACATGAACACGCCCAGCATGCCGGTTTCCAGCAGCAAGAACAGCGCCATGTATGCTTTCACCCGTTCGGCAATTCCAAAGGAAGCCAGGATCGCCAGCGGGGTCAGCAGGCCGGTCAGCAGGACCATCGCCAGCCCGACGCCATCCAGGCCCAACTTGTAGGAAGCTCCGATCCCCGGATACCAGTCGGCCTGCTCCACCAGGCTGAAACCCGTCCCAGGCGGGTTGAACGCCGCGAACAGCGACCAGGTCAGCAATGTCAGCAAGAACACCAGCAGCGATGCTCCCAGCGCCACCCAGCGGATCAGATTGACGCGCTGCTTAGGCAGGAACGCGATCACCAGCGCCGCCAGCGTGGGCGTAAACAGCACCACCGAGAGGATGTGTGTGATGAAGAAGTCCATTACATCCCTCCCCGACCGAACAGATAATAGCCTACCAGGCCGGTGATCACCACCAAGGCGACCGCCACCAGCATGTAATCCTGGACTCTGCCGCTCTGCACCGGCCGGATGGCCTCCCCCGATTTGCGCACAGCCATGCTGGAACCGTCTGTCAGGCCCTTGTTGATCACCGGCAGGTCGAAGTACTTGCGCAGCGCGCTGCCAAATCCCAGCGCGGCCTTGCCGATCCCCTCGATGATCCCGTCCAGGATCAACTTGTCAACAATCTTGTAGGAGAACACTTCCGAGATCCACACCGCGGGCCGGATGAACACATCCTGGTACAGCTCGTCGATGCCGTATTTGTATTTGAACACTTTATACAGGATGCCCAGCTTTTCCATCGGGTCTTTTGCGCCGGCGGGGATATTGCGATACACCAGCCAGCCCAACAGCAAGCCGCCCAGTGCCACCACCAATGAGGTGAGCAGCGGGATCACGCTGCCATGCTCTGCTTCGTGTTCAAGGTGCAGCATGCTGCCCACGAATTCGTGGAACCAGTTCGGGATCAAACCGCCCAGCAGCGGGAACCCCTTGGGGATGCCCACCCAGCCGGCCGAGACCGCGAAGACCGCCAGTACCACCAACGGTGCAGTCATCACAGGTTTGTTTTCACTGGCGTGTTCAGCCGCCTTGGTGCGCGGCTGTCCCAGGAAGGTCAGGCTGATCTGGCGCATGGTGTAGAACGCGGTCAGCAGCGCCGAAAGCGCCAGCGTGGCGAATACCAGTATCTGCCCGCCATTGAACGACCCGGACAGGATTTCATCCTTCGACCAGAACCCGGCCGTGATCAACGGGAAGCCCGAAAGCGCAAAACCGCCAATCAGGAAGGTCCAGAAGGTGAAAGGCATCTTGTCCTTCAAACCGCCCATGTTGAACATATCTTGCGGGTCGACCTTGTCGTGCGTATGCAGCACGCCGTGCTCCATGCCGTGGATCACCGAGCCCGAGCCGAGAAACAGCAGCGCTTTAAAGAAGGCGTGCGTCACCAGGTGGAAGGTCGCCGCCACAAACGACCCAACTCCCAGCGCAGCAATCATGTAGCCCAGCTGCGAGATGGTCGAATAAGCCAGCACACGCTTGATGTCGTTCTGCGCCAGCGCGATCGTCGCGGCAAACAAAGCCGTGAACGACCCGATGAAGGCCATCACCGTCATCGCCGGGGTCAGCGCGTGGCCGTCCCAGCCCGCCGAAACCAGCGGGAAGACGCGGATCGCCAGGTAGACGCCCGCCGAAACCATCGTGGCCGCATGGATCATCGCCGAAACCGGCGTGGGGCCTTCCATCGCGTCGGGCAGCCAGACGTGCAGCGGGAACTGCGCCGACTTGCCCACCACACCGATGAAGATCAAAATTCCCAGCAGCCCGGCCACCGAAAGCCCCAGCACCCCCGAAGATGTCGTGGCCAGCTTCTCCATCAATTCCGTGTTCATCAACGCCGCGCGGTAGTTCAGGCTGCCGGTCGCCGAGTAGAGCCCCACCAGGCCCAGCAGCATAAAGACATCGCCGATGCGCGTGGTCAGGAAGGCTTTCACCGCAGCATTGCGCGCCGATATTTTGCCATACCAGAACCCGATCAACATGTACGAGCAGAAGCCCATGATTTCCCAGCCGATATAAAGCGCCAGCAGGTTGTCGCTCACCACCAGCAGGTACATCGCAAAGGCGAACAGGCTGATCAGGGCGAAGAAGCGCGAGTACATCGGTTCGATCGACATCACCTGATGCATCCCGCCCTTCTTTTCACGGATGGTCGCGCCGTGCGGCGGCATGCCCGGGTGATCGTGGTCGCCCGCGGGCTGGCCAAAGTTGTGATAGCCGATGCTGTAGACGAAGATCATCAAGATCGTCCAGGCGACAAAGAACAGCGTCACCGCCGAAACCGGGTCGATCACCACCCCGATTTGCAGCCAGGTATCGCCGGTCGGCAGCCAATCGATGGCCGAACCCAGCGGGTTTTCCGCCAGATTCTCTACGCCAACGGCGCGGAAAAATACCACCATGCCCGCCAGCCACGACAACCCCGCGCCCGCCAGGGCCACAGAGTGGCTGACGCTTTTCCAGCGGTTGGTAAACAAGACAATGATCCCGAAAGCCAGCAGGGGCGGCAGCGGAATGAGCCAGATCAGGTTTTGAATAGTCATGTCACCTCTCGCCGGTTATCCCTTGAGCATGTCCATCTCTTCGGCGGCAACCGTGTTGCGCCGGCGGTAAGCTGAAATGATCAGCGCCAGCCCCACCACCGCCTCAGCCGCAGCAGCGACCAGCACGATTGCGACAAAGACCTGCCCGTCCACTTTGGTGAACCACAGATAACGCCAGAAGGCCAGCAGGTTGACATTGACCGCATTAAGCATTAGTTCGACGCCCATCAGAATTGCAATTGCGTTTTTACGCGCCATCACGCCATACAAACCAACGCAAAACAGGCAGGCCGCGAAAATTAAGTACCAGGATAATGGGATCACTCGCCCTCCTCTACTTGCCTTTTGGCTCGCTGGCGACGAAGATCGCCCCAACCAGCGCGGCGATTAACAGCAACGAAGCGACTTCAAACGGAACCACGTAGCCGTTCATGTCAACCAGTGCCGTGCCCAACGCAGCGATGTTTTCACCGGTCGGCGGCAGCGCCATGCTGCGGGTTTCAAAACCACCCCAGCTGGACAGCAGGATCACCAGGCCGGTCAAGACACCGGCGGAAATGACCAGCGCCGCGGGCCAGGTGCTGTTGAGCTGCGGTCCGCTGTCTTCCATCGCGCGCCGGGTCAGCATCACCGCAAAAATAATCAAAATCGCGATCGCGCCGACATAAATCGCGATCTGGATGGCGGCAAAAAATCCCGCCTCCAACGTGGCGAACACTGCCGCGACCGCGCCCAGCGCCAGGATTAGCCACAGCGCGGCGTGCATAATCTTGCGGCTGCTCACTGTTATCACCGCGGCAAACAGGGTGATTGCGCCAATCAGTAAAAATGCTATTTGGAGACCTGACATTCCACTTCCTCCGCTATTTCGCCCGTTACGCTGAAAGCTGGTCTTGCTGGTTAGGAGTCGCCAGCGGGCGTGTCTTCGCCACAATCTTGCGCTTGCGCGGCATCTTGCGCTCGGCCCAGCTCATCAAGACCACCAACGCCGCCAGGTTGACCAAAAACAGTGCCACCGCTTGCAGCAGCGGCATCCCCGACAGCGGGTTAGCCAGCAAGGCCGTGATCAGCAGCGTGACCAGCGAAAGCGGGGTGAGCAGCTTCCAGTTCAAATCCATCATCTGGTCAATCCGGAAGCGCGGCAGCGATCCACGGAACAGGATCACCAAAAAATAAACGATGAATGTCTTGACCACCAGGTAGACGAAGCCCAACAGCGGCACCTGGTCCGTGAATGGACCGCGCCAGCCACCCAGGAACAGCGTGGAAAACAGCAGCGAGATTGTGAAGGCGTGCAGAAACTCGGCCACAAAGAAAAAGCCGAATTTCAACCCGGAATATTCCGTGTTAAACCCCGCCACAATCTCCGACTCGGCTTCCACCAGGTCAAAAGGCGCGCGGCCCGATTCCGCCACCGAGGTGATGAAAAAGATCAGCGCGGCCACCGGCGCAAGAATGATATACGGCACCGTCTGCTTTTGCACGATGTCATTCACCCCCAGCGATCCGGACAGCATCACCGGCACCAGCAGCGACATCACCATCGGCACTTCATACGAGATCAGCTGCGCCACCGCGCGCATCCCGCCCAGCAGCGCGTACTTATTATTGGAGCCGTAGCCAGCCAGGATGATCGCCAGCAGGCCCAGCCCGCCGCAGCCGATGATAAAACTCAACCCAACGTTCAGGTTGACGCCCATCATCGTCATCGAAAACGGCACCACCGCCCAGATCAGCAGCACGGAGGCCACCGAGAGGATCGGCGCCAGGTTATACGGCACCACGTCTGCGCCCTGCGGAGTGATAAATTCCTTGATGAATATTTTAAGCATGTCGGCAAACGGCTGGAAAATGCCCCAGGGACCCACCCGGTTCGGGCCAAAGCGGTCCTGAATGCGCCCAAGCAGCTTGCGTTCATACCAGATCAGGAAGATACAAAACAGCAGCGGCACAACCCCCAGAAATGCCGCGCCGAGCAAGGTCAAAACAAAGTTCGCCGTATCAACCGGCATACCCCAGCCGAGCATCAGTCCAAACAGCCAATTGGCAATTAATTTGATTGGATCTTCATACCAGAGTGTCATGGTGCGATCCTCCTCTTAAATCCATTCCAGCGCGCGTTTGCGCCAGGCATAGACCAGCCCGCCAAGCAAGATCAACACAAACACGATGCCTTCCAGGATCGCAAAAAAGGGCAGTTGGTTATACGCCACTGCCCATGGAAACAACAAAACTGTTTCCACATCAAAAACCAGGAAGATCAGGGTGAAGATGTAGTACTGGGCCTTGAATTGGACCCACGACGGACCTACCGTCTCGATGCCGCATTCGTAGGTTGAACTTTTGGCCGGATCGGGCTTCTTGGGAGAGAGCAAACCTGCAATGGCGATCGCTACACCCGGCAACAACATGGCGATCACAAAGAATACGCCAACGTACAACCAATCATTCAGCATATGCACACCTCTGGGAAGAGAGTTTTGCTTGCCCCGGCAGCTATCTACCGCCCTGCCGGCCTTTCATAAAAACAATTGTTTTGGGCAGAATTGTTTAAATTGTATCACAGATTAAGAATTACTTAAGTTTCTTTGGTCGCGCTCCCGCTCTCAGGGCGGCCCAGACGCACGCTCCAATCAACCCAACCAGGCTCAAGCGCGCGCCCCACAAAATCGCCGGCGGCGGCCCAATCACTTCAATTTTCACAGCGCGCGCATTCAACAGCACCGGCGGATCACCCGCATAGAGCCACAGCCTCCCCGCATATTCCCCTGTGTCAGCCCCACCCAGCACCCAGGTGAACGTCGCTGACCCGCCTGGCTGCAGGACAGCCCCGGCTTCCCCGTTGCCCTGCACCAAATTGCCCAGGTCAAGCCGGGCATATAAAATCTCCACCGCCACATCGTTGGCTTGCGGCGGGCTGACCTCCAGGGTCAACTGCCCTGCCTCACCCTGGCGCAGCAGATCAGGATGCGTCATGCGCAGCGACCAGGCCGGCGGCGCTGTCTGATAAACATCCAGCACTTCGCGCCCAGGTAAGGACAACAACAGCAAGCCTGCCAGGCCAGACCCGCATACCACCCACAGAATCCATCTGCGCATATGCCAATCTTATCACGGAGGTAAGCGTGAAACGCTGTTCGGTATCCATCTGCTCCCTGCTTCCCGCTCCCTACTCCCTGCTCCCCAAACACAAAGAGGGACGCCCATGCATCCCTCTTTGTGTTTCATCATTCAGAACCCTAATCGAAATTTCCTTCCAACGAAGCCAGCAGCTGCTCGGCCTCCTCAATCGTGATCTTATGCTCCTGCAGCATCTTCAGCACCAGGGTGCGTTCGTCCGTGCTCGCCCCGCTATCGGCGGCCACCGGCTCCGCGGCTGGTGCGGATGGTTTTTCCGCGGCCAGCGGCTCAGGCGCGGGCGGCATGGGCGGCGCAGGAGGTGCAGGCGGGACCGGCGGCGCGGGCCAGTTGAACCCAAAATTGATCCCCAGACGGCTGAACAGATCTTCACGATGGCGGTTTTGGCGTTCCACCCGCTCCATCGCCTCACGCACGCGCTCCTCAGCCCGGCGGGCTGCTTCTTC
>Ga0172368_10005590_pt1 | contig 13945 bp, 15 predicted proteins | sample Lak11m_FD_114540 | JGI IMG/M metagenome (GOLD analysis project Ga0172368, IMG submission 114540) | Freshwater microbial communities from Kabuno Bay, South-Kivu, Congo - kab_022012_11m | ecosystem: Environmental > Aquatic > Freshwater > Lake | place: Democratic Republic of the Congo: South-Kivu...
ATCATAATATTTTGCAAGGTTTATTATACAAATCTATTAATTCTTGCAGATATTTCTTAGTCTTTTTTTACCTAATCCCTTTTATTTTATTTACTTATATCCTTTTTAAGGACGGACTACATAAACAAGTCCACAATTCAAACATTTTACAATATTCAAATTAAACTCTGTATAAATCAACTTGGTTCCCTTTATACCGCCCCCACAAATAATGCATGTCGTTTCAATTACATTCATTATAGTTCCTTAAATATCATGGGTTAAATGAAATTAATTGTTTATCTTTAATTCGTTATCTATCATCATTCTAATAACATCGTGAACCAAATAATTTGCCTTCCAACCAAGAATATCCTTTGCTTTTTGTGGATTCCCACAGCTATGCAAAATATCTGTTGGCCTATAAAGATTATTATCAATCTCAAGATATTCTTTGTAATCTAACTTAAAATAACTAAATGCTATTTGTATAAATTCTTCAAGAGTTGTCTGAACTCCTGTAGCAATTACAAAATCATTTGGCATGTTTAATTGCAGCATCAAGTACATTGCGTTAATGTATTCGGGCGCCCATCCCCAATCTCTTGTTATTTTAATGTTACCTAAGCTTAACTTATTCTCTCTTTTGTTGGCTATATTTATTGCAGCTCTTATTATTTTTTTTGTAACAAATCTATCTGCTCTCAACGGTGATTCATGGTTGAATAAAATACCTGAGCATGCAAATAGGTTATATGCTTCTCGATAATTAGCTACTTGCCAGTATGCTGCTGCTTTAGCCACAGCATAAGGGCTTTTTGGTTTAAAAGGTGTATCCTCATTTGCTGGAAGATTATTCGTGTCACCAAAACATTCACTTGACGAAGCATTATAAAACTTTGTATTAAGTTTATGAAATCTTAATATTTCCAATATATTCAATGTACCAATACTAATACTTTCAAGAGTTTCAACCGGATGCTGGAAAGATAATCCTACAGAAGTCTGACCAGCAAGGTTGTATATTTCATCTGGCTGAATCTGTAAAATAGTTTGCATTACACTTCTAAAATCAATCAATGACATTGAGTGAAGAATGATCTTATTGTAAATTTTCAAATACTTTAATCCAGTAAATGCAGAAATGTCAGCATCTCTAGAGGTGCCATGAACATCATAACCCTTATTTAATAACATTTCTGCTAAATAGGAACCGTCTTGTCCAGATATTCCTATAATTAAAGCCTTTTTCATTGTTCAATAATATTTTTATAAACTGCTAAAGTCTTAGTAACCATTTTTTCAGTAGTGAAATCACTTGCACGAGCCTTTCCTTTAATTATTAGATGCCTCCTAAAGTTTTCATCAGAAGATAATTTTTCAATACCCTTTGCTATTTCATCAATGCTATAGGGGTCCACTAATAAAGCAGCCTCTCCAGCAATTTCAGCTAATGAAGAATTATTAGAACAAAGTACTGCGCATTCACAATTAAATGCTTCTATAACAGGTATACCAAAGCCTTCATATAGTGAAGGAAATATTAAAGCAGTAGCTAAAGAGTATAAAAAAACAAGGTCTTCGACAGAAACAAAATTAAGATAATGGACTTTACTATGATTAAGCAAATTGAAATTGGTCCTCCAGGCTCCTACCATAATCAAATGTTCGGGAATTTTATTTGCTATGCTTGTAAATGCCGTAAACATATTCTTATAATTTTTTCTAAAGTCTAATCCTCCAACATATATAAAAAACTTGTTTGGCAACTTGTATTTTTCTTTAATACCTTGAAGCATATTATTGTCGGTTTTTCGAGTAAAAATTTTATCATCAACTGCTATATGGATAGTTGTAATTTTCTTATCATCAATTCCCAATAATCTCACACAATCATTTTTTGTGCAATCCGATATTGAAATTAGATGATCAACTTTCTTAAGGTTACTTAAATAATAATTATACGATGCCTTAGCATTGAAAAATTTTTTTTTTAGAATTTCTTTATAAAAAACTAAAGGAATTAAATCATATACGGTTGCGATTGTAGAATACTTTTTTGAATAAATGCTTGTATATGGATGTGTAGAATGGAATAAACTAATTTTATTTTTAGACACGAATCGATTTAAGTATAATGCATTTGCCACCCATAAAACTCTTTCTGAAAGGTTTCCAAGGGGGAATACAAGCTCTCTATATAACAAATTATCATTCTTTCTAAATCTAAGCGATTTTATGTCAGGATTTTCTTTTACCAGATTGTTAAATAATGTCATTACATAAGTGCCTATACCACGTTTGCTGGTATCCATGTCTAGAGCTGAAATATCAAACAATAATTTATTTAGATTCATATTTAATTCTGATATTATTAATATCATTCAATCTTTCTCTTATTCTCACTATGCGTTTTAACCGAGCAAAAGCATATTTAAAATTCATCCGTTTTAGCTGATTTATAAGATATAAAGCTCTAACTGTATTTCCCGGATCAACAAAATCAATTTCTTTTTTATCAATTATTGTATCTTTTTTTAAAGATGGAAAATCTTTGGCCCATCTTTCCTTAAAATTATAAAAATCCGCATCAGATTTCGAAATATTAGATTTCCTAGTAAAAATATCCGCATGTTCTGTATGTTCAACAAAAGAAGAAGTGGAATCGATTATTAAATATCCCGCTCCATTAATTCTTAACGAAAGATCAATATCGCCGAAATAAAAAGAGAAATTATCTTCGTCGATAAAATTTACTTCCTCTAATGCTTTTTTTAAATACAATCCATGATTAATATTAATTATTTTATTAAAAATTTTGCTTACATAATATTTCTTTTCACCTGGCCAACTGCGGAAATAAAATGCACAGGCACCAATATTTTTACCTTCTGTTAATTTTCTTTCAAATAAATTTAATCCATTTTTTATAGCATTAGGTACCAGTATACAATCATCACTTAACATGCATATATATTTTCCTTGTGCACACTTAAAACCCAAATTCATAAAATATCCCCACGAGCGGGATACTATTTTCTCTCCTTTCCATTTACCTTTATTGTGTTGGATGATCGAAATAACGTCTTTTTGTTTTGTAAGCCATTTTATCGTTCCGTCTGTTGATCCACCATCTACAACAATAATTTCACTGTTAATCCCAATTGTTTCCTTTTGAATACTTTCCAAAGTCAACTTTAACATTTTTTTTCTATTAAATGTACCAAGCACGACAGATATGAGCTTTCTATTTTGCATATTTATCTTTTAAGAAAGTATCTTCTTGTAATTTGCTATTCGTTAAAAATAAAGCCAAACCCACCATAATCCATTGCAAAATTGTAAATTCATATGAATATCCAAAAATTAACATTGAAACTATTGTTAAAGTTCCAATAATACCACCAATTTTTGCATAAGTTTTTTTATTTTTTAAGTAGTTTTTCATGAAGTGAATAATAAGAATAAAAAATAATACAGTCATCATTACAAGACCTATAATTCCTTGTTTAGTTAAAACCGCTATGTAACTGCTATGAGGAGTTAATACATTTTCACCTTCTGGTCCTAAGTAGTATCCCCCATATCCAAGCCCTAAAATAGGATTGCCGTACCATTTTTGAAGCGCTTGTAACCAAACAATTTCTCTCCACTGAAAAGTTCCTGATTGTCCAAATCCTTGGACGAATGGCTGTATTGTAGTAGTTAAATCAATAATATTTTCTTTATTAAGATAAACTAAAACTAAAACGCAAAGCGTAATTGTTAAAATTATAAAAAAAACTACCTTAATTTTTTTCAATATCCCTTTTTTATGAAAGATTGTAAATAAAGAAATTAACATAATGAATCCAAATATTCCCCAAACAGTCCTCACTTGTCCTAACGCAATGGCTATAAATGATAGTACTAAAGTAGTAACGTTTATTATATTTTTAATATTGAATCTGTATTTTAAAGTTATGAAAATACATGTAATTAATGCTAAGAAACTTGCATTATAAGAATTTAAATATCGCACCCATGTGTTTTCATCATTCCACCCGAAATTCTTAAAAAACGAAGGGGAAATAAAAACAGCCAAAGACATTTGTCGGTATTCACCAGTCACTATAAAAAAGAAATAAGAATAAATAAAAATGAATAATACACTCCATAAGGCTGGTTTTAAAAATAATGAGAAAAATTTTTCAACTTCAAAGTCATATTTCAGCAAAATAAACGTAATAAAAATGTAACAAGGCAGAAGTACATACTCTTTACTCTCGGTAATTGAAACTGATATTGGATTAAAGAAAGACCCTCTAACTATTTCAAAAATGCCCCAAAAAATCCAGAAAAGAATTAAAATAAATATTTTAGATTCTTTAAGCACAATATTAATATGCCTTAGCGATCGTAAAAAGAATATAACAAAAAAAATATCAGAAATTCTAATATATGGACCCGAAAAAATCCTGAATGGTATCTCAAATGAGAATGGATCAACAAGTGTAAAAATTAAAAATACGGTAAAGAAAAAAGCAGCTTTGTTTTTCAAGTATATTATCTAAATAATTATTTTCTTGGCTTAATGTATTAGGTGTACCCCATTCCCTGGAGGAATTTTTAATATAATTTAATGTGGTATATCTTACTTTAAAATAACTCATTTCAGTATTAATTAAAATATATTTCTGCAGGAGTTTTATATTCTAAAGCCTGATGACTTCTCTTAAAATTATAAAAGTTAAAATAATTATTTAATCCTTCTCTAAGCTCCGGTATAGATTTATAATCTTTTAGATAAATGTCTTCATATTTTAAGCTTCTCCATAATCTCTCTATGAAAATATTATCAAGCGCTCTTCCTCTGGAATCCATGCTTAGTTTTATTTCATTACCTATTATTTTCTCTGTAAAACTTTTACTTGTAAATTGGCTGCCTTGGTCTGTATTAAATATTTCCGGCTTACCTTGTCTTAACGCTCTATCTAAAGCCTCAATACAAAAATAAACATCCAGACTGTTTGACAGCTCCCAGCTCAAGACAAACCTGCTGAACCAGTCTATTACCGCAACCAAAAACACATAGTCTTTGTATATCGGTAGGTATGTTATATCAGTTGACCAGACTTGATTTATCTTGGTTATTTTTACACCTCTCAAAAGATAAGGATAAACTAAATTATCTCTCTTTGGTTTACTAAGATTTTTCTTCGGCACAATGGCTTGCAAGCCCATAAGCCGCATCAGCCGCCATATTCGCTTATGATTATACCAGCTGCCTTGTTTTCTTAGTTCATCGGTTATTTTCCTTACTCCATAGAATGGGTAGCCGGTATATATCCGGTCTATACTTGCCATTATTTCCAGTTCTTCTTCTGTTATTCCTAACGGATGATAATAATAGCTAGATATACTTAAATCTATCAAAGAACATTGCTCTTTAATACTTAACTGACAATTTACTGCTTCGATCATGGCTCGTTTGCCTTCAAGAGATATTATTAAATTTTTTTTTAAGCCAATCCAGTTCTACTTGCAGTTTCCCAATTTGTCTGTAAAGCCGATCCGGCAGGTCGGGATCTATTTCTGTTCTCGGTCCTCGCTTATTTTCAAATATGCCCGGCAGACCTTCAAGCATTTGTTTTTTCCAGTTGCTTATTGCATTCGGATGTACTTGATATTCTCTTGCTAGTTCGTTTATACTCTTGTATCCCTTAATTGCCTCCAAAGCTACCTTGGCTTTGAACTGACTGCTAAATGTTTTTCTGGCTCTTGTCATTTTGCGGCTCCTTATCGTTTTTATTTTTCAATAAATCACCACATTAAATTTAGCTCATTTTTACTCCAGTTTTTGGGGTACACTATAGTACATTAAGATTCTGCTATCCATTTCAAATATAAAAAATTTATTATTTTATCCATGTTAGAATTTTGTCAGAATAAATTACTTCCTTTGTTTTAGACATAGAAGGGTTTAATAATATGAATTCTCCTTAATTGTGTTTAGAAAATCGGAATAATTTCTTTAATTTAAAATTTATAGGTCTGATAAACATTATTTAATATTAAAATAATATTATACTATTTTCTTCCCTCACTTATTTCATTCATTCCTTTATCATACTATTTTCAAAAATTTTCTTTTAAAATTTGTAAAATATCAATTTAATACTTTCTCAGTACTAGCTTTACAAAAAAAAAATTTATAGCCTTCAATTTTTAACTAATTATTTCATCATAATAGATATCTTTTGCATCATACCTAGTATAATCAATTTCAGGTGGCAAATGTAATTCATCAAAATTATGGGATGGTATTTGTTCGATTTTATATCTCATTTCATTTAATTGTTTTATAATTTTTGCAGCGTTCGGATAATATTCACCAACTAGTTTCGGAGACATGGGACAGGCATGGAAGGGAGGGCTTACAATTTTAATAGCATCTATATCATCTATAATATTATCGGCAGCAAGATGTGATAAATCACTTGATAGGAGTCCGAATTCTAAAGGAACTGGATCTACGATAATAATATTTTCATATAATATTCAATGTACCATCTTCTTATCGACTGTCAATTGTAATGTATTCATAATTCACGTAATCTTGTAAAGAACACTTCTTATAGTTTGTCTATGACTTCATTCTAACTAAGGACTACCGTTATTACAGTTATATTTATTTAATAATTTTTCACATTTATTGATTCAAAATCTTAAATGAAATTTTAGTAATATGCAAGGACTGATATCTAAAGTTTTTCTACCTCACCACTCAAAACATTAATCACATTCATACCTTTGATAAGTTCTAACCTTCTATCTCCTCTCAAATAAGTAAGCTTTCCTATTTCATCACGGCTTTCTCGTGTTTTTGTCAAGATATATCCTTCTTCCAAATTAATTGGAACAATTTTTTCGTTAAGTAGATCATTTCGAACAAAAAAAGCATTTCCACCAGCGCTTGAACATCCCACTAATTGATAACCTTTCTTTGTAGCTAAGTGAATTAATGCGGGCAATGAACATCCATAATAAAGATTTGAATAATGTTTAGCCGTTCTAATGAAATCATTTTGGTATGGAACTGTAATAGATCTTTCCTTTCCTAATATAGAGTTATATTCAAGTATTAAAATTCTTGCGTTATAATATTCAATGGATTCAAAAATCCAATAATCAACACCATCAAGATCGATGGATAGAATACCTAGGTCAGGATCAAAGTCACTCTTTCTAAGAAGCTCATTTATATTAGTTTTTGTAATAAAAGCCGTAATAGCTTTTAAATCATACTTCCAATACATATCGGAATTCTTTAACCGATCAATATTTTCTTTTGATCCATCTATTACGAAGCCGCTCCAATTATTATTCATCATAAGAAAGCGGCAATTCGATTCATAGAAGTCTTCTACTCCAAATTCAATAAACGTTTTGTTTTTAATTTCGATATTATTTATTAACCTTTGAATAATACCATCTTCTCCCCATTGTGAAAATATTTTGAACTCATAGTCTTGTAATTTTGACGATAATTTCATTCTTCCTAGTTCTATCAAAATCTTGCCTTGATTTAAGTATAGATCCTCTAATCTTTTTTCGGAATTTGCTAATATTCTATATACATTTCTTAATTTTAAACTGATTTTTCTAAACATAATATTCTTTCTTAACCTTATCAATATTATTATCGCCCACTAAGTTTTGTACATTGAAAGTGGTATAATCCATTTCCGGCGGTAAATGTAAATCATCAAAACTTAAAAGAGGAAACTCTGGAAGATCAAATCCGAAACTTTTTATAGTTTGAACAATTTTTGAAGCATTCGGATAATATTCACCCACTAACTTAGGTGATGTTGGGCATGGATGAAAAGGAGGACAAATAATGTTTATGTTGTCCGTATCTTTTAAAATATTTTCAACTGTAAAATGAGTAAGCACGCCTGACAAAAGCCCAAATTCATATGGAGCAGGGTCAACAAGAATAACATTTTTCATACTTCCTACTAACTCTCTTAATTTGTTTGGAAATCTATTTCGGCCACTGAAGAACTTTAGACATACTACTTTACCTTTAATACCGTATGTAGAACTAAATTTAAGAGCTTTTAGTGAATCAACTAAACCATCTGCATATGTTAAAATTGTATAATCTTCTCCATCGCCATATACTGAAGCAAATGGAAATTCAAATGAACTTAATTTTTCTGGAACAAATTCTTCTTTGGTTTTGTATAACCATCGATGTTCTAATATTACAGCCGGATTTTCAGAAACTGAACTCGCTATCAATGATCTATATGCATCTTTAGGCGTAGCAGGTATATAAATATCCAGCCCTGGCTCTTGTAAGAAAATTGAATGATAGTTTGCCGTATGTTGAGGACCATTTCCCCATTGACGACCAATACAGATGCGCAAAACTACGGGGCAAGGATAGTTGCCCCCAAACATAAAATTCCAACGTGATGCTTGAGTAAATATTTGATCGAATGCAAGCATTGCAAATTCAACTCTTCCATGATGAACTATTGGTCGTAGCCCTTGTGATGCCATTCCAACAGCTGCGCCTGTAATTGCTAATTCTGAAGTTGGAGTATCCAACACTCTATCAGGAAACTCTTGACCCAACCCTTTCGTACTTCCATCAGCTCCATTGGGATAATTAACTCCTAAGCCAAGTATGAAACTTTTTGGATTTCTTAATAATATCTGGTGATGTGCAAAAAGAAGTGCTTCAATAAAATTCATATACGTACCTCAAAAGTTTTTCGAATTTGTATAAATTTTGAAGTTGTTGTTTTTTTAGTATTGATTTCAACATCTTCAATCAACCTATTTTCTATCCCTATTTCTTGCATATGTTGTTTCAAATTCTTAATACAATCATTTTCCTCTCTATATTTGGGGTCGTCTCCTTGCCTATATGGCGTATTGCCTTCTTTTACTGGGCCACTATGACCATAAAACCTTAAAACATCTGTGTGAATTACAGCTGGCCTTTCTTCATTTATTACTTGTTCTCTAATTTTACTTGTTGATTCAAATACCTCCCATACATGCTGTCCATCAACCCTTTCATAAATTGCCCCAAGTCCTTCTATTATTGTTTTAATATTGTAACCAGGTGCTTTACGATCCTTATGGCTAGAATTTACGCAATATCTATTATCTTCTAATATGTAAATTAATGGACATCGCATTTGACCACCAAGATTAAGTGATTCATAGAAAGCACCTTCTTCAGCCGCACCATCACCTATATAAACAATTGCAACTCCATCATTCTCTTTGATTTTTTGAGAGTAAGCTAGTCCAACACCAATAGGTGCAACGCTTCCTAAAATTGGAGTAGAGCCAACAAAGCCCACAGAACGGTCTAACATATGCATTGACCCACCAAAACCAAGACAGCACCCCCCTGAATCTCCATAAATCTCCCGTATCATTTTTTCATAATTTCCACCACGCGCTAAATAATGTCCATGGGATCGGTGATTTCCAAATAATATATCTTGTTCCTTAGAAGCAAACCCGACACCGACCGCAGACCCTTCTTGCCCTATTGATAAATGTAAAAAGGAAAAGATTTTGGAATTTATAAAATCTTCCGCTATCAGTTCTTCTGTTGTCCGAATTTGAACCATCTTGCTTAACATATCGAATAACATTTTACTCATTTTACTTCTCCTTCAAAATTAATAGCTACTCTAATTGCTTCTCCAGTTTGCATTAATCTAAATCCTTCATTTATATTTTCAATATTAATAATATGTGAAATTAATAAATCTAACAAATTTTTATTATTCATCAACAAATTTAAAATAATACTTATATCATCATCAGGATAAAATGAACCACCATCTGAGCTAAAAATTCGGATTCCATCAAATAAACGTAGCGGGTTGTTCAGTTTCAGAACGGAGCCTATTCTAGGTTGGCCAACTAATACTAATGCGCCCTTCTTACCTACACGATCAAAACATGCGGAAATGTTTTCAACATTGCCTGTAGTATCAACGGCAAAGTCGAAGTTTTCTTTAAGATCTTCAATTTTATCATTGTTTTCAACTGAATAAAAAGCACCACCTAATTTTTCAACGTAATTTCTTTTAGATTCCGCTCTATCAAAAACTACTATTTTCTTTAATTGAAAAATACTAGCCCATAGCGCAATTGAGGTACCAAGTCCACCAGCACCACAAATAAAAATAGAATTATCTTTTTTAGCATTTAATTCTTTAGTAATCAAACCCCAACTCGTTGACAAAGCACAACCAATTAAAGGATAGATATACTTGAAATCAGAACTGTAATTAACAGCAGTTACTCTATTTTCAGCAACAACTGTATATTCAGAAAATGTTGTGACTGATCCTGAACCAATCTCGCCAACATCATTTGACTTAAATTTTGGCCCGAAACAATCATGTCCACTTCCTTTTCTCCAATGCAGCACTACAAAATCTCCAGGTTTTACTTTGGTAACACCGTCTCCAATTGACAATACTTTTCCAAATCCTTCGTGCCCCATCATGTGTGGTAGAAATTTGTCAGTTCCCTTTACACCTGTTATTTCATTCCACTGCGCACCACAAAGTGCTGCACTTATCATCTTAACTTCAACTTGGCCAAAACTAGGTTGCACTCTTCCAACTCTTAATATACTTAGTGGGGTATTCTGTTTAATTAAGACTGCTGCCTTAAAATTTTTAAATAATGTATTTTCCATATATTTCCTTATTTAAATTATGTGGATGCTGACGCCAAATCACTCTAATATCTATGTTATTCTTAAGCCTAATTAAAATATTAAAAAGTCCAGCGTCGGATAAAATTACGTACTCTGCGAGATAGCAAACTCGCAACGAATTTAATATGCTTATAACGAAATTATCAGAATTCAATTTACTAATATCATAAATGAGTTTGTCTGTATTAGCATTTTGAATTTTACCAAATGTAACGATATTAAAATCTGAATCAATATCTAAAAGTTTGTCTGTTTTTAATGCGCCAGTTGTAGTTTCATTTGAAAAAAAAATGAACTTTCCACCTAAATTATCTAATATTTTATTTAAATAAATATTTTGTTCTTTTAGAGCGTCAAAACTAAATTTATTTTCTCCCATGCTAGGTGAATATCCAAGTCTTATATAAAAAGTATCAGGATATCTAAAAATTGGATCATTGTTAAAATACCCGACTTTTATAAGATATCCATATTTTTTTAATGCAAATTTTCTTTTTTTATTAATCCTATAATCATTAAATTTTCCTTCACGCGCTGCAATGTTATATATGTTCCTACCAAAATCAAAAATCATTGCTATTGCATCAAAGTAATTCTTATTTGCAACAATATAAACACAATCATGTTCTTTAGATGTTTCTTTGATACAAGCTGCCATAGCTGCCAGATCACCCAAACCTTCGTGTATTAATAATACAATATTATTATGTCTTAATCTTCTTTTCTTGTTACAATATATTACCAATGTAGGGAAGGAAAGCCAAATAATTAATTTTATTTTTGTAATGTAAAATCTTAATTTCAATAATGGATAAATGTTACTAGTAATTTTTCTAAATAAGAATTTACTATCTAAATAATTATTTAGATACATTTTTAAACAAATCTCCCTGTTTTGCTCTGTACGTAACTCCATTTGAAATAAAGCTAGCGGCTATATTATTTGCAGCGTCTAATGCCTCATACATGCTGTAATTTTCATGGATTAAATAGGCTAATACAGCCAAAACTGAATCACCCGCTCCAGACAACTCTTTTATAATGACCTCATTTCCTGGCACCGAAATTACTTGTCCCAATTCATTAACTGAAATTATCCCTTGAGCACCCAATGTAAGCACAATATTCGATAGTTTGAATTTATCTATTAAAATTTTGCAAGCATCAATATCATTATATTCAGAAAGTTGATATCTTAGCTTAATTTCGCGAAATTCAATTTTGTTTGGCTTAAGCACATAAGCTCCTTTAAAAGACGAAATATCATCCTTTTTTGTGTCTACAAATACTCTTACTTTTTTCATCTCGGCAATTTTTATTAACTCTTCACTTAGATGTTCCGTTACTACTCCTTTTTTATAATCCACTATCAGTAAGCTTGAGTCCTCATTTAATAATTCTTTCACAGCTTCTATAATTTTATCTACAAATTCAGAATTTATTTCTTTAGTTACTTCCTTATCAAAGCGCGCTAAATAGCTTAGTTTATAAAAGGCAATTAATCTAGTTTTAATAGATGTAACACGTGAACTATCTTTAAACAATATTAGGTTGTTTTGATGATTATTAATTTCCGGAAAATCATCCAAGTATTTGATAATATCACTTCCAGTTACAGAGATCAATTTAGTAGAACCACCAAGGCTATTAAGGTGTGAAAAAACATTAAAAGCCCCACCTATAGAATGTTTTTCTTCAACAACATCAAGAACTAATGCGGGCGCTTCAGGTGAAATACGCATGGCATTTCCATAAATGAAACGATCGAGTATAATATCACCAACAACAATAAAGTTTCGAGTCATGAATATTGACCTCTAGAAATTTAAATTTTAAACATATTATATATAAATTATTAACAATTTTCTGCAATTAGATTTCTATTACTTGTTATTCCCTATGATAAATTATTTTTGTAATAAAAATAAATTTAGATACTTAAATATTTGTGAAACATAATTTTCTCTTGAATAGACTTCATTTGCAAATTTACTTACTTCATTTTTTATTCGAATTATTTTATCATAATCCAAATTTGCAATTTTATTAATACTTTTTGAGATTTCTTTGATAGAATTATCTTTTAGAGTCTCACCTAAATAATTTGGAATTGATATTCCAGAAAATTCACTAATAATTGGAATTAATCCAAATTGCATACACGTTATAGAAGAGGTGGAAACCCCTTCACTGCACGTCGGCGAAATAAAAGCAATTACGTTTTTAACAATTTCTCTAAATTTTTCACTAGATGGCAACAAGAATCCATGTGCTTTAACATTTGGTAAATTGTATAATTCATTTTTAAAGACATTTAAAAAATCTTTCTCTCGTTCATAGGAACCAACAATATTTAGAATAAGATCCTTATTTTCCTTAAATACTTCTAGTACTAAGTCAAGTCCCTTATGAATTGCACCATATCCATTGAACCAAAGAAATTCTTTTTTCCCTTTATTAATAATTTCATTTTTCCCTATAAAGTTACTAGTTGGATTAATTAGTGTTATCTTTTTATGTAAATTATATGGGAACGTATTTAAAGTTATAGTATTTCCAATTAGAAGTATTTGATCTGCAAAATAAAGATTCTGATTATATAATTCAATATCTTTTGCATTTACATATCTTTTAGCTTTGAGTCTAATTCCCTTTCTTATTTCTAAACTTTTTATTCGTTTTAATTCGGCGTTATTTGAAAACGATGCATAACTGCCTGTAGAATAAAATATAGTTAACTTTGTTTTTGATGTAGCATATTTTGTAATATTCTTATGAATATCGAAAATAATATCATATTCTAACTTCGGTTTGAATCTAATATCATTGTACCAAATTGCATCAACTATAAAACCAAGCGCATTAAATGTTTTAATTATTTGGGCACTTTCCCAAATATTACTATGATCCTGAAAATTGAAATCATCATCAGTAAAATAAATTGAATCAGGTCTATAGCTAAAAAGTACTCTCCCAATCGGGACTTTTTCATTGTAATATATGTTAAGTACTCTTTGTTTTATTTTTAGACTTTTTCTTACAATTTCTAAATATAAATTTAGTTTATTTTTATAATCCATAATTTAAGAACATTTAATATTCATTCTTCCAAAGTATTTTTTTATTTGGTCAATAAAATATTTTGCTTCTTCAGTTTTTAAAATTACTATTAATATTCATTCTTCCAAAGTATTTTTTTATTTGGTCAATAAAATA
>Ga0172368_10005597_pt1 | contig 13928 bp, 11 predicted proteins | sample Lak11m_FD_114540 | JGI IMG/M metagenome (GOLD analysis project Ga0172368, IMG submission 114540) | Freshwater microbial communities from Kabuno Bay, South-Kivu, Congo - kab_022012_11m | ecosystem: Environmental > Aquatic > Freshwater > Lake | place: Democratic Republic of the Congo: South-Kivu...
AAGTTTCTTGCTCAAAGATCCTCGTCTGTGTAAAGAATTCTCGCGCATGATTCACAATACACGAGACCTTCGTGTTTTTTGATCTCATTGACAATCTGCGGTGGAACATTCATATAGCACCCCCCGCAACTATTATGCAAAACCGGGACCATGGCCAAGCCATCCTTACCTTTCAAAATACGCTCGTATTGATTAAGTAATACAGCTTGGACATCTTTGGCTTTTTGCTGGCGCTGAGCAGCTAAGACTTTCACGCGGTCATCCAGCTGCTTCATTTCTATTTCAATTTTGACCTTCTCATCAGAGAATTTCTTTTCCTCTTGCGCCAAAGCTTCTTTTTCCTTTTGGGACTTGACCGCTAACGCGTCAACCTCATCAAACAAAATAAGAATTTTTTCTTCAATAATCGATTTATCCGCCTTCAGGCTTTCAATTTCTGTCAACTTTGCTTTATATTCTTTATTTGTTTTCAGCAGTGATAGCTGAGAATTCGCTTTTGCGATCTCACCTTCTTTGTCTTGAAGGTCGCCTTCACGTTCTTTGCGTTCGAGCTGTTTTTTCTTTAAATTTTCTTCGAGCTCATGACATCCTTTTTTTTTCTCTTCAAACGCATTTTTTAATGTTTCAATCTTCGCCGGTTTTTCTTTGAGCTTGTTCTGGTGTTCATAGAACTCAGCGTCGAGTTTTTGAAGTTCAACAAGTGCTTTAATCTGATCCCGAATCGAAACTTCTGCCATGAGTTAACCCCTATTCTATAAGTTATGGTGGGTACAGAAGGACTCGAACCTTCGACCTCTGCCATGTGAGGGCAGCGCTCTAACCGGCTGAGCTATGCACCCGCGCCTGTTTCCTGGGCCCACCAGGACTTGAACCTGGGACCAATTGATTATGAGTCAACTGCTCTAACCAGCCTGAGCTATGGGCCCGCAAGTTTAGTCTTTAGTATATTTCGTAATATTATACTTTATTTATAACGAGTCTCAATTTATAAAAATTGAATGTCAGTATACCAGATTTTCATATTTCTGCATAGAAAGTTTTCTGACTGACTCTGTCTCCAAAAAAAAGGCCTATCGTGTCCAAGATAGGCCTTTGAGTGTACTGTTTTCACATCGCGCGATTCTTATAACCCTTCCCCTTCTTTAACTGTCATATCGAGAAAGGTTTTAAGTCTGCGCGAACGCGTGGGGTGACGCAACTTGCGCAGGGCTTTGGATTCAATCTGGCGGACACGCTCACGGGTCACTTTAAAGACGCTTCCGACTTCTTCGAGCGTTCGGGTCGAACCATCCCGAATCCCAAAACGAAGTTCAAGAATCTGGCGTTCGCGATCATCGAGCGTACGCAAGACCTCAATAATTTCTTCCTTGAGCATAGAATGCACCGTCGCATTCGCCGGCGAAACAGCCTTTTTATCTTCAATAAAATCTCCGAAATGCGTATCCCCTTCATCCCCGATGGGTGTTTGCAGGGAAATCGGCACCTGAGAAATTTTTAAAATTTCTTTGACCTTGGCAACCGACATGCGCATTTGTTTGCCAATTTCTTTGGGTGTCGGCTCACGCCCATATTCCTGAACAAAAAGACGGGAAATACGAATAATCTTATTAATCGTTTCGGTCATATGCACCGGAATGCGAATGGTGCGCGCCTGATCAGCGATGGAACGTGTAATCGCCTGACGAATCCACCATGTGGCGTAGGTTGAAAACTTGTATCCGCGCTGATATTCAAATTTCTCAACCGCGCGAATAAGCCCCATGTTCCCTTCTTGGATCAGATCCAAAAATGAAAGCCCGCGATTAATATATTTCTTGGCAATGCTCACGACAAGCCTGAGGTTGGCTTCCACCAAGGCTTTTTTCGCACGATTAAATTTAAATTGACGAGCGCGGATCAAGCGCATTTGGTTCTTCACGCGCTGAAGCGGTTCGCCTAGTTTCCGGAGCAAATCGTTTCGATTTTTACGTGCTTCCATGGCTTTGGCCCCTTTACCGCGAGCCCTGCCATGTTTGTCAATTTTGTCAATCTTTCTTAAAATGTCTTTGATCTGGCGAACAATGTCTTCGTTGACCGTTGATGTCAATTTAAATTGCGCAATGACTTTTGCTGAGTCCTCGGTTCCTTTGCGTGAATAACGCGCCTTCTCAAGGATCTTTTTTAAATCCTTGATCAAGCGCTCGCGACGCTCAAGCTCATCTTTGATGACGTCTTCAACATTAATTTCTTCCGTGAAGATCTTGTTCACGATCTCCATGGCTTCTTTACGCGCAAAAACAAGCTTAAACAGGGCTTCGGCAAATCGGGTCTCTGTTTCTTCAATGCGCTTGGCGAGCGAAATTTCTTTCTCACGCGACAACAATGGGATCGACCCCATTTGCTTCAAATACATTTTGACCGGGTCATCGAGAGGAATAAATTTATCGCCGTAATCAACCTCTTCTTTTTCCTCTTCTTCGTTTGTCCCCTTAATTTCCTGGGTCCCCGACTCTTCGGTAATTTCCATATCCTCGTCGGAATTAACAATACGAATCCCCTTGTGCTCAAGAGAATCAAAGACTTGATCGATTTCAGATGACTCCACGTCTCCGGCGAGCGTATCATTAACCTCGTCGTAGGTTAGAAAACCCTTGCTTTTTCCAAGCGTCAAAAGTTTTTCTAATCCCTCCTGGAGTCCTTTTTGCTTTGTGACTTTTTTTGCCATGAATTATCCCTTCATTAGTTGATGAAATTTCTGTTTTAATTCTTCTAAACGTTCTTGATTACCTTCGGACTCTGCTTTCTGAATTTCATAACAAAGATTTTTTCGCTCAATTTTTACGCGATCACCCTTCATGCGGTTAATATAATCCTGGCGCAGCGAATCTTTATCCTCAACAACGATCTCATTCGCGGCCATCAATTCCGAGAGAAACTGTAGCGTTTCCTGATCCTTAAAACATTGAATCAAATGTGAAATGTTTACGCTCTTTTCTTTTTTGGAACAATCAAACACATACTCAACCACGGAACGAACCTGGGTGTCTTGAAAGTCATCAAGATTTACCTCCTCTTGCACCAAAGGGATCATGGCTTGCTCTTCTAACATCAGTCGAAGCAGGTCTCGCTCCACAGCGCGGACGACACTTTTTTTGGAACGAACGGCTGGAGCCGATTCATCTTTAGATATACTTGTATTTATTTTCTTCAATTCAACACGCAACGCATCTTCGGAAATTCCTAAGACGTGAGCGAGCTGCCGCACGTATTCCTGGCGAAGGACTTCATTCTTGTATTTAGCGATCGTAGCAAGCATTTCCGCTGAAATCTTTGCCTTGCCCTCCGGTGTCTTGCGGTCATGTTTTTCCATCAGAGCATTAACCTTATAATCAAAAAATGATTGTGCGCTCTCAATACATTTGCAAAATTCTTCAATGCCCTGCCTCTGAACAAACGAATCCGGGTCTTCACCGCTTGCCAAAAGAGCAATCTTCACGCTCATGTCTTCTTCAATTAAAAGATCCAAGCTTCTTAACATCGCCGACTGACCTGCCGGATCCGCGTCATAGAGCATAACAACATTTTTTGTATATCGCCGGATCAAGCGAATTTGTTCGGTTGTCAAGGCTGTTCCCAGGGATGCCACAATATTCTCAAAGCCTGCCTGAAACGGTGTTAAAAAATCCATGTATCCTTCAACCACCACCACATAATCTTTTTCTGCAACCGCCTGTCTGGAAAGATGAAATCCGTAAAGGTGTTCACGCTTGGAATAAATCGCGGTCTCTGGCGAATTGATATACTTTGCCGATGCGTTCTTTTCCATGGTCCTTGCGCCAAAACCTAAACATCGCGAACGGATATCAAAGATCGGGAACATCACGCGGTTACGAAACCGGTCATAAAAGCCTTCCCCTTTTTCTTTAGGGATTGCTAGCCCTGCCTTTTCCATAATCGAGAGGCTAATATTCTTGCTACGCAAAAAGGACATCAGATTGTCCCAACCTTCCGGCGCAAACCCAATCTTCAATTTCTGCGCTGTCGCAAGCTTGATGCCTCTATTCTTCAAATAGTCTTGGGCACCCTGCGAACCGCTCTTGCCAGCCACTAAGATGTCGTGAAAAAATTCTGCACTCAATTCCGTTGCCTTAAAAAGCGTTTCGCGCACGCCAAGGTTTTTTCCCGATGATTCATGAGACGTTTCAGGAACAGAAATACCAGCCTTTTGAGCAAGATGCCGAAGCGCGGAGGGAAAATCCATGTGATCATGATTCATCACAAAACTGATCACATTGCCCCCCACCCCGCAGCCAAAACAATGATAAATCTGTTTATCCTGATTCACCACAAACGACGGGGTCTTTTCATGATGAAACGGGCAGCACGCCTTAAAATTTCTTCCCATTTTCTTAAGGGCCACATATTCGGAAATCACTTCCACAATATCGCAGCGGTCCAAAACCTGGGTAATCGTTTCTTCAGGAATCAATCCCATATCAACGCCTCACTCGCCTAAACCCTGAACACTCTAAAATTTCTAAATTCTTGATCTTTTTTTCGAGCTTGTCCAAAAGAAGATTTAATCCTAAATTATCGCTGGCGATATGCCCGGCAATGACCACATGCAAGTATTCGTTCTTGACTTGCTTTAAATGATTCTCCGACATGTGCATTCCGATGAGCGTCTTGACGCCTGCCTGAGAAAGCCTTGCAAAAACTTCTTTAGAGCCTTCGGTCCCGCCCGTCATATCCAAAACGACTTTTCCAGCCTTTTCGTCGGGCTTTCCAGCAATAATCTTGGGCCCGGCCTTGTTCGCCGCGGCCATCTTGTACTCAGGTTCCCTCAAAAGAAGATCAATAATCTTTTTTAATGTCGCTGGCTTTTGTTTATCCATTAAATTCTGCAAATATCGCGCCACATGATTATCCGCGGGCGTATGGCAACACATCAAGGAAATATTAAGTGCGCGCGCCATGTCAACGGTACGAAAATGATTTTCCGCATGAACACTATGATCCACCTCATCAATACGCTTTTGCATTAATTCTTCGGCGATTTTCTTATCAAGCCCAAAATTTTCAAGTATGGCCGCCTGCAAATACATCACATCGCCGAGCCCTGCCAAGCCAACGCCTAAAGGATGATGGGAAATCACTAAATCGACCGGGCGCTTTTTTTTCGCCAGATGATCAACGAGCAAAAGTTCTCCAGCGCCAATATCAATACCGACTAGAATTGTTTTAATTGGGCGGCGTAAATTTCCATGCAGGATTCGCGTATCGGCAAAAGGATTTAATAAATCTTCTTTGTCAAAGAACTTTTTTTCAAGACCTGTCAAAAGACGATATTTTTTTCTTTGCGACAGCAAATAATCGTTCATTTGCTTTTTTGTGCGCAAATCTTCATAACGGCCTTGCTGAATAAAAAATTGATAAATGTCGCTTAAATTCAATGTATTAAGGTTATTTTTTATCTTGAATCTTTGGACTCGTATCTTGCTCAACGGCAAAAATATCTTGATTCATCTTTTCATTGGGGAAATATTTATTTACAAATCCCTTAAAAACAAATTTGTAAACACTGGGAGCCAAAGGAGCAACGCGTGAGGAGAAGTAAGACCCTTTAATGTTGCGGATCAAATATTCTGAACCTGTTGTTGTAAAAAGCGACAAAAGAAGACTGGAGACCAGCAGCCCGCGAATTAACCCGACAGATAAACCGCCAAATTTGTCAAAGAATGATTTAGCTTCTATTTTAAAAATAAGACAAACACCATCACGGATAAATTTGCAGACCAGAGCCACCAGTGCCCATAGCACAAAAAAAGTAACGCTTCGGGCAATCTCCGGTTTTAAGAAAATACGGTTTTCAATCAAGCGGGAACAAAAAGGATAATAATGAAAGACAACAAAAATGGAAGCGAAAACAGCCATGAGTTGAAAAATTTCATTCACGCATCCTCTTTTCAGGCCAATATAAAAAGCGCGTAACATAACGACGACAATCACCACATCAATCCAATTTAATTTTTGTATAATTTCTAATAGCATAATAAAAGGGGTTGGTTAATTTGTTAGTTGAATTTGCCAAAGTATAACACACGCTTCATAGTGTGTCAAGAAAGCGCTTGCTCAATCTTAATTCTATAACATATTGATAATAGGTAGGTTACAACTTGTCAAGAGGGTATATTTTCTCAAAGAATTTTTTAATTCTTAATATTAAAAATTATCACAGGTGCGCTCTCGGCAAAACATAGGCAGGTAGCTAAACAATGTAAAATCAAACCCCCGCTGGAACTTGCTCTTTTTGCTCTTTCTGTGTTTTTTCTTCCTGAATCGCCTCATCCGCTAAGCGCACAGAAACGATCTTGGACACGCCACGTTCTTGCATCGTGATGCCGTACATTACATTGGCGGCGGAAATGGTTTTCTTGTTATGCGTGATAACGATAAACTGGGCAATCTTGGAAAATTCTTGTAAGAGATAGCTGTAGCGCCCAACGTTAGACTCATCCAGGGCGGCATCAATCTCATCCAAGACGCAGAATGGGCTTGGCCTCACCTTAAAGACCGCAAAGATAAGCGCAATCGCAGCCATGGTCTTCTCGCCACCAGATAACAAGGTGATATTCTGCAGCTTCTTTCCCGGAGGACGCGCGATGATATCCACACCGGATTCCAAAACATTTTCCGGATCAACGAGAATCAAGTCAGCCTCTCCTCCGCCAAAGAGCATGCGGAAATAGATGCGAAATTCTTCGCTCACTTTTGTAAAAGTGTCCACAAAAAGCTGGCGTGTTGTCTTGTTAATCTTGGTGATTGTCTGCATCAGGGAATCTTTGGCTTCGATCAAATCGCTTTGCTGTTTGGTTAAAAATTCAAAGCGCTTGCGAAGCTCATCATACTCTTCAATCGCGACAAGATTAACCGTGCCAAAAGATTCGCAATGTTTCCTCAGCCGTTCAATTTCCTGATCCAACTCTTCAAAATTTGTTTCAGGGCGCATGGTATTGACACGGACAAAAAAATTCTTAATCTCGTCCTGATGTTTTTGCGCAAGAAGGATTTGCTCATTATCAAGATTGCTACCCACGGTCTCAGGAATAACAAGGTTTTCTAAATCCGACACAGGTTCTTTATAATTAACAATTTCATCAAAATCAATTTTGTACGTCTGTGCCAATCGGTCTTTCAAGCTTTGTTCGGCAAAGGAAATCTCTTGACGCTTCAAATCACGGCGATGAATATTACCGCGAATCTCTTCAAGGCTTTCTTCGGCTTGTCGTATTTTTGCGCGAACCTCAGCAATACGCTTGAAGATATCTTCTTTTTGTTCTTCATAACTCTTCAATACATCTTGCAAGTCTTGTTTTTTAACAGTGACTTCATCGATTTTACATCTTATCTCTTCAATGGATGCTTGATATTCTTGTTTCTTCACCTGGCCATTCCGATCATCTTCTTCCAAGCGCTTGAGTTCTTCAACGCTTTGGATCAAAGCTTCTTCAAACATCTTCAGGTCATCCTGAAAAGATTTTTCTTGCCCATGGAAGCCAACGATCTCAGTCTCAAGCTGTGTGATTTCAAGCAAAATCGTTTCACGCTCTTGAGATTTCGCGGTAATTTCTTGCTGACGGAGGCGGATGCTCTCCTGAAACGCCCCCACTTCTTGGTTCACCGCAAGAAGCTCTTGATTAAGATTATCTTCCCGTTTCTTTAAATCCTCTAGCAGGTCTTTAGCTTCTTGGAGCTCCTGCGTAATAATATTCAACTCATCAAAGAGCTTGCTTGATTCTGCCAGAATATTATTTTTATGTGCCTCATGCTTAGAAAGCTCACGCTCTTGCTCATGAATCGCGATATTCATACAGCTGACTTGATTTTCCAGCTCTACGATCTTGGCAACAATGGTTTTCTTTTCTTCCAGACGACGACTGATCTCGACGGTCAATTCATTGATCTTTGCCGTGATTTGTTCCGGATCAAGCTCAATAAACTTTGTTTCGCATTTAATTTCATAAAGCACCTGGCCAGAAAGTCTTGGCAATTGATCAGCAATAGCCTTCGACTGGATATCTCCTAGCTTTTCAACAGATTTAATTTTTCCGATCATCCCCTTAATGTCATCAGATGGAGGTGCGGACATAATGAGCGATCCTTCACAAATTGCGCCAGTCCCATCTGCGTATTGAACATGCATTTCTTCAATAAATTCTCTTTTAGATTTGAGTGAAAGGGTGCGGTTCTCTAAATCGCTGATAGTTTGATCAAGCGTAACCAGGCCGTCTTTAAGCTGCTGCAAAGATTGCCCTTGAACATCTTTTTCATTCTTAAGGCCGTTGATGCGCGCTGAGCAACGGTCAAAGTCTTCGGCAATGCTGCGCAACTTGCTATCCACGTCTTCTTTTTCAGCGCCAACTTTATCATTTTCTAAATCAAGACGACGCTTGCGGGCCAGAGCGCCTTGAAAGCTTTTCATAATTTCTGTTAATTCATTCTTGAAGTGAATTTGTTTTGTTGATCGGTCTAAAATTTCTTCTTCTTCCTTCTTTATGGCTTCTTTATGCATATGCATATCTTGCTGAAGGGCATGGAGAAGTTCATTTTTCGTATGAAGGCTTTCCGTATTCTTTTGAATATTGTCGATTAAAGCCTGATACGAAACTTTAAGCCCCATGACCTTTTCTTCTTGGCCCCGGCAACGATCTTTTAACTGAATCCTTTGCTCATCATAACGCAAATGACTTTCGTCAATCTGCGCAATCCGCTCTTCATTAAAATGAATTTGCCTGTTTTCAATGTCAATCTGGTTTTCAAGCTTGATATGTTCGCGCTGCAGTTCATTCGACTTCTCATCAAGTTCGCTAATCAATTTATTTTCTTGCGTCAGGCGTTGATTGAGTTTTTCAGATTCCTCCGCTAACAAACGCTCTTCTTCACGATAACTGTGTAAAGAACTTTCAATGTCCTGGCGTTCCTGGCAAAATCCTGTCACCTGCTTCTGCGCGCCAAAAAATTCCAGGACTTTTAATCGCTCATACTCCTCTTTATATTTCTGAGCCTTTTTTGCCTGTCGCTCGATCGAGGCAATCTGACGCTTAACTTCGACGATAATATCGTTACTGCGTAACAAATTATTTTCCGTATCCGCGAGCTTATTCAAGGCTTCGCGTTTTTTAGCTTTATATTTGGTGATCCCGGCTGCTTCATCAAAAAGAACGCGACGATCTTCGGGGCGCGCGCTAACAATAAGATCAACTTTTCCTTGCTGAACCAATGAATAGGCCTCGGCCCCAATCCCCGTTCCCATCAAAAGTTCCAAAATATCTTTGAGCCGTACCGGTGTTTTGTTAAGAAGATATTCGCTTTCCCCTGAACGGAATAATCGACGAGAAACTGTCACCTCTTCATACTCAACAGGAAAAACTTTATTTTCGTTCGAAAAGGTCAGGCTCACTTCGGCAAAATTCAACGCTTGGCGCTGATTGGTTCCGTTAAAAATAACGTCTTCCTTGGCCGATCCACGCAGCTCTTTCATGCTCTGCTCACCTAAAACCCAGCGCATGGCATCAAAGATATTGCTCTTGCCGCAACCGTTAGGGCCAACGACTGCTGTAATTCCAGGCTCAAAGTTAAGAACTGTTTTATCAGCAAACGATTTAAACCCGAAGATCTCCACTCTTTTAAGATACATAAACACCCTTTCTATTTAAAAATAATAATTCCTTTTAGGCAGAAGTTTTATTGTTCATAATGCCAAAAACAATGTCGACCGTTTTATCCAGTGATGTAAACTTAGGCAAGCTATCCTCAGGAACAACAATCCGATATTTCTTTTCGATCCCAGCAAGAATTTCAAGCGCCATCATTGAGTCCATGCCAAGATCTTTCACAAAACCTGCAGCGCCATCAATCGCCTCTGGTTCAATTTCCAGAATCTCCGCAACCATCGCTCGAAGGTCTTTTGCTAAATTTTCTTTTGTTAAATTTGCCATATACCGCCTCCTTGATTTTGAGCTTCAAGCCATTGATCAATTTTATCTTTTTTAAATCTCCATTGCCCAACAGTTTTAATCGCCGGGATCTTGCCCTTCTTAACCCAATCGTAAACAGTTCTCTTTTTTACTTTAAGATAACCGGCGATCTCGTCAATTGTCATTAATGCTTCAAATGCCATTGCATTCTCTCACTTCTTTATCAGTCTTATGTCTTCCTAATGTGTTTTAATACGGAAACTATCTTTATGTCCTACTCTATTACATCTTGTATCATTTGTCAAGTATTAAATCATAAAATGTCATAAATAATCACTAAAAATCGTTCTTTAAGCTATAAATACATTCTATATGCTTTATCTTGCATAAACTTACATTATATTACATTGTCATATAAATCATGATTTAGTCAAATAATAAAAAATAATTTTTCTGTATATTAAAATATTTTCAAACAACAAAAAATATAAAACCATTCATTCCTTTGTTAACAACGATTATCCCCGAAAGTCGTTAGAGCTATATATAAGGAAAGGAAAAGATTCAAAAAGAAAATAAAAAAAATATTGCTTTTTTACTCCCCCATATGGTAGTATTGAAAAAGTTTCCACAACAAAATTTATTGTCAATCCGGATAAAATCATGGAGGATTAAATGGATTATTTACTCACCGAAGAACAGGTTATGCTCAGAGACCTCTGCCGACAGATCACAGATGAAAAAATCATGCCTATTGCCGCACAGCTTGACAAAACAGAAGAATTCCCCTGGGAGGTTGTCAAGGTCATGGCCGATTCAGATATCTTTGGTGTCTTTATTGAAGAAAAGTACGGCGGGATGGGCGGCGGACTTCTTGAGCTGTGTATTGCAACCGAAGAATTTTCACGAGGTTGCGCAGGAATTGCCCTGGCCTTCTCTGCCACCGCGCTTGGGACAGATCCTATCATACTCTTTGGGAACGAAGAACAAAAAGAAAAATACCTTCCTAGCATTGCCTCAGGAAAAAAGCTCGCCGCTTTTGCAATCACAGAACCTGCCGCCGGATCCGACGCCAGCGCGATGCAAACCACCGCCAAGAAAGACGGCGACCATTATATTTTAAATGGCACAAAGCACTTTATTACTAACGGTGGCGAAGCAGAAACATATACCGTTGTTGCCATGACCAGCAAGGACCGCGGAGCCCGCGGAGCTAGTGTTTTTATTGTTGAAAAAGGAACGCCGGGTTTTACCTTTGGTAAAAAAGAAGACAAGCTTGGCATTCGCGGGTCAGCGACGCGCGAGCTTATTTTTACGGATTGCCGCATTCCTAAAGAAAATATGCTCGGCAAAGAAGGTCAAGGATTCTTGATTGCCATGAAAACCTTTGATATGTCACGTCCTGGGATCGGCGCACAAGCCCTTGGCATTGCTCAAGGGGCGTTTGAAGCCGCGGTCAAGTATGCCAAAGAAAGAAAACAATTTGGAAAATCTATTTCGAGTTTTCAAGGTATTCAGTTTATGCTCGCGGATATGGCCACCCAGATTGAAGCTGCCCGCGCTCTCATCTATGCTTCAGCGCGCCAGATTGATGCCGGCCGTACGAAAAACATTTCCAAGGATTCCTCAATGGCAAAACTCTTTGCCTCTGATATGGCGATGAAGGTCACCACCGATGCCGTGCAGATCTTTGGCGGCTATGGCTATATGAAAGAATATCCTGTTGAGAAATATATGCGCGATGCTAAAATTACACAAATCTACGAAGGAACAAATCAAATTCAAAGAAACATCATTGCTTTAAACCTTGTGAAAGAAACAGCAAAATCCTAATGAACATTATTGTCTGTATTAAACAAGTTCCAGATACGACACAGGTCCGAATTGATCCTGTCACGAATACTTTGATTCGCGAAGGCGTGCAATCGATTATCAATCCTTTTGATATGTACGCTATTGAAGAAGGCGTGCGCTTGAAGGAAAAATACGGCGGCAAAACAACTGTCATCACCATGGGGCCGCCGCAAGCCGAAGCAGCTTTGCGCGAAGCGATTTCCATGGGGTGCGATGAAGGTTGTCTTATCAGCGACCGCGCCTTTGCAGGGTCAGACACCCTCGCAAGCGGCTATACCCTTGCCATGGCGATTCGCAAAATCAAAGATTATGATATTATTCTTTGCGGAAAACAAGCCTCCGACGGTGATACAGCGCAAGTAGGGCCTGGCATTGCCACACAGCTCGATATTCCTCAGGTGACCTATGTTAAAAAAATTGAAGATGTCAAAGACAATCAGGCCACGGTTGAGCGCATGACCGAAGAAGGTTTTGAAATTGTTAAAACCTCTCTTCCTTGCCTGTTCACCGTTGTTAAAGAAATTAATGAACCACGCATTCCATCCCTTAAAGGCCGTATGAAAGCTAAAAAGGCAGAAATTATTTCCTGGAAAGCAATTGATTTAGATCTGGAAGAAGACAAATTAGGCCTGAAAGGGTCTCCAACATGGGTTTCAAAAATATTTACACCTCCCCCTCGCCCCAAAGGACAAATCATGGAAGGTGATCCGGAAGAAACAACTACCCAGCTTGTTGAGGCATTAAAGAATAGGTTAATCTGATGAGCATTCAAATCATTAAAGATAAATGTACCGGTTGCAGCCTTTGTATCAAAGTTTGCCCTTTTGGCGCTTTGACGATCGCTAACAAAAAAGCAATTATTAATTTTGACAAATGCACTCTCTGCGGCGCCTGCGTTGATTCCTGCAAGTTTGATGCCATCGACTTAAAGAGAGATTCCAGCAAGACAGCCAATATTGAAGAATACAAAGGTATCTGGGTTTTTGCGGAACAAAAAAAGGGTGCTATCCAATCTGTTGTTTATGAACTCCTGGGAAAGGCACGCGAACTCAGCACAAAGTTGGGAAGCGAAGTCTCCTGCGTTCTTTTGGGGCACGATGTTAAAGACAAAGCGCAAGAGCTTATTTGGCGCGGAGCTGATAACGTCTATGTGGTCGACACTCCCGAATTAGAACATTATCTCGATGAACCTTACACAAAGGCAATCGTGAATCTCATCCGAAAATATCGTCCTGAAATATTCTTATGCGGTGCGACATTTATCGGCCGATCGCTGATTTCACGCGTTGCGGTCAAAATTCATACAGGGTTGACAGCCGATTGCACGGGGCTGGATATTGACGAGAAAGAAAAATTCCTCATGCAAACACGGCCTGCCTTTGGTGGGAATATCATGGCCACGATTCTAAGCAAGAATCATCGCCCTCAAATGGCCACGGTTCGCCACAAAGTTTTCAAAGAATCAGCTATTGATAAAACACGCAAAGGAAAAATTATTGAAGAGGTCATTCCAAAAACACTTCTGACATCACGGACAAAAATACTGGATATTGTTGAAGAAATCACTTCTACGGTCAATATTGCGGAAGCTGATATCATTGTTTCCGGGGGACGCGGACTTAAAGGCCCTGAAAATTTTGCCATGCTAGAAGAATTGGCCAAGGTCTTGGGCGGCGCGGTAGGATCGTCTCGCGCCGCGGTTGACGCAGGCTGGATGCCATACTCCCATCAAGTCGGACAAACCGGAAAAACTGTCTGCCCAAAACTCTATATCGCCTGCGGTATCTCAGGACAAATTCAGCATCTGGTGGGCATGCAGTCATCCAAAATGATCCTTGCGATTAATCAGGATCCTCACGCTCCGATCTTTACGGTTGCCAATTATGGAATCGTGGGAGATGTGTTCCAGGTCGTTCCGCTGTTAACAAAGAAATTTAAAGCGGCTTTAAATCGATAATATTTTAATTCTTATAAAATGAACAGGGGCTGCAAACTATAAGTTTGCAGCCCCTTTCAATTTAAAATACTTTCCTTTTACCGGTCAAAAGACGTTTTCTTGGGAACAATGACGATCCCGGACGTCGTTACCGCAAAACGTTTGCGATCCAGCTCAAGATT
>Ga0172368_10005598_pt1 | contig 13928 bp, 13 predicted proteins | sample Lak11m_FD_114540 | JGI IMG/M metagenome (GOLD analysis project Ga0172368, IMG submission 114540) | Freshwater microbial communities from Kabuno Bay, South-Kivu, Congo - kab_022012_11m | ecosystem: Environmental > Aquatic > Freshwater > Lake | place: Democratic Republic of the Congo: South-Kivu...
GCAGGCTATCGACTCACAACACTCAACACATTTACGACCTGATCTGCCTTGACCATCGGCGGGATCAAACCTCGTTGACGACCGCCTGTCGATCCTGCATGGTGGGGCCTTGCATCAGGAAAAGTCGGGCACTTTGGTCGGTTCTTACCGTAACATGCCATCATGGCCAAAGAAAAAACCAGTTTTGTTTGTTCGGATTGCGGCGGCATCAGCCCCAAGTGGCTGGGCAAGTGTCCACACTGCAACGCCTGGAACACACTGATCGAATCGGTGGCCGAGAGCGTCGTCGCCCCCACCAAAAACCGTTTTGCCGCGCTGGCCAGAACGGCCGAGGTGGCGGTGCTGGCCGACATTGAGGCGGTGGATTTTGAGCGCACCCCCACCGGGCACGAAGAACTCGACCGCGTGCTGGGCGGGGGCATCGTTGAAGGCGGTGTGGTGCTGATCGGCGGCGACCCCGGCATTGGCAAGTCCACGCTGCTGCTGCAGGCGCTGGACGCGCTGCAACGCGCCGGGCAAAACACGCTGTACGTCAGCGGTGAAGAAAGCGGTGCCCAGGTGGCGCTGCGTGCGCGCCGCCTGGGGCTGGAGGGCTCGCAGGTCAAGGTGCTGGCCGAGATCGGGCTCGACAAAATTCTGGCGACGCTGGACACCATGCAGCCCGACGTGGCGGTGATCGACTCGATCCAGACCGTGTACTCGGATCAGCTCAGCTCAGCGCCAGGGTCGGTGGCGCAGGTGCGAGAGTGCGCCGCGCATCTGACGCGCGCAGCCAAGGCCAGCGGCACCTGTATCGTGCTGGTCGGCCACGTGACCAAAGAAGGCGCACTGGCCGGCCCGCGCGTGCTTGAGCACATGGTTGATACCGTGCTGTACTTTGAAGGCGACACGCACAGCAGCTTCAGGCTGGTGCGTGCCATCAAAAACCGCTTTGGCGCGGTCAATGAAATTGGCGTGTTTGCCATGACCGAGCGCGGTCTCAAAGGCGTCAGCAACCCGAGTGCCATTTTCTTGAGCCAGCACTCCGAGCCCGTGCCCGGCAGTTGCGTGCTGGTGACGCTGGAGGGCACGCGTCCGATGTTGGTAGAGATACAGGCGCTGGTGGACAGCGGCGGGTCGTCGCCGCGGCGCTTGAGCGTGGGGCTGGACCGTGACCGCCTGGCGATGCTGCTGGCCGTATTGCACCGCCACGCCGGTGTGGCGTGCATGGATCAGGATGTGTTTGTCAATGCTGTGGGTGGCGTGCGTATCAGCGAACCGGCGGCGGACCTGGCCGTGCTGCTGGCCATTACCAGCAGCCTGCGCGGCAAGCCGTTGCCCAAAGGTTTTTTTGCGTTCGGCGAAATCGGTTTGGCAGGTGAGGTGCGCCCGGCCCCGCGTGGCCAGGAGCGCTTGAAAGAAGCCGCCAAACTGGGCTTCAGTGTGGCCGTGGTGCCCAAAGCCAACGTACCCAAAAACCTCAAGAACAAAGACTTTGAAGGCCTGACCATCCACCCGGTGGAGCGTGTTGAACAGGCACTTGAGCTTGTGCGAAGTCTCTGATTCAGTATTTATTTGATAGCTACCAGTGCTTGCATTGAAAGGGCTAAACGCCTGTTTCTTGCAAACCAAAACAAGCTACCGGCGTACCACAGTGTTGCCCGAGTTCTTGACCGCGTCGCCGGATTTCAGACCCGGGTCGTTGGCAAAGTCAAAGGTGGCGCTGTGACCATCGGGGTAGGTGACGCTGACTTGCCAGACTTTATTGGCGTTCATGTTTTCCTGGATTTTTTTACCGGCATAAGCGCCGCCCGCTGCGCCTGCAATGGTTGCCAGGTCTTTGCCAAAACCGCCGCCCACCTGGTGCCCCAGCACGGCACCGGCCACGCCACCGGCAATCAGACCGACGGCGTTGCTGTCACCAGCGCGTTCACTCACGTTCACGGCGGTCACCTTGCCGCACGTGGCGCAGTCAACTGCGGCCTGGGTGGCATACACACCTCTTGGCTGGCGCAGGTTCGCCAACGCTTTGTCGTACAACGTTTGCGCGTCGCGGCGGCACTGAATGCGCGCCTCGGGTGATTGTTCGTCGGCACACAGTTTCTTGTCCGCCTCAAACTGCGCCTTGGCCTGTTGCTGCGTCTGAATTGCCTGCGGGTTGGAAGACCAGGTGGTGCTCTGCGCCAACGCCTGGCCCCCTAACACCCATCCGCCCAGACCGATGGCGGCAACGACTTTGCTACAACGAATCAACAACATGATGCAATCTCCTTCATATTCCATCGCAGCGTTTCTGCGACGGTGCCAAGGATACAGCGAAGACGAATGACCACAAGTGCTGTGCGATACATCTGTTCAGGCGCACTGACCATGTCATGTTTCACCCGCACGGCGGCGGGCTGCACTGAAATAGCCGGTTAAGCCGGGCTTAATGTGGTGTGTTTACAGTTACTTCTTCAGATCATTGGCGGGGTTGTTTATGTCGCAAATTGTTTCAAAATCCTTTCTTTTTTTGTTGCTCGGCTTGAGCTTGACCAGCGGTGTCTGGGCCGACGACGATGAAGGCGGTTCCTGGTGGAAGTGGGGCAAGGGCGAAAAACATCAAGAGGGTTCCTATGGCCGCGCTGGCACGAGGCAGCCAGCGCCTGCATCTTTCCAGAAAGAATGTGCGTCGTGCCACATCGCTTACCCGGCAGGCTTGTTGCCCGCGGGTTCGTGGCAACACCTGATGGCCAACCTGAGTCAGCACTTTGGCAGTGACGCGTCGCTGGACGCAACTACCGCCAACACCATTGCCCAGTACCTCACGGACAACGCGGGCACTTACAAGCGCGTGAGCGAAATGCCGCCGCAAGACCGCATCACGCAGTCGTACTGGTTTACGCGCAAGCACGACAAGCACGTGAACGCCAGCGTCTGGAGTCGAGCGGCCATCGGCAGCCGCAGCAACTGCACGGCCTGCCACGCGGGTGCCGAGCAAGGCAATTTCAACGAGCACAGCGTGCGCATTCCGGGGTGAAACCAATGATGCAGACGCAACAGAAAATTCTGGTGTGGGACACACCCACACGCCTGTTCCACTGGCTCATGGTGACCTGCTTTGCGGGTGCCTGGTTGACCGCAGAGAGTGATCGTTTGCTGGGCGTGCACCTGACGCTGGGTTACACCATGGTGGCGTTGGTGGGTTGGCGCGTGCTCTGGGGGGTGATGGGTACCCGTTACGCACGCTTTGCCAACTTTGTGCGCGGACCACGGGCGATCGGTGCCTACCTGCGTGGCATGTTGCGCCCTGCGGCCAGCCACGCGGTCGGGCACAACCCACTGGGAGCCGTCTCCATTGTGTTGATGCTGGCGCTCACTTTGATGATAGTGGGCAGCGGCTGGGTCTATTTCAGCGGCGGGCCGCGTCTGCTCAAGGAGCTGCACGAAGCCAGCGCCAGCCTGATGCTGGCGGTGGTGGGCGTGCACGTGGCAGGCGTCATCTTGGCCAGTTTGATGCAGCATGAGAACCTGGCGCGCAGCATGGTCAACGGCCACAAGCGGGGGCGGCCTGGTGATGCCATCCGGTGGAGCTGGTGGCCGCTTGCAGTGCTGCTCATGGGCGCGGTGCTGAGCTTCTGGTGGATACAGTGGCAAAACCCTGTGCTGAGCACAACACCCGTCGTGGGCCTGAACGTGGGCCACGGCGACGAGGACGATTAACATGGCAGCGTCAAGTACCTCAGGACGGCATCATGCGAATTTTGTTGGCAGAAGATGACACCATGCTGGGAGACGGTCTGCGTGCCGGGTTGCGCCAGCTAGGCTTTCAGGTGGATTGGGTGCGTGACGGCCAGGCCGCCGAGCGCGAAATCACAAACGGTGACTACCAGGCCGCCGTGCTCGACTTGGGCCTGCCACTGAAAGACGGTCTGGACGTGCTGCAAGCGTTGCGCAGCAAAAAGAACAACACGCCGGTGCTGGTGCTGACTGCGCGTGACGCGGTGCCCGACCGCATCAAGGGGCTGGATCTGGGCGCTGACGATTACGTACTCAAGCCAGTGGATTTATGCGAGCTGGGCGCACGCCTGCGTTCGCTGGTGCGCCGCTCCCACGGCCAGACGCAAGACCTGTTGACCTGCGGTGACCTGCAGCTCAACCCGTCCGCCCGGCAGGTGGCGCTGGGCGGGCAATGGGTGACGCTTTCCACACGCGAGTTTGACCTGCTGCATGTGCTGATGCTTGCGGTGGGGCGCGTGCTCTCGCGCGAGCAGTTGGAGCAGCAACTTTACAGCTGGGGGTATGAGGTGGAGAGCAACGCCGTCGAGGTGCATATCCACCACTTGCGCAAAAAACTGCGCCCCGAGCTGATCCAGACCGTGCGCGGCGTGGGCTACACCTTGCTGCAACCCAAGGCTGAGTCTGGGTTTTAAGCGCAGTCATGACCCGACTGCCCCGCCTTTCCTCGCTGCAAGCGCGCTTGCTCAGCTTGCTGGTGCTGCTGGTCACACTGGTCTGGCTCAGCGCCGCAGTACTGACCTGGTTTGACACCAGCGACGAGCTCGATGAGCTGCTGGACGGCCACCTGGCGCAATCTGCTGCGTTGCTGGTGGCGCAGCAAGGCAAGAACCTGCCCGAGCGCCACGGTGACGACGACGCGCCACCGCTGGAAGACGCACCTTCCCTGCACAAATACGCGCCGCGCGTGGCGTTTCAGGTGTTTCACGAAGGTGCACTGGTGCTGCGCTCGGCCAACGCTGGTAGCACCCCGATGTCACACAAGGTGGACGGCTTTTCTACCGTCAAGCTCGCCGATCAGAAACAGTGGCGTGTCTTTGGCGCGCAGGGCCGTGAAACCGACGTGCAAGTGTTTGTGGGTGAACAAGTCAAGTCGCGTGACTCCATTTTGTGGGCGGTGCTCAAGGGCGTGTTGATGCCGCTGATGTACGCCTTGCCGTTGCTGGCGGTGGTGGGCTGGCTGGCGGTGCGCCAGGGGCTGGCACCACTGCGTCACTTGAGCAGCGCATTGGCCCACCGCCAGCCGCAGGCGCTGGAGCCCGTCACGCTGCCAGACGTGCCCAGCGAAATCCAACCCGTAGTGCAGTCGCTCAACGCGCTGTTTGAGCGCATCGCCCGCATGATGGCGTCTGAGCGGCGTTTTACCGCAGACGCCGCGCACGAGCTGCGCACGCCGATTGCCGCCATCCGCATGCAGGCGCAGGTGGCGCTGGCCGCAGGTGAGGACACTGCCACGCGGGAACACGCGCTGGCCTACACGCTGGCCGGCTGTGACCGCGCCACCCATCTGGTGGAGCAACTGCTCACCTTGTCACGCCTGGAGGCCTCCAGCGCGAACGCCCCCACGGGCACGGTTAATGTCAGCGCGGTCACACGACGCGTGGCCGCAGATCTGGCGCTGGCCGCGCTGGGGCGAGCGCAAGACCTGGTGCTGCAAGCAGACGCACCGTGCCCGATTGCCGCCGACGACACGCTCACCAGCGTGCTGGTACGCAACCTGCTGGACAACGCCATGCGCTACAGCCCGCCGTGCGCACATGTGCAAGCAGCCGTGCGTTGCACTGACACGCAAGTGGTGCTCCAAGTGGACGACAGCGGGCCCGGGCTGTCTGAGGCCGATATGACGCACCTGGGCGAGCGCTTTTTCAGAGTACTGGGCACCGAGCAGACCGGTAGTGGCCTGGGCTGGTCGATTGTGCGGCGCATTGCCACGGCCTACCAGGCGCAAGTGACCGTGCAACGCTCCAGCCAGCTCGGCGGTTTGTGCGTCACCGTGCGCTGGCCGCGCAAGCGCCCCGCTGAAACAGTATCAAGTTGAACTGCGCACATTGGCGCGCGGCCATCTGGCCCCCGTAGAATCGGGTTTTCGCGTGACTGCACGCACCTGTTACAAAGGATGACCCCATGACTGCCTTGCCCCCGGCCCTGTCTGACCGCGATGGAAAAATCTGGATGGACGGCCAGATGGTTGAATGGCGCGATGCCAAAATTCATGTGCTGACGCACACGCTGCACTACGGCTGCGGCGTTTTTGAAGGCGTGCGCGCCTATAAGACGGACTCTGGCACGGCCATTTTCCGGCTGGAAGAACACACCCAGCGTCTGCTCAACAGCGGCAAGATCTTGCGCATGAAAATTCCGTTTACGCCAGCGCAGATCATGCAGGCGCAAATCGACGTGGTGCGCGCCAACCAGCTCGATAGCTGTTACCTGCGCCCGTTAAGCTGGATCGGCAGTCGCAAACTGGGCGTGAGCCCCAAGGGCAACACCGTTCACCTCATGGTGGCGGCTTGGCCCTGGGGCGCTTACCTGGGCGAAGAAGGTATGAAACGCGGCATTCGCGTCAAGATCAGCAGTTTCACGCGCCACCACGTCAACATCACCATGACACAGGCCAAGGCGGTGAGCAACTACACCAATTCGATTCTGGCCAACATGGAAGCCACCGACGACGGCTACGACGAAGCCATGCTGCTCGACGCCAACGGCTTTGTCTCCGAAGGCTCGGGCGAAAACATGTTTATCGTGAAAGACGGCGTGGTCTATACGCCCGATCTGTCAGCGGGTGCCCTGAACGGCATCACGCGCAACACCGTGCTGCATATCTGCCAGGACCTGGGGCTGGAAGTGGTGCAAAAGCGCATCACGCGCGATGAGGTCTATATCGCCGACGAGGCCTTCTTCAGCGGTACCGCCGCCGAGATCACGCCGATCCGTGAGCTCGACCGCATCGAGCTGGGCAAAGCCGGCTATGTGGGCAGCCGCGGCCCCATCACAGAAAAAATCCAGAGCGCGTACTTTGACATCGTCAGCGGTCGCAACCCCAAGTACGCTCACTGGCTGGCGAAATGCTGATACCTTGCGGGACAGACCAAATACTTATGAATTTGCGGGACAGACCAAGATTTGCGCAGCAAATTTGCTCTGTCCTCAACACTTCGAGATTTGCTCTGTCCTCAACTGTTCAAACCTTGCTGGACAGACCAACACGAGGAGCCCCCCATGACCACCCAAACCGTCGAACTCACCGCCAAAGACCTCAACCACGCCGGTGGCGTCTATTGCCCTAACCCACTGGCCAAAATGGCCGTGGTCAACACGCACCCCAAGGTGTATCTTGACGTGGCGCACAACGGCCAAGCCAAGTGCCCCTATTGCAGCACCGTCTATAAGCTCAAGGCCGGCGAGCACGTCCACGCGCACTGAGCGCGCATCGGGCCAAGCGTGCGCCCGGTTAACGGCCTCGCGATGCCTTGTCCTTTGATTCGTCATTCATGACGCGTTCGCTGATCATCGCACCGCAATGGATTGGCGACGCGGTCATGACCGAGCCGTTGCTGCGCCGTCTGCACGCGCGCGGCGAGCGGCTCACGGTGGGTGCCTTGCCCTGGGTCGCACCGGTGTACCGGGCGATGCCGCAGGTCGCCGAGGTCATTGAATTTCCCTTCGCCCACGGTGGCCTGCAATGGCGCGCACGCAAAAGTCTGGCGCGCCAGTTGCGCCAGCGTTTTGACATCGCCTACCTCTGCCCGAACTCCCTCAAAAGCGCGCTGTTGCCGTTTTTGGCGGGCATCCCCAAACGGGTGGGTTACCTGGGCGAAGCGCGCGTTGGCCTGCTGACGCACCGCCTGAAAAACCCGCCCAAAGGTCAACGTCCGCCGATGGTGGCGTTCTACTCGGCGCTCAGCGGCGAAACAGATGTGACCAACGACCGCCCCCGCCTGCAGCTTGACGCCGCGAAGGTGGACGCCACACTGACCACCTTGAGACTGCAGCGTGGTAACTATTGCGTGATGGCACCCGGTGCCGAATACGGCCCGGCCAAACGCTGGCCAACGCAGCACTTTGCCACGCTGGCCGGCCAGCTGCACCTGACCGTGGTGCTGCTGGGCGCGGCCAAAGAAACCGATCTATGCCAGGAAATAGTCGGCAACAGCGCGCCAAACGGCATCGTCAATTTAGCAGGAAAAACGACGCTAGCCCAAGCGCTGTCTGTGATCAGTGCTACAAAGACCATGATCAGCAACGACTCAGGGTTGATGCACGTGGCGGCGGGCTTTGGCGTGCCGCAGGTGGCCGTGTTTGGTTCCAGCAGCCCGCTGCACACACCGCCCCTGAACGACGCCGCGCAGGTGTTGTGGCTCAAGACCGACCCAGCTTATCAACCGCCGCTGGACTGCGCGCCTTGCTTTGAACGGGTCTGCCCGTTGGAGCACACGCGCTGTTTGAACGACATCACGCCGGCAAGAGTGCTGCAAGCGCTCAAGCGCCACAGCACTTCTTGAATTTTTTGCCGCTGCCACACGGGCACGGGTCGTTGCGGCCGGGCTTGATACCCACCCGGACCGTTTCGACGCGCGGTCCGATATGCTGCCAGGCATCAAAGAGGTCGTACACCGCCCAAACGGCATCGGCGAAGTCATCCTGCCGACGCTGGCTCAGGCTGGGTGGGCTGTCGTCGTCAAAAGCGCACACCGTGGGCGGATCGGTATCGTCTTCGGTCAAGGCGATGATGCTTTGCAGCGCAGCGTCGATGGCCCGGGCGTGGTCACGGTCGCGGGGCAACTCCCATTCTTCGGGCCAGCGCTCCACCGCGTACATGAAACCAATCGCCCAGATCTGGCCAAACGACGGTACCGGCGCGTCACCCAACTCGGCACGCTGCTCTGGCGGTAACGCGGCGATGGTGCCGCGCAAGTCCATCACCTCGGGCTGGTAAGCGTTGTCGTCGTCCAATGCCTTTGTGGGCAAGCGCAGTGCCGCCACCACCGCGTCAAAGCGACGCGACCACAACGCCATGAAACGCTCAAACTGGGCGCGATCGGCAAACGGGGCGGGTGCGTCGGCGCTGCCTGAATCCAGGTCCACACCCAGCAACTCAGGCAAAAATTCCGACGGCGCAACAGCGCGCCGACAACACGCCAGCGCCGCCAGAAAGCCATCACAAAACTCCCACTGCGGCACCTCGTCGTCGCGCGTGCGCAGGTCGTCCAGGACGGCCTCCAGCGCGTCAAAGTCTTCCGGCGCAAGGTCCGGGGTGGGGGAAAGGGTCATGTCATCGCCTTGCGCGTTGTCGTTTTACTTTGAACCAGCGCAGCCAGTTCACGTTTACTCTGCAGCAGCAATGCGGCTTCGGATGGTGTCAGATCCCTCGGTGCGTGCAAGGTACCGAGCTTCTGATTCAGTAAGCGCGTCGAAGGCGTGAGCAAAATGCTCGGTCCACCATTTTTCAAGCTCTGTTCCATGTATTCCTCTCAATTCTGCAAGTCGCGCAGGCGATACTGCCAGTTTGGCGGAGTGCGGTTTACCCGTCAAGCAGACCGCTGCCAATACAAAACCACCTTGGGACTCAATGTAACCTTTCATATTGGCCAGCGTACCGCCCATTCCAACGAAGTCATCGACCAGAACGTAATCCTGTCCGGCGTTCACTGCACCATCAAAGCGAGCCTGACGAGCGAGCCGTGAAAATCCATTTGCACCCGTGTGGAAGACCACGTTTGCCTGGTAAACGCCGTGATCCACCGGCCAATTCAATTTTTGGCCCAGCAAGTCGGCGAACACCTCAGGGATGGCATTCACAGCGTTGCGTTCGTAAGCATGGGCACTCACCAGCGTCGGCGCTTTCCCAACCAATAACTGCTCCAGATCTCGGTTGCGATCCGCACTCATGGTATCTCGAACAAGCACCATCGCTGCAAGTCCGTCGCCCGTTTTCGCGGCCTTGTAGGCAGGGTGCTGCTTCACAGCGGATTCAGCGGCGTGAATCAACACACCAGGGAACCTGCCCCATGGCGTGCGCGGCGGTTGAATCGATCGGGGCATGGACAGATTTTGTCACGCCATCCGCTCATCAAGAGTTGAGAGAACCGCATCAAACGCAGCCAGTAGGCGCTGCACGTCGTCGCCACTGGTGGCCGGGCTGCACAGCAGCATGTTGTGAAACGGCGTGATCAACACGCCCCGGTTAAGCAGCGCCAGATGGATCAGGCGCTCCAGGCCATCGTCCATCAGCGCGTGTGCCTGGCTGCCGTTGCGCGGCGGTGTGGCGCCAAACTGAAATTCACAGCGCGCGCCAACCTGCGTCACGCACCACGGCAGGTGGTGGCGGGCGATGCACGCGCGCAAGCCCTCGGCCAGTTCGGTGCAACGTGCAATCATGTTTGCAAAGGCGGCGTCGGTGGCCACTTCAGCCAGCGTGGCGCGCATCGCCGCCAGCGTGAGCCGGTTGGCGGTGAGCGTAGTGCCGATGCCGCTGTGGCCTGGCGGCGCGGCGCGCTTGACTTGCATGGCGCGCGCGGCCAGCGCGGCGCTCATGCCATACACGGCGCACGGCAGGCCGCCGGCAATGGGTTTGCCCAGCACCAGCGCGTCGGGCTGCAAGCCGTGGGCGCGCGCGTAGCCGCCTGGGCCGCTGCTGAAGGTGTGGGTTTCATCCAGCACCAACAAGGCCCCATGCTGATGAATCAGTGCCTGCGCCTGCGGCCAGAAGTCAGCATCGGGCAACACCATGCCCACGTTGGTCATGACCGGCTCGGCCAGCACGCAGGCCACATCGCCCGTTTGCAAGGCCGCTTGTAGCGCGGGGATATCGTTGAACTCGACCACCACCGTGTGCGCGGTCAGGTCGTGCACTTGCCCGAGCAGACTGTTGCGCGCGGTGGGCACGCCAGCCACCAGATCGACAAATACGTCGTCCACCGTACCGTGGTAGCAGCCGTTGAACACCAGCAATTTCTTGCGTCCGGTGGCAGCGCGCACCCAGCGCAGCAAAAAGCGGTTGGCATCGCTGGCCGACAAGGCGCTTTGCCACACCGGCAAGCCAAAGCGGCGCCCCAGTTCAGCCCCCACCCATGCCGCATCTTCGCTCGCCAGCATGGTGGTGCAGCCGCGCGCCACCTCGCGCTGCACAGCGGCCACCACGGCGAGTGGCGCGTGGCCAAACATGGCACCGGTGTCGCCCAGGCAATAGTCCACGTAGTTCAGCCCATCCACATCGGTCAGGTGCGCGCCCTGTGCGCTGGCCACGTGCAGCGCAAACGGCGTGGCCCAGTCGCTCATCCAGTGCAGCGGCACGCCAAACAACCAGTACGGTGCGGCTTGTTGCGCCAGCGCTTGCGACAGGGGATGCGTGGCGATGAAGCGGGCGCATTCCTGCTGCGCCAAGGCCTTGCGTGCGGCAACAGTTTTTATAAGCATTTTTGGCCCCTAGCCCTTTCATTCATTGCGGCAGCAGCTATACTTTTTATACCAGCAACAGCAAATGCTCACGCTCCCACGAGCTGATGACACGGTTGTAGGTGGCGTATTCCAGCTCTTTGACCGCGCAGAACGCTTTCACAAACGCCGGCCACAGCACCTCGGCCATGGCGTCGCAGCCGCGCATGCGCAAGATGGCGTCTTCCAGGTGGCGCGGCAGCTCGTAGTCGCGGTCCCAGGCGCTGCTGTCCATCGGGTCGGTGGGTTGCAGGCGCTCCATCATGCCCAGGTAGCCGCACGCCAGCGTGGCCGCCGTGGCCAGATACGGGTTGACGTCAACACCGGGCACGCGGTTTTCAACGCGGCGGTTTTGCGCGTCTGACTTGGGCACGCGGATGCCACAGGTGCGGTTGTCCAGCCCCCACTGCACGTTGATCGGCGCCGACATGAAACGCGACAGGCGCCGGTACGAGTTGACATACGGCGCCAGCATCGGCATCACCTGCGGCACGTACTTTTGCAGGCCACCGATGTAGTTTCTGAACCGGTCACTGGCCGAGCCGTCGGGGTTGGAGATGATGTTTTGCCCGGTGGCTGCATCCAGAATGCTCTGGTGAATGTGCATGGCGCTGCCGGGTTCCATCTCCATCGGCTTGGCCATGAAGGTGGCAAAGATGCCGTGGCGCAGCGCCGTCTCGCGCACCGTGCGCTTGAACAGAAACACCCGGTCGGCCAGGTCCAGCGGGTCACCATGGGTGAAGTTGATTTCCATCTGGCCTGCACCGGCCTCGTGGATCAGCGTTTCCACGCCCAGCCGGTGTACGCTGCAAAACTGCGAGAGCTCCATAAAGAACGGGTCAAAGTCGTTGACCGCATCAATGGAGTACGACTGGCGCCCGGCCTCGGACTTGCCGGTGCGCCCCAGCGGCGGTTGCAGCGGCTCGTGCGGATTTTGCTGGCGCGCCACCAAGTAGAACTCCATCTCTGGGGCGACCACCGGCTTCCAGCCCTGTTTTTCATACAGCGACACCACGTGGCGCAGCACGCTGCGCGGCGCCAGTTGCACCAGGCTACCGTCGTCTTCATGACAGTCATGAATCACCACCGCCACCGGCTCGGCCGCCCAAGGCACCAAGCGCACGGTGGAGGCATCGGGCAGGCACACCATGTCGGGGTCGGTGTCGCCCACGTAGGGAGCGTTGTCGGGCTGCTGGCCGTTGACGGTGTTGAGCAGTACGCTCTTGGGCAGGCGCATTTCACCCGCGCTCAGGTACAGGTCTTTGGGCAGAATCTTGCCGCGCGCGATGCCGGTCATGTCGGGGATGACGCACTCCACCTCATGGATGTGGTGCTGGGCCAGAAAGTTTGTGACGGGGTCTGGGTTGGCGGAGCTCATGGAGCAAGTCGGGAAGTGGAGATGTTCCATGATAGATGCGGCTGCACCGTTGCGACGGTGCCATTTGGAGCCACTCAATCAAGGCCACAGGCTATTTTGCAAATAGCTTGACGCGGGTATCAGCTTTACCAGGACGTGTCCGGCAAGCCGGACCACAATTCAACCAAGTCCGGAAAATTCCAATTGGCCGGGTCTTCGCGTGCCTCAATGGTTTCGCTCGCCTGAGGGTTGGACAGGTCAACCGCTTTTGGTGGAATGCGCCGGTTGGTGCGGGTGTCAAAAAAGACCTTGACCAAGGGCGTCGTGAGCGACTTGGCCGTTTGCCCGAGCACTACGCCGATGCGTGCAGAGCTTAGTCGCACCAGCGAACGCACCGGGTAAATGCCAACGCTTTTAACAAACGCATGAAAAATGTTGGCGTCAAAGTGCCCGCTCCATTCGGCCATTTTGCGCAGTGAATTGGCCGGGTCCCAGGCGGTTTTGTAGCGCCGGTTGGAGGTGATGGCGTCGTACACGTCGCACACGGCGCACATGCGCGCCCCCAGGCTGATCTGATCGCCTGTGAGGTGATCCGGGTAACCTGAACCGTCCAACTTTTCATGGTGGTGCAGGCAGGCATCAAGCACCAGCGGGTCATCACCAAGGCTGACCGGAATCAACTTGCGACCCGCCATTGAATGGTTTTTGATGATGGCAAACTCAGCGTCGGTGAGTCGCCCCGGTTTTTTAAGCACATTCAGAGGCATCACGGCTTTGCCCAGATCATGCAACAACCCGGCCAGACCGGCTGAACGCGTGCGGGCCTCGTCAAATCCGAGTTGCCTGGCCAAGGCCACCATCAGGGCGCTGACCGCCACTGAATGCATGTAGGTGTAGTCGTCGGCGGCCTTGATGCGGGCCAGGCTGATGAGCGCCTCCGGGTTGCGAAAAATGGAACAAGCAATTTCTTCGACCACCTCGCTGGCACGCCCGGCCTCGACCACTTTGCCCATACGCACGTCTTCAAACATGGCAACCACCGCCTGTTTGGAGCGCATGCAAATCCTGGTCGCGCGAGCAATTTCCTGTGCTACTGACACCGGAGTCGTTGATGCCTGCCAATCATCCGTCTGCTGCAACTGTGCTTCCACCTGGGCCTGTGACTGGGCCTCGGAAATTGAAGGCGCGCTGACAGCCACATCCACCCCTTTATCGCAATCAATCCACACCTCTTTGATACTGCTGGCCAAAATGGCTGCAATATCTTCAGGGTCGCGCAGGACAAAGCCTGTGCGGAAAAAGGGGTGCTCCATCCAGGAGCCGCAAAACTCCTTGAGATGCATCCCCAGCGTGAGCTGATTGACATTGATCCGTTTAA
>Ga0172368_10005599_pt1 | contig 13917 bp, 11 predicted proteins | sample Lak11m_FD_114540 | JGI IMG/M metagenome (GOLD analysis project Ga0172368, IMG submission 114540) | Freshwater microbial communities from Kabuno Bay, South-Kivu, Congo - kab_022012_11m | ecosystem: Environmental > Aquatic > Freshwater > Lake | place: Democratic Republic of the Congo: South-Kivu...
CTGCTGCATCAGGCACATATCGATTTGAAAAATTGAAAGATGGATATTATTCGATTACTGTCCAGCCGCCGACGAGCGGGACTTTAGTCGGCGGACCATTTTACGAATCAGTTGAATTGCAGGATGGATCGAATGTGAGTGGTATTGATTTTGGTTTTACTTCCCCAAACCGTACCCTTACCGTGGCTATCACAAACATTCCTGCCAATACAAGTATTGATGTGTTTGCATTTAATGCCTTTGCTACGGACGGCGGGGGGTATGTGTTGCGTGAACTCTCTTGGAATGGGAATAGCTCGCGCACTATTGATCTGCCGGCCTCCGACGGATATTGGGAGATTGGCGTTGGGCCTGCATTATCAAAAGATCCTCTGGCGGTAAATACTGCCGTGTTTGATTTTTCATTTATGCCGCCAAAATCAAAGCAAGTGTACATCTCCGGCGCAGATGAGTATCGTATTGAGTTTGCTTTACAAGCTGTCGATAAACAGATCAAAGGCAAGGTGGTGAATGGATCGGGAGTTGGCATTCCGAATGCGTATGTTTACGCGCGGCCCGCTGTGCTCACCGACGAAGCAGGCAGAGAAACATCTACGCAGTCACGAGCTGATGGCACATTTACTCTCAAAGTGACGGAAGGAGTATACTCGCTTGATGCCTATCTGACGGGGTTGCCTCCCTCCGGCATGCGAGAGGTGACCGTGAAAGCCGATACTGATGCAGGCGGGCTCGACGGCAATGCTGCCGCTGATGTGTATAGCGAGGGTGTGCGCATCACAAATGACGGAGACGGCGGTAATGATAACCTCCTCTTCAAGATAAACACCAGAGATCGCTCGATCGCCGGTCGCGTACTCGATGAGTCATCACAACCAATTGCGTATGCTTTTGTGAGTGCGGAAGCTGTTGATAATCTCGGCAATCCCATTGGCGATTGGTCTGATTCCCCTACTGACACGACAGGGAAATTTACCCTTTTCGTAAATGACGGTAGGTGGAAGGTGCGCGCATTTGATCCACGGTACGGCGAGGTTGGCGCAAAAACGATCGTAGTAGCCGGGGCGAATATGACAAACCAAGACATCCAATCTCCCCCGACATTTGGCACCGTGACAGGAACCGTGAAGAAAAATAATGTACCTGTTGCTGGAGTATTTGTGACCGTATTTGGTCCTGACGGCGGCAATGGAGCCATAACGAATAAAGATGGTGCCTATACTATCAAGGTGAAGGCCGGTAGTGATTATGCGATCGAAGGTTTTCTGCCTGGCGTAGGAGATACGTCGACGATTTCTCCTATTACTGTTACTGCAGGCTCTACACTTATCGGCAAAAACCTAAGTATTGAGACGCCCGGCACAATCGCTGTATCGATTTCCGGCGTGACAGACGCATACATCGATGCTTTCAACTCTGCGGGACACGGCAACGGCACCAACGCAAATCCAACTCCAGGACTCTATTCGCTGACAATTCCGCCTGGCACCTATACTGTCACAGCGAACAGCATCCAGTATGGTCTTCTCGGTGAAAAGAGCTCTGTCCGTGTGATAGGCGGAAGTACAACGACCGTCGCGTTTTTGCCTCCGCAATCCTTCACGGTCTCCGGCGCTATTATTTCTAATACCGCGATTTGTAAAAATGGCGCATTTGTTTCGTTGTCAGACATCAAAAACGGCCGCATACTGGTTAAAACTACTGACGCATACGGAGGGTACTCTCTTTCTATACCAAATGGTTCCTACCTGCTAAGCGCAAGTAAGCCCGGCTGTATTGAAAAGGATGAGCCGACAACGATTACGGTGAATGGCGCAAACGTCACCTCGAACACAAACCGGTCGCTATCACTGCCGGTAAGCAGTATTGCCGGACGGGTATTGCTTTCTAATAGCAACACCACGCTCGAGACGGTTGTTACTGCCGATAGTAGCGATGGCAGAGCTGTGTCAACAACTGTGGATACCACGAAAAACAGTGGCAATAACTACACGATCAGTCTTGCGGAAGGGACATGGACATTGCGCGCCCGCTCTGATGGATATGAGTCTGCAAGCAAAACCATTACCATTGCGGCAGGCGATGCGCAAACGGCCCACCTGACGCTTTCCCCGATCGTAGGGTTTGTGAAAACAGAGCGTGTCTATACATCGGTCAAACCATCACAAGGCGGGGTGGTAAAGGACAATAATGTGGGTGATAATTTTGCGCTTACGATTCCTGCGGGGGCATTGGGGAGCTCGACGAACAGCGGTTCGGTCGGGACAAAAGTGACAACAGCAGTGGTTGAAAAGACTGCAACCGCGCAAGTTGTAGGTGGAAAAGGGATTGAGATTACGCCAAAAGATTCGTCAGGCAAGCCGATTGCCACGTTAGCGGCATCAGGCAGCGCAGGCGTCACCGTGACGGTTCCGTACAGCGAAAGCGATGTTGTCGCGCTTGGAATCGATGAATCAAAATTGGTGCTCGCAACATGGTCCGCAGAAAAAATGCAGTGGGAGCCGCTTGCAACGACAGTCAATACTGAAAAGAATACTCTAACCGCTTCCGCTCAATATTTCTCGGTATTTGCGCCGATTGTGCCTGCTGAAAAAGTGGCAACCCCTGAACCAACGCCTCAACAAGCTGCTGCAGTACCGAGCTCATCATCAGTTGTGCAGACCGTACCGCTTGGCACGGCTCTTCCGCCACAATCTGTTAAAGCTCCGAGCGCAGTGCAGCCGGAGCTGAAGCCTTTTGTCGAGCCTGCAAAACAAGCCCAGATCACACCTTCAACGCAACCAGAACGAATTACCACCGTGATGGAGACACGCGGAGGCGTGATAAGCGTGAGCGTGCCACCGCAAGCAGTAAACACGCCGGCAACACTTGCTGTCGTTCCCCTGCAGGCATCTGACGTGGATGATGTAGCACCGTTTCCAAAGGGTGTGGCAAGCGCAGGAAGTATGATCTATGATATTACGCTTCGTTCCGATGAAGGCGGCATTGCTTCTCAACTTGACGAGCCTGCAGCAATCACACTTTCGTATACTGACGATCAAATCGCAGACCTCGAAGAAGATACGCTCACCATTCAGTTTTGGGATCGAGTGTATGGACAGTGGGTTCCATTATTGGACAGCACGCTTGATGTTGCGGCAAACACCATAAGCGCTACTACAACACACTTTACGTTATTTGCTATTGCCGGTGTACTGAAAGGTGCGGTAGTCGAACCCGACAAAACGCAAGCCTTCGGACAGGTGGATGCTGGTCCGATAGTACAGACAGAACAACGTTCAACAAAACAAGTTCAAAAATACCAGAACATCAAGCCGGACAAACAAGAGTCGTCTCGAAAGAATACCCCATCTCTTGCTGACGCAGCACCTTCAAAAATACCTGCTATTGCACCCCCCTCTATTGAGTTATTTGATGTATCGGTGAGTATACCGGAACAATACAAGTTGATTTCAAAAGGCCAAAGCGTGGTGGCGCAGATCAAGATTGGTTCCGATAAGCCATCCAAGAAATATGACATCGCTGTTCAATACGCAGTGCAGAATTCCGAAGGCGCAAATATCATAACGGAACAAGAACGTGTTTCATTCGAGGGCAATACTGCGTTTATAAAATCATTTGTCGTGCCAAGCGAGCAGGAGCCAGGCAGATACCGTATTATTGTCAGCCTCCCTGATTATGAAACAGAGGCAAGCACTTCATTTACGATTCGGTCATCGGATTGGGAGACGACAAGTATCACCGCAAAAGGCGGTGCTTCAAATGGAGATCAGGAACAGAAGGAAAGCAGCACGCCCCTGATGATGGTATTGTTAGTCGGCATACTTGCATTCATCGCAACAGTCACCCTCGTGATGCGGAGGAAGAAAAATGAGCAAGGGCATTGATTGCCGCAGTCAATTCATCTGGCGTATCGCCGAATGAAAATCGCAGATACCCTTCTTGGCCGAACGCCGCTCCCGGGACCGTTGCGATATTTGCTTTTTCCAACAGTTCCATCGCGGCTTGGGATGAGTCACGCGTGTTTATATGTATCATCTCGAGAGGCACAAAAAAGTAGAGGCTCGATTGTGGTACTCGAAGCGGTTTGCCAAATGTCCGCTGAAAAGCATGGCTGCACACATCACGGCGTTCTTGCATGGCATTTCGTACCGCAGGAACGATACTGTTGGCGTTTTGCATGGCAGCCAGCGCCGCCCACTGGCTGATACTTGCCGTGCCGGTAGTGCTTTGCCCTTGGAGCATTGCAAGCGTTTTTATTACCTCCGGCTGTCCAAACACAAACCCGACGCGCCAGCCGGTCATGGCGAAATGCTTTGAACAGCTTTGGATCACGATCACCCGATCTTGATATTCCTGAAATGCTCCACAGGAGACGAATGTTTTTTCGTCATAGACAAGACCGCTGTATACTTCGTCAGAGATGACGATGAGATTTTTTTCTTTTGCCCACGCGAGGATGCGCGCAAGCTCTTCTTTTTCGTAGAGCACCCCCGTCGGATTTGATGCGTTATTAAGAATCAGGAGTTTTGTTTTTGGCGTGACATTTGATTCCAGGTTTTCGATTGTCATTTTCCATTCGTTTGATTCTGAAGTGGAAACTGTTTTTGGCACACCCCCGAAGAGACGAACCATACCGGGGTAGGACACCCAGTACGGCGCGGGGATCAGCACTTCATCGCCATGCTCAAGCAGGGCATGGCAGAGCGCAAAAATCCCAAACTTGCCTCCGCACGTCACGATGCTATTTTTTGCTTCATACCGCGTGCCATAGGTGGAATTCATCCATGCAACTGACGCTTCACGCAACTCGGGAATGCCTGCGACCGGAGGGTAATGAGTTTTGCCGTCTCGCATTGCTTTTGCGGCTGCTTCGATGACGAGCGGATGCGTATCCACCATTGGTTCGCCGGCAGCAAGATTGTACACACGTTCACCCTTTGCTTTTTTTTCGAGCGCGAGGGTATTTATAGCCACCGATGCTGATGGTGCCACATTCACGAGGGAAGAGAATCGCATAGAAGAGAGTGAAGGATTATGAATCATCGCGTTGAACGCGCCGTGATTCTTGGAAGATGCGCCGCCACAATGATTGGACAAAATCAGCGGTGAGACCTCTCGTGCTTGCATACGAGATGATGCTCTTCGTGATTTTCTGTTCTTGCCGGCTGTCTCGGATTGGCAGCCCCTTTTGTTTTTTTAGTTCTCCTATTGCGCGGGATGCTTCCATACGTTTCTGCAAAAGCCGCAAAAGGGATGCATCTATTTTTTCTATTTGTGATCGATAGCCTTGGAGAAATTTCATAAGAGGTCTATAACCGCGACACGACGATAAAGGTTGTTAGGTTGGGGTGCTGGTCTTGGATTCCTTTTTCAAGGATATCGAGATCGTAGAGCGCAGCGCAACGCGCAGGAGCGATAACGGCAGTGGTTTTTTTCAGCACCCCCGCATGCAGATCACGTGCAGCTTTTGCCGTGTCTTCCCAATCAATAAGCTGAACGGTCGGAAATTCACGTTTCAGATATCGTTCACACTGCGAAATTGCTTGGGGGTGCGTGGCGATCTGTGTGATATCTTCGCGTTTTATGTTGGGGAGTGCGAGTAGGCATTGCTGTACCTCCATCCAGATTTCATCGGCGAGCGAAAACAGATGTCGTCCCATTGCTTCGAAGGCAGTTTGCACAAGTCCGCCGCGTGAGTTTACGACAGGGAAAATACCGAGATCAATCTCGTTATGTTCCAGTGCGGCAAGCACGCCCTCCATATCAATGCAGTATTTTATTTCTGGAGTAATCCCCTCTCGATTTGCATAGAGGATACCCGCCTCTTCAGAAAATGATCCGGCATCGCCTGAAACGCCGATGCGGAGGTGGTGAGGGGCGATGGCATTCCTTTTCACTACGCCGAAATCCCCAGCGAGAATTTCGGCTGCTCGTTCGCGTCGCTCGTCCCGCTGTCGCGGGACACCATGCCCGCGCCGCTCCACAAGCCGCTCAAAGGAACGCCGTCGCCCCCCTCGTTTTTTTTGTGAATATTTAGGCATAACATGTCTCAGCAATTTTGTGCTTTATGTTTTAGGTAATGGTCCATCACAACCAAAGCTGCCATTGCATCAACGATCGGAACGGCACGCGGGACTACGCATGGATCGTGGCGGCCGCTTGCTTCCAGCGATATTGGCTTACCATCTTCTGAAAGCGTTTTTTGTTTTTTTCCGATTGTCGCCACTGGCTTAAATGCAACACGAAAATAGATCGTCTCACCACTGGAAATACCACCCAGTACCCCCCCGGCATTGTTTGTTTTTGTTCGGACCATGCCTTTGCGATCTTTCATGAAAGAATCATTGTGTTTGCTTCCGCGCATTTCCACGCCGGAAAACCCTGACCCAATTTCAAATCCCTTTACTGCGTTAATGGAAAGCATTGCTTTGCCAAGGTCGGCATTGAGTTTGTCGAATACCGGCTCGCCGAGCCCTGGCGGGCAGCCATGAATGATACCTTTAATAACTCCTCCGATAGAGTCTTTCTCATCACGAACCATCTCGATGAGGCGTATCATTTTTTTTGCGATTTTTTCGTCAGGACACCGAACTATGTTTGCATCGACATGAGCGCGTGTCACATTCTCATAATTGATTGTTGCGCGGATCGCGCCGACTTGTTCAACGAATGAGGTAAAAGAAACGCCAAGTTTTTCTTTCAGGTATTTTTGGGCAATGGCTCCTGCCGCAACGCGCGCGAGCGTCTCGCGCGCCGACGCGCGTCCGCTCCCCCGCCAATCGCGGATGCCGTACTTTGCTGTGTAGGTGTAATCCGCATGGGAAGGACGAAAAAGTTTTTTTATCTCTCGATAGTCTTGCGGGCGTGTATCTTCGTTATAGGCAAGCAGAAGGATCGGCGTGCCCATCGTGATTCCTTCATATACCCCCGACAAGATATGGATCTGATCTTTTTCACTGCGAGGCGTAGTGATCGCGCTTTGACCGGGCCGCCGTCGATCGAGTTCTTGTTGGATGTCGCGTTCTGACAGAGCAAGGCCAGGCGGGCAGCCGTCAACAATTACGCCGACAGCGCCTCCATGCGATTCTCCGCACGTGGTGATCCGAAAGAGGTGTCCAAAGGAATTACCGGGCATAGCGTAGCTTTCAGCTTTCAGCTTTTAGATGAAAAAGTATTTTGTGCACGATAGAGTTTGGTACAGGATGAGCCCAAGCGCCGTTTTTTCGGTAGGGACGGCCGATATCGCGGAGGAGCACATAGAGAGGCTGTTGTCCGCGCCGCTTCTTGTCGTGTTTTGTTGCGGCTATGATAGCACGCGCACCCCATTTTCGTAAGGCTTGCCTATGAATTTCTACAGAGCTCAATACATCCGTAACAGTACGGAGGGCAGAGGAGGGCAGTATTCCAAGTTCATGGGATATATGAGTTTCGACAAGCATTCCATACCCAACAGCAATGCCATGAGGGACAGAGTAATCACTGACTTTTTCGATAGCGTGTCCGATCGTATGGCCGAAGTTTAATATCATCCTCTCCCCGCTCTCTTTTTCATCACGCTGTACGATATGGGCTTTGGCGGCGAGAGATGCACGAATGATATTTTGGATCGCGGCTCTCGGAGCAATTCCCTCGCTACGCAAAAACCCCAGCATTGATTCACTCATTTTATTGTCGCATGCCAGATACATCTTGATAGCTTCCAGCAACCCGTTTTGTATGTGCATTGGCGGCAGCGTTGCGAGAAACGTCGTATCAATAATGACCGCAGACGGCTGCCAAAAGGCGCCGATCATATTTTTCCCGTACGGCGTATCAATTCCTGTCTTGCCGCCGATGGAACTGTCTACCATAGCAAGGAGAGTTGTTGGTACCTGAATGTAGGGCACGCCACGCAGGTATGTGGACGCGACAAAACCAGCCATGTCACCGACAACTCCTCCGCCGAGCGCGACTATGAGAGTATCGCGTCCGCACCCTTTTTTGAGTAATTGTTCATCAAGAAAATTTTTGGCGGTAGCTGTTTTTGATTTTTCTCCTGCCGGAAACGAGACGAGATGAGTCGCTCCAATTTTTCTTGCGACATCCTTTCCGTATAATCTGCGCACAGTAGAATCCGTTATGACGACGATTGTGCAATCTTTCCATTGTCTGCGCAGCTGGCGTGCAATCATGGGTACTATGCCATGCCCGATCTGGATCGAGTATGATTTTTTTTGTTCACCAGGAATTGTAACAGTAACGATATTTTTCATTGGAGCCTATCTGCTATTTCATTCAATAACGTTTCCGTTTCCTCCCAGGAGATGCAGGGATCTGTGATCGACAGACCATTCCGGTCAATCGTTTCCGGAGTGCATGACTCTACTTTTTGAGCGCCATTTTGGAGAAAACTTTCCAGCATAAATCCCTTTACTGCGTTTCGTACGTTTTCATTCTGCGCAATCGTTGAGAGCACCGAGCGTACGACCTCAATCTGCCGGGAAGGATTTTTCACACCATTCACTTTGCAGTTGTCATGGCTCGCATCAATGATGATGGATGGATTTTTCACCGAGTGCTTTTTTAGGATCTCGGCCGCGCGAACAATATGAGATTCTGTGTAGTTCGGCCCATCCGCGCCTCCGCGTAAAACAAGATGAGCATATTCATTGCCCCCCGTCTCAATCTGGTATCCATCAAGTACAGCCGTGTGCGAGTGTTGTGCGGCAATAATGCTGTTCACAGCAATGTCCAATGCTCCGCTCGTTGGATTTTTCATACCAGCAGAGCAATCCACTGCTGACGCAAAGATACGGTGTTCTTGGTCTTCTGTGCTGCGTGCGCCGATCGCCACCCACGAAAGCAATTCAATGAAGCCGCGGGCATTATGAGTAAATACTGCTTCATCCGCGATCGGCAAGCCCAGCTCGATTACTTTGACCATAAGCCTGCGAGAGTATTCAATTCCCTTTTCTATATCAGACGGCAGGAAGGGGTCGGGTTGATTTACGGGGCCGGTCCAGCCTTTTGTAGTGCGTGGTTTTTGGATATAGAGCCGTAATACGACTTTGATCTTGTCTCGGAGCGGTTCGCTCGCACGTTTCAGCCGCTGTGCGTATTCAATGACTGCCATATCCGGCCATGCAGAGCACGGTCCCATAACAAGGAGAAGCCGTTTGTCTCTCCCTGCAAGGATATCTTTTACTTCCTGCCGGTCTCGTGCGATTTGCGAGTGCCCTGCTGCCGACAAAGGGGATCTGCTTATGATTTCATCTGCAGACGGAAGTTTCTTAACGAGTGAGATATTCATAGCTTAGTTTTTTGCATTAGTTCATGAGCTTACCAAATCTGCCGTAGCCGATTATGCCGATTTGTATCAATGGTTTCATCGAGAGAGTTGTGCCATGAGAAACGATTTTGCCTGTTGTTGTATTGGTTTTTGGATTGTGGTTTTTGTCCATAGCTCGATTTGCGCAAGCGCTTGATAAAGAAACATATCAAGTCCGGAGATTGTCTGTGCACCCTTCATGCGCGCCTCGTGCAGGAAACGTGTTTCAGGGGGATTATAGATACAGTCGAAAACAATCTGTCCGGGGCGGAAACAGTATCCTTCTAATGGTGTGTCTTCACTGTTCGGATACATCCCGGCAGGAGTGGCGTTGACAATAATATCGAACATATCTAAAAACGCGTCTTTCAGAGCGACTGCTGTGGCTTGATACTTTTCTGCCAGGAGGCGAGCTTGCTGTTCGTTGCGGCTATAAATATGGAGGAGCCCGCCGCTCTCTGAAAGCACATACGCAACCGCATGCGCCGCTCCGCCAGCCCCCACGATAAGTATTCGTTTGTCTTTCAGAGAAATATGGGCAAACGATGCTCGAATGCCTATGACATCCGTATTGTATCCCTCTAACACACCATTTCTATTGATGAGTGTATTGACCGCACCCACGGCGCGCGCCTCATCATCGATCCTATCAAGATACTGCATGACATTCTCCTTATGCGGCATGGTTACTGTACATACGTGTATCGGGAGAGTTTTGATTGCTGCAAGAAGCGCAGGAAGGTCGAGTGAAGCAAACGCTAACAGCACGGCGTCAATACCAAGCAACTCATATACATAAGAGTGGAGCGCGGGCGAAAGCGAATGTGTGAGTGGCGAGCCGATTACTGCATTGAGTTTTGCGTGCGAGGTGATTTGCATATTATTAGATGCCTCATATTCATTCGGCTTTTGTGGCGTAAGACTTTTCTGGATCCCCGCCCCCGCCTTCGCGAGGGCATGCCTTAGGGTCGCGGGGATGACAGAGGAGATGGAGGGCTTCAAGGTACCCCTGTTCTTTTTTTCCAGAAACTTGCGCAATGCATGCTGGTGCAATTACAGAATGTCGCCGCCACTCCTCTCGATTATGGATATCCGAGAGATGCACTTCGACGCACGGGAGGCGTGTATCCAGCAGAGCATCGTGAAGCGCATAGCTATAATGCGTGAGTGCACCGGGATTGATGATGATGCCTGAAGCGTCTTTTGAGTGTTCTTGGATCCAGTCAATCAGCGCACCCTCGTGATTTGATTGGAATGGCACTGTTTCATACCCCCGTTCAAGAGATTTTTCGTTCACCTTTCGTTCAATATCTGCAAGGGTGAGTGTGCCATAATGTGCGGATTCCCGCGCGCCAAGCATATTGAGGTTTGGGCCATGGACAAGCAGGATTCTTTTCATAGCAGTTGTTTTATTTTTTGTACGATTTCAGAAGGAGAGCTGTTATTTTCTATCGTATGCGTTGCAAGTGACTGATATATCGGCATGCGTTCGTTCCACACTCGCGCAAATGACTCGTAGGTATTCTCATCAGGAGAGAGAAATGCCGGTTTGCCTGAAAGCATGATACGTTCATATACTGACTCTTTTTGGCTGGTGATATGCAGTATCGTGCGTCCCTTGAGAAGCTCTTGATTGAGCATCGTGATTGGCGTGCCTCCCCCGAGCGAAACTATCGAGCTTTCTTGCCGAGCAAGCACGTCAGATAATACTTCGTGTTCAAGAGCGCGAAACGCATCGCTTCCGATCTGGCGGAATAGTTCTCTGCAAGAGATGTGTGCCCCGTGTTGTTCTTTGTGGCGCGCCTCTATTTCTCGATCAAGGTCAATGAATGGAAGCAGAAGTTCGCCAGACAAAGATTTTCCGATCGTTGATTTTCCTACATGTTTGAATCCTATCAGGATGATGTGATTATTCATAGTGTTATTTTTTTACTAGTATGTTTCCTCCAATGCTGCGTAAAAGCTCTGGAAACTGCGGGAACGTTTTTGCAATGCCTTGTGCACCTTTCACTCTCGTTACTCCGTCTGCGCAGAGGCCTGCGATAGCAAGAGCCATGATCGTGCGATGGTCGTCATGCCCCCAAACAGTTGTTCCTTTCAGGGCGCTCTGCGTAATGATGAGACCGTCTTTCGTTTGGCGTATATCAGCGCCCATTCGGGAAAGTTCTTTTGCCATTGCGGCTATGCGGTCAGTTTCTTTGAGCCGTGCGTGCGCTACATTATAAAGTGTTGTCGCGCCCCGCGCTTGGGTGCCAAGCACGGCGAGTGTTGGGACGAGATCAGGGATATCATTGCAGTTTATTTTTCTGCCTCGCAGCTTTTTTCCTCCCCGCACGATTATTTCGGATTTTTTTATTTTAATTTCAGTGCCCATTGAGCGAAGAATGGGGATGAGCTGTTTGTCGCCTTGCGCATCTTTCCTGTCAAGGTTTTTTATGCTTACAGAGCCGTTGCGCAGGGCTGCTGCAGCAAGAAAGTAAGAAGCAGACGAAAAATCTGCAGGAATCGATACCGAATACGGCCGGTAGCGCTGCTTGCCGCGGATAGAGAATTGGTCGTATGCCGTGCCGCGTTTCCATGTGTATGCGATCTTGTGATTATCGAGCCACTTGGTGGTCATTTCAACGTAGGGGCGTTCGTTGAGATCGGTGACAGTGATGACAGAGTCGTGTGGCGCAAGCGGCAAGGCGATCAGGAGCGCAGAAATATATTGCGATGTTGTTCCTTCAATGGTTGCGCGACCCCCACGGAGCGATCCGCCAACTCGGAGCGGCCAGACAGATTTATGAGAATGCACTTGAATATCCATGCCAAGCTCATTAAGCGCGTTGACAAGCGGCATGATAGGGCGCTGCCGCATCTGTGATCCGCAGTTTACTGTGATTGGCTTCGTGTCAGATTGATCTCGCAGGCCAAGGATAGGCAAAAGAAATCGGGTGGTAATACCGGAGTTGCCAGTGTTGATTTTGTTTTTTCTGCAACGAAGGGGGGTACTTGCGCCCACAACGGCTAGCTGAACGCTATTTGCAGTTTTTTTTCTAACAGCAATAGAAGCGCCAAGCGCTTCACATGTTTTTATGCAAGCCTCCGTATCTTGTGATGTGAGCGCGTCACTGATGGTGCTCGTTCCTTTCGCCAAAGTAGCAAGCATCAGCGCGCGGATCGTGTGTGATTTTGATCCGGGAGGAATGATGCTGCCGTGCAACGCAGATGTTTGTTTGATAATGAGATCCATAGAGAAACAAAAAAACCTCGCTTTCCGAGGTTCTTGGATTTACGCGGTATGGTATTGATTAACGCGAAAGCAAGGCCTCGGAACAAGAGGTCGTAAAATAAAAGCCAAAAAAGTAAGAAACTGAATGTATCATATTGTCACTATAATGAATTGAGGGATTGTTGTCAAGCATATCTATTGGTACCATGGATTCTATTGATTAAAGAGAATCCAATGAAAAAAGAAAGCGTTGATCGCATTGTCGCAATAATAAAAAAAGGCGGGATTGGCGTAATACCTACTGATACGATCTACGGCCTCGTCGGGTCCGCTTTTATGCCGAAAACAGTAGAGAGGGTCTACCAAGTACGGCAACGGCATCCGAAGAAACCCATGCTTGTGTTGATTGAAAAGAGCGGTGATCTGGCACGGTTTGGGGTTTTTCCAAACGCCAAACAGCGGCAGCATATAAAAGAGCTATGGCCTGGCCCTGTGAGCATGATATTCCCTTGCAAAAAGAAAGGTCTTTCCTATCTCCATCGAGGATCTCACACCATCGCCTTCCGTGTACCAGCGTATGGCACGTTGCGTCAGCTTTTACGCCGCACAGGACCATTGGTTGCGCCAAGCGCAAACCCGGAGGGGTTGCTTCCCGCGCACACTATCCGGCAAGCAAAGGAGTATTTCGGGGATTCCGTTGATTTTTATTTGAGTGGCAAGGTAAAGAAAAAAACCTCAACTGTAATTGATCTGACGGGACAAACAATAGCAATCAAGAGGGCGTAGCAGTGTTCCGTCTTACTGAATAGGTGGTGTGGATAACCGCCTATTCCCTATTACAATGGCGGGCGATATACTATGAGCAGTCGAGCTAAGTGTGAATACACTTATAATGTTTTATTTCTCATCTACCATGAGATTTTTTATTCATAAAGCCGTTACACCTATGCGTAAACGGACTTTTTTTGTATTGCATTTACTTACAATGGTGAGCATGGTGGCAGCGTTGGTGCTTCCTCCAGTGGGAGTTTCTGCACAAATGCCACCACCACCAGGCGGAGGAGGGCAAATGCCACCACCACCACCATCTCAGCCGGCACCACCTCCATCGGGTGGTAGCCAGCCTCAACAGCCACCATCGGGTGGTATGCAGCCACCCCCAGGTGGTGATTTTGGTGGTCAGCAACCGTCGGGTGGTAGCCAGCAGCAACCCGGACAACAGCAGCCGGGTCAGCAACCACCATCAGGCGGGAATCTTGGTGGAACACCTCCGGGCGGACGCCAGCAGCAGCGTGTAGAAGAGGTAGAACCACGGGGAGTCCTTGACTTTGATGTTGAGCGAGTGCGCCCACCCGAACACTTCCCCGAACGCCCACGAACTGGCGAGCGAGATGCA
>Ga0172368_10005602_pt1 | contig 13915 bp, 13 predicted proteins | sample Lak11m_FD_114540 | JGI IMG/M metagenome (GOLD analysis project Ga0172368, IMG submission 114540) | Freshwater microbial communities from Kabuno Bay, South-Kivu, Congo - kab_022012_11m | ecosystem: Environmental > Aquatic > Freshwater > Lake | place: Democratic Republic of the Congo: South-Kivu...
AATAATTCTAACACAGTACTTATAGCTGGTGACGGTGGATTTCAAGTAAATATACAGGAGCTTCAAACGCTGGTAAGAAATAAATTGCCGATTAAAATAATTATATTAAATAATAATTGTTTGGGAATGATCCGGCAATTTCAGGATAGTTATTTCCAGAGTCGTTATCAATCTACCTATTGGGGATATAATGCTCCAGACTTTGAAAAGGTTGCAGTAGCCTATGGTATGGAAGCCGCTTCGATAAAAAGTGAAAATGAAATAGAAAAAGCTTTGATATGGTTATTTAAAGATATTACCAAGCCACAATTATTACAGGTTTATATTGACACACATACAAATGCGTATCCTAAATTAGCTTTTGGTAGACCAATTACTGAAATGGAGCCACTAGCAAAACCTTTAGATATGGAAGGAACATAAAAATATTGCAAATAATTTGAAAAAATCATCACAATAGAGGAGCATCAAAAAAGCGGAGGATTTGGAAGTGCAATTTTAGAAGGTTTTAATGAATTAAAAGAATATAACATTGGCGCTAAATTACCTAATATTAAAAGAATTGCGCTACCGGATAAATTTATTAGTGTTGCTGGAAGTCAAGAATATTTAAGAAACATGGGTGAAATAACACATAAATCTTTATAACATGGACATACCTAAAATACAAGTATTCATATTAACTTATAATCGTCCGCAGTATGTTTTAAGAGCAGTTAATTCTGCACTGAACCAGAATTTTGATGACTACGAAGTAATTATATCAGATAATTCTACAAATGACGATACCCAAAAAATTATAGCTACTTTAAATAACGATAAATTAAAATATAAAAAGAGAGAACCAAGTCTACCAGTGATAGAACATTTTAATTTGGTTTTATCAGAAGTAGCTAGTGATTATTTTATTTTATTTCATGATGATGATGAAATGTTGCCTGACTATGTTAGTACTTTATTTGAAACGTTAAAAAATAATCCTGATATTGTAGCCGCAGCTTCAAATGCGTTTCTTATTTCAAATGGGGAAAAAAAAGAAAAAGATTTGGGTTTGTAATGTTCCAGATTACGGAATAGGTGAAGTTGCTGATTCAGCTTTGGCTATGATACTAAATATTTCAAGGGGAATAACAAAGTATAATTCTATAATGTATGATAAAATTTATGAAAGTTGGGACAGTAATTTTATTAACAATATTAAAAGAACAAGATATTCGACGCTTGGTATAATAGGTGCTGGTAAAATAGGAAGTAATTTAATAATAAAAGCAAACAGTCTAAAATTTAAAACCGTGTTTTATGATTGGTATAAAGAAAAAGGATATGAAAAAGTTATATCATCGAAGAGAATGGAGAGTTTAGAATCTCTATTAAGAGTATCTGATATTGTTTTATTACATATTCCATTAACCAATGAGACGAAGAGAATGATAGATGAAAAATTTATAAGGTATATGAAAACTGGTTCTTCCATTGTTAATACGTCAAGAGGTAAAGTTGTAAGTGATCTTGATGCTTTTTATGATGCAATAAAATCAAAGAAACTGGCATTCGTAGCACTGGATGTATTGTCTAAAGAACCACCAAAAGAAAATAAATTATTAAGGGCTTGGTTAAATAAAGAAAAATAATTGTATTTTAAATAATAAAAAAGATTCTACAATTAAGATATTAATACAATAATTATATAAAAAAATTTTACAAATGGAAAAGAAAGATAAATTTTATGTAGCTGGCCGCAAAGGTATGGTTGGCTCAGGAATTCTAAGATACTTACAACAAAATAATTATGAAAATATTATCACAATCGAAGAACATCAAAAGAGTGGTGGGTTTGGTAGTGAAATTTTAGGGGCAGTTAAGGAGATTAATAATTTAGGTGCTATTTACAATCTACCGAAAATCAAAATTATTGGTATCAATAATAAATTTATCTCAGTGGTAGGAGGGCAAGAGTATTTGAAAAACAAAAGCGGAATTATTTTTTAAGTGGAAAGGATAAAATTTTTATTACAAAAATTAGGAATCGATAAAGCAATTTCTTTTGTTTTATTGGGCAGAGGATTTTCGTTTATTGCACAGCCAATAACACTTTACCTTATAGCAAAATTCTTTAGCCCTACGGAACAAGGATTCTATTATACTTTTGGAAGTATTTTGGCAACATCCATTTTTTTTGAGCTTGGATTAGGACTTGTTTTAACACAATTTGCAAGTCATGAATTCGCATTGCTGAAATGGAACAGTGATGGTTCTTTAAGTGGCGATGAAATTTCACTTTCCCGATTGTTATCTCTATTGAAAATGTCAATGAAATGGTATGGCATTCTTTCTATTATATTCTTTATAGTATTAATTCCTGTTGGTATGTTATTTTTTAGTCCTACTTCACAATCAAGTAACGTAGAATATTTTATTCCCTGGATATTATTGTTATTTTTTAGTGCTTTGGGACTTTATATTTTCCCGCTTTTGGCAATCATTGAAGGGTGCGGTAGAGTAATAGATATTCAAAGAATGAGATTTTATCAGTTGATTTATGGTGTATTATCAGTTTGGATAATTATTTTTATGAAAGGGACACTATTAGCAGCGTCAATATTAGCATTTACCAGTTTTGTAGTTTCTATAGTTTGGTTAAATAAGAATTTTAAGGGTCTTTTTTCCCAACTTAAGGGACTGAGTAATATAAAAGCTAATTTTCAAATTTCTTGGCGAAAAGAGATCTTTCCAATGCAATGGAGGATAGCTATTAGTTGGAGCTTCGGATATTTTATATATCAACTTTTTAATCCACTCTTGTTTAAATACCAAAGCGCAACTATTGCAGGGCAAATGGGGATGAGTATGCAGGTTGCGAATGTTGTTATGGGAACCAGTGCCGCTTGGATTTCGACTAAGTTTCCATTATATGGTTCATTAATTAAAAAAAAACAATACAAGGAATTAGATAAACTTGCGTTCAGAAGTTCTTCACAAGCAGTGTTTTTTAGCGTAGGGTTATCAATTGCAGCTGTTATCTTCGTTCATTTTTTAAAAACTTATTATCCACATTTTGGGCAAAGAATTTTATCTACGGCTGCAATTGCTGCATTACTTTTTTCAAATATAATAAATGTGATTATTGCATCAATGGCTGGTTACTTAAGGGCGCATAAAGAAGAACCATATTTAATAAACTCTGTAATCGGGGCAATTATAACCTCAATTGTAGCCTGGACGTGTGCAAAATATTTTAATGCAGATATCCTTTGTTATACAATAGCGGTTACAAATTTATTAATTGGTCTACCCTTTGCCGTTTTTATATTTAGAAAGAAAAGAATTGATTGGGGTGCTGATAAAATAAGAATGGAGTTGACTGAGGTTAATTAAATAAGGCATGGATTTCTAAATATGGAATTAATCTTTTAATAAAAATATGGAAATTTTAACTATTGCAATACCCACTTTTAACCGGAAAGAATTTTTAACAAAACAATTAAATGTTTTATTACCACAGTTAACAGAAAATGTTAGGCTAGAAATTCTTGATAATCATAGTGATGATTCAGTTTTCTTTGAGATTGAAAATATAGTAAAAAATTGCAAACAAGATAATATAGTATTAAGGAGAAATAATGTTAATATAGGTGGTGATGCGAATATTGCACGTTGCTTTGAGAATTGTAATACTGAATGGCTATGGGTATTGTCTGATGATGATTTTGTTAAGGATAATGCAGTAGCTAAAATAATAGAGATAATTAATATTCATCATGATAATGTATTTATTAATTTACAATCGGAAATAGATTATTCAACAAAAGGATTAGAAGAATTTTGCTATAGCAAGCCTCACTACGCAGCTGCATTCACTATAAGTATATGTATTTACAATAATTTTAAATTAAGACCTTATTTGATCTACTTTTATAATTATTTGTCCAGTAGTCAGGGGCATTTGATCTTGGTTCTTAAATATCTAGAAGAAAACGGAGACGGAATTTGCTCTTTTCTTAGTTACACATCAATCAGTTATGCGGTCACGGCACAGTGGGATAAGTTAATTTTTATTGAGCGCATACATATGTTGTTTCTTCCGTTCAAAGGTAAATCGTTGATGCACTTAAAAAAAGCATTTGGTAATATTATGGTACTCATACTGATAGAATTTATCAATACATCTAGAATGGCTAATCGAATTACGAGAAGACAACAAATTCAAATATTTCTTAAGAATTTTCATTATTATGACTTAAATACCTTATTTGATCGACGCACTTTCAAACAAATTATTGTGTTTCTTTCTTGTATAATCAACGTTAAATTTGCAGTTCAGCTGGTTAAAGCGAATAAAATCTTCAGAAAGAAGCCAAGTCTTTTATAAAATAAATTTGAAAAAAAATAATATTACGACCTATCTAGGTAGGTAGTTTCTCCGAACTAATAATTTACAAGGGAATTAATGATTAAAAATTTAATACGTATATTAGTGCCAAAGTTCATGTTCAATTGTTTACGTCAAATTAAGGTCAAGTTATGGAGGCGTTTGGGTTGGTTAGGCCAATCTTGGGAAGAAGGTTTACCGGATGAAATATTGTTTTGGACAAACGCATTGACAAATCCAGCGAAAAATTGGGTTAAGAGTGATTATGATTTTCGTTTGGATAAATCAGCACCACTGCAAGAAGAAGTACGTGAACTTTTTAAAATACAACCTACTACTCTTCGGATTCTAGATGTTGGGGCTGGTCCATTAACTGCTTTGGGAAAAACTTGGCCAGGAACAAAAATCGAAATAATAGCAGTTAATCCATTAGCAGACCGTTATAACGAGGTAATAGACAGGCTTGGTCTGAAGCCGGAAATCAGAACTATTGAAGCTGAAGGCGAGTCCCTTGATAAAGTCTTTTCTGAAAATGAATTCGACATTGCATATTCTAGTAATGCATTAGATCATTGTCGCAATCCTCTTCTATCTATCCGTCAGATGCTGAGAACTGTTCGGCAAGGGGGATGGGTATTTCTGACGCATTTTGCAAATGAAGGAATTACAGAACATTACAACGGTTTGCACCAATGGAATTTTGATTTGAAGGGAAGTGATTTCATTATCGACAATGGGATTCAAAAATTTTCTATTCAAGCTGAATTTAAAGGCAAAGTAAATTTGTTGACTTCGGTGACTAATACTTCCGGCAAACGAGCTGTTATCTGCAAGTTGCAGAAAATACCTATTGCGTAATAGATGAAATTATGCTTATCCCTAGTGTTAAATAACTTTTAAATGAAGAAAATAAAATACGGTAAATATTGGATTGGAATATCCTTAGGGCTTATTGGTTGTTACATTACAATTCCTTTTTCGGGAAACTATTCTCTCAGCAACCTTTGGTTCATTTTCCTTATTTTTGTCATGCTATCGGAATACAGCATAAGGAAAAGTAAGCAAAACGTAGAAAGTAATTGGGTATATAAATTAATAATCTTTTTGTCTATTCTAATGATTTTGAGAATTTTAATGGATCCACCTGGTTTAGGAGGTGCAGGAGGACTTACGGAAACCACTTTTTTTGTTATTTCGTTATTTGCTTTTTTTATTTTTAGATTTTTAATAGTTAGAGTTGAGAATTACACAAAGGAATTAAGAATTGCGATAATAATTTCTATTATTTTCCTAATTTTACAGATGATTCAAAGTACATATTCAGAAGAAGGATTCTATAAAGGTTATTATTATCATATTGAAATGTGGCTGATTGCTTCAATTGTATTGTCTTTTTTTAAAAACAAGGCTGAATATAAAAAAAAATATGGCTTGTTTATTCTTTTTTCACTGATTTTTCTTTTTCTATCTATTCTTACTCCTCATAGATCACGTCCAGTTTTTGCAATCTTGAATATTCTTTCGATACTCCTACTTTATAAAAAATTCACAAAAATAAAATTCATTTTTTACCCTATATTAATAATAATCTTTACGATTAGTGCTCTTGGTCTTGCAAATGTTTATTTTCCGACAAGATCCTTGTCCGCTATTTATTCAGTGATGGGTTTGCAAAAGATTAATAATAAGCTTGATACGAATGCTGCACTTGGGGAGACTGATGAATTTAGAGGATTACTTTATCTGATAGCTTGGACTAATATTGAAAAGCAGCCAATTATCGGAAAAGGTTATGCTTTTGGAAAATCTGAAATGCAAGAGGGGAAACTTCTTAGGGGTAGCGGCAATATGCTTGGAGAAGCATATAACTTATCAGTTACAGGAGCATTTCATAATGCTGTTCTTGAAATAGCAGTTTTTAATGGATTGCCTATAGCTATTTTGTTTCTGTTTATAATAATTCAACAAAATATTAAGTTTTTTATATGGATACGAAAACTGCCAACATCAGAACTGAAAATGTTTGCTTCCGCCATATATGGATTTATTATTCAATTTACAGGGCAATTGTTAATGAACGGAGGAGGTAACGAATTTATTATTGTACTAATGATGCTTGGTATTATGAATGGCTTGATGTATAAGAAACCAATAGAATTGAAATGAAAGTTGCGATACTTGGACCATTTCATAATGTTGCCTTAAAGCCATTTATACCAAATCTACCTATAGATGATCCCAACTTCCCACCAGGAACCGGAGGATATAATTTAACTAATTTGGTGATAGAGCGTATAAACAGAGGTTTATTTACAGATATTATTACACTAGATAAAATAGCGGAGAAACCTATACAAGTTTGGGAAGGAAATTATGTCCGTCTTTGGGTGATACAAGAACGAAAAAGGAAACGATTGCGAGATGGATATAAAACAGAAATCCAATTAATACATAAAGTGTTAAACGTAATACAACCCGATGTCTGCCATGCAAATTGGACATATGAATATGGTTTTGCTGCAGTAAAACAAAAAAAGTTCCCTACAGTTCTTACTGTACATGATAATACATTTAGAATCCTCAAGTATTATGGAATAACCTATTTACCGCTATTTTTGATTACAAATTATGTTATAATTAAATCAAAATATATAACTGCAGTTTCGCCTTATATAAGTAATTATCTTAAAAGAGTTTATAAAAAAAAAATATTTGATATCCCAAATGTACTCCCAGAATTTATTTGGGGAATTAAAAATCATAATAGCATAAATGGTACAATTAAGATATTCAGTTCATTAAATTTGACCAAGCTAAAAAATACCAGAAATGCGCTATTAGCTTTTCAAGTTGCAAGGGAATATTTTGTTGATAAGAATCTTACATTGGTCTATAATATATCTGGGATTAAATTTGATGAAATTCCTCATTCTTGGAAAAAAGATAATAAACTTTTCGAAAATATTCATTTTCTAGGACAATTGCCTTATAAAGAAAATATTTCGCAGATGTCTCAATCCGACATATTGTTCCATCCTTCATTAGAAGAAGCATTGCCAGGACCAATTACAGAAGGAATGGCATTAAATAAGCCGATAATTGCTTCAATAGAAGCTGGAGGTTCTCGATGGTTGTTAGATGATGGAAAATGTGGAATACTTGCGAAAGGCAGATTGATTAGTTCAATATCGGCAGATTTAATAGCGCTTATTAATACTGTGTATAGCGGTAAATATAATACAAATATTGCTTATGAAAGAATTAAAAACATATGTGATAGTAATAGTATTATTGAACAATATGAACAAATATATGAGCTTGCCATTAAAAATTGGTAATGTAAATAGATATAAAAATTTTATTCTATCTAAAATAATTTTTGATTGGTAGACTTCATCTTTAAATATATTCAAAGGAAAAGTAATTCTAAAGATTATATTAATGATATTTATAAGGGAATGAATGAAGAAATTTTTAATTACTGGTTTTTCTGGATTTGTCAGTCGTCATTTTTGCGAATATTTGGAACAAAATAATATTCATAGTCTTGTTAAAGGTATTGATGTTCATAGTTGTAATTTTAAATTGGATGGTTATAAAAGTATTAATATTGATTTCGAAATTGTTGATCTCCTTGATAAGGGGAAAGTTGAAAGTATCATTTCTGAATTTCAACCAGACTATATTTTACATCTTGCCTCCTATAGCAGCGTTGCCTTTAGTTGGAAGGATCCAATTAAATGTTTTCAAAATAATACTAATATTTTCTTAAATTTACTTGAGGCAGTTAGAAAATTTAATTTATACACACGGATACTGTCCATTGGATCATCAGAAGAATATGGCAATGTAGAAAAAAGGGATTTACCATTAACAGAAAATCATCCTCTAAAACCGATCAGCCCTTATGCTGTTGCAAGAGTATCCCAAGAACTACTCTCGCAAGTTTATGTTAAAGGTTTCGATTTAGATATTGTTATGACTAGATCTTTCAATCACATTGGTGCATACCAGAAAGAAATTTTTGTGGTGTCTTCTTTTATAAAACAACTAGTTGAGCTTAAAAAAAACAATATAAAAAATGGGGTAATCATTACAGGTGATTTAAATATAGTTAGGGATTTTACTGATGTTAGAGACGTAGTTTCTGCTTATTACTTATTGCTTACAAAGGGTAAAAAGGGGGAAGTATATAATGTTTGTAGCGGCAAGGGATTTTTACTTAAAGAAATACTAAATATTATAAGTGATATACTAAAAATTGAAGTAAAAACTAAAACAGATACTAATTTAGTTCGCCCAAGTGATAATAAAATGATTATTGGTTCTAACAATAAAATTAAAAATGATCTAAATTGGATTAATGAATATACTATTGATCAAAGCTTAAGTTATATGATAAATTATTGGGAAACACTGTTATGAACATTATTCAAATTTTAAATTATTACATAATATAAGTTTGTAAATTTAAATTGCATATCGTGGAAAATTTAAGATAAATGAAAAAGAGAATAATTAATGGTTCCAATTATTTTTAACAGCCCTTTACATTCATAAATAACTAGAAAAATTACTATTTATAATATTGTTTTCAGAATGATTATTTGGTTTACATTTATTCAACTATTTCGTATACATCATATAAAATATTTTTAATTTCGATAGAGCACAAAACAAAATTTTATTAAGGATAATATGGAAACAATAAGATCCGTCAAAGCTGTAATTACTTACTTATCAAGATCGCGCGCAAGAGATATTGAGGATTTAAAGAGAAGTTTGTCTCTATTAGATATTAATTTTAATGATAGATTTAATTATCCTGTACTTATTTTCCATGAAGATTTCAATGATAGTTTAATTGAAGATATCCGGAAAAGTACTCGTTCAAAACTTAAATTTGAACGGATCAAATTTGAACTACCTTCTTTTTTAAATAACAAAGAAATTCCTAAAATTGTATATGCTAATGATCATCCGTTTCCAATTGGATATCGACATATGTGCCGTTTTATGAGCATGCTCATTTTCTGCCATATAAGTGTTAAAAATTACGATTATTTATGGCGATTAGATACAGATTCCTTTTTATTGGATAAAATAGATTATGATGTTTTCGAATTTATGAAAACAAAAAATCTCGTATATGGTTATTTAACTATTGATAAAGACACCCCAGATGCAGTAAAAGGCTTATGGGAAGCTACAAAAAATTATATAGAAAAAAACAACATCAGTCCTACGTTTCTAAATAAGTTCATATTCAACGGAGATTGGGATATGAGCTATTATTATACAAATTTCGAGATTTCCAAGATTGATTTTTGGCTTTCAAAAGGGCCCCTAAACTTTTTTACCTATCTTGATCAAACAGGAGGGATTTATAAATATCGATGGGGAGATCATGTAATTCATTTACTTATTCTTTCGATATTTGCTCAAGAAAATGAAGTCCACAAGTTTAGTGATATTGCGTATCAACACCAAGAGTTCATTAACAACTACGTTGTGATAAAAAATGACAATATAGATATTGCCTTATCAAAAAAAATAAAATTTGTTATATACCCCATATTAAAATTATTAAAATATTTTTTTAATAAATCTAATTTATTTAAAAAACTTTTGGAATCTATTCTTCCGATTAGGTTATTACGGATGGTTTCAACTATAAAATAAATTTAGATATGATTTCTTTTCAAACCCATTTAATTAAAATAAAACCTAGAAATTCTCAGTTAAATTGCAGTAACATTTTCATGTAGCCAGCAGCCCGCTATGGGGAATCAAAAATAAGATTTAATATTAATATCATTTTAATATACTGTATAAAATTTTTTAAGTACTGGTCGCATTATTAATAAAAATTTCAAAAGTCAAAAAGTGAATTACCCCAAAATTTTTGTAATTATTCCATTTCATAATGGCATTGAATATACATTAAAATGTTTAGCCTCATTAAAAGAAGTTGACTACCCCAATTATGACATTATCATAGTTGATGACGGTTCTACAGATGGTTCTGTCGAAATAATATCTAAAAATTATTCTTATGTTAAAATACTAAAAGGTGATGGAAACCTTTGGTGGTCTGGTTCGATTAACCTTGGTGTTAAATATGCCTTAGAAAAAGAGGCTGATTATTTAGTTATTTTAAATAATGATAATATAGTAGATAAAGATTTTTTAAAAGAGTTAGTAAACTGTGCAATTGAAAATCCGAGATCAATTATAGGTTCTAAAGTATATTTTGTAAATGACCCTAAAAAAATAAGGTATGCAGGTGGTTATTTTGATTGGGAAAATGGTAAAATCTTAGATTTACACTATGGCGAAATTGACGAAGGACAATTTTCTGAATTAAAGGAAGTTGAATTTATGGGGGGTATGGGAGTTATTATTCCGAGATCAGCATTCGAAGAAGTTGGTTTTTTTGATGAAGTAAATTTTCCACAATATTCTGGGGATGTTGATTATTGGTTACGAGCAAAAAAGAAGGGATATAAGATTTTATTAAATCCGGTAAGTGTAATATATGATCATCAGGATAGAAGTGGGACTAAAAATTTAGGTTCAAAGTTATCCCCATTATATTTATATAAGGCTCTTTTTTCAATAAAGTCACAAGTTAATATTAAAATGAGATATAAGTTTTTTAAGCGACATTGTCCAAGAGAATATTTCCCTAAGATTTTAATTTTATTTTATTTTACGTGTATTAAATATTGGTTAGAAATTATATGAACAATTCAAAGATTTCTGGTAGAAAGGTTTTATTCATTGGGGGTAACATAATTAGATTTGACGCTACTTATAAAAGGGTTTACAATATTTTATCGTCTTTTAATTTAGATAGCGGAATAATGATAGCAATGACAAGTCCAATGATTTATTTTTCAAATAAATATAATCAGTATTCTATTAAAAAAATATTTAGAGATATTAATGTTGAAATTAAAATATTGCCGAGATTTCCAATTTTTCTTCTCATTTATACTATTACGACGATATTATTGAAAGGTATTGATAACATTCATTGCTTTAGTTTTACTCCAACACTTTTAGGTTCAGTAGTTAAATTTTTTACTAGAAAGAAATTAATTACCCATTTAGGTGGAATAATTGCAGATGAAAGAGTATCGGTTGGAATTTGGAACCAGGGCGATTATAGATACAAAATTTCGAATTTCCTTGAAAAGTTGTCGTTAGAATATTGTGATCATGTATTAGTTGTATCTCAGACCTTTAAAGATTACTTGCAAGAACGTTATAAAATTAATTCTATTATAGTAATAGAGAATTGTGTAAATGAAAAGAGGTTTTTCTTTAATATTGAAAAAAGAGATTATATGCGTAACAAATATAATCTAAATGATAAACTGGTAGTAGTTTTTAGTGGTTCATTTGCTCCTTGGGATTATCCAAAAGAAATAATAAACTCTTTCATCGAAATTAAAAGAAAAATTACGAACGCCCATTTTCTAATTTTAACTATGAGTAAAGATAAAATATCAGAAATGATTTTAGAAAGAGGTATACCAAAAGATGATTTCACCATATTAAGTCTTCCATTTGATCAAGTGCCCGCACATTTAATGATGGGAGACATAGCCTTGTTATTTAGGAGCAATTCTATTGTTCATAGGGTCGGTTCGCCTATGAAGTTTGCTGAATATTTGGCATGTGGGCTTCCGATAATCGGGAATGATGGATTAGGTGAACTTAGTAAAATAGTGGAAGATAACAAGGTCGGTGCAATAGTTGATTTTGATAATGAAGCCCAAACTGGAAATGTTATTAATGAATTTTTAACTCTATTTCTTCATGATCGTGAAAGCATAAGACAAAGATGTATTGATATAGCTGTAGGGCAGTTTTCATATAAGCATTATTTAAATATTTATCTCAAACTTTATGAAAGCTAAAATAAGTTGAATTTTCAATTTAGAATAAATATACGATTGACAGAGAACTCTTTTTGAGATTTTATAAACAAGGTACAAATTTAAAAATAATAGAAGTGAATATATTTTTTTACAAGTGGGGGTATAAGCACTGCAAATCCATCCAAATATACTTATCGTGAAGATACACAAATCAGTATAAAATATGGCACTCCATTTATTAAAGCCGAGCTTTATCAGATTATAGCAATTTTACAGTACTATGTATTCTTATTTACAAAAAAGTTATTGAATAGATTAAGACTAAGGAAATATTTTACTAACAAAATGGTAAGAAAAGGATATTATATTGCAACTAATGAAATTGAAAAACTTGAATTATTTTAATGATTGATTTATCACCATCCAAGCTTTTTGCAGTAATTGTTGTTTATAATAAATCGATTAATAACTCGGATACTATAAACAATTTATTAAACTTTTCTTTAGCTGAATTGAAATTATTGGTAGTTGATAACAGTATTATTGATTATAATAACAAAGAACTTTGTAAAAGTAAAAACATAAATTACATATCTATGTCGGGAAACAAAGGTCTTTCAAAAGCCTATAATGCAGCTCTGGATTACGTTCAAAACTTCTCAAGTGATAATGATTTAATAATATGGCTTGATGACGATACACATATCACTGAAGAATATTTTATAACTCTAAAAAATTATTTAATACAAAAAAAAAATAGTGAAGTATTTGTTCCTATAATATATGGGCAGAATGGGAAAATATATTCACCCAACAATGCAGGCTTCTTAAAGAATAAGTTGTTGAAATCCCCTGATGATAGTTTAGATTATAAAAAATTTAACGCAATAAATAGCTGTCTTGCAGTTAAATTGACTATATATAAAAAATATAGGTATAGTGAAAAGTTATTTCTGGACTCCGTTGACCAAAACTTTTTTGAAGATTTGAGGCAAAGGAATACGAATTTTACTATTCTGCCTACTACTGTAAGTCATAATTTTTCCCAAAGAGAAAAAAAAATTAATACGTCTCAAATGGCAAATAGATTGGAAATAAGAGTTAAGGATTTGATGACTTATAGTCAAAGATGCATTAAGTATACTGTATTGGGGGTGGTAAAAGCATTTGGATGGGGCGTGGTTTTCAGTTGGAAGAGCAAGTCATTGTTATTACTCAGCATTTGTGTAAAATATTCAATAAAAGGTTTTTTTAATAATATTATTATGTTCATGGTTAAAGCTCATAAAAATATAATCCCACGGCAGTCAAATCTTTAGCACACTTCAACACTGTTAAAAAAATGGAAGCAAATTAGCGTTAATGAAAATTGCAATTATAGGTTCACGTGGTTATCCTTATGTTTATAGTGGCTATGAAACGTTTGTCAAAGAATTAGCTGAAAGATTGGTTCAGAAAAATATTTCGGTTACTGTTTATTGCCATAAAAATTTATTTAAGGAAAGACCCAAAGAAGTAAACGGTGTAAATTTAGTCTATATCCCAACAATTGAGAGAAAATCCCTTAGTCAATTAGTGCATTCATTTCAGTCAATGCTTCATGCTGTGTTTTCTGATGCAGACATTATTTTGGCTGTTAATTCAGCGAATGGCCCAT
>Ga0172368_10005604_pt1 | contig 13910 bp, 18 predicted proteins | sample Lak11m_FD_114540 | JGI IMG/M metagenome (GOLD analysis project Ga0172368, IMG submission 114540) | Freshwater microbial communities from Kabuno Bay, South-Kivu, Congo - kab_022012_11m | ecosystem: Environmental > Aquatic > Freshwater > Lake | place: Democratic Republic of the Congo: South-Kivu...
GCGGTAAACAATATCCCTTTCAAGCTCTGAATAAGTCGGTCTTGGCGTGACAATCCTTCTGAATTCGTCAGACCGGATGAGGATGAACTTTGGGTAAATTTTCTTGATGCCGTCTGCGAGCGTGCTCTTTCCGCTGCCGGGAAGCCCTGTTATCCATAGCGCGATTCCCTTCATGCAATAAGTTTAATACTAAGGAGGAAATATGGCAATTCAATAATCTCATGTGCTATGATAATTAGTCTTTTTTAGGCATTTTCTCACGAAAAATTCGTGCAGGCAAACCATTAAAATTAGGTGAAAAGTGGCTGAAATCATCCCTTTCAAAGGGGTTCTCTACAATACGTCCAAGGTTAAGGGGGAGGATGTGGTTGCCCCTCCGTACGATATTATTTCCCCTGAATATAAAGAAAAACTCTACGATAAGAGCCCCTATAACATTGTCAGGATTGACTTCGGCAAAGAGCAGAAAGGCGATAATGAATCAGAAAATAAATACACGAGGGCCTCAAATTTTCTAAGCACATGGCTGAAAGATGAAATCCTGCAGGCGGGCAAATCTCCGGCCTTTTACGCCTATGAGATAGAGTATCGGATAAAAGAAAAATCAAAAAAACTTAGAGGCTTCTTCGGGCTTCTGCGCCTTGTTGAGCTCGGCAAGGGCGTGTATCCTCATGAACGCACCCACTCAAAACCTAAAGCTGACAGGCTGAACCTCTTAAGGTCATGCAAGGCAAACATAAGCCCGATTTTTTCGCTTTATAACAGCGCCGAGAAAAAGGCATCGCAAATAATAAATAAGATTGTTGCGCAGAAACCCTATATGGAAGCAAAGGATTCTGACGGCGCGATTCACAGGCTGTGGGCTATCGAGGCAAAAGAGGATGTTGAAATAATAAAGAATGACCTGAAAGAAAAACCGGTATTCATCGCTGACGGACATCACAGATATGAAACCGCGCTTGAGTTTCAGAAAGAAATGAACGCGGAATCAGTTGCCGATTCACCGATTCACCGATTCACCGATTTACCAAAGCCCTGGGATTACATTCTTATGTTCCTTGCCAATATGTCGGATGAAGGGCTTACAATACTTCCCGCGCACAGGCTTGTTAAGAATCTGCCTGAAAACGCTCTCGATATTCTCTCAGCGCATTTTGAGATAGAGGGCCTTGCGGAAAATGAGAATATCATAGATGTTTTGTCTCGTCATGAACATGCCATCGGCTTTTTCCAGAAGGGAAGCGAAAAGATGTCCCTGCTCAGGCATAAAGGCTCCGGCCTTGAAAATATTAATCCTGTGCTAAAAGAACTTGATGTTACCCTGCTACATGAACTAATATTTAAGAAACTGCTGAATATTACCGAGGTGACGTACGAAATGGACGCTTCTCAAACAAAGGCAATGGTCAAAGAAGGAATGTATGACGCGGCTTTTTTCCTTAATCCTACTGGAGTTAAGGATGTGGAGAAGGTGGCCCTTTCAGGAGAAAGGATGCCTCCAAAATCCACATATTTTTATCCGAAGCTTTTAACCGGAATGGTTATATATAAATTCAATGGATAGAGCAGAGGAGCAACAGAACAGTAGGGCAGTAGTTTTTTTGCTGCTGCACTGCTGCGCGACTGCGCTAACAACTTAGCAGGGAGGATTTTTTATGTCAGTTAAAGTAGCGATTAACGGGTTTGGAAGGATTGGAAGGGTTTTCCTAAGACAGAGCGCAAGCTATAAAGATTTTGAGGTTGTCGCAATTAATGACCTCACGGATGCAAAGACCCTCGCGCATCTGCTTAAATACGACTCTGTGCATGGGATATTTAGTGCAGATGTTAAAGCCACTGACAACGGTATAAGCGTCAACGGAAAAGAGATAAAAGTCCTTGCCGTTACAGAGCCTGAGAAGCTGCCGTGGAAAGACCTCGGCATTGATGTGGTTCTTGAATCAACAGGCAGGTTTACGGATAAGGCCTCTGCATCAAAACATTTAACCGCAGGGGCAAAATGGGTGATAATATCAGCGCCTGCCAAAGACCCTGATGTTACTGTTTGCCTTGGGGTAAATGAAGAAGCGCTCGACCCCTCAAAACACAAGATAATCTCAAATGCCTCGTGTACAACAAACTGCCTTGCGCCTGTTGCGAAGATATTGAATCAGGAGTTCGGTATAGTAAGAGGCTTAATGACAACAATCCATTCATACACGAACGACCAGCGCATACTGGACCTTCCGCATAAAGATTTAAGAAGGGCCAGGGCTGCCGCAATGTCCATGATACCCACAACAACAGGAGCCGCAAAGGCAGTGGGGCTTGTGCTTCCTGAACTTAAGGGCAAACTTGACGGCATGTCAATAAGGGTTCCGACCCCGAATGTCTCTGTTGTGGACCTTGTCGTGGAGCTTAAAAAAGATACGACAGCCGAAGAAGTGAATGCCGCGTTAAAAAAGGCGGCAGAGGGCAAGATGAAGGGAATCCTCCAGTATACAGATGAGCCTGTTGTGTCAATAGACTTTAACGGCAATGCCCATTCCTCGATTGTTGACGCCTCTGTCACAAAGGTTCTGGAAGGCAGAATGGTAAAGGTGCTTGCGTGGTATGATAACGAAACAGGTTACAGTTCACGGGTTCGCGACCTTATAATCTATCTGACAAAGAGGAGTTAGCTGTCATGGCAAAGAGAATAAGCGCTAATCCTGCTCCTATTAAGGATATACTGAATAAGCTCACAATTGAAGAGCTGAATATCAAGGGCAAGAGGGTTTTTATCCGGGCGGATTTCAATGTTCCGCTGGACGATAACCTTACAATAACAGATGACCGCAGGATTCGTTCCACTTTGCCGACAATAGATTATGCGATAGACGAGGGGGCCCGGATCATAATAGGCTCCCATCTCGGAAGGCCTAAGGGAAAGGTTGATCCAAGATTTACGCTGGCTCCTGTTGCAAAAAGGCTTCAGAGGCTTCTCGGTAAAGAGGTTCTTTTCGCGCCTGATTGCATAGGGCCTCAGGTTGAGACAATGGTCTCTAAGATGAAGGAAGGCGATGTGCTTGTCCTTGAAAATCTCAGGTTCCATCTGGGAGAAGAAAGAAATGATGAAGATTTCGCCAAGGCGCTCGCAAAACTTGCCGATTATTACGTCAACGACGCCTTCGGGGCAGCGCACAGAAGTCACGCTTCAGTTGTAGGTATCACGAGATTTCTTCCTTCAGCAACCGGTTTTCTCATGAGAAAGGAAATAGAATACCTTAAGGGTACTGTTCACAATCCTGTGCGACCGTTTGCAGCAATACTCGGAGGTGCCAAGGTGTCGGGCAAGATTGGAGTTCTCGAAAACCTTGTTGATAAGGTTGATAAGGTAATAGTAGGCGGCGGAATGGCATACACCTTTATCAAGGCCATGGGATACGAAGTCGGAGACTCTCTTGTGGAACCGGAGATGCTGGAATTCGCGGAGATGATAAGAAAAAAACTTATAGAGAACAATGTGAAATTTTATCTTCCTGTTGACAGCGTGATTGCCCAGAGCATGGAGGCAGGCGCAGAAACGAAACTTGTGACTACACAGGAGATTCCTAAAGGCTGGAGAGCGCTTGATATAGGGCCTGCGTCGGTGAAGCTTTTTTCCGAGGCTCTGCAGGACGCAAAGACGATAATATGGAACGGCCCCATGGGCGTATTTGAAATAGACGCATTCTCGAGAGGCACCTTCGGAATTGCCCATTCAGTATCTGATGCCTATGCCCTTACGATAGTGGGCGGAGGAGACACCGACCTTGCGGTTCACAGGGCTGGCGTATCTGACGCGATATCATTCATATCAACAGGGGGCGGCGCCTCGCTTCAGCTTCTTGAGGGCAGGGAACTACCGGGCATCGCAGCGCTTACGGACCGTAAGGAAGAATAAATAAAAGTGTCAAAATATCATAGGGTCAAAGCGTCAAAGTTTTTTACTCTGATACTGTGACCCTCTGACTCTTTTTTCTATCGGGCGATTAGCTCAGTGGGAGAGCGTTCCCTTCACACGGGAAAGGCCGTGGGTTCGATACCCTCATCGCCCACCATAGGTTGTCTATATTCTCTTTTATGAAGATAGTAGAAATTTTATCGGCGCTTTAGACTGCTTATAACAAGACAACTAAGGAGTAATCTACATTTTCTTCAGGCACAAGAGTTTTGATATTGTTTTCGATATACTTTAAAATTCCTGCCTGCGTCATATATTCTACGCCAACATCTTTATCTTTTTTCTTTTTGAAAATCGGTTTACCCTTTTCGTCATCACCTGCATTTTTTGCAAATTCATTGGCCGTTTTTTCAAAAGTCTTTCCTATCGCATCCCGTAAAGCCGTTTCAAACTTATCTAACTTTTTCTCTTTGCCTTTTTGGTATTCTGTATAATAAGCAGAGAAATCAATCTGCTTGGCTTCTTCAGAAGTCAAACTTGTATTGATAATTCCTTCATGTATCTTGTCCATAACAGGTTTGAGTGCCACATAAGCATTTTTTATTTTCCTGTCCTGTCCAAGAATTTTTGCAAACAATTTTGCTGTATCTTCTGCTGCAAGCGGTTTCCCATCTTTCCCGATTGGCTTCAATTCAAGCCTCAGCGTCTTTGAAAGCTGGTATTGCCTCGTAAAATTATCGAAAAGTCCCATGGCATGCCTCTATAAATCAGCAATTTTGTTGCTGGTTCTGCAGTATCAATTATGGGTAACGCTTCCTTACACCGCTATCTCTAAGGCTGTCTTGTCGTATTTGGCCAAATTACGCCCCCCTCAATTCCGGCTTAAAAATTTCTTTAACCCTTTTGCAACTAACTTGTATATTTCTTCCTTATCACGCTTGCCGATGCCTAAGATTTTAACCGCTTCAACTGATTTACACCGCTATCTCTAACGCAATCTTGTCGTATTTGGTCACGGGCACTGTTTTGTGGTCAGTGGCTTTTTTCTCTATCAAGCCTATCCGCTCCAGATATTTCACATCCTCAGCCACATTTTTAACGTCCCTCTTTGCCATGCGCGCAAGCTCGTTGATTGAGGACGGTTTTTGTGTCCTGATTGTATGAAGGAGCTCAAGCCGTCTCGGCGTCAATACTTTCCTGAACGCCTCAAAGCTGGTGAAATAAATGCCTGATTCTTTTTTCACTTTTTCACCTCGTTCGATTGCCTCGCCCGTCCTTACAAAATCATCAAGCGCTGCTTTTAAATCTTTGATGCCTATTTTGATTTTCTTTACTCTCATAATTCACCTCTTTTATATCTTTCGATATCTCTATAGAAATCGTCAGCTAATTTACGAAGATTAATAAAGCGGTATGGCTCTATTTGTCTTCTTATATGCCGATGGTCTCCTCTGCCTTCTGCATTGTCATAGCCTATTATCCGCTCGTTTTCTATGATATAAACGAGAGAGTATTTATAACCATGCGGCTTGTCTTCAGTAGGCTTAGGCAATCGCCACATCTTAATCTCTATGGTATTGCCAAGTTCATCCATAACTTTATCTTGCCTGATTAGTTTGGCGTCCATATTATGGGTATTGTATGCCAATGATTGAGTTTAGTCAAACTTCACATGAACATCTGCGGCAGATGAATGGATGACTGTCGGCGGAGAAGCTATAAAGGTTTTTAGCTTACTTCTTTTTGCCTTTGGCTTTCTTTTTATGCGTATCGCAGGTCTTGCACATGGCTTTTCCCTCCTTTACTTTTTGCCTTTTTTGGCTATCTCCTCCAGCTTTTTCTTTGCCAGAGCGGCCTCTTTTGATTTGGGATATTTTTCCCTGACCTGTTCAAGGATTCCCTTTGCGGCCTTCTTATCGTTCATTTCAACAAACGAGTACCCCTGCTTCAAAAGCGCGGCCCGAGCTTTATCGCTCTTTGGATAGTTTTTTAGAAATGCGTCGTATTCAACAATCGCGCCTGCGTAGTCCTCCTCGGCGTAATAGGCCTCGCCTATCCAGAACTGGGCATTGCCCGCAAGCTTATCCTTAGGGAAGGCCTTAAGAAACGCCTCAAATTTTTCTCTGGCCTCTTTGTATTTTTTGTCCTTGAAAGAGGCAAGAGCAGCTCCATAAAATTTAGCCGGGTCTTTTGCTTCAGGAGTTTTTGACTCGGCAACCTTTGTTTCTTCAGTCTCTGGTTTGGTTTCTTTTTTGCCTTCCGCTTTTTCCTTAGGCGCAGCGTCAGCGTCTGTTTTTGGGGAAAGCTTTTGCTGCATTTCTTTAAGCTGAGTTTCAAGCGCCGCTATTTGCGAGCGCAAAAGGTCCATCTCTGAAGATTTGTCTTTCAGCGCCTTGTCAATAAAATATTTATTCTCGTCAAACCTTCCCATAAGGGATTGAAGGTCTTTTGAGATTCCGGAAACCTCTGTGCGAAGCGCTACCATGCCTTCTCTTATGGCATTGAGGGAATCTTCTTTAGGCGACTTTTCTTTAAGCGCTGCAATCTCTGCGCTAATCGCCGACTTAGACTCTGAGGTCTCTTTTTTAATGTCAAAGGACTCTCTTTTAAGCTGATTAATGTCAGCCTTCATCGTTGCGATATCATCGGTCACGCAGCCCGCAAGAAACAAGAACAAGAGAACTACAATAAATCTTTTCATCTATTTCAATTCTTTTCCTGTCGAGGTAAACTGCACCCTTCTGTTTTTCTGCCAGCACTCTTCAGTCTGTTCTGTGCAGAGCGGTTTTTCCTCGCCGAAACTTACAGTTGTAAGCCTCTTTTTTGCCACGCCTGAGGATATAAGGAAATCCCGCGCAGACTTGGCCCTCTTTTCTCCGAGGGCCAGATTGTATTCGTTGGTGCCTCTTTCATCGGTATGGCCTTCAAGAGTCATGGTTGCTTTTTTGTTTTTCAGCATCCAGTCTGCCACTTCTTTCAAGGTCGGTTTGGCGTCTTCTCTAATATTGTATTTGGCAAAATCAAAAAGTACAGTTCCGAACATGTAAGTCTTCACATTTACCGGTTCTTCCTTTACAGGCATGGTCTCAACTTTTTTGGGAGCCGCCTTTGCCACCTCTTCTGTCTTCATAGGCTTCTCAACCTCGGCCTTCGGAGCCGTTTCCTTCTGCGCTGTTTCCTGAGTGACAGGAGCTGTTACCGTTTTTTTAGCACATCCCGCAAAGACAAAAACTAAAACAAAAGCCAAAAATAATAAAAAAAACTTTTTCATAAAAACCTCCTCTATTTAATTTGGCGACCACCTCGGGCCAAAGGCCCGTAACCATGGCGGTGTTATTTTCTTTTGTGATTCTCCGTTTGCACGCATTATGTAAATTCCCTTGCCTTTATCTCTGTCGGACGAAAATATTATAAACCTTCCGTCAGGAGAAAATGAAGGATCTTCGTTATTGCCCTTGTCCGTAAGCTGGGACAGATCAGAGCCGTCTGGCGAGATTATAAAAATCTGAGGTTTGCCGGAAACCATACGCACAAACACAATCTTCTTTCCGTCAGGAGACCAGCTTGGCGAGGTATTGTACGAGCCTTCAAATGTTATCCTTCTTGCGTCGTGCCCGCTCCTGCTCATTATGTATATCTGGGGCGTTCCGCCCCGGTCAGATACGAATGCCACTAATTTTCCGTCAGGCGAGACGGCAGGCGAGACTTCAATCCACCTTGCGGACGTTATCCGCGTAACCCTTAAATCAGAGAGCTTCAGATTATATATGCCGTACGTTTCATCCTGTGATGATGAAAACATAATCTCATCTCCATTAGGGGAAAAATTGCCTGCGATGCTCACTCCACCGGAGGCAAAAACTTTTTTCTCCGACATTTTTGTAAAGTCTAACAGATAAATTCCCCATTGTCCACCCCTCTCGGAGGAATAGACCATTTTTTTGCCGTCCCGCGACCAGTGCGGCCTTAGGACGAAATTTCCCTTAATGCCCAGCCGCTTAAGGCTTGAGCCGTCCCAGTCCATGATATAAAGCCCCTTCTTGCCTTCGTCTTCCGCGACAAAAGCGACTCTTGTCCCGAATATCCCTTTTTCTCCCGTAATATATTGATATATGTAGCCTGAGATGGCGTGGGCCAGAGTTTTAATGGATTTTTTTTCCGCTTTGTATTCTTTTCTTAAGACCTCTCTTCCCTCGTTTACGTCATAAAGCGATATGAACACCGTGAGGTTTTGCTCTCCGCGAACCGTTCCCTTTATAACAGCCTCCGCTCCCAATACTGTCCAGTTTTTCGAATTAAAGGGCTCTGATGATTTCTCTATGTACGCAGCCCGGTCTATAGAGAGAAAAAAACCGGTAAACTCAAGGTCATCCCTGACAATGTCGGCAATCTGTTTTCCTTCCGCTCCGTTAAACTCCGGAATCGCAATAGGAAGCCCTTTTATTGCCGGAGAGGTTATGTCGATGTATATCTTAGCTTCGCAAGTGAGAAGTGAGAAGTTAAAAGTTAAAAGTGTAAAAAAGAATAAAAAAAATAAAACTTTTAACTCTAAACTTTTAACTCTAAACTTTTTTTTCATGGCGTAAACCTCAACCCTATTTCCATTTCATGCGGCGGAGGGGTGACCGGGCTTGCCTTGGTAATCGCCCGAAGGACAGAACGGTCAAAAAGGACATTGCCCGAACTTTTTTCAATTTTATTTATCTTAATCGCCCCGTTAGACATTATTGTCACGGATATAACAGCCTCAAGGTCTTTTCCCCATGACTCGGGAAAGGCCCAGCGCTGCCTTATCTCTTTTCCGATCTTTTCAGAATAAGCTTCTAATGTTGAGGCCTCGTTGTTCCCGGCCTTTGCGGAAGGAGAAATTTGTTTTGCAGTTTCATCTTTCTTGCCCTTTCCTTTTATGGAAACCAGTTGCCTCAGCTTAACAAGCTGCTTTGCCTTTTTTGTAGCCTCCAACGCCGCGATTCTGTCCGCGCTGTATTGTTTGTCCTCTTCAGCGGCTTTATTTTTTGAAGTTTCAGAAGATAGTTTCATTTTCTGCGCGGGCTCATCAGGCTGAACGGACGGCACTTCTTTACCTTTGCCCATTTGCTTGAGCGCTTCGGGACTGACAAGGCTTACAATATACGGAGACGGCATTGTAAAATGATTCGCATTTTTTAGGACAACCATTGTTAGAAAAATAAAGGTCAGGTGAAGCAAAAAAGAAAAGACCGCGGTTGCCGGAAGGCTTGGTTCCTTCATTTCCCTTCGATATCTATCTTAGGCTCGGTTATCATGCCGAGTTTCTCGATTCCCGCCTCCTTTATATCGCTCATCACCTGCACAACAAGTCCGTAAGGAACATCCTTATCAGCCTTAAGAAAGACATTCGGATTTAACTTGCTGATTGCCGTAAGCTTTTGCTTTACCTCAGGCATAGACATTGGTTTGTCATTCATAAAAATTGCACCGCCCCTTTTAATAATAAGGGTTATTCTTTCTTCGGTGGGCAGGTCTTTGCCTTTTGCCTGCGGAAGGTTTACGTCAATGCCCTGCTGCAAAAGCGGCGCCGTAACCATGAAGATTATAAGCAGCACGAGCATTACATCCACGAAGGGCGTAACATTTATCTCTGAAAGCACGCCTCTGTTTCTTTCGGCCTTCATGGTGTTTCCTTTGAAAAGAAGTCAAGGAGCTCTTCGGAGAAATCCTCCATTTCTATAATCATCTGGCGCGCCCTGCTCAGGTAATAGTTGTATGCGATAACAGCAGGTATTGCCGCAACAAGTCCCGCCGCTGTGGTTATCAGCGCCTCGGCAATGCCAGGAGCAACGACCGCAAGGGATGCCGAGCCGGCTGTACCGATGCCGCGGAACGCGTTCATAATTCCCCAGACAGTTCCGAACAGGCCGATGAAAGGGGTGGTAGAGCCTGTGGTTGCGAGAAAACTGAGGTATTTTTCAAGCTTTGCGGATTCAAGGGCCGAGAACCTCCTCAGTGAGCGTTTGATTTCAGCCTTCTCAATGATATTTTCTGTGGACGTGGATTTAAATATATTTGCCAGAGGGCTGAGATTAAGAGGCCGCGCCATAAGCGCAAGGCCTTTCAGATCCCGTCCCGCCCTGTAGGATCTCAGAAACATCTCTGTCTCTTTATTCGCCCTTGAAATATAGCGGTATTTATAAAAAATTATCGCCCATGACACGACAGAAAAGAAGAGCAGGATGAGCAATACTGCTTTAACCACATAGCCTGCCTGAAGAATTAATTGAATCGCAGAGTGTTGCATAAGCCTCCTTAAATTTTAAAGGTTTAAAAAAATCAACACCAGTCAGTTATTATTATAGATGAAAATTCTTTCTTCCACAATTATTTTTTGTTCTTTAATTTTGCACGCGATCAATGCCCTTTTCTTGAGTGAACAAGTTTTTTAGCGGTTGTGCGGATGACCTCAGCGACATTCCTGTTTTTTTCGAGAGACATGAGGTCTCTTAGTTTTAAATTAAACAAAAGAGGCACCGCAATTCCGGCAGGAGTTTTTGGATTAGTCACAACAGCGCACAGCACCCCGTAATTTTTCATCCATTCTTTTGTGCGGGTAATGGTCCGCAGCGCCTCATCCGGAATAGAGCGGGAACGCGCGAACATCTCTACCTCGGCCTCTTTTATCTTCGGGTTATCAAGCACAGCCATTACTATCTGCTTGTTCGTGTCTTTTATGAGGATGGACCTTGCCTCGCGGCCGCCCCTCATTGCAAGAAGCCTTTTCTCGGCAACTGTAAGGTTCTGTATTTTCTGCAGAAGCGTTTGGGCGCGCTGTTCAGGGGTTTTTGTTGTTTCTTCCTCAAGAAGTGCGGATACCTCCACGGGAATCTGCAATATTTTTACGGCCTCGTCCCTGATGTTTTCAGGAGTGTAAGGGCTCTCAGCCAAAACCCTGAGGATATCATGCCGCTGAAGGTTTGCCTTTAATATCTCCTCAAAAAGAGAGGGCTCCCCGGATTCTGAAATCAATGCCTCTATCATCTCTTTAGATGCAATAGAGAGGTCAACGCCAAGGCCTTTCTGTTCTTCCACGCTCGTTATCCCTTCTTTAAATACAAGAAATATTCTATATTTCCTTTTTGCCCCGCAACAGGCGACTCAAATACTCCGATAGTTTGCAATCCGATACGCTCCATCTCTTCCCTGACAGAATCAACGGCTGCAAGCCTTTTTTCCTCTTCTCTTACAATGCCGCCCTTGCCCACTTCGCCTTTTCCTACTTCAAACTGGGGCTTTACAAGCGCGAGAATTTCTCCGCCGTCTTTCAGAAATTCTAACACTTTTGGAATGACCTTTGTAAGGGATATGAAGGAGGCGTCTATGGTTTCAATGTCAATGATATCAGGAATCCTTTCCCTTTCAAGATGCCTGATATTTGTCCTTTCAAAAAGGATGATGCGCGGGTCATTTCTTAGAGACCATGCAAGCTGGCCGTATCCCACATCGATGCAATAAACTTTTTTCGCGCCGCGCTGAAGCATGCAGTCAGTAAAGCCGCCTGTTGATGAGCCCACATCCATAGCAACTTTATTTTCAAGCGAGACGTTGAAATGTTTTATCGCTGCCTCAAGCTTTAATCCGCCGCGGCTTACATAGGGGATGTCTTCTGATTTCAGGGTGATGGAAGAATCAGGATTTATCATGGCACCGGCTTTTGTAACCGGAGCGTTGTCGACAAGGACATTTCCTTCCATTATCAAGGCCCTCGCCCGCTCCCTGCTTTTAACAATTCCCCTGTCAACGAGGATTTTATCAAGACGCTCTTTCATAGAATGTTTCAATTATAACAGAGGGCAAACATTCAGCTTGACAGTGCAGAGACTGCACGTATAGTATACGTATATACAGGAGGTTTCGATGCAGAAAAAATTAACCATAACAGTAGATGAGGAAGTATATGAAGGTCTTCATAGGACTATCGGCCCTCGAAAAATCAGCAAGTTTGTAGAGGAAATGGTGCGGCCGCACGTAGTTCGCCCGAATCTGGAATCAGCCTACGCGCAGATGGCAAAGGACAAAAAGCGGGAAGATGAGGCATTGGAATGGGCGGAGATAACGTTTAAGGACAGGGCTCATGAAAAGAGGTGAGGTATGGTGGGTTAATTTTGACCCTTCTATCGGTGGAGAAATCAGAAAGAAACGCCCTGCCGTTATTGTTAGCAATGATGCGTCAAACAAATTTCTTAACAGAGTTCAGGTTGTTCCTTTAACAAGCAAGACAGACCGTTTGTATCCGAGCGAGGCGCTTGTTTCGTTTGACGGTAAAGAGAGCAAGGCAATGGCGGATCAATTGGCAACTGTAAGCAAGCTTCGTTTATTCAAACGTGCAGGAATTATTTCAGAAGAAGATATGCTCAGGATTGGCGAGGCTATGAAGATACAATTAGAGATTTACTGAGGCCACACGTAGATTACATTTTAGGGTTCAAAGTATACAGAGAAGACCAATTATGGACTATTTAAAGACCAGAGCTAAAAGGGCAAAAAAGGAAGATTTCAGAAAACTATTGGCTAAAGTTCCAAGCCGCAAACCGATACAGGGCGATGATTAGCACGACGCGCAGAACAGTTGCCACACTACTTATATTTATTATTTGCTCTTTATTTCATGCGTCACCCTCAAATTGCGCCGAAATTTTCATACTTCATGAGTGCAGAAGCACTATTCCTGCCGAGAGCGTCTGTCGTCGTGATGTTACAGAATATGAGTGGTGGGGCGTTTATGTAGAGTCAGGCACGTCCATATTGCGTCGCTCACAGATAGCAATAAAAAAAGTTGATGACGCGGAAACCTATGTTGTAGCAGATAGTCAAAAAGAGCCATTATTTCTTGTAAGGGATATGCCAGGACTTACGACAGGAAATATTCCCGCAATAGCTTTTACGCCTGGCTTCGTATGGCCCGGCACAAAAATCATGGCTACAATAAATAGAGATAAGAGTTCTGCATATGAGCTAACAGCAAGTGGCGAAGGGACTAATTTAGATGATATTAAGCATTATCAGTTGTTACTGAAGGAGAGCAAACAAAAACGTGTCATGCGAAAACATGTAATCTTTAATCAAGATGTTGTCAATGGTGACTTCTCCCCCAGAGTTATTTGGATCGGTGATATTGATCGTGATGGAAAACCAGACTTGTTAATCAGTGACGCATATAATTGTGGAGTGGTATATAGTCTTCTATTATCTTCAGTGAAAAATGCAAAGAACCTCTTAGAAGAAGCAGCCTCGATAGAATTCGGGTGTCTATAAAAAATTAGTTGTAGAAGATAGCAACGTATTGAGGCGATAGGTAATTCGTATGAAGCCAAGAAAGTACATAAGATGAGCTTCTAAGAGGAAAACAGCGATAGCTTGGAAAGGAATGCCTTGCCGGATTGGTAAATTCCTTCTTCATCAATTCCGTATTTCTTCCGTAATATCGCCTGCGCGCCTTGTTCCACAAATTCATCCGGAATCCCGAGGAGTTTAATTTTTATATCCGGAATCTCCGCGCTGTTTAGGTATTCAAGAACCGCGCCTCCAAAACCTCCGGCAAGCATGTTCTCCTCAATAGTAATTATCCTTTTCGTTTTTGTCGCGATTGAAAGAATAAGCTCTTTATCCAGAGGCTTAACAAACCTCGCATTAATCACCGTGGCGCTTATGCCTTCTTTCTCAAGCCTCTCCGCTGCCGCAAGCGCGGGCAGAACAGTATTGCCGATTGCAATCAAAGCTAAGTCAGTGCCGTCACGTAAGATTTCAGCCCTGCCCATTTGTATAGCTGATAGCTGACGGCTGATAGCCGATGGCTTACTTACTTTCCCCCTCGGATATCTTATCGCCGAAGGCCCGTTGTGTTTTATTACAAATTCAAGCATGGCCTTTAGTTCAACATCATCCTTCGGCGCCATTACAGTGAGATTGGGAATATGCCTTAAATAAGAAATGTCAAAGACACCCTGATGCGTGGGTCCGTCCTCGCCTACTA
>Ga0172368_10005611_pt1 | contig 13895 bp, 15 predicted proteins | sample Lak11m_FD_114540 | JGI IMG/M metagenome (GOLD analysis project Ga0172368, IMG submission 114540) | Freshwater microbial communities from Kabuno Bay, South-Kivu, Congo - kab_022012_11m | ecosystem: Environmental > Aquatic > Freshwater > Lake | place: Democratic Republic of the Congo: South-Kivu...
CCGGTTGACGATCGACCTGCTTCTCGACCACAGCCATGCGGTGGAACAGGGCGAACTGCTCACTGCATGGGACAGCGGTTCGCCTTCCCTGCCGCCGGGGCAGAAAAAAGACCCCGTCATGCAGACTGCCGAGCAGGTTGTCCCTGAACTCGAAAAGAATACACCACAGGATATTTTGATCGGGCTCGTCCGCAACGGGGAACTTTCCCTTTCTTTTTACACGCTGGCGCTTGGCATCTCACTGGCTTTGGGCGCGCTTCACGCGCTGACACCCGGGCACGGAAAGACCGTGGTCGCGGCATATCTCGTTGGGACGCGCGGTACGACGCGTCATGCCATTGCACTTGGAAGTATTGTCACACTCACGCATACCGGCTCGGTTTTCCTGCTGGGAATCGTCACGCTGGCCGCATCGCGCTACATCCTGCCCACAAGCATCATCCCGATCCTTGAAGTGGTCTCCGGCGTCTTGATCGTTGGCCTGGGATTATATCTGCTGGCGAGGCGAATACGGGATTTGCGAAGAGGCGGTGACGACCATCATCACCATGACCACGAGCACCATCATAACCACGACCATCAACACAATCATTCGCACCCCATCCCGGACCCCGAAGCGGTCACCTGGAAATCGCTGATTGCCCTCGGCGTCAGCGGCGGACTCGTCCCCTGCCCCGACGCGATCGCGATCCTGCTCGTGGCGGTTGCCATCAACAGGATTTTCCTCGGGCTGGCCTTGATCCTTGCCTTCAGCCTCGGCCTCGCGATCGTGCTGATCGCGATCGGGCTGGCCATGGTGCACAGCCGCCGCCTGTTCGACCGCATGGATCTGTTCAGCCGCTTTGCCCCGGCCATGCCCATCGTCAGCGCGGCGGCGGTTGTGATACTGGGCATCGCGCTGACGTATGGCGCGTCCACCCGGCTGGGGGTCGGGGCAAATTCATCCATGACGGAAGCAGGCTCGACGTCCGCGAAGGAGGCGGGCGCGTTCAACGCGGAAAATGCGCGGGTGGCATATCTCACCGGGGATGAATCCGGTCACAGCCAGTTGGTCATCGCAAACATAAGCGGGGCCAATCAACGCGCACTCACCGACGCGGCAAAGGGCGTGATCGAGTACGCGTTATCGCCGGATGGAACCCGGGCAATCTACGTGCTTCAAACGGATGATCTCCGAAATGACTTGTGGCTTGTAAATTTGGACGGGACACAGAACCGCGAAATCTCCGCCTGCGAGAACGCGATATGCAGCCAGCCGGTCTGGTCGCCGGACGGCACGCGGGTGATTTACGAGCGCATGGAACTGGCGGGCGATTCCGCCAACCTGGGCCTGGCGACATTATGGTGGCTGGACATGGATGCCGGCAAGGGCGGGGCGGTCTTTCAATCGACGCTGGTGCCAGGCACAAATCCGCGTTTTTCGCCGGACGGCAAATGGCTGAGTTACAGCACAACGGAGGGGACAAGGCTCTACCAACTTGCAACAGGCGAAACCCGCTTCATTGATACGACCCTGTCCAGCCCGGCAAATTGGTCGCCGGATGGCAAGTCACTTGTCATACGTGATGTGGCGTTGACGGACAACCAGTTTGTAACGCAGTTGTTCCTTTACAATCTTTCGACGGGGACATCGCAAAATTTGAACGCCGACAAAAACATGGAAAACATCCTGGCGGTCTGGTCGCCGGACGGTTCGCAGATTGCGATGGTGCGGCGCGACATCTCCACGGCAGGCGGCGATGAATTGTGGGTGATGAACGCGGACGGCGGCAACGCCCGCCAATTATCGAGCGACCCTGACGTTCTGCACGGAACTGTGGAGTGGTCGCCGGATGGGAAAGTTTTGCTCTACGATTTGTATTTGCTGAAGGTCTTCCCGTTGGAATCGCACCTGCAAATTGTAGATGCCGCAACCGGCAAGGTGACGGAACTGGGCTTGCAAGGGTTTAATCCGGAGTGGGTTGGGTCGAAGTAGGAACACTGCGGCAACTGCCCACCATTCCCCCGCCTCTTGAAATATACGCAATCGATTTCCCAGCCCTTGACTCTGTGAATTTCCACGTTTATAATTATTGAAAATGGTTTTCAATAACAGGAAGGCAATCATGTCGGCTGAATCCTGGCTCAACCAGCTGCAATCAAACGGCTACCGGCTGACCAAAGCCCGCAAAGCGGTTGTACAGACCGTGGCACGGACTCAATCCGCGCTTAACCCGCTGGATGTGTACGAGCAGGCAAAATCCACCTGCCCCAGCCTGGGATTGGTAACGGTCTACCGAACGCTGGAAAAACTGGATGAATTGCACCTGATCCAGCGCGTGCACCAGCCCGGCGGCTGCAATGCCTACCTGCCGCACGCGGAAGGCCACCAGCATTTGATCATCTGCCAGCAGTGCGGCAAGGCTGAGTACTTCGAAGGCGATGACCTGGATGCTTTTTTTGAGCGGGTGGCGGGCGAGCACGGGTACACGGTCAAGGAACACTGGTTGCAGTTGTTCGGTGTTTGCCCGGCCTGTCAAAATTAGGAGATGACGTTGTACATCTTTTCAGCCTCGGTGGTAGTTTACAGTCAATTTAACGGGTAACAGGCTGGGCCGGAGTCTGATTCGGTTGGATTCCGGTTTTCTTGTGTCCGTTTTTATTGAAAACGAATATCATTTTCAAAAGGAGAGTCTATCATGTTCATCCGCAAGTTATTCCCTGTTTTGGTTTTGGCAAGCCTGCTGCTGGCGGCTTGTGGAGGCAACTCACCCACTGCTTCAAATAATGGGATCAAGGTCGTCGCTTCGACCACGATTGTCGGCGATGTGGTCCAGCAGGTCGGCGGCGGGTTGATCAACCTGACCGTGCTGTTTCCTCCCGGTGCAGACCCGCACACCTTCGAACCGCGCCCGCAGGATATTGCCGCATTGAGCGAGGCCAAAGTGGTCATCATCAACGGCATGGATTTGGAGGAGGCGCTCGAACCATCGCTGGAAGCCAATGTGAAAGGCACGCTCGTACATGCATCGGAAGGCATCGAAGCGCTGGCATTGGCGGGGGGTGAACACGAAGGAGAGGAAATTGAAGGGGAAGAAGGACATCACCATGAAGGCGGCGACCCGCACACCTGGACCGACCCGAACAATGTGATCGTCTGGACGCAGAATATCGCCGCCGCGCTGGCCGAGGCCGATCCTGACAATGCAAAAGCATACCAGGCTAATGCAGACGCGTATATCAAGTCCTTGCAGGAATTGGATACCTGGATCCGCGCCGAGATCGGGCAAATCCCCGCCGAGCGACGCAAACTGGTGACCGACCATCTCGCCTTCGGGTATTTCGCGGATGAATACGGGCTGGAGCAGGTCGGCGCGCTGATCGGCTCGTTCAGCACCAACGCGGCGTCTTCGGCCCAGGAACTGGCCAAACTGGAAGACAAGATCAGGGAACAAGATGTTCAGGCCGTGTTTGTAGGGAAAACCGTCAATCCCGAAATGGCCGGGCAGGTGGCGCGTGATACCGGCGTAAAATTGGTTCACGTTTATACCGGCTCGCTGACCGAGCCCGGCGGTGAAGCGGATTCATATCTCAATTTCATGCGCTATAATGTCAATGCAATTGTGGAAGCGCTGAAATAACATGCCCCGCCTCCTCCCCTCTTCCCTGGGAGATGGGGGGAGGCGAGAGGAAATCATATGTACTCCCATTCCCATCATCTTGACGACAGGCCCATTCTTGACGTTCGTAATTTGAATGTACGCTACACCGGCTATTCTGCGCTGGAGGAAATTTCGTTCCACCTGCACGCCGGGGAACGGGTGGCAGTGGTCGGACCCAACGGCGCGGGCAAAAGCACACTATTCAAGGCGGTTGCGGGTGTATTACAGCCTTCCAGCGGCGAAGTGACCATTTATGGTTCCGGGCCGCGGGGACACATCTGCATCGCCTACATCCCACAGCGCAGCCAGGTGGATTGGAAGTTCCCGGTCAGCGTTGCAGATGTGGTTATGATGGGCCGGATTGCCAAGTTGGGACTGCTGGGCTGGCCGAAGAAAAGCGACTGGGAACATGTCCACCGCGCCTTGAAAACAGTCAACATGGACGACCTGTCGAAACGCCAAATCAGCCAGTTATCCGGCGGGCAGCAGCAACGCATGTTCATCGCCCGTGCCATCGCCCAGGAAGCCGAATTGATGTTGATGGACGAACCACTGACCGGGCTGGATACCCCCTCCCAGGAAAGTTTGCTGGACCTGCTCGACACGCTCAGGGAACAGCACGTCACTGTGATGGTCGCGACGCATGACCTCGAACAGGCCGCGCGTCATTTTGACCGGATCATGCTGCTTAATCATCGCCTGATTGCATTTGGCGAACCAACGGCTGTTATGAGAACAGAAATCCTTTTGCAGGCATACGGCACCCGACTGCGGCCTGTGGACGGGCAGGCAGGCATGGTCACCTTGGACGATTCCTGCTGCGATGAAGGAGAGCACGATCATGTTCATTGACTGGTTGCTTGCCCCCCTGCAATATGAATTCATGTTGCGCGGCATGGCCGCCGCGATCCTGGTTGGAATCGTTTGCGCCGTTGTGGGCACGTATGTTGTTTTGCGCGGCATGGCATTTTTCGGCGACGCGCTCGCCCACACCATTTTGCCGGGCATCGCGCTCGGATACATCATCAGCGGGGGCGCGCGCGACACGCTCTTTTGGTGGGCATTGGGGACGGCCATCGTCGCCGCGCTGGGGATTGGGGTCATCAGCAAGCAGGCCCAGGTGCGGGAAGACACGGCAATCGGGATCATTTTCGCGGGAACGTTTGCCCTCGGCATCGCGCTCATTTCAACGGTCCGCAGTTACGCGGTGGATCTAAGTCACTTTTTGTTTGGGGATGTGCTGGGAGTCTCCTCGCATAGTCTTTGGCTGATCGTCATCTTTGGCGGGATCGTCCTGTTGACCATTGCTGCGTTCTACAAGGAATTTATGACGCTTTCCTTTGACCCAATCCTTGCAATCACCCTCAGGCTTCCCGTTGGCCTGCTCAACAATCTTTTACTCACCCTGATCGCGGTAACCGTGGCCGTATCGCTTCAAACCGTTGGCGTCGCGTTGATGGTTGCCATGCTTGTCACTCCCGCCGCGACCGCATACCTGCTCACCCATCGCCTGCCGGTGATGATGTCCCTTGCCGCGATATTCGCCTCCCTCTCGGGAGTTATCGGCCTGTATCTTTCCTATTACCTGAGCATCGCGTCGGGAGCGGCCATAGTACTAACGGCTACCCTGTTTTTTCTCCTTGCATTCTTGTGGAAGCGGATGAAGTCCGTATAATTGGATTATAAATATCCGATTATCAAGAGAGGAGTGCAATCATATGCCAATCATTGAAGCGTCCATAAACATCAGCAAACCCGTCGAGAAGGTGTTTGAGTTCATCACCAACTTCGAAAACCAAAAGAAATTGAACGCCATGCTCACGGAGGTCATCGCCAGCGGACCGATCGCCGTCGGCACAAGACTGACCTACAAAGGCTCCGTCATGGGACGCGCGTTCCAGACCGAGAATGAAATCGTGGCGCTCGAAACCAATCGCAAACTTGCCATCAGGACGAAGGCCCCCCCGCCCGCATCCGATGTGACCAACACCTTCCTGCTCGACAAGGACGGCAGCGGCACAAAATTAACCGCACAAATGGACACGGTCATTACAGGCGGTTTCCCGGGCGTCGAAGACATGGTCAAAAACCAGTTGAAGAGCACACTTGACCAGACACTGGCCGCGATGAAAAGCGTTATCGAATAAATTTCGGGCTGTAAATACGGGCCTCCTGCAGAAAATTTCTGCGGGAGGCTTTTTTCATCAGGTGTCAGGCTGCGCGTTGCACAATGTTTGCGGGATGTTTCAAGCGACAATAAACGGCGGGACTCCAAAAGTCCGAGGCGGCTCATCACAGGTGAACAGTAACAACCATTTCGGTTAAAATACGCCCCATGCACAGCCATACAACATCCCGTCTCTTCCGCAACGCGTATTACGCCGTCCTAATTTTTCTTGCGTCCTGCTCATCCCCCGCCCCATCGCCCACGCCAACGGTCACGCCCTCCCCGATTCCCACGTCCACTTCAACGCCCATCCCGACAGCGACAGTACTTCCATCGCCCACGCCCATCCCCGCGCCTGAACGGGCGATGTACATATTGAACGCCGCGATGGACTATGACGCGCACAGCATAACGGTGGATGAAACCATTCTCTACCCCAACCATACGGGCAAACAATTGAACTCGCTCGTGCTTGCCGTTGTCCCAAATTTATGGGCGGACAGTTTCTTCATGACGGGCATCACCATCAACGATGAGCCATTGACAACGTATACTGTAACCGGCCAGCGGCTGGACATTACGCTCCCGACCATGTTCATGCCTGAAACTGTCCTGAACATAAAGATCCAATACACGCTGGCGCTTCCATTTGCCGAGCAGGAAGATCCCGGTATTTCGCGTCCCCGGATCTATGGTTACACCACGCGCCAGTTGAATCTCACGAACTGGTATCCGTTTGTCGTGCCGTTCATCAATGACGAATGGGTTTTACACGAACCCTGGTATTACGGCGAGCATCTTGTATACGAATCTGCGGATTACGAGGTGAATGTCAAGTTTGCCGATCCCGCATCCCCGCCGATTGTGGCATCCAGCGGATCGCCCGAGGCAAACGGCGAATACACCAAATACACACTCACCTCAGGCCGCGCCTTTGCCCTCTCTGCCAGCCGCGAGTTTCAGGTCTCGACCATGCAGGTGGGGGATGTGAACGCATCCAGTTATTATTTCGCATTCAACGAAAGCGCAGGATTGGCGGCATTGCAAGCCAGCGCGGAAGCCCTGCAAGTATACAGCCAGGTTTACGGACCCTACACGCATAAAACGCTTTCGATTGTCATGGGTGATTTCAATGACGGCATGGAATATTCAGCGTTCTTTTTCCTTAGCCGGGATTTTTACAACCTCTACGATGGCACACCCAGAAACTATCTCACCTTCGTTTCCGCGCACGAAACATCGCATCAGTGGTGGTTCGAACAGGTTGCAAGCGACCAGGCCCTGCAGCCCTGGGTGGACGAGTCGCTTGCCACCTACTCGGAGCGAATCTATTACGAAAAAATCCATCCCGACGTTGTTTCATGGTGGTGGTCCTATCGCATTGATTTTTACAACCCGCAGGGTTTCGCGGACATAACAGTCTATGACAGCCAGGGTTTTCGCCCATATACCAACGCCACATATTTCCGCGGCGCGCATTTCCTCGAAGACCTGCGCGCCCGAATCGGCGACGGGGCCTTCTTTGCATTCCTTCAGGATTACCTCGCGCAGGGACGCGGCAAAATCGTAACCGCCAACGATTTCTTCCGTATTCTCAACGCGCACACCAGCGCGGATTATTCCGACATCATCCGCCAATACTTCCAGAATGTGTACTAATGACTCGCCGACTATTTCCCGTCCTGCTATTCCTGACTCTCGTTGTCTCAGCCTGCGCCCCCACCCCGGCGCCGGTCGCTTTCCCGACCTTCCTCCTGGTGACGCAAGACCCCGACGCATCCCCCACCCCGACGCCTTTCCAGCCCTCGCCCCAAAACGAGACGCCGCCACCGACATTCACCCCCGCTCCCGCGCAAACGAACACGCCGCCATCGACACTCACATTCACGCCCTCGCCATCCCCCACCGCGACTGTTCCACCCGTGAACACCGCCGCGCCTGCGGATACGGCAGCGCCGCCCGTCACAAATTCACGCACGAATTACATTCTATACGTCAATCTCGACTTCGATGCGCGCACGCTGGCAGTCGATGAGACCATCCGCTATTACAACACTACAGGCGCGGTGTTATCGGATATCGTCCTTTCTGTCCAGCCAAATCGGTATGGAAATTGCTTCACGCTCAACTCCATCTCGCAGGATGGCGCCGCTTTGACATCCTTCGGGCTGAACGGACAGCGGTTGACAATCAACCTGCCGCAGCCGATTCAACCGAACGCGGCGATCACGCTGGCGCTCAATTTCAACCTGGCCCTGCCGGCAAAAAACGACGGTTTATTCGGTTACGACTATAACCAGATCAACCTTGTGGACTGGTATCCATTTGTCGCGCCCTACAGCGGCGGCTGGATTTTGCACGACCCAATGCCCTTTGGCGAACATCTCGTGTATGACTCATCGGATATCGAAGTCAACATCAAAACAGGCTCCGATGTGGTCATTGCCGCGAGCGCTCCCTCCGAAGCCAATGGCGAATGGACACGGTATCGACTCTACGGCGCGCGTACGTTCACCCTTTCAGCCAGCGACGAGTTCCTTGTGTCGGAATCCGCTGTCGGGGCGGTTGTGATCCGTTCCTATTACTTTGGCGGATACCAGGGCGCGGGAGAGGGAATCCTTCATGCAGCGGTGCAGGCCGTCAGTTTATATGATGTCAAATTTGCGCCATATCCATATCAATCCCTTGCGGTGGTGCAGACCGATATTCACGACGGGCAGGAATATGACGGGCTGGTTTTCCTGGCAACCGATTTTTATGGTCAATACGGCGGGTCTGCAAAGAGTAATCTCGTCACGATCGGCGTGCATGAAATCGCCCATCAATGGTGGTTCGGCCTGGTGGGCAGCGACCAGGCGCTCGAGCCGTGGCTCGATGAAGCGATGGCCGTGTACAGCGAGAAAATTTTCTACGAGTTCAATTACCCAAAGTATGGCACATGGTGGTGGGATTTTCGCGTGGACTATTTTAGCCCCGGTGGTTATGTGGATACGCCGATCTACAACGGAGGCACATTCCGCGCCTACACCAACGCAGTCTATTTGAACGGGGCGTATTTCATCGAAGCGCTGCGCGTGCGCATGGGCGACGACGACTTTTACCGCTTCCTGAAGGACTACGCCTCGCGTTACAGCCACAGCCGCGCGACATCCCACAATTTCTTTTCAGTGGTGCGCGAACATACAAGCGCGGATATCAGCGACCTGATCGATACATATTTTCAGGTTGATTATTAAACGGCAAAAAACTCTGTTACAATTCGCCCTCGAATTTTCCCCAAGGTGGAACCGTGGACTTTGAAGAACGTTTCGTTGAAACAAACGGAATTCGTTTGCACGTTATCGAGGCGGGACCGAAATCCGGTCCGCCTATAATTTTGCTTCACGGCTTTCCTGAATTTTGGCGAGGCTGGATTAAACAATTGCCTGCGCTGGTTGATGCAGGCTGCAGGGTCATTGTCCCCGACCAGCGCGGTTACAACCTGAGCGACAAACCAAAGGGTATCAAGGCTTACAGCATCGACGAACTGGTTAATGACATTACCGGCCTGATCGACGCGCTGGGGTATGAGCGGGTCAACCTGGTGGGACATGACTGGGGCGCAATCGTCGCCTGGACCCTGGCCATTAAATACCCAAAGCGCCTGCACAGGCTTGGCATTCTAAACGTTCCCCATCCCGCAGTCATGAGTCGTTTTCTGCAACGCGACCCGGAACAGATCAGCCGGTCGTGGTATGCGTTTCTCTTTCAATTGCCCTGGTTCCCCGAAACAGGTTTGCGCGCGGACGATTGGCGCGGCGCGGAGCGCGCCTTGCGCGGCAGCGGAAAGGTCCATACCTTCACAAAGGACGACATTGTTGAATACAAAAAAGCCTGGTCGCAACCTTATGCGATCACAGGCATGGTCAACTGGTATCGTGCGGTCGTGCGGCATCGTCCGCGAATGAACGGGGATTTGCGCGTACATGTCCCCACCCTCATGATGTGGGGCGTGAAGGATGTTGCGCTCACCCATCGCATGGCGCGTCCAAGCATTGATTATTGCGATGATGGGAAACTGGTCTTTTTCCCTGACGCCACCCACTGGGTCCAGCACGACGAAGCGGAAGAGGTCAATCAGCATTTGTTGGATTTCCTGCTTCCGTAGGCAATCCATCACCACCCCATTCCACCCAGCAAGGAATTCCAATCCTCGAAATACGGCACGCCTGCCTGCTCGAACGCGGCGGCTTTTGCCGCGCTTCCCGATGTCAGCCCAAGCGCGCGGACGGTGACGTCGAACCCGGCTGTCCGCAGGATTTCACCTGCCGCCTGCACCGAGCGGACGCCGCCCATCGTATCCTCCACCACGATCAATTCGAATGACCCGGGCAATTCGCTGAAACGCCCGTTCAACGCGCCCGTGCTGCGCCAATCGTATGCAGCCTGCAATGCGGATAATTCTTCGCCGCTCCATGCGGCGAGAGTCCCTGCCAATGCCTGGAACGGGGAAGGCTTCAGTAAGGCGGCCGGATCGAGTTGGTGCTGCGCGGCCATATATTCCAACTTTCCGAATGCGACCAGCGGAATATCCTTCAACCCGACCAATTCCAGGGCAAGTTCCGCTTCGGGGGCGTAACCGAGCGTGGAGGCGGCGGCTTCGCGCGGCGGGTGGGAGGGACGCGCGGTGAACGCGGCAATGCAATTGCCATCTTGATGAAATGCGGCGCGAATCTCATCGTCCACGTTGGATTGATCGTGCTTCGACAGGAGCGATTCTGTTTCGATCTCCGCTTTCAGATTGTACGTATCCGCGAAATTCTTGCTGCCAAGCGTATGTTGCTGGAATATCCGCATCGTATGTGACTTGTGGACGCTGCGCGTTTCGGTCAACAGATTCTTGCGCAATTCATAAGGGATGGCTGGAAAAAATCCCGCGCGGAAGGCGGTCTCGGCGGGATATTGTCCCGCGACGAGTTCGAAGGCGGGGACGGACAACTGCTGCGGCGCGTCCACCCCCCGCCGCGCCCGGATCTCGCGCGCAGCGGAGGCAATCTCTGAGGGGAGATTCGGCACGGGTTGTCGAGTCAGGACAAAGTCCCAGTATGAGGCGATGATGAGCGGGGACATGTCCCATTCGCTGGCGATGCCGCGCTTCTCCATGTCGGTCAACAGGTCTTCCTGGATCTCGAAACCAGGACCGATAAAATGATGGACGGTGGCACGCAGCGCGGCGCGGTATCCGCCAGGTTGGACGAGCACGCCGTCAATGTCCAGCAGAATGATGCGGGTCATTTGTGGCGTTTCTCCAGTTCGGCGAGGATGTGGGCGGGAGTCAGCCCGCGCGCGGCGAGCAGGACGAGGGTGTGATAGGCCAGGTCGGCCACTTCCTCGACCAGGCGCGCGTCGTCCTGCGCCAGCGCGGCCACCACCACCTCCGTCCCTTCCTCGCCGACCTTCTGCGCGATTCTCGGCAAGCCTTCCGCGAAAAGACTGGATGTGTAGGATTTCTCGGTCGGGCTTTGCTTGCGGTCTTGAATAACATCGAACAACCATTGAATGCTCATTTCGTTCTCCATGATGTGGGGATTGCTTCGGGTCTCGATACGCCCCAACGAACACGGGCTACTCGACCCTCGCAATGACAGGTTAGATGTTGCGATAAAAACAAGTTCGGTTTCCCGTATGACAGGCCGGGCCCGCAGGCTGGACGCGCACCAGCAGCGTATCCGCGTCGCAGTCTACGCGCAATTCAACCACGCGCTGGACATTTCCCGACGTCGCGCCCTTGTGCCACAACTCACCGCGGCTGCGCGACCAGAAAACCGTTTCGCCTCTTTCCAACGTGAGCCGCAAAGATTCTTCATTCATGTATGCCATCATCAAGACTTCATTCGTCTCCGCATCCTGCACGATGGCGGGAACAAGTCCGTTCGCATCGAATTTGATTTCCATAGGTTTCAGGTTCCAGGTTACAAGTTACAGGTCACAGGTCGCAAGTCGAAGGTCAAAGATGTTACAACTTTCGACCTTCGACCTTTGACTTTCAACTCAATCGAATCGCCACACCGTGGTTTTGCAATTCTTTCTTCAACTCCGCAATCTTCAACTTCCCATCGTGGAACAGCGAGGCGGCCAGCGCGGCGTCGGCTTTGCCCTCGGTCAGGACTTCGGCAAAATGCGCCACCGTCCCCGCGCCGCCCGAGGCGATGACCGGCACCGACACCGCCTCCGCGACCGCGCGCGTCAGGTCGATGTTGTAGCCCGCCAGCGTCCCGTCCGCGTCCATGCTCGTGAGCAGGATTTCGCCCGCGCCCAACTCCACGCCGCGCACCGCCCACTCGATGGCATCAATACCAGTCGGCATTCGCCCACCGTTGACATAGACTTCCCAGCCGGAAGCGTTTTCCCGCCGCCGCGCGTCGATGGCCAGCACGATGCACTGCGCGCCAAAGCGTGTCGCGCCCTCCGACAAAAGTTCAGGCCTCCGCACCGCCGCCGAGTTGACGCTGACCTTGTCCGCGCCCGCCAGCAGCAGATTCCGCATGTCGTCCACCTCGCGGATTCCGCCGCCGACAGCCAGCGGCATGAACACGGTCTCGGCCACGCGGCTGACCAACTCCAGCGTGGTCTTGCGTCCCTCGTGCGTGGCGGAAATATCGAGGAAGACCAATTCGTCCGCACCCTGCTCGTCATACAAGCGCGCCTGTTCCACGGGGTCGCCCGCGTCGCGCAGGTTGACAAAATTCACGCCCTTCACCACGCGCCCATCCTTGATGTCGAGGCAGGGAATAATCCGTTTTGCCAGCATAAATATCTCCTTCAAAAATGGCGTTGACCATGTTAAGTGCACTTGACTTTTTCCATGATGTTAAGTATACTTAACATCATGGCTCATAAAAACGTCGGAAACAATCTCAAAGAAATCCGCACGAAACTTGGAATGACACAGGCTGAACTTGCCGAACGGGTCGGGGTTGCCAGGGTCTCCATTATTGCAATCGAAAATGGGCGCTTCATTCCAACCATCGAAACTGCCTTGCGTATCAGCCAGGCATTGAGTGTTCCCATCGAAAAAATCTTCTGGTTGCAGGAGAACAACAAATGAAAAAAGAATTCCTTCCATATTACATTTCAAGATTCATCCTGAGCGTGGTCATCTCCATCCTTGTATGGCGCTTTACATGGACGGCATTACTCATGACCTTTGTATTCTTTGGATTGTTTCTCCTCTATCTACACAGCGGCTGGTTCAGCATTGACTTGAGCACTCCTCTCTATCCTCTCCGCCGTGATTCACACGGACAAGACATTCAACGGAAGGCTCTCATTGCCGCCGTCACTCTCGGCATATTGCTTTATGTCTTCGCAGGTTCATGGGTCTCTGGTCACCTTGCGCTTTCAATTGGGATCATCACCTATTTCATTGTGCAATTCGCGTTCTTTATCAAGACGTCAATGCAAGCACATCTTTCAAAACAATAGTTCCTTCATATAGCGCTCTTCCAATAATACAGCCTGCCAGCCCTGCATCCTTCGTTGCCTTCACATCGGCAATCGTATGCACGCCGCCCGAGGCGATCACATCCAGTCCGCTGGCATCGGCTAATTCGCGCGTCGCGGCGATATTCAGCCCGCTTCCCAAACCGTCGCGGCTGACATCGGTAAAGATAGCGGTAGCAAGCCCAAGCGTCCGCATCTGACGCGCCAAATCAAAAGCAGGGATTCCGCTGTCATCCTTCCAGCCGCGCGTGCGGACGAGCCCATCGCGCGCGTCGATTCCCACCGCGATTTTCTCCGCGCCAAACCGAGTCAACGCATCGCGCACGATTTCAGGTTGTTCAATCGCAATCGTTCCAAGAATCACGCGACTCACACCCAACGATAACGCTGCTTCAATCGACTCAAGCGAACGCATCCCGCCGCCGAACTGTACGCGCGCGCCGAGTTTCAAAATAGACTCAAGCGCGGCAAGGTTGACGTTATCGCTCTCGCCGAACGCGCCGTCCAGGTTGACCACGTGCAGCCACTGCGCGCCCGCCTCCAGCCAGCGGCGCGCCGTCTCCGCGGGGTCGTCGCTGTACGCGGTCAGGCGCGCGGGGTCGCCC